>Ga0105047_10003870_pt1 | contig 26261 bp, 17 predicted proteins | sample MAT04_FD_78384 | JGI IMG/M metagenome (GOLD analysis project Ga0105047, IMG submission 78384) | Freshwater microbial communities from Lake Fryxell liftoff mats and glacier meltwater in Antarctica - MAT-04 (megahit assembly) | ecosystem: Environmental > Aquatic > Freshwater > Ice > Liftoff... | reverse complement strand
CTTCACTGTGCCCGGATCATTCCCCGCCGGCGGCTTCGTCGTGGTGTTCAAAGACCACAACTACACCCCAGACAAAGACGGCGCTGTGGCCGGATACACCTGGCACTGGGACAACATCATCGTCCGATGAGACCGTGTTAGGGATCAGGCCGCTCAGGACTCTGATCGGCCACCCGTCAGAGCCTGCGTCATGAGGCGCCCCTCCCGGTCAGCACCACTGCGACGGTGCGCAGGCAGATACGCACGTCGTGAGCGAGCGTCCAGTTGTCGACGTAGTACAGGTCGAGCCGCTTGTAGACCTCGAACGACGAGTCGTCACGTCCCGAGACCTGCCACATCCCGGTGAGCCCCGGCAACACTCGCAGACGGTCGACGACTTCATGGTCCCACTGGGCGACCTCGTCGGGCAACGCCGGTCGTGGGCCGACCATGCTCATCCATCCGCGCAGCACACAGTAAAGCTGCGGGATCTCGTCCATCGAGAGCTTGCGGAGCACCCTGCCAACGCGGGTTATCCGCGGGTCGTGGTCGATCTTGAACAACGGCCCATCGCGCTCGTTCTGGTCGGCCAACGCTGCCTTGAGTTCTTCTGCGTCACACACCATCGTGCGGAGCTTGGTGAGGCGGAAGAGTTCGCCGTTCTTCCCGACCCTGACCTGGTGGAAGAGTACCGGTCCCCGGGAGTCGAGCTTGATTGCCATCGCCGCAAGTACGACGATCGGGGCGAGGAGGGCGAGGAGAACCGTCGCCAACGCGACATCGAAGAGGCGCTTGGCCACCGCCCGCCATCCATCACGCAGTGTTGGTTCCACGTAGATCATGGTCCTGCCATCGAGATTCTGCGGGCGGAGCCGCGTGATGTCGATGTCTCGAAGCGACGAGGAGAGTGCCACATGGAATCCAGCATCGGTGAGGCGACGCGTGACGACGTTGACGTCATCGGACGCGACCGAAGCCAGCGACACCACGACCCCCACTGCCTGCTGTTCGTGGAGGATCTGCGACAGATCACCCACCGAGCCGAGCACCGAGACGCCCCCGCGCCGTCCGAGATCGTCATCGCCGACGAAACCGACGACCTCGTATCCGAGTGCGGGATTGCGTTCATAGGCGTGCATGAGGCCAATTGCGTGTGGGTCCGTCCCCACGATCACGATGCGGCGGCGCAGCCGCCCCGTCAAGCGAAGCTTGGCGAACCTGCGTCGGGCCAACTCGCGTTCGACGATCAGCATCGCCGTCGAGCAGACGGCAAAGAGAAAGACCCAGAGCCGGGACAGCTGGTCGTACTGGACAGCGAATGATGCGACCAAGATAACCGTGACCGCCACACCAATGGTCTTGACAACGTTGCGGATCTCGTCGCTTCGCCGATCGTTCGCGCGGGCCTGATACATCCGATTCACACCCGCTGCCACTAGCAGGAACGGAAGTGACACTGCGATGAGCAGAACATGTTCGTACGAGATCTCCGAAGGGACCGGACGAAAGTGCAGTTGGAGTTTGAAGGCGAGGAGGATCCCCGCGCCGAACGCCACGCCGTCGGCCACCATGAGCAGATGCTTCATTCGGTTCGAGCTCTGCTCCCTCACCACCGTGAGTGACGGATCGGCGAGGCTCGATTTCGGGGCGGGCTCGACGACTTGAGCTGTTGCTGATCTGCTCGAATCCGCTTCCGTCATCGCGTCCCGGTTGGAATCCTTCGAGAGCGTTGCCTGTTCGGTTGCCTCGTGCCGCCCTCGCATTTTCCTACGGTGCCACTGCGATCGGCTCGACGCAAGAGTAATTACCGCAAGACTCACCACGCGAATTCACTTTCAGTGGTTGCTCCACTACCGGTTGAGCGGAATCGGGCGTTCCAGGCGATCTGCGGGCCGATCCAGCGATGACCGAGTGACCAAGATCACGCGAGTCTGAGGGCGCTAAAATGCGATCTCGCGTCGATTGAGCCCTCCCATCCCGATTCGGGCTGGCAATCCACCTCGGAAGCAGCGACCTGATCTCGTTTCCGAAAGGTCGCAGTCACGCCGTGAAGTCGAGAACCAGATCGACGATGTGGTCCAACGACGCCCGTTCGAGGTCCGGATAGATCGGGAGACGAACGAGCCCGGCTGCAACGAAGTCGGTCACAGGTAGTGAGATTTTGCCGATCAGCGAACGTCCGAATGGCGCCGAGTGCAACGGCACGTAGTGAAAGGTCGTCTTCACTCCGCCGCGAGCCATGTGTTCGATGAACCGATCCCGGGTCTCGATGTTTCGGTGAACGATCCCGAAAAGATGCGCCGGATGCTGGCGATCAGTATCGACTCGCTGAACCAGCGCGCCACAGGCTCGGACCCAGTCGCTCAACGACGCCGAGTACCGCCGCCAGATCAATGTGCGAGCATGCTGAATAGAGTCGAACGATTCCAATTGCGCCGTCAAGAACGCAGCAAGTAGGTCCGACGGGAGATAGCTGGATCCGACATCGACCCAGGTGTACTTGTCAACCTCACCACGCAGGAACTTGCTCCTGTTCGTTCCCTTCTCCCGAATAATCTCTGCGCGGTCGGCTAAATCGGTTCCTGCGACCAACAACGCTCCGCCTTCGCCGCACTGGATGTTCTTCGTTTCGTGGAAGGACAGTGTTGCGAGCCCACCGAGTGTCCCCAGCGGGCGTCCACGATAGAAGCCACCGAATCCGTGAGCGTTGTCCTCGATCACGGTCAGATCATGGGCAGCGGCGATGGCCAGGATCTCATCCATCTCACACGCCACTCCGGCGTAGTGAACCACCACGATGGCCCGCGTTCGAGACGTGATGGCCCGCTCGATCAGCCGTTCATCGATGTTCCATGTATCGACGCGGATGTCAACAAAAACGGGGACAGCACCCCGCACGACGAAGGCGTTGGCCGTCGAGACGAAGGTAAACGACGGCATAATGACTTCATCGCCCGGCCCGATGTCGAGCAAGGATGCGGTCATCTCGAGCGCATGTGTGCACGACGTGGTGAGCAATGGTTTCGACACCGTCGTGATCTCCTCGATCATGGACGTTGCGCGTCTGGTGTACGGTCCGTCGCCGGAGAAGCGGCGGATTCTCAACGCATCAGCGATGTAGTCGCCCTCGGCCCCGGTCAGATATGGCACGTTGAATGGGATCACCCGACTCGTCCCCTAGAACTCGTGGGGCACTGAAGTGACCGATCGTAGATGTCCATCAACTCGTCGACGTGGCGTTGGATGCTGAAATGGCCCCGCGCCCGTTCGGCCGCTGCTCGACCGAGGCGCCCTCGGAGCTCGCTGTCGTCGAGGATTCTGAGAATTGCGTGCGCGAGGGCCGCACCATCCGCAACCGGCACGATGAGTCCGTGCTCGCCGTCGACCATCGCTTCTCGAAAACTGTGGTGGTCTGACGCCACCATCGGCTTGCCCAGTGCCATGAACTCCTGCATCGAGATCGAGAAGCCCTCCCACAATGAGGGCATTGCGACGATGTCCATTGCCTGCATGTACTGGAGCGGTTCTGGCTGGAAACCGGCGAAACAGATGTCGTTCGCGATCCCCAACCCGTGGGCCTGTGCGCGCAGACTCTGCTCCTCCGGTCCATCTCCGATGATCAGGAACCTCACGGGGCCTTCGAATGATGCGATGACCCTGGCCGCAGCCGCGATCAGATACTGATGCCCCTTCTGCTCGTGCAGCCGGCCGACAGTGCCCACGATCAGCACGTCCGGGTCGAACCCGAGCGCTTGCTTCGCTGCTGCAACGCTGTGCTCGGGATCGAACGAGTACGGATCGATCCCGCAGTACGACGAAACGATCTGCTGCGGCCGACGACCGACCAGCTCGATCTGCTGCTGCCGATCGCCCATCGAGTCGACCAAGATCACATCGGTCACCCAGTCGAACGGTCGGACCTTGAACCGTGTCCACCTGTCGATGTGCGGCGCCGGTGAAACGTGCTCGGTCCGCACGATTGCGGGCACTCGTGCGAGTACGGCTGCCGATGTCAGCGAGCGTGACGCCTCCGGTGTTCGAGTCACGATGTGAGCGATGTCGTACCGTTGTTCCCGAAGCAGGCGGGCGAGGCGCAATCCGGTCTCGACGCCCTTCCGGCCGAATCCCAGCCCCTCGATCCCGAACAGACAGCTCACACCGACCGCTCGAAGTCGCTCTTCGAATCGCCGCGACGACTGCAAGGCCGCCGGTGCGGTGACGACGACGGAGGGCTCGTAGCGCGCTCCATCCAATCGCTTGCTGATCTCGACCTGAAGCGTCTCGATGCCACCGAATTCAGGATTGTCATGGAGGAACGCAACCCTGCGTGGCCCCGGGCCGCTTCGCGTTGCTGGCCTCATTCGCCGACGACCTCTTTGAAAATCACCGCGATGTCTCTGGCGATGACCGGGCGTGCGAATTTCTCGATCGCTATGCGACGACCTTCGGCACCCATGGCGTGCGCCCGATCGCGATCGCGATACAGCTCTTCCAGAGCTGTCACCCACTCTGCCGTGTTGCTGGCTCCGAGACCAACATCTCCCATCGCGAGAACGTCGCGATTAAGGCCGATCGGTGTCACGATCGAAGGGATGGCGCACCCCATGTACTGGAGCATCTTAAAGGCACACTTAGCACGGCCGTTCTCGTTGTCGATGAGCGGCATGATGCCGACGTCGGCGTCTTGCAAACGAGCCACCTCGACGCCCGGCGACCACGGATACCACGTCACCCGATCCTCGGGGAGTCGAGTGAGTTGCGGCCGAACATCCGAGATCGATTGAAATCGAACGTCGGGGTGACGGGTCATGAATTCCGCCAGTGCCGGTTCGGCAAGTTGCAGATGTTGCAGTGTCACCTTCTGTCCGGTCCAGACCACTGTGAACGGACGATCCTTCACCTGCGCTGCCGGAAGGGGAGCGAAGAGATCCACGTCGACGGCCGTGTACAGGATACGAACGTCTCGTGCGTGGGCCGAGAACCATTCTGCGATCCGCTCGTTTCCGGCGAGCACGACGTCGACGCGGCTGGCGAGCGACGCCATGGTTGCTTCAGAACGGTCGGTCTCCGCCCAGATTGCATCGTCGACGTCGAGGAATCGTGGCCCTTTGGTGAATCGCTCCAAACTGTCCCGGCCCCAGATCATCTCTTTCTGGATCCAGCTGGCGTCATGGCGGTGACTGGCGATCACTGATGGCATCAGTGCGACCGGGCGGGCAATCCGTACCGCACCCATCCACACCGGGTTGTGCCAACGGGGCTCGTGATGCTTGTAGATCGGAGCGATGTACTCACGCACCTCGATGTCGTCCTCCGCAAGGTCTGGAATGAACTGTCGGACGCGAAACCTCGCCGACGTGTAGTTCCATCCGCAACTGAAGGCGGCGACTTTCATTCGATGCTCCTCACGGCCCTGTGCCGGTGTCGATCGACAGGTTGCACGTTGAAGGCGACCAACACGTCTTCGATGAGCATCTCATGATCCTGACCAACTTCAACGAGGGGTAGCAAGTGTATCGGACCAGGAGACCCAGCCCGAGCATCTGATTCTCGAAGATCTCTTGGAACGATTGGTTCATCGCTCTCCCGGCGATCGTCCGGAGCGTCGGTTCACAAGCGGGAGTTTGGCTCGTGCGACCCGCACGAATCGGCTCAATTCGGGGTGACGGCTCTCGGCACCGAGTGGCGGGTTCTCCTGCCGGGCCGCTCGCCGCATTCTGGCCACGGGCGCCGCTCGCGACTCGGGATGAGTCAGGATCCAAAATCGGTTCCGAAGGATGGCGTCGACGACCTCCGTGGCGACCTCGGACGGCGCAATGCCCGAGTCGATCCCAGTTCGCAAGAGGCCAAAAACGGTCGAACCCACAGCATCGTCCGCCGGAGGTGGAGCGGTGCCAAGTCGCTCGATCCACGGGCTGTTGATGAGATCGGTGCGAACGAATCCCGGGCACAGGCACGACACGCCGATCCGCGAACCGAGGGTACGCAACTCCAAGTGGAGACCCTCACTCAACGCCACCACACCGTGCTTGCTGACCCCATAGGGCACTGCTCCCGGCAGAGCGGTCAAACCTGCCATCGACGCAGTATTCACGATGTGGCCTTCACCCTGATCCAGCATGATTGGAAGAAAGGCCCTGACGCCGTGGATGACGCCGAAGAGGTTGATTCCGAGCACCCACTCCCATTCGGCCAGCGGACCGGTCCATGCGTTGCCCCTACCGACGACACCAGCGTTGTTGCAGAGAACGTGAATGGCGCCAAAGTGGTCTAATGTACGTCGGGCCAGTTCGTCGACGCTCTCGGCACTCGACACATCGCACGTGACGGCGAGAACGTCACCACCGCGCTCGGTGAGGTCGGCTTCGACGGCACGTAGCCTGGCGGCGTCCACGTCGGCGAGTACCACCTTCATGTGCTGGTTCGTGAGTTCCTCGGCGATGGCTCGGCCGATACCGCTCCCAGCACCGGTCACCACGGCGACCTTCTGACGCAGCGATTCCATGGATGGCGATAATACGGCTGGCACAGCGAGTCCGCGAGTCACAACAGTCGGCCGAGGTTTGGGCGGACCGTCAGCGAGTGCCACCTCGAGCTTGAGAACACGCTTCGAACAGTGGGAAAGTAGTCGAGCGCAGCGTGAACGTAATACTTGTTCAATCTCGTGCCCGTTCTGGCCGATAGCGGACCCAGAGGGTTCTGCGGCATCGTGATCAATGATGGAGAATTCCGGTACGGCAGACATGGAGGCCACATGACGACCACACACGACAACCCTGCACGTGCGCAGTGCATCCTCGACGTTGCCGATCGTTTCGACGATCAGGTGCAGCGCTCGTGATCGCTCCGCCAGCCACCATTGCGTTCATCGGCGACGAGTACCTGGTGCTTCAGTGCGCCGAGATTGCGCGCTCCGCCGGCCACAGCGTCGCAGTCGTCGCGTCGCGCTTCGACGAGATACGCGAGCGAGCCGCCCAGGACGACTTCAACTCGATCGACCCTGCTGGGCTCGAGGAGTTCTTGACCGCGAACCACGTCAACGTCTTGTTCAGCATCGCCAATGAGTTCGCGTTGCCAGCCGAGGTGCTGGCGCACGTCGACCTCGCAATCAACTTCCATGACGGGCCCCTGCCCGATTACGCCGGGCTGGCGGTCACGACGTGGGCGCTGTTCAACGGCGAGCCCGACCATGCGATCACCTGGCACTCGATGACACACGACGTCGACGCCGGCGATGTCGTCTATTCCGAGCGTTTCGACATCTCGGAGTCAGAGACGGCGTTTTCTCTCAACGCACGTTGTTACGAGGAGGGACTGAAGAGCTTTCCGCTGGTTCTGTTACTTCTCGGCGACAACGACCGCAGCTTCGACCAACAGCCGAACCGCGTCGGTGAGTGGTTCGGGCGCTATCAGCGGCCACTCGCATTTCTCGATCCGTCCAAGCCGGCGATCGAACTGGCGCGCTCCGTGCGCTCCCTGGATCTCGGACCCCGCATCCGCAATCGCGTCGGCACGGTGCGACTGGTCCTCACCGACAGCGCCCTTGTTGTCAGCACATGCGAGGCGGTGCCATCCAACGGCCAGCCGATGGGAACCGTCTCACGTTCCGAGGACGGCGTTCGCATCGCCACCATCGATGGTGATCTCGTCGTGACGGGCGCAACCACGCTCACCGGAGACGCCGTCGACCTCGACGACGTCCATCGGAGCATCGGCGACACCCTCGAGTCGCCGAGCCTCGTCCTCGTCGAAACACTTGTCCAGTCCGACGAGGAACTTGCCCGCAGCGAGACGTTCTGGACCTCCCGGCTCATGCAATTCGAGCGATCCGAACCAACCCACCTGCAGGGGGCCGCCCAGGGGGGCTGGCTCGATCTTGAGATTCCCATCGCCAGCGGTATGGCGTCGACCGACATCGCTACGGGCGTGCTCGTGTGGTGGAGTCGCACCTCTGGCACCCCGACAACATGGTTTGGATTCTCTGATGAGGAGGTGGGTTCCAGTCTCGCTTCGCTCGGCGTTCTCGGTCGTCGACCGTTGGGGAGGTTCTCGCTTGGCGACCACCTCGACTGGACCTCCGCCCGAGAAGCGGTCAGGACTGAGTCCCAACTGTTGTCAGAACGTGGGCCATTCCTGAGTGACTTGATCGCGCGGAATCCTGACACCCGTCATCTATCGATCGATCCAGCGTTGTCTGTGACCATTGGAACCGCCGATCGCGCGGCGCCGGCAAACTCGTTGGTCGACGCGGTGATTCCGCCAACAGGAGGAGCCCTGAACCTGCGAATCCGAGATTCCGTCGCTCCTGAGGTCGCCCGACGTTGCGCCGCGCAGCTGACGGCCTTGCTCAGTGATGCGATGCAACGACCGACCGATCCGATCGTCGAACTCGACGTCGTCGGCGACGAAGAGCGCCAACTGTTTGATCAGTGGAACGACACCGCACGGCCGTTTGACCGAGGAATCACCGTCGATGGCCAGTTCCGGATGCAGGCTGCTGCCACGCCGAACCTTCCGGCCGTGAGCTGCGCCGCCACGACCCTCACCTATGGCGAACTTCAGTCGGCTGTGGACGTGTTCGCGACCGAGTTGCGAGCCGCCGGCGCCGAACGCGGGAGCTTGATTGGGATCGCACTCGACCGGGATGTCGACCTCCTCGTCGCAGTGCTCGCCGTGCTGTCACTGGGTGCCGCGTACGTTCCGCTCGACCCCAGCTACCCCGAGGACCGCCTGGCGCACATGGTGAGCGATTCGGGCCTCACCGTCCTTGTCGGGCGTGACGACACTGCTGACCGACTCAGCGCACGCGGCGTTGCTGTCGTGACGCCGGGGCAGGCGACAAAGCCACAGCGACACGAAGCGCCGACGCCGGAGCACAGTCCCGACGACCTCGCCTACGTGATCTACACCTCTGGGTCCACGGGTCGACCCAAAGGCGTGATGCTGGAGCATCGAAACGTCGTGAACTTCTTTGCCGCCATGGACGACGTCATCGACCACGAGCAGCCCGGCACCTGGCTGGCCGTCACCAGTCTGTCCTTCGACATCTCCGTCCTCGAGTTGCTGTGGACGGTCACACGTGGCTTCCACGTGGTGATTCAGAAGCACGGAATCACGTCGCCCCACGCACCGGTGTCGGCGATCGACGCGCTCCAGGCCCGGTCGAGGCCGACGTCACTCAGCTTGTTCTTCTTCGCTGCCGGCGATGCACAGGCGACTGATGGATACCGCCTGCTGCGCGAGTGCGCCCAGTTCGCAGACACGCACGGATTCGAGGCGATCTGGCTTCCCGAGCGTCACTTCCATGCGTTCGGCGGGGCATACCCGAATCCGAGCGTGCTGGCCTCCGCCGTCGCCGTGCTCACCAACCACGTGCACATTCGAGCGGGAAGCGTGGTCCTGCCGCTCCATTCGTCGGCTCGCGTCGCCGAGGAGTGGTCAGTCGTCGACAACATCTCAGGTGGGCGCGTCGGCATCTCGTTCGCTCCTGGCTGGCAACCCAACGACTTTGTCCTCAATCCCACCGGGTACGCCACCGCTCGCGAGGACCTCGAAGGCCGGATCGACGAGGTCCGTGCTCTGTGGAGAGGCGACGCCGTCCAAATGGTCGGGCCAGACGGGGCATTGGTCGATGTGAGAACGCTGCCGCGCCCGATTCAGCCCGAGCTTCCCCTGTGGCTGACTTCCGCTGGCACGACAAAGACCTTTCAGAAGGCCGGCGAGATGGGCCTCAACCTGCTCACCCACCTGCTCGGACAGTCAATCGACGAGCTCGCGGCCAACATCGAGGTCTATCGGGAGGCGTGGTGTGCGTCCGGACACGTCGGCGAGGGGCACGTCACTGTGATGCTGCACACCTTCCTCGACCCAGACAGAGAGCGCTCGCTCCGCCTCGCCGAAGACCCGATGAAGCGCTACCTCGGCAGCGCGGCCGGCCTGCTGAAGAACATGGCATCGGCGTTCCCGACATTTGCCAAGGCAGGCGCATCCGCCGACGAGGCGTTCCAGTCGCTGTCGGATGCAGAAATGGACGAGCTGATGTCCATGGCCGCTGCGCGCTACCTGCACGAGAGCGGCCTCTTCGGGAACCTCGACGATGCGACCGAGATGGCCCTGGCCCTCTCGAGCATGGGCGTCGACGAGATCGCATGCCTCGTGGACTTCGGCCTCGACACCGATGACGTCCTCGGATCGCTCCCGCTACTCGGCGAGCTGCAGTCCGCACTCGAACCGTCCGATTCGGCGACGATGACCAACGAGTCAGCTCACACCGATCTCAGCGAAGCGTTCGCAGACCTCGTCGAGCGGCATTCGGTCACCCATGTCCAGTGCACTCCATCGCTTGCAGCCATGCTGATGGCCGACCCGCGAGATCAGGTCGCTCTGGGGTCGATCCAGCACCTCATGGTCGGCGGCGAGGCCCTGCCGGAGAAGCTCGGCAGAGAACTTCGGGGCGCGCTCTCCGGGCGCCTCACCAACATGTACGGCCCAACGGAGACCACCATCTGGTCGCTGGTTCACGAACTCGCTGCACCGATCGAGGGTCCCATTCCAATCGGCCACGCCATCGCGAACACGACGATCCACATACTGGACCCCCACGGTCAACGACTGCCCATCGGAGCGTTGGGTGAGCTGCACATCGGAGGAGACGGTGTCGCCCGAGGCTACCTCGGGCGAGACGACCTCACCGCCGAGCGCTTCGTCGATCGACCTGGACTGGGACGCCTCTACGCCACCGGAGACCTCGCTCGCATCGATGAATGCGGCGTGGTCGAGTTTGCGGGTCGCGTCGACTTCCAGGTGAAGATTCGGGGTCACCGGATCGAACTGGGCGAAGTGGAGACCCAGCTCGACCTCCACCCAACCGTCGACCGATCGGTCGTCGTCGCACGCGGCGATGCCGCCAGTGCCCGTCTGGTTGCATTCGTGGTGCTCTCCGCCGGTGCTGATTTCGATGCCGCCCTCCTTCGCCAACATGTCGCGTCGGCGCTCCCTGACGTGATGGTTCCCGACGTGATCGCCTCGCTCCCCACCCTGCCGTTGACGCCGAACGGCAAGGTCGATCGCACAGCCCTCCCTGCCAACATCGAACAGTCGTCGATGGCCGCTCCGGCGGCCGAGGATGCAATCGCACCCGAGAACGACCTCGAGCTGCTCGTTGCGGCCGCATGGACAGAACAGTTGGATCGAGCCGTCGGGCGCACCGAGAACTTCTTCGACATCGGCGGCAACTCACTGCTCGCTGTGGCCGTCTTCCGCCGTCTGCAAGAGTCGACGGGGTTCACCATCGCTCTCACCGACATCTTCAGATACCCGACAGTCGCACAGTTCGCCGACTACCTGAGACGTCTCGCCAACCCAGATGAGAACAGACCGTCGCCGAACAGCGTCACACCAATGGGTGTCGATCGCGGCGCTCGTCGGCGGAAAATACTCGAAGGACGACGGGGCTGATGGGCGTCGAAGCGGAGACGGCGAGCGCCACGAGCACACCGAGATGGCTGCCGAGGATGCAGGCCCTTGCCCTGATGGGTTGCTTGCTGTTCGGCGTGTCGGTCCTGCTTCCAGTGATGCGGTGGAATGTCGGCCCAGCCCATTCGACCGCCGGGTCGGCTCGCGTCCTCGGGGACGACAGCTACACCCTGGTCGACGGGGGCTACGCCGGATCCAGCCTCGTGCCGCTGTCGGCGTTCGTGGTCTTGGTCATGGCGGTGGCCATTCTGGCGTCCAGCTTGGGACGGTGGGTGTGGTGGGTTCAGGTTGCTGCGCTCGCAGTCGCCTTGTACTACCCAGCCTGGGTGCTGTACGTCTTCCTCAAGAAGCTCGAGGACGAGGTCTCCCCCGCTGTCGGCGTGCTCGTGTTGGGCGCCGCATACCTTGCGATGATCGTGGGCACGGTCTCGGGCCGCACAGACCGAAGCTCCGAATCGCCGCCCGACGGTGCTTGACCCGAGCACCTCGAAGAGCGCTCAGTCGTACGCATCGAGAAGCGGGCTGAGTTCAGCGACCATCGACCCGACATTCGATCCGTGGAACATCGACTCGTGGTCGCCCGGTGCGACATGGATGTCGAGCCGACCTGCAATGTGGGTGCCCCAACCGTAGTCGCCCGACATGAGTGGCCATCTGAGCTGCGCCTTGATCAGCACCGCATCGACCGTGTACGAACCGACGTCGTATCCAGCAACGACATCGGTGAAGTGGTCGAACAGGTCGTGAAAACCATGTTGGATGGTTTCCTGGTGGTTCTGATCGTGGCTGAGCTGGTCGGTCGACTCACTCCCTCCGAAGAACAGGTACCGGCCAACTCGGCTCGCGTGGAGGCGTGACTTGGCGATTGGCAGGACGATTCCTGGTCCGTGCTTCAACACGTTACGCACGAGGTGGCGTGCGTGAACCAACCGCCCGAGCGAGATCCTGCCGACCGGTGAGTCAAACAGCACGACCACGTCGACGGTCTCGCCGAGTCGCTCCAGCTGACGCACCATCTCCAACGCAATGATGCCTCCGCCGGAGTATCCGCCGAGCAGGTACGGCCCCTTTCCATGGGCCACGAGCTCCGCCACGTATCGAGCCGCCATCGCCTCCACCGTGGGATCGGGGACGTCATCTCCTTCGACGCCGTGCGCCTGAAAAGCGAAGACGGGCCGCGAGTGAGCCAGGGCCCGCCCCAAGCTCGCCAGAAACAAGACGTTTCCGCCCGCACCGTGGACAATGAACAACGGACGGCCTGGACCACGCGACGAGATCGGCACCAAGTGCCGGGTCATCGTCTCCGAACGTTGCGACTTCGTTGCTCCTGCGACGGAACCGGAGTCGGTGACTGGTGCTGTACCCGAGCCGGCGAACCGAGCATCGATCTCCGGAAAATCCTCGCGCAGCCTGGAGCAGAGCGACGCGACGGTTGGTGCGTCGAAGATCGTCGTCAACTGAAGCCGAACTCCGAGTTCCTCGTGGATCCGCGTCATCAAGCGAATCGCTATCAGCGAGTGCCCTCCGAGATCGAAGAAGTCATCGTCAGCGCCCACCGCATCAAGACCCAAGAGATCACCCCACATGGCTTCGAGCGCCTGGTCAAGCGAACCCGCCCCCCCAGTCGAGGACTCCGAATCCGATGATTCCGCAGTCCCTTCCAGACGTTCCAACAGGTCATCGATCGCGATCGTCGTACCGATCATTCGATCGTGTTCACTGGCCAACAGCCGCTCGACCAATTCGGCGCCGTCCGCCGGGCGAAGTCCAAGGTCGTCAGCCAGTTCGATGAGCGTCTCCCCGCGAGAAGTTGTCCGCACGGGTGACTCGTCAGCGCTGTCGACCAGCTGGTCCCCAGATGTCGCGAGTAACTGCAGTCCGTCGATCTGAAGCACCAGTTCTCCTGCTGCGTCCACGATCGTGAGATCGACGCGAAGGCGCTCGCGGGTCGACCCAGCTGCGTCCGTTGCTCGCACAACGACCTCGGGGGGAAGCGGGCCCACGAGGCATACCCGTTCGTAACCCGCCGGTACGTAGAGTGCCGAGTCAGAGCTGATCGCAAGCGCGACCCCGGCGGCCATGCACACATCGACCAGTGCGGGGTGGGGGCTCCATCCAGACGCTTCTGATGCGACGGCTTCCGGCAGCGCGACGCGAGCGATCACCACACCGTCACCTCGCCGAGCCTCGACCACGCAGTCCCAATGCGGGCCAAACGTCATGTGATCGCGCTGCGTGCGGAGCAAGTCGCCGGCGGTGTCGTCCAGAGCGTCGAACTCAGCACGTGGATCCGACTCCGGTCGGTCGACTGCGATCGGTTCGGTGCGGGCCTGGCTGTGCAGCATCCAGCGTGCCCCGCCTCCGCCATCGCTGCAGATCTCGATGAGACCGTCAGACGTGACGGTGGCTCGAATCGTCACGGGACGACCGTCTTGGACGATGAGGGGCGAGAGCAACGCGACGTCAACGAGTTGGACATCGTCCAAACCCGCCAACTTTGCGGCAGTCAACATGAGGTGCAGATGACCCGTTCCTGGATACACCGCGGTGTTGCCGGCGGTCCGGTGCTCATCGACGACCCAGTGATGTCCGACATCCACCCTGCCGACGAGGACGGTCGAACCGTCACGTTCGCTACGACGTTCGCCGAATACGGGGTGTTCGATCGTCTCCCCAGCCCCCAACCCGAGGCTGGCTCGGCGGGCGCTTTCGGAGGCCACCCCCACCTCGGCCCAGAGTCCGAAGTTGATGGTGGCGATGCGCAGGGGACCGTGCCGCCCGGCAAGGGAATCCAAGACCGAGTTGGCAGCGACGTAGCTGACCTGACCGGCCGGCGCGAGGACGGTGCTCGTCGAGGAGACCAGCAGGAGGAGTTCTGAGCCTCGACGCTGCAGCTCAGCCGCAAGAATCAGCGCCCCGTGCGCCTTCGCTCCGAGAACCGACTGCTCGTCGCCCGGATCCGAGAACTCGATCAGTGAATCGTGAAGTTGTCCAGCTGCGTGTACCGCTCCATCCAGGCGGCCGACCTTCTGCTCGGCTTCGTCGAGGGCGCTGCGGACTGACATCGGATCGGAGAGGTCCGCCACCACCACCTCCACCTTCGCCCCAAACGCCGTCAACGCGCCGAGCTGGCGGATGCGCCGAGATGTCGGATCGTCATAGGCGTGGGTCGCGAGCCAGCGCTGCTGCTCGCCGCCTTGGGGAATCGGAGTCGTGGAGACCACGACAAGATTCGCTGCGTACGCCCCGGCGAGATGGCTCGCAAGAACGTGACCGACCCCTCCGAGTGCACCCGTCACGAAGTAGGTTCCGCCGTGCCGAATGGCCGACTGCGCTTCGTCGGGTAGCGGCACGAGCGTCGGCTGGACCTCGGGCATCAGACGCGATCCGTCGCGGTGAGCCACGACGGCCGAGCCGTCAGCGACGACGTCGTCGACGATCCCACTGATGCTTGCCGAGCCGTCGACATCCACCAGACGTGTGGTCAGACTCGGGTACTCACGTCGGGCCACCAGCGCAACACCGAGAGCCATTGCGTCAGCCGGCCGTTTGGCAACGCCTCCTGCCGAGAGCGCTTCACGAGTCACCGCCACGACGCATGCACTGCTGGCCACCGAACCCAGAGCGACAACAGCCGAGGTGGCATCGTCGAACCAGCGCTGCGAGGCTTCGGCGTACTCGTCGTGACCCGACGGGGCAACGAGAACCACGCCGGACACTCCGTCAGCAGTGGAAATCGGCGCTCCGCTGAGCTGGATCTCGACGGACATCTGACGCCGAGCAAGTTCAGCGGCCAGTTCGTCGACAAGGCCGTCTCCCTGGTCACCGATCAGAACCCAACGCCGGTTCGAACTCGGTGACGGTGCAGGCGGAGCCTCGACCCACGCCGGGATCGAACAGGCTCGATCCAGATCGTCGATTCGGGTCGGACGCTTGCTCATCGCCTCCGGTTGGGCGTCGGACGGCGAGAGGGACACATTGCCCGGCTCGATCCAACAGCGCTTGTGCTGGAATGGATACGTCGGAAGCCGCAACCGGCGGGATCTGTCGCCGCTGAACTGATCGAGATCCACGTCGACGCCAGCCGCCCATTGGCGTGCGAACGCCTGCAACGTGAACGCCGAGTCGGCGATGTCATGATCCGGATGGCGCAACGTTGGAATCGCTGCCAACGGGCGAGGATTGGATCGCCGAGCAAATGAAGAGAGGGCCTGGCCAGGGCCCAGCTCGGCGAGCACGAGCGGCAAGTCGCCCACAGCGGCGCGGACACAATCCGCGAATCGCACGGTCGAACGGGTGTGATCGGCCCAATACTGCGGGCTCGTCGCTTGCTCGGCGGTGATGAACGTCCCGGTGAGGTTGGACAGATACGGAATCGTTGGCGCGTCGAGCCGAATCGCGCTCATCAAGTCCACAAGGTCGTCGAGCATCGGATCGAGCAGAGCGCTGTGCGCAGCGGCGGCGATCGGGATGAGCGACCCGACAACTCCCCTGTCCTCGAGCACGCTTGCCAAACGGGTGATGTCGTCGGTCCTGCCGGCGACGACGCACTCGTCGTCGGTGTTGATCACCGCGAGCGAGAGCGAGTCGGGCAAGATGTCGAGCAACTCCGCCTCGGGAAGCGGAACCGCAAACATTGCGGCGTTCTGGCCGCTGGCTTTCTGCATGAGCGCGGACCTGGCGACGACGACCGAAAGCGCGTCCTCGTACGACATCACGCCCGCCAGGTGCGCAGCGACGTATTCACCGAGGCTGTGGCCGATGAAGAGGCTCGGCTGCGCACCGAACTCGATCCATTGCCGCGCGAGAGCCACCGACGTGACGAACACCGCAGGCAGTTGCGTCGACGGCGGGCGCAGATCGGCAGGATCACCGCCCACGGCCAGCACTGCTGCGAGGTCGGGACCGCCGATCTCCGAGACCAGCTTGATCCCCTCTCGGCGCGACGCGTGGAAGGTAGCGAAACGTTCATCGAGACCCGCCGCCATTCCGACGTACTGAGATCCCCCACCCGGGAACATGAACCCGAGTCGTACCGGCCCGTCCGAGGCCTCGTGGATACTGCTGCGGTGCCGGTCCGGCTCACGAAGCACCCGCACTGCGCCGTCGACATCCGTGGCGGTCACCACCCGCCGGTGCCGCATCGGTCGTCTCCCTGTCACGAGCGTGTGGGCGACATCTGCAAGCTCGATGCCCATTTCGGCCTCGAGGTGGTCGGCCAATCGAGCGCTCGCCTCGCTAAGTGCCTGTTCATTCAGCGCGGAGAGACACAGCACCTGCTCGGGCAGCGAGGGCAGGGCGACTTCGACCTCGGGGGCCTCCTCGACCACGACGTGCACGTTCGTTCCGCCGACCCCGAGCGAACTGATCCCGGCGCGCCGAGGAGCCCCGCCCGGCCACGGATCAGCAGTCGTGCCGATGGAGAAGGGTGACCCTCCGAGGTTGATCATCGGACTTGGGGCCGTGTGGTTGGCGAGTGGCGGCAACGTTTGGTGGCGCAAGGCTTGAACCACCTTGATCAGGCTGGCCACGCCAGCCGCAGTGTCGAGGTGACCGATGTTGGGCTTGGTCGACGTGATCCTGCAGAAGCCTCGGTCGTTCGTCCAGGACGAGAATGCCTCGCTGACCGCTGCCACCTCGATCGGATCTCCGACGGCTGTTCCCGTTCCGTGGGCTTCGAACAGCTGGATGTCGCGGGCCGAGACTCCGGCGACAGTCAACGCCTCTCGGACGACGTCGGCATGCCCGTCGACGCTCGGGGCAAGAAAGCCGACCTTGCGCGCACCGTCATTGTTGACGGCGCTCCCCTTGATGATTCCAAGAATCGGGTCGCCGTCCGCTTGGGCCTCGCTCAATCGCCGCATCGCCACCACGCCGACGCCGCTCGCGAGCACCGTTCCCTGCGACTCGGCGTCGAACGCTCGGCACACCCCGTCGGGGGCGAGAATCTCTCCCTCGGCATACTCGTACCCTCGGCGGTGCGGGACTTCGATGGTGGCTCCGCCGGCAAGGGCGAGATCGGTCTCGAACGACAAGAGACTCTGCACGGCGAGGTGAACCGCGACCAACGAGGTGGAGCAGGCCGTCTGCACGTTGATCGCAGGGCCGCGAAGGTTCAGCCGGTAGGCGACGTTGTTCGTGAAGAAGTCCTTGTCGTTGCCCGTGTGTCGGAGCAGGAACCATCCCAGCTGCGGCAATACCTTGCCGTTGGTCAACAGATTGTTGATCAGGTAGGTGTTCATGCCACATCCGCCGAAGATGCCGATTGCTCCATCGAACCGCTCGGGCACAACCGCGGCGGACTCGAGCGCGTGCCACGAACACTCGAGGAAGTGCCGGTGCTGCGGATCCATCACCGATGCGTCGCGAAGTCCGATCTCGAAGAAGTCGTGGTCGAAGCCCTCGACATCATCGATGACGCCAGCTCGACTCACGTACGTCGGGGAGTCCACCAACGAAGCCGGGACACCCTCCTCGATCAGCACCGAGCGATCGAGATCGGTCAGACAATCTTCGCCTGCCGCGACGCGTCGCCACAGATCGTCGACGTCAGCCGCCCCCGGGAAGCGGCCGGCCATGCCGATGATGGCGATATCGGTATCAGACGACTCAGCCTCAGAACTCAACGGATCGAACCTCGCTCCGACAGCGGCGCCGGCCGGGGCTGCGCCAGCGTCTCGCGCAACGAATCGGTATAACTCAGGTCGTACGCAAGGCTCATGGCCGCCATCGTGATCGGGGTGAGTCGAAGTCGGTGGGCGAAACGTCCCACCCCGACGGCGAAGCCGACTGCGGCAGGGGTCCTGCGGCGGCCGGTGAGCAGTGCCCGGGCGGCTCGCAGCAGCATGTGGCCGTTGCGTCGCTCGTCTTCTCGGCTTTCCAGGTACCTCTCACTCGGATAACGGGCGTCGAGCTGCACCGTGTAAAAGGCATAGGAGCGAGGGATTGCCACCCAAGCTTCCAAGCTGCGATCCGAGTAGTGCCAGGCCAGCGCGCTGGGAAGGAATCGCAGCGTGCATCCCAGCTCGATCAGCCGCAACCCGAACTCATCGTCTTCGAGCCGCTTGTAGCTCTCGTCGAAACCTCCCGCTTCACGAAACAGGGCGACCGACATGCAGTTGTTGCCGGTGTGGAACTGCCTGCATGTCGGCACGTAGTCACCGCGCAAGATGGCGTTGGTGCCCCGGGTGGCCATTCGGGCCTCCCAGAGATTCCACGCGTTCGGCTTCCAATCGACGGGTTCCATGAATGGGCCTCGAGTGATGACCGGGACCGCTGAGTCTTTGGTTGCCGCCATCTCCAGCAAATGGATGTCGACAAGATGACGATCGGCGACGACATCGTCATCGATGAAGATGACGTACTTGGCCGATGACGCATCGACGCCGGCATTCCGCGCTCTCGCGGGGCCAGACTGCTGCTCGAGTCGTAGCAGCGTCGGTTCGATGTCGAAGGTCGCGGTTGCGATCACGTCCTCGACGACGCCGTCGAGTGGTTCATCGCTGTGATCGTCCACGATGATGATGCCGAACGACCGGGCTGTCTGGTCGGCTAAGGCGAGCAGACAGCGGCGAAGGGCCTCGGGTCGATTCCTTGTGGGAATCACCACGTCGCACAGACGGTCGGTCACGTCACGCCCGCGTCGCGAGGCGCCGTTGCCTCGTCGACGGGGCTCGATCGGCGGACCTTCTTGAACCGTTCATTGATCGCCGCATGCTCGGCGATTTCGATCCGCACGGGCAGCTTGTAGCGCTCGAGGCTCCCGCTCGCCTGGGCACGGATACGCCGTGTCAATTCGACCAGTGGCTCGGGCCGTTCGATGACGACCCTCGCCACGACCGATTGCCCCATGATCGTGTTCGGCTCACCGAAGCAGGTCACCTCGACGATGTTCTCGAGCTTGAGCAGGGCGCTCTCCACTTCTGCTGGATACACCTTCTTCCCGCCCACGTTGATGATGTCGCTCGTCCGGCCGAGAATCCTGATGAATTCGCCGTCGACCTGCACCTGATCCTGCGTGTTGAGCCAACCATCCTCGTCGAATGGATCGGGAGCATTGAGGTAACCCTTCATGGCGAACTGTGAACGAATCCAGAGCGTGTCGTCGACGACCTTGGTTTCGACACCTTCGCCGCCGACTTTGAGCCACAGTGACCCGTCCTCTCGGGATTTCGTGCGAAGCGCTCCGGTCTCCGACAATCCATAGGTCTGCTGCAGTCGGAGCGTCGGAAAGTCTGCTCGAAGCCGATCCAGCGTGGCTTGCGGCATCACTTCGGACCCGTACGAAATTACCTTCAACGACGACAGGTCGTATCGGCGGTGCACACCCGACAGTAGCAACAAGCTCAGGAATGTCGGAGACACCGGAAGCAGTTCGACACCATGATCTTGCACGAGTGCACAGATCACCTCAGGGTCTCGATCCTGCGTCGCGACGACCGTACCATCGTTCGAGAGCGTATGGAACAGCGTGTTGAGGCCGCCCATGTGGTCGAACAGCAAGAACGTCAGCGTGACCAGAGCTTGGCGTCGCACTTCGAACTTCTCGAGCACGCGGGTGAAGTCATGCACCATTGCCTTGCTCTTGCCAGTCGACCCAGAACTGAACATGATGAGCCCGGGGCTCCCCTTGTCGATGAGCTCGCGGAGCAACGGACTCACCACCTCGACGTCTCGGACCTCAGCCTGCCACGAATCATCGGGGGCAAATCTGAGCACTCGGTGTGCCTGCCCGAGGTCGAGGTACTCGTCATGCTGCGGCGCTGTCGCCGCTGTTAACGGCATGACGATGACCCCACGATCAACGAGCGCGAGCAACGCGGCGCACACTTCCGGCGAGTAGTCACCCACGAGTGCGATCACCTCGCCGGCTCCGATGCCGAGCGCATCGAGCTGACGAGACCACTCAGCCTGACGGTCGATCAGGTCGCCATACGTCGTTGACGACCCACGCCACACGATCGCCGGACGGTCGGCCACTTCCGCCATGCGTTCGTAGAGCCACTTCAGATGCATCAAACGCCTCCGATTTCCTCAGCGGGTTCTCCCGTCGGGTCAAGCACCGCCAAGGTACAGAACCTGACCGGTGATGTAGTCGCTCCTCGGGCTCGCAAAGAACTCCACGGCGTTCGACACATCATCGAACGTTCCGAGCCGCTTGACTGCGAGCGCCGCGACGAGCCGGTCGATCTTGTCTTGGGGCACCGACTTGATCAGGTCGGTCTCAACCGGTGTCGGAGCAACGACGTTGCACGTGATTCCGAACGGAGCGACCTCTCTGGCAAAGACCTGGCTGAAGCTCAGCAGGGCGCTCTTCGACGCGGCGTACATCGCCTCGCCCTCGATTCGCAACTGAGCGGCAACCGAGCCGAGGTTGACGATTCGGCCGTACTTGTTCCGCTTCATCAATCTGGCCGCCTCCCGGGAGACGAGAAACACCCCCAGAACATTCGTCTCCAGGATCCGGCTCGCCGTCGCCATCGGCATCAGCAGCGAGTGGTTCATCGATGCGACTCCTGCGTTGTTCACGAGGACGTCCAGCCGACCGTGGCGATCGGAGATCGATTGCATCATGTCGCGGACCTGCACCTCGTCGAGTACGTCCGCTTGGTGGTGGTGGTAGCCCTCGAGTTCCCAGTCAGGCTGCTGGCGACTGCAACCTTCTACAATCGCTCCCCTGCTCACGAAGTGTTCGACAAGGGCTTTCCCGATGCCTTTTCTCGTGCCGGTGATGAGAACGACTTCCCGCTCGTCGTTCATCGACCTACGCCCCCTCTTGTGCCGCTGCCGCACACTCGAGTGCGTACGTGGACAGAGCGCCCACCGATCGGAACGGACTGTTTCGCAGCGACATGGCACGTTCGTCCACGAGCGTGACGGCGATGCCGTCGACGCTCCGGAGACTCTCCTCGACCTGCACGATCACGCTGACGAGACCAAGCGAATCGATCGGCGCACCCTCCCCGAGCAATGGCGTGGCTTCGTCAATGTCACCCGAAAAGGCCGTTGGGTTTGCCACGGCCTCCATTTCGGCACGAACTGCGTCGAGCACGATCTCGACCATCTCTGCTCTGTTCATCTTAAATCCTTCCGCCTGTAAACCTCTGGTGAACCGAAAGCACGCTAGCCGACAAGCCTGTTCGACGAAAGTGGTCGACGAACGTCTCAGCGGTCACCCCACGGAAGCGTCCGAACGACCGCGGCCGGATTTCCCTCGACGTAGGTGTTCGGTGGCACGTTCGAGGTCACAATACTGCCGGCGCCGACCACGCTGCCATGACCAAGCACGACGCCCGGCAAGATCGTCGCTCCGAGCCCGATCCACACCCCGCGTTCGATCGTCACCGACTTCCCGGCGACCTGCCACATCATGCGATGAGAACCCGGCCCGATCGGATGGCTGGCCGTATAGATCTTCACGAACGGTCCGATGCTGACATCGTCGGCAACCGACACCATTGCATCGACGTTGATGGTGACGTTGTTGGAAATGAGTACCCCTTTGCCAATCACCAAGTTCTCTTCGAACGCGGCACCGCTCAGCACGGTAACTGGCCCAACGAACGACGAACCCTGCCCGATGGTGAAGCCTGCGCAGCGATACATCCTGGCGATCAGGGTGCCGGCGGTGAATCGAGGGAGGAGGTGCGACAGTGCGAACACCACCAGATACCGAAGGTGAAACCCGCTGCAGACGACGGTTCCATACTGGAACATGCGGCGCAGGGCTCTCGTCATGGACCTCGAACATACAGCGAAACCAGCGGGTCGCCGAGGGAGCTCATTCGATCCGTCGCCCGCTTGCGTGCCTTTCGAGCTTCTGCGCAAGACGCAGGATTCGTCAAGTTCTTCTCATCACCGCAGGCTCGGAGCGCCGCACGATAGCTTGTGGCCGTTGGCAGCCAGCCCAACGCACCTTTGGCGCACGGGGTCCGCGACCGTTCCCACTGCCCGGCACGTATTCGATGAGGAGGATCATGAACACGGAGACCACGAAGACCCAGGACCGGATCGATGTCGTGATCTGCACCAGAAACCGGGAGGCGAGCATCGAGGCGGCCGTTCGCGGCGTACTCGCCAACGACCACCCGGACTTCACGCTCACGATCATCGATCAAAGCACCTCGGACAAGACGGGGAGCGCACTTCGAACCCTCATCGACACCGACGACCGGCTCCGGTACGTCCATGTCGAGGAAGCGGGACTGTCACGTGCGTACAACACCGGTATTGCCCTCACATCGGCCGATGTGCTGGCGTTCACCGACGACGACTGCGTGGTGCCGAGCGATTGGATCTCGCGCATTGGGGCTGCATTCACATCCGAGCCCGACGGCGATCTGCTGTACGGTCAGGTGGTTTCACTCGAGACCGGCGACCAGTCGAACCTGACTCCGTACTTCGCCATCCCACATCCAGAAAAGCTCAGCAAGAAGACGCGGTTTCGCGTCTGCGGCATGGGTGCGAACTTCGCTGCGAGGAGGCGTCTCTTCGACAGCATTGGCGGCTTCGACGTCGTGCTCGGGGGCGGCGGACCGTTGCGCTCCTCGCAGGACTTCGATCTTGCGTACCGCGCGTTCAGAGGCGATGCGGTGATCCTGCTGAGGCCAGAAGTGACACTTCACCACGACGGGCGCCGGGAGCTGGAGGACTGGCCGACCCTGCTCGTCAACTACGGTACGGGCGATGGCGCGTTCTACACCAAACATGTCCGATGCGGTGATCCGTTGGCCGCCTGGTTCATGACGAAACGGGTGGCCCGAATAGCCGCGTCCAGTTGCGTACGACTGGCTCGCCGCCGCGACAGCAATGGCTTCTTCTACGTCAAGGGTGTGTTCGCAGGCATCCGTGGGAGCTTCGGATTCAAAGTCGACAGGAAGAAGCGGATGTACCTCGAGAACGCAGCCCCCACATCATGAGTGAGAAGATCGCCATTCTCGGTGCGGGCCCGACCGGCCTCGGGGCCGGCCATCGTCTCGCCGAACTCGGACACGACAACTGGGAAATCTTCGAGCGAGAGAACCATGTCGGTGGATTGGCATCGAGCTTCGTCGATCCACACGGGTTCATCTGGGATCACGGCGGCCACGTCATGTTCAGCCACTACTCGTACTTCGACGATCTCGTCGACAAGATGCTCCATGGCGACTACGACGAGCACATGCGCGAAGCGTGGGTGTGGCTGCACGGGCGATTCGTTCCGTACCCCTTCCAGAACAACATTCATCGGCTCCCGCGGGACGTGTTTCTCGAGTGCATCATGGGCATCATCGACGCACAGAAGACCGACCTCCCGAAGGCCGACTTCGGCGAATACATCGGCGCCGTCTTCGGCGAAGGAATCGCCAACCATTTCATGCGCCCGTACAACTTCAAGGTGTGGGCTCACCCTCTCGAGATGATGAGCACCACGTGGCAGGGTGATCGAGTCCCCACCGTCGACGTCCGTCGAATTCTCGAGAACCTCGTCGATGACCGGGCCGACGTGAACTGGGGACCGAACAACATGTTCAAGTTCCCCCTTCTCGGAACCGGCATGTTGTACGAGCGCATTGCTGCGTCGCTTCCTCGACCAGTCAACTTCGACAAGCGTGCCACACAGGTCGATGTCGAGCGCCGAACAGTGTCCTTTGCGGACGGATCGGTCACGCAGTTCGATGTGCTCGTCAACACGATGCCGCTCACCGAGCTCATTCCGCTCATTCCCCAAGCGCCTCCCGAAGTGCGAGCGGCCCTCAGCGGATTGCACCACACATCTGGGCTCTTCGTCGGCATCGGCGTTCAGGAGCCATGTCCGAGCACCAAGTGCTGGATGTACTTCCCCGAGGCCGACTCGCCGTTCTACCGCGTCACCTATCTCTCGAATTACTCGACAAAGATGGCGCCGGACGCCGACCACTTCTCACTCCTCGCAGAGATCTCGGCGTCACCACACAAGCGGGAGGATCCAGACACGGTCATCGAGCGCACCATCGACGGAATGGTGGCATCGGAGCTGCTGACTCCCGAACAGGCTGACAACAAGATCGTCAGCCGTCAGCTCTTGCGGGTTCCTTACTCCTATCCCGTTCCGACGATTGGCCGTGACGACGCGCTGGCAGTGATCCAGCCGTGGCTCGCTGACCACGGCATCCACTCCCGAGGCCGTTTCGGAGCCTGGCGGTACGAAATCGGGAACACGGATCATTCGGTCATGATGGGTGTCGAGTTGGCGGACCGTCTGGTCTCGGGGACCCCGGAAACGACCTGGGCACTGCTCCCAGGTGAAGAGGCCCGGGCCGTCATCTCGTGAACACCGTGCCGGTCGTCCGGGAGCCCGTCTGCGGCGCCTCGGCCCGGACCTCCGTGTTGCGCCCCCACGAGCGATCTGCGTGAACCGCGCTGCACAGCTTCGATCCGTTTCGGCCGACGCGCTCGCCGTCGCGCGTGCCAACCTTCGATTGCGGCATGCAGACCAACTCGGGAAGCGTGTTCGCCTGCGGGGCCGTGCTCGAGTCGTCAATCAGGGAAGCATGCTCATTGGCGAACGGGTCCGCTTGGACGGCAGTCAGGCACCGCTGGAATTGGTCGCAGGGCCAGGCGGCACGCTCGAGGTCGGCGAACGGACGTTCATCAACTTCGGTACCTCGATCGTCGCACACCAACACATCGAGATCGGGCGTTACTGCCTGATCGGCCCGTTCTGCAGCCTGACGGACAACTCGTACCATCGACTCGAGCCAGAGCGCCGGTACGAGACCCCACCGTCAGCTCCCATCCTCATCGCCGACAACGTGTGGCTCGGAATTCGAACGATGGTGATGCCAGGCGTCACCATCGGTGCCGATTCCGTCGTGGGAGCCGGCAGCGTCGTCACCCATGACATCCCGCCGCGGTCGCTCGCCGCTGGGGTCCCCGCTAGGGTCATCCGGAGCCTCTGAACAGCGGCCCGTACACCGGCGCGAGAGGCCAACGCTGGCGGCTCGGTCGCCTCGCAGAATGATGTCAGCCGGCCCGCTCACCGATGCTGACCAACAGATCCACGATTCGTCCTGCATTCACGGAAGCGTCGTGCTCCTTGCGCGCCAGGTCGTGTGCCGCTGCTCCGAGCCGTCGCCGCTCAACGGGATCCACTAGGAGGCGCCGAAGCGCGACTTCGAGCGAATCGAGATCACCGGGCTCGATGAGTATGCCGGTATCGCCGTTGCGCACGATCTCGCTGATCGCTCCGACATTGGTCGCTACCAATGCCATCGAACACGCGGCCGCCTCTGCCAGGACGAGCGGGAGGCAGTCACCGAGCGTCGGCAGACAGAAGATGTCGCACGTCTGGTAAAGCTCGACAAGTGCCGCGCTGTTCGGCGTCATGGTGTTGTGGATCACGACGCCAGGTTCGTCCGGAACCGCCGTCCCCGTAACGAGGTGGACCTCGAATTCGGGGACGCTCGGGTCAGCCCGGAGACGCCGCGCCGCCTCCAGCAGCAGCAGGCCACCCTTTCGTTCGAGGCCTCCTCCGACGAAAAGGACCCTCACTGGTTGATCCGCCACGTCCCGGTCGAGCCGCTCACCCCATTGCGAGAAGTCGACCCCGGGAGCGATCACCGTCACCCGCTCAGGTCGAATGCCGTAGTCCCGCACCAGGCTGTCGCGAGTCCAATCGGACCATGCGATCAGCTCGTGAGCGCGGAGAAAGCACCGGCGATTGATCTCGAACTTCCAACGCTCGACACGTGGCGATGACGTTCGATGGTCGTACTGCTCCGACATCTCGTCGATCTGGAGTGGGGTGGCATCGAGCGAGACCACCGTGGCGATGCGCTTCATCCAGG
>Ga0105047_10003866_pt1 | contig 26267 bp, 21 predicted proteins | sample MAT04_FD_78384 | JGI IMG/M metagenome (GOLD analysis project Ga0105047, IMG submission 78384) | Freshwater microbial communities from Lake Fryxell liftoff mats and glacier meltwater in Antarctica - MAT-04 (megahit assembly) | ecosystem: Environmental > Aquatic > Freshwater > Ice > Liftoff... | reverse complement strand
GCCCCTCATCCCGCACTCGCTACGCTCGTGTCGACCTTCTCCCCCGAAAGGGGGGAGAAGGAAGATCAAATTCCCGCCATCAATAGCTGCTCCATATTCCGCCCCAGAATTTTCTCGCGGCTGTGGTTGTCCAGATTGAGCGAATCGAATGCACCCAGCAACGCCTCGCGCACGTCCGTCCGGTAGCCGCGCGGCAATGTGCTGGTATCGGTGCCGTACAGAATGCGGTCGGGCCCGAAGGCCAGCAGACAGACCTCCAGCGCGCGAGCCAGCGTCGTCGGTGCGGGAAGCAGATTCAGCCAGTTGTTCGAACTCGACGTATCAATATAAACATTGGGACACTGATGCCCGAGGAACGCGGCCTCGCGCAGAAATCCGCACCCGAAATGCGGGATGATAAATTTCACGCCCGGATGATCGACCGCCGCGCGATGCAGCAGAAGCGGATCGCTGAAGCGCAGATCAAACTTGCATGGCAGCCCGAGCCGCTCGCGCAACCGCACGCGCAGCAATCCCACGTGGCAGAAGACCGGCACGTTAAGCTCCGATGCCAACTGGTAAAATGGATAGATCAGCTTTTCGTCCGACGGATCGAAGCGGTGCATCGCCGGAAAAAGTTCGAGCCCGCGCAATCCCAGAGTGGCGATGTCCCCGCGCGCCGTCTCCAGCGCATTCGGCGCATGCGGATTGACCATGGTAAATCCGATCAGCCGCCCCGCCGACGCGCTCGCCGCCGTCGCCACCGCCGTCTGCTCGCCCGGCAAACTGGTAAAAAGCACCGCGTGCTCGATGCCGTGCCGGTCCATGCTGGCCACAATCATCCCCGCATGCTCCGCCGCATCCGCCGGCGGAAGCTGCAACCCCAGCGCCGCGATCTCCGCCTGGACTTCCTCGGCGTTGGGCTCGCGATTGATCTTCTGCTTCACCAGCGCCGAATAATACGCATGGCTGAAAAGGTGAGTGTGCGCGTCAAAAATCATCGGATGCAATTTCTCCAAACCAGCCCAGTAACGACTTTAACACGCAGGCACACAGAACAAAACGACCTCACGGAGAAGGCCTGAAATAGGTGGGGCAGACATTTCTGTCTGCCCGATCGAAGAATAAATTCGAGTAGACAGGAATGTCTGCTCCACCCATGATCCCGTCGCCCGTCACTCGTGACTCGTGACTCGTCACTCGTCGCCCGTCGCCGCTCTTAAAGCGTCGGCGCCTTCTCCGGCGATTCATCCGGCGCGCGCTTGATCACCGCGCCCAGGCTGCGCAGCTTCCCTTCCAGATTTTCATATCCGCGGTCGACGTGATAAATGCGCCGCACTTCCGTCTCGCCTTCCGCCGCCAATGCCGCCAGGATCAGCGCCGCGCCTGCGCGCAGGTCGCTGGCCATCACCGGAGCGCCCTGCAATTTGTCGACGCCGATCACCACGCACGTATTGTTCACGCGCAGAATCCGCGCGCCCATGCGCTTCAGCTCCGCCACATGATTCAGCCGGTCCGGATAAATCCCGTCGATGAAAACGCTCGCGCCCTGACCCAGCGCCATCATCGCCATCATCGGCGCCTGCAGATCGGTCGGAAATCCCGGATACGGCAGCGTCGCGACTTCAATCTCCTTGGGCCGCTTATCCATCCCCGCTGCCGCCACTTTGCAATTCCGCGTGAAGCTGATCTGCGCTTCCTTAAATTTATCAAAGACCGATTCCAGATGCGTGGGATCAATATTTTTCACGACCACTTCGCCGCGCGTAATCACACCCGCCATCAGCAGCGTCGCCGCCTCGATGCGGTCGGGGATCACTTCGTAGCTGCAACCTTCCAGAGTCCGAACGCCGCGAATTTTTATCCGGTGACTGCCCGCGCCTTCGATGCTTGCGCCCATTGCAATCAGGAAATTTGCCAGATCGACAACCTCCGGCTCGCAGGCCGCATGCTCGATCACCGTCTGGCCTTCGGCCAGCACCGCCGCCATCATCACATTGCCGGTTCCGAGCACCGACGACCCCGACGTGCCGCCCAGATATATATTCGCGCCGCGCAGTTTCTTAGCCTTGGCGATCACATAGCCGTGCTCGATCTGAATCTCAGCGCCCAGCGCGCGCAGTCCTTTCAGATGCAAATCCACCGGCCGGTCGCCAAACGCGCAACCGCCGGGCAGTGAGACTTTCGCGTAGCCGCGCTTGGCCAGCAGCGGCCCCAGCACGCAGAAACTGGCGCGCATCTGGTTGACCAGTTCGTACGGCGCAAGGCTCGCCTCTTCGCTGATTACCTTCGTGTTGATGCGCCCCAGCGCGTCGCGTTCCACGCCCACGCCCAGCACCTGCATGATCTTGGCCAGCATGTCGACGTCACTCAGACGCGGCACGTTGCCCAGCACGCAAGGCCCCTCGGCTAGGATCGTCGCCGCCATGATCGGCAGCGCCGAATTCTTCGAACCGCTCGCCGTCACCTCGCCCTTGAGTCGGTGGCCGCCTTCGATGATAAATTTTTGCAATGCCAAAGCAGAATTCTCCGGAGGTGTCTTCCTCTAATTATCGGCTCCCAATGGCAGGAGGTTTAAATGAATCCTCGCTCTGCGAAAAAAGAACCTATCCCGGAAGTTGGCGCGGCCAGATGCGCCACGCCAAGCAAGCGGTACGAGAGGAGCGAGCACGCGTCTGCCGCAAGCAGATAGCTGAGTCGGATTTGAGAAAGGTCTTAATGTGTCGTTATGCATCAAAATGTTCTTCATATGCGCCTTTATTTGCTATAGACCACTTGATGAACCATCTTGTGTAAAAGTTTCTACCGTTTCTGTTCATTAAGGAACCGCCGTGTGAATGACACCGAGACCCCCTCCACCGTCCTCATTGTTGAGGATCAGCCCGACGCCTGCGGATTTATCAAAGCCGCACTTGACCCTAGCTACAAGGTCCTGACCGCTGCCAACCGCGACGAGGCCTTGCGCATTCTTGCCGGCCAGCACGTTGATCTGATTCTGCTCGACTACTGGATGCCCGGGACCAGTGCCTCGGTTTTTATGAACCGCGTGCGAACTTTATTTCCGCACATCCGGGTCATCGTCATCACCGCGCAAGGCCATGCCGAAGCCGTCGCCCAGTTGCTCAGCATCGAAAGTTACCTGCCCAAACCCTTCACCCAGGGCCAACTGCTGGAAATCGTCAAGAAAACCCTGGCTCCGCGATCGGCCTAAAGGAGCCACCATCAGTTGATAAAGCGTGGCCGACTGAATTCCGATTCCACGCGTAAAAAAGTGCACCAGTGATGGAACCGCATTGCTGTTTGAAAATTTCCTATTGTTAGTTCTTGGTTCTTGGGATTTCTTCGCGCTTCGGGACAAGTTAGCGCCGGAAAATTTGAATGCTTATTTCGGTTCTGCGACTCGGGGGCGAGCTTGATGCAATTGAACCCCGGAGAGGCAAAGTGCAGACGGCCACATTGCCGGACTTAGGAGTGGCTGCCCCCGGTAAAAGAGTACCGGTTCACTTCGGAAGAATCAAAGTTCGAACGTGCGATCCACGTACTTTAAAAGCGTCAAATCCACCTCTTTTTCGCTCACCTTTGCGCCTCTATTTGTCGATTCAAGAACGTCCGAATCATGTTGGGGGGTCGTGCCGGGGTCGCGTTCAAGCGCGCTCCGTGTTGGAAGGGGACTATGTCATGCCCGTTTGGAAAGACGACAAAATCGCGGCGCAAGCGTTGAGCGGAAAACTTCCGCCACCCAAATCGTCCGTCCGCCTGATCGTGATCATCGTTGCACTCGCGCTGCTCGGTGGTGTGGTGCTGCTCGTACTGAATCGTTCGCCCGGCATTCCCGCAGCGGCGTCGAAAGAGACGGTCCGCGATCCCAAGCCCGCGGCGGAACCGGTCAAACCGGAACCGAAAGATCTTCCTGTCTCGGAAGATAAGCCAGACGTCATCCGCCTGCCGCCCGTTATTCTGGGCCAGCGCTCGTCGGATTACGGCGCCGATAAGCCCACCGAGAAGCCGGCCGCCAAAGCAGCGGACTCCGAAAAGGGCGCCAAGAAAGCCGACTCCGCAAGCGCGCGCGCTATCCTCGAAAAGGCACGCGAAGCGCAGCAGAACGCCGGTGCTGACAACGCGGCCATGGAACATGCGCGTACGCTCTTTCAGCAGGCGCTCGAAAGCGGCGGCCTCGATGAGGCCAACGATGCCGAGTGTCTCAGCGCTCTGACGGCGCTGACCAACAAACTGATTCTGGATCCCAAATTTCCATGCACCGCCCCGAAGGCCGCATTCTACAAAGTTGAACAGGGCGATAACGTGGAGAAGATTGCCAGGAACTACAAAGTCAATCAGGGGCAACTCAAGGTTGTCAACCGGCTCAACGACAAGTTGGCAGTACGTTACGGGCAGTCTTTGAAGATACTGCCGGGCGAGGTGGTTTATCAGGTCGATCGCACGCGCCTGATCGGAACGCTCTATATTGATGGCGTTTTCATTCGCCGTTATCCCGTTGGCATCGGGCCTGGAAACGCCACCCCTCCGGGCACTTATGTTGTGGAACGTAAGGTCACAAATCCCGATTGGTACTATGACGGCAAGCGCATTCCGTTCGGCGATCCGGTCAACATCTTAGGCACTCGCTGGATGGCATTCGCGGCCAACGAAGCCGGAAATGGCCTGGGACTTGGCGTGCACGGTACGGCTCTGCCGGCCAGCGTGCCCGGCCGCGAGAGCAAAGGCTGCGTACGCATGCGTAATAATGATGTTGAAGAACTTTATGATCTGATGCCGCAGGGCGGTAAAGTCGTTATAGCCGAATGAGTTGCAACACCGCGCACGCGGAGAGTCGGGAAATGGGAGAGAATCCTCATCCCCATTTCTTGACGCTGCCGATTATGTTGGGTAAAGTGACTGAGTAAGAACTGTTAAGTCGTTCACACATTCCATCAGTCACCCAAAGGAGTTTTCAGAATGCCCTCAGGACGCTTTGTTGGCGCGCGCGATTTGCAGAAAAACTCGTCGACGTTGCTCAAAACGATCAACCAATCCGGCGAGCCCTGTTACATTACAGAGAAGGGCAAAGCCAAAGCAGTCCTGATGGATATAAGTCGATATAATGCTCTGATGGATCTCGTAGAAGAAGCTGAATCACCCAAACATACCGAAGTCGGCGATGAAACTCGAAAACACGCCAGTGTCCGCGGCATCCTCCAAAAATCCTCCACCCGCATCATCCGAAGACGACGCAGCTAACTAAAAAACCAGACTCGAGCTTTTTTGCAGCAGTGACCCCAATGCACTTTCGCGGTAGTATGCACTATCTCATGCTGCGAACTCACCTGATGCGATACCTCACACTTCTTCTCTGTTCTGCGGCATTGTTTTTCCTGAGCGGATGTCAGGAACTGCGCGGGCCGCAATGGTCGGCCGATGGGCAGCACATTGCCTATACGGACTACGTGTTCAATCCCGCCGGCGGGCTCGACACAAGTCTGTATCTGCTCGAGGCCGAGACCGAAGCGGCCAAGCCATTGCTTCTGGCAAAAGACGGCGCCTTTCCGCAGTGGAGCACCGACGGTCCGACGCTTTATTATCTCGCCGATCGCGACACGCAGGGCTTCTACACAAAAGTGTACCGCTGCAAACCGGGCACTGCGCCGCAGGCGGTGCTCAGCAATCTGCGCGCGACGAATCTACAGCTCAGTGCCGACGGATTGACTGCGCTTCTGACGATGGGCAAAGACAGCAAGCCCGGCGCGGCCTCGACGGTCGAGGTCTGGCGCATCGGCGATACCAAGCGCACGCCGCTCACGCTGGGAGAACTCTACTCGCCCGCGCTGCTGCCGACCGGTCGCATCATCGCCTACACGCAGAAGGCCGCAGCCAGTCTGCCGCTGGTTTTTGTCTGCGACATTGCCGTCGCTGCGGGCGCCAAGCTCGAACCGCAGGCTGTTTTTCCGACCGATAAATTCAACGAACCCAACGCCGCCAACTTCATCATTCACGCCTTCCCGGACAGCAGCCGCTTTCTGCTTTACGCGCCCGGCGGCGCGAACATCTGGACCGTCAGCGTGCCGCGCGGCGGCGGCGAAAGGGAGATCAAGCGCTACGCACTTCCCGAAGGACTCTCCACGCCGGTGCTGGTCGCCATTGCCGAGGACGGTGATTCGGCGACGCTGACCTCGCTGCAACCCGGAAGCGAGCGATTCGGTTTTCAGGTCTCGAAATTGGATTTCAAATCTAGCCGCTTCATCCGCATCGAAAGTAGCGACGGGCCGGACCTGATCGGCGGGCACATGGCCGATCCGCGAACCCGGCGCAAGGGCGAACCGCGCTTCGCGTGGCTCTCGGCTGCGGGCCTGGCCATCGGCGATGCAAAGCTGGCGCGCTACAATCCCCTCACCGTCATGCAGTACGCCACCGCGAGCGGGATATACGGCACCAAGCTGAACGACACGGCCACGGGTTTGACGATGGCTCAGAAGGCACGCGACCTGGCTGGACTCGGCGGCGATGCAGCGTTCATGGAGCATCTGGAATTCCGCGCCAACTTTGCCGATAAAAAATACGGCCCGGCCGGAGAAGCCTTCGAGCGATACTTGCTTCTGACGCCCGTCGGGCGCGACGGTCTGCATTTTCTTTTTCCAACCTCTTCCGGACTCCCCCGCCCCGCCCCCTCCGAAATCGATGCGCTCGACAAAGAGTTGGAAGAGTTGATCAAAGTGCTCCCAGAAAACCGGCTGCTCCCGCTGCTCAGACAGGCTTATGTTGCACGCAGCCAGGGAAAAAACCGGCAGGCACTGGCCTTCTATAAGGAAGCGATTCCAATCTGCGCCGACGAAGCGCGCGCCGGCGGCGTGCGATTCCAGGAGGCCATGGCCGCATTCGAAGCCGGCGATCTGCTCCGTGCCGGCGAGGCCTGGGACACGGCCGCGCGCAGCGCGCAATTCCCGCAGGCCGATTTCGCGGCTGGGCTCAGCGCCATCGCCTATATGCTCGACGGACGCGCCGACGCGCCGGTCAAGGCCACCGCCGCGTTGCAGGCGCCTGCGGCGAAAGCGTCGCCGCTGAGCGCCGAAATTTCGCAGCTCTCCACAACTGTTCGCGGCAAACCGTTTCGCGATTCAAGCAAGAGCAAAGAGATTCTCTCCGCCGATCAGACCGTGCGTGCCTGGGTCGAGATCGACATTTATTCCATGCCGTTTGCGTCGCTCAAGCCGGTGCGCATTTTCGATAAAGCCGGGAAGCCCATCGACAGGCGCATCGGCATCAAGCCAGTCACCGTCTCGTCGATCGCGCTCGGCGGACTCGATCAGCCCATTTTCCGCGTGCCGCGCGCGATCACGCAGCCGGTTATCGCGCCCAATTCAACCCTGATGGCTTTCTCGGTGCACGGCGAAGTCTTCCCACTCGAAGATACGTTCTGCGATGTGCTGGTGATCGATACGCGCGGCCGCTTGATTCTCGGCAACAACGCCGCGCGTTTGACTGGAAAATTCAGCGGACGGAATATCGTCAAGACGATCGAATGGAGCGGCCCGCTGAATCTAAAAGTCACCGGCACGGAGATCGATTTCTTCGGCGCCGAAAAACCATTCACCCGCACGCTCACCGTTCCCGCCACATTGCCGGCGGGCGCCGCGCCCGTTCCGCCCGCAGCCGTGGGGGTGCCGCCGAAGGCGGTGCCGATTCCGGTTGCAGTACCCAAGCCGTAACGTAATCCACTTAGAACATGTACGAATGGTGCCACTGGTACGCGACCGAGGGCCGTATCGAGGGAGCTTACCAGTGCGGCCTCGAAATGATGCGCGGGTTTTTCTTTGCGCTCGTTTCGGCGTTGATCTTTTGAAGGTGCATCATCTCCTCCGAGTCCACACTGGCTAAGCCGCGATACGGCCGCGGCTGAGCCAGTGGCACCAACTTCTCATACACGCACTTAGATTGCGAGAACGAAACGGCCAGCGGCACTTACCTTCCGACCAGGAAAAAATACAACGTCACGGCGGCGACAATTGAGAGCATTCCGAAAATCTCGATGGTCAGTACTTCCAGGCGCGAGGGCTCGCTATAGCCCTTCGAGACTGCGGCCACGACGCGCGCCTCAAGCCGGGCCAGCAGACTTCCGCCGGTGACGAAGACCAATCCGATGCAGAAGATTCCAAGCATCGTATAGAGCGCCAGCGTGTTCTCCTGCGGTTGAAGCACTGCTGCGTTTCGCGATGCAAGAATGGCCAGGATCACTGCGCCAAAAGCATAGCCCAGCCGGAAGATGCGCCAACCGCGCTCGGGCATCGAATTGGCCACGTGCTCGGCGCGGCGGTGAACATCGAACATGGCGTCGGCCAGTCGCATGCGCGCGGAGCGCGATGGGCGCAGCGGCGAAAGCGCCTCGGCGAGCAGCGCGTTCTCTTCGCGCATCTCATCCAGATCTTTTTTCAACGCAGGCACCCGCGCCACGACGGCCTCGAGTTCCCCGGCGCGCGCGGCTTCGAGCAGGCCGTCGGCATACATGGGCAGTAATTCGCGTGCTTCTTCTTCCGTCATGGCCCAGCTCCGTTGCCGTGCTGTTGTTTCCCCTCCCCTTGAGGGAGGGGGTAGGGGAAGGGGTAAACGCGTCTTAACAATCCGGCGTCGCTTACCCCTCACCCCGCGTTCGCTACGCTCACGTCGACCCTCTCCCTCAAGGGGAGAGGGAAAATATTGCATCCCGGGCATCCGGCCAGCCCGAACCTATTCTTCCGCCTTCCAGCGCTGCAGCGATTCGCGCAGCATCTCCTTGCCGCGCATTAAACGTTTATCGACCGCGGCCAGTGAAATATCGAGCACCGTCGAGATGTCGTCATGGCTGCGCCCGTCGATGTACTTCAGCACCAGAACTTCGCGATAAATTTCGGGAACTTCGTTGAGTGCACGGCGGATGCTCGCCAGTTTTTCGTCATGCGCAAGCTGCTCCGGCGGCGTGTTGCCCGGCATCATCGCGCGGCCTTCGTCGGTCTTGACTTTCATGGCCTCGCCATGCAACTTCTGGCGGCGCAGCACGGCAATGGCTTTTCGTTTGGAGATATTCCAGATCCAGGCGCTGAATTTGTCCTTCTCGCGCAGAGTGCCAAGCGTTCCCGCGGCTTCCATAAAGGTGTCTTGCGCACAGTCGCGCGCCGCGTCGACATTTCCGAGAACCGCGAAGGCGGCACCCAGCACATACGCCCAATGGCGCTCAACCAGTTCCTCAAACGCACGCGGGTCTTTCTCCGCGCGCGCCACCAATTCCGCGTCACTGACGCGATCCTGCATTCGGTAGGCCTCTCGATAATCTAAAAAACGAATTCACCACAGAGCGCACAGAGGGCACGGAGAACAGCTTTTTATAAAAGCTCTTTGCCTACTATGGCCCGTCCGCCTTACTTTTCGTTCGGAAAAAATCCGTTCTCCGTGTTCTCTGTGCGCTCTGGGGTGAAATCCGTTGCTGTTTAGTTCCGGAGTAGTAGATCGAGATGCCATATTTCAGACTTCAACCCAGCGGATTTGCGCGAAGTTGTTGCATTGCACGGTACGCATTGCTCAGCGCCAACAACCGGTCGCCGTCCAACGTGCATCCAGCCAGCATGCTGATCGGCTTGTTACGCTGCAATGTCGAGAGACCGATCAGCACCTCGCCCCAGCGCACGTCGCCCTTCCCGAAAGGAGCTTCGGCGCCGCCGCGATAATGGTCCACCGCGCGCGCCATGCCCACGCGTGAGGAAAGAGACTGGAGCGCCTTCAACGGATCGATGCCGCGCATGACATACGCGCCGGGATTCAAATCGACTTCCAGCAATCCGCCAGTTTCCACTTCGTTCAGAAAACTGGCCAGCGTCTCGGGCGCTTCGCCGCCGCTGAGCCAGCAGACGCGCACGCCCAGATTCGAGGAGAACATCGCCAGAGTCTTCGCCGCTTCGCAGAGCGTCGCACGCGTCCTGGCGCCATCCTTGTCGTCGACGGCCGGCACGTAGCCGCAGGGAACCACGATTTGTGAGACACCCAGATCGGCCGCGAATTGCATCGCCTCACGAATCATTGACAGATTCACATCCAGCGAGTTGCTGTCGGCCAGACGCCGCGCCCCGACGTCGGCACGCATCGCCGTCAGCGTGGCGCCGCGCGCGCGTACGAACTGTCCCAGGTCGCGCCGCCCGCTCTGCCCCAGTGTGCGCGGCGAGAGATCCGCGCTGAAAGCGTCCAGGCCGACGGCCTCAAGATGGAGCGACTCGATGGCCTTCAAACCTTGCTTCACGCCCAGACGCAGGTCGTCGAGCCAGATGCCGAGCTGAATATTATTTGGATATGCAGACAAATGACTCTCAATTCCTCGACCCGGATTCTCCGGTCGATTTTCTCAGGCTCCGCGCCGGCCAGGCTGCAGGATCGCCTTGGCGCAACGCATCTCTTCAATATCGTTCAACGCCTGCCCGGCCTGCTGCAGCGAGTACACGCGCGACGCCAACTCGCGCCAAGGCACCCGATCCTGAAAACGTTCCATCACCCGCAGACCTTTGTAAATGTGCGAAAAATCAGAACCCCACACGCCGCGAATTTCAACGTGCTTGCGATTGATGTCGCCGTGCGGATTGAGCTCCACTTCGCCTGAATCCGTGTACTGCCCAACCACCACGACGCGGCCCTGGTCGCGCACCATCTGCAGCGCCTCGCGCACCGCGCGCGGCTGGCCGCAGGCCTCAATGACCACGTCGGCGCCGCGCCCATCGGTCATGCGCCGCACCGTCTCAGCGCGCTCGGCCTCGTGCGTGGTGCGGATATCGATGACTTCGTCGGCGCCAAATTTCTTCGCCAACGCCAGCCGGTCGTCGGGCGCACCGGAGACGATTACCTTGCACGCGCCGCTGAGCGAGGCCAGCGCCGCGCACGAGAGACCCACCGGGCCGGAGCCCAGCACGACGACGCTGTCGCCGAGCTGAATCTCCGCGCGTTCGATGGCGTGCACGGCCGTCTGCAATCCGCAGCCGCCGCCCATGAATGTCTCGGGCGAAATTGACGTCGCCACCGGCAGAATATGCAGACCCGGCAGCAGCAGCATCTTCTCCGACCAGCCGCCGAGCAATCCGTCCGCCGCGCCGTAGGTGATGCCGTAGACGCGCCGCTCGGGGCAGCGCGTCGAAGCCTTCGCCACCAGGCAGTACCAGCAGCGCCCGCACGTTTTGTGAACGTCGAGATACGTGATCTGCTGGCCTTCGGTGATCGGCTTGCCATTCACATCGTTGACGATGCCGCGCACTTTTTCAGCGATGCCGATCGCGACATGTCCGGGGATGATCGGATAGGGCACGCCGCTGAGCTTGCCCTGAAACAGATGTACGTCCGTCCCGCAAACTTCGCTGTAAAGCGTTTTCATCAGCACGGCGCCGGGCATAATCTCCGGCTCGGGAAATTCGCGTACTTCAACGGGGGCATGCGGAGCAGTAATGACGGCGGCACGAATCTGTGGCATTCAATTTATTCCCTGTCGATGAAGTCTAACCGCGCGCGTTTTATTTTATGCAACCTTTCCTCCTTATGATGCGTGTGGCGAGTGGCGAGTGACGGCGTGACGAGGGACAGCATGTCGCGCGAGGCTGTTTCCCGTCACCCGTCACTCGCTACATCCGGATTTTTACATCAGCAACCGCCCGCAATCGTGGTAAAATAAAAGCGTTATGACCCGCATTCTTGTGATCGCCTATGAGGCGCCACCGCGCCTATCCGCCGGCGCGATCGCTACAGCAAAGACGCTGCGCGCTATGGAGAAGGCCTTCCAGCAGCCGCCCGCGATCGATCTGATCTGCGCTACGCCCAGCGGTGAGGTGCCACGCGACGACGCGCTCGCCAATCTGCTTCCGCAGGATTTGCAGGCGCACTGCATCGATCCGTTTCCGTACGGACGGAACACTATTCTTCAGAGCATCATCGGCGGACAGGGCGGCTGGCAGCGCGCCGTCGAGAGCAAAGCGGCGGCGCTCTTTCCGGCGGAGCACAAAAAGCCCGCGCTGCTTTATTCGCGCAGCCATCCCCCGGCCTCGCATTTGGCCGCGCTCAGTCTGATCGAAGGACCCTTCAAGGGCGTTCCCTGGATCGCGCATTTCACAGAAGCCTGGCTGCAGCCGGGGCATTACCGCACGCGCGCGGCGCTGGGGCGTTATCAGCAGCGCGTGGTCGAAACCGCGACGCGCCTCTTTTTTGTGTGCGAGGCCGTGCGCGATAAAATGCTCGCCAACTGCAGCAGCGACGTGCGCGATAAATCGCAAATCATTCCGCATCTCTTCGACCCGGATCTTTACACTGCGCCCGCCCGAACAGAACCTGCGCCGGAGACGCGAACGCTTCTTCACGCTGGTTCGTTTCTGATTCCGCGCAGTCCCGCGCCAATTTTAAATGGACTGAACAAGCTCTTTCAGCTTCACCCTGATCTGCGCGCGCGGCTGAAAGTAGAACTCGTCGGTGTCATGGCGCCGGAATACAACGCCTTCTTCGAGCTGCCGGAATTGCATGCAGTGACGCCGCGCAACGGGGTGTCGTATAGCGAAAGCCTGAACGTGATGCAGAATGCCGATGTGCTGCTGGCGATCGATTCGCGCGGCCCCGAGAGCGCCTACTTGCCGTCCAAACTGATTGACTACCTCGGCGCCGGAAAACCCATCCTGGGCATCGCGCCCAAAGACAGCATTACCGCGTCGCTTCTGACAAACTGGAACCAGCCCTGCTGCGACATCAGCGACAGCGACTCCATCGTCGCGGCACTTAAGGGCGTCGCGGAAGACCCGCTCTGGCCGCCGCCGCCCCGCGAGGTTACAGCGCATTTCGGCTCCGCTCGCGTCGGACATAAACTGGCATCCGCAGTCCGCGAACTATTGCCGGATGAACATCCAACTGACGATAGCCGTCCCGATTAACACGCCGACAGCCAGCGCAAAAAAGGCCAGCTCCAGGGCCGGAATCGTGCGCGGCGGCCGCTCCACATTTTCGGGCAAAACAATCGGCACTCGAAATACAAACAACAGCAGGCCGCCGATAAGAAGAACAAAGACTCCGGCCGTGATATTCTGCCAGAAATGCGCCGCCAGCTCCGCGGCTTCAACCGTTTCACTACTGACCCATTTGACCAGCCGCTGCCCGCGTGCCTCATAAAAGAAGATGAAGGCGAGGGCAAATATGCAGATGGCAAACGCGCGGCGTTGAAAGGGATGCATATTCTGAGCTCGGCCCTGCGTTACTTTTTCCGCTTCACGCGCGGGTAGCTGATCATATTTGCCAGCAGGCGGTACGCGCCCGGCACGCCCGCGCGGAGCTGACGATACCACATGTAACTGGTGTAGATGAAACTTCCCGCGCCGACGTCGGCGACGAGCAATCCGCCGTCGAGCGCCGGTTCGCCTTCATCGTTGCAGGAGAGCAGCGCGGTGTACTGCGGCGCCCACTTCTTCGGGAAATATGCGCCGCGCTCCTGCACCCAGCCTTGAAAATCGGGCGCCCATATTTTGCAGGGCTCGCAGAGCAGCGGGTGCATCGGCTGCAGAATCCGCACCGGCGCATCCTCGTTGGTCACGCGCGCGAACGAGAGCTCGATCGGATACGGCGCGATCTCGCCGCCGCCGCTTCTTCCGCGGAAAAAGCCTTTGCCGCGCAGATCGTCGGAGTCCGCTTTGTTCCAATCAAAATCTTTGTGGTACATGCAGACCACGTTGCCGCCATCATTCATAAACTGCTTCAGGCGTTCTTTGACCTGCCGTACCTCCGGCCGGAACTGGGTCGCGCGCAGATCGAGAATAATCGTGTGGAAACGGTTCAGGTCGCCATTGCGGAGGTCGTCCGCGGTCAGCGACGTGACGTTCAATCCCGTTCCCGCATTCGCCATATCCTCGAGAGCATTGAAGGTCGTGTCGTCGTAGGTGCGAACGATGGCCACATGCAGCACGGGCGGAAGTTTCATCGTCACGCGGCGGATGCGTGCCTGCGGTCCGCCGAAATTCGTATCGGCCGTCCAGACCGCCGTGGGAACGAGCACCTCGCCTTTGTTCAATTTTGCAGGCGCAATGAGCGCGCGAAATTCATCGGATAAGACTTCGTCCTCGCCGTGAAATTCCATCGTCACAAAGCGGTCGACAGGAGTTCCCGGCATTGCCCCCTGGATGCCCGCGAACAGTTTGAGCGGCTCAGTGATGCGGCGCCGATTGATGACAGATATGCGGAATTTTATTTTGAGCGCTTCGTCATCGAGTCGCTCCGGCGTGTCGAATAAGAGCACCGGGTCGGGCACAATCGAAGTCTCGTGCGGCGCCGCTAGATCCAGCGGCACAGGGCGCATCAACGTGAACTCTACGCCCCCAAACTCCAGCGTGATCTTTGCATTGACCGGCTTGCGCATCTCGACTCGCGTGATCGCGTGAATCTGCTGCGGCCACGTCAGGAACGCCTCCTTTGCCGCCGTCGCGCTTCCATCCAGTTCAATGTTATCGCCAGCCGCCAGCACGCGCTCCGCGCCCGCCACATTAACTTTCCACGCCGCCGATTCCGGAACAAGCGCCCAGTTTTTAAACTGAACCGCCTGGCTTCCCGTGTTCACCACACGCAGCGCCACCTTCACCGGTTCATCAAAAGTGCTCAGCTCATCGTCCGTACTCAGTTCGGCTTTGATTCCAAGCGCTTCAATCAGAGCGCGCTCCAGATGCGCGCGGCAATCGTTTTTGCTCTGCGCCGCTTCCTTTATTGCATCGGCGATGAAGCTGCAGGCGCTGCCGTCCTGCAGCGTCGCGGCGGAAAGAGCGCCGAGCGCGGCATCGATCTTCTCCAGAAGTTTGGGCGGCTGACTGGGCAGCGCATAATTTATCGGCTTTTCTCCCGAGGTTTTGACGCGCGTCTTAAGTAACGTAAACCAGCGCATCTCCTTTTCAGCCAGCTTCAGATTGCGCTGCATGCCCTGGCTGGAATGAAGTGCCAGCGCCATTGCGCCGATCTCCGAAGCGCTCAGTCCCGAAAGCGCGTCACGCTCCGAGACAGTCACGCTCAACATTGATCCCGGGGGGGCGAACTTGCGCACATATAATTTTGAAACGGTCCACGGCGCCGTGCCGTCTTCTTTCATCTGCTCGCTGAACTTCGACGCATCCGCGGCGACCTCGAACGCTTCGAGCAGAATTTTTCCCGTCGCGCGGTGATGCCCGTGATCGGTGCCGTCGGGATCGTGATTCGTGAAGATCACGTGCGGCCGCACTATTCGAATCACACGCACCAGGTTTGCCAGCGCACGAGAGTGATCCCACATCTTCAGCGTCTCTTCGACGCTCTTCGAATATCCGAAATCCGGCAGATTTAAATACCACGCCTTCGCGCCGAGAATCGAACAGGCTGCCTCCGTCTCGCGCGTGCGAAGCTCCGCCAGTGCCGCTCCGATCTCCGGCCCGATCTCGTTCTGCCCGCCCTCGCCGCGCGTGGCCAGGCAGATATGCGTTTCAAATCCGAGCGTGCGCCGCAAATAGCTGAGCGTCGCCCCGTCCTCATCATCAGGATGTGCAGCGACCGAAAGCGCTCGAAGACCGCTGCGCGCAACCTGAAGCTCGGTGCGAATCAGATCCACTCCGCGCTCGACGGGCTGAACCGTTTGCGCGAGTTGAGCACACTGAATTTGAAACTGAATCAGAAGAATAAGAATCGAAAGGTATCGCATGCGACCATGCTCAGTGCTGCGCGCTTGGCCGTCAATGACAATCATATCAACCTCAATTCGTAGAGACTGTGTCAGTTGCATTTTTCCCTCTCCCCTTGAGGGAGAGGGGTTAGGCGCGTGAATATTGCAAGTGATACGCGCTCACCCCTCCCCCTACCCCCTCCCTCAAGGGGAGGGGAAACAAAGGTAACGGCAACGGCGACGGCAAAAAACAACCGACGGACCCGACTCATTCTTAGCCTCGTATGGCATCACGCCGCGAGGCCAGTTTTGCAAAAACGATTGCCGCGATGCTGAGCCCCATCAATGCCAGCGCCAGCGGATAGGGCGAGCGCGAATCGACGCGAAAGAGTTCGTCGATGCGCACCGAAACAGGCTTGGTCAGCACGCCCGCGAGCAACTTCGACGCAACGTACTCGCCGGTGCCGGTGATGAAGCAGATCAAGCCCGCCGCCAGCAGCGATGGAAACATCACCGGCAGCGTCACGCGCCAGAGCGTCATCGCGCGCGTCGCGCCAAGTCCGGCGGAGGCGTTCTCCATATCCGATCCCAGCGCATAAAGCGCCGCGCGCGCCGGGCGCACCGCTAGCGGCAGATCGCGGATGAAGTAGGCCAGAATCAAAATTGCGGCGGTCTGCCCCAACGGCACTCCCGCCGTCAATGGCGAAGGCCCGTTGAACGCGCTCAGTAACGCCACCGCGATCACGCTCCCCGGCAGCGCCAGCGCCAGCATCACTGCAATCTCCACGGGCAAACTGGCCCAAAGCGCGGCGCGGCGCAGCGCCAGAGCAATCGCCGTAGCCGCCGCAATATTCAGGATCGCCGCGATCACGCCGTAGACGCTGCTGCGCCCGAGCGACTCCATATCCGTCGCCAGATCCGCAAAGTGCGGCCAGTCGATTCCGCCATCGGGCTTCGCAATTGAACCGAGCAGCACGACGACCGGCGGAGCGATCAAGATTGTTCCGGCAATCAACGAAAAAAGGATGCGAATGACTTTTCCGCTGGTGGAATCGATGTGCAGATTCTGCCGCGACGTTCCTTTTAGTCCAAACGCCGCTTCGGCGCCGCGCCGCTCGCGCTGATCGAAGTATAGAAACGCGGGCAGCACTGAGAGCGAGAGCAGCGCCAGCACAAGGCTGAGGGAGCGCTGCATGCCAATGTCCTCGCCTTGATTTAGAATCTCGACCGTCAAATAACGCGACGAGTTGTCCAGAAAATAGGGCGCGCTGAAACTTGCCGCAGCGGCCATGAACGTGAGCAGCGCGCTTGCCAGCAGCGCCGGAGAAATCACTGGCCAGACCGCCGCGAAAAATGTTTTCAACCGCCCCGCGCCCAGACTGCGCGCCGCCTCTTCACGCGACGAATCCGCGTCTTCGAGCGCCGCCGAAACATACGCATACGTGAACATGCCGAACGCGTAGGTGTGCATCAGCAGCACCTGTCCAAATCCGTTCAGCCATGCGCGGCCGCCGCTGATCGGCAGCGCGTGCCAGAGCCAGCCGCCTTCGCCGATCAAGCGGAAAAAAGCCAGCGTGCCGACGAGCGGCGGCAGAATCAGTGGGACGTATCCGAACACGCCGAAGATTTTCCGCCCCGGAAAATCGCGGCGATGCCAGAGCAGCACCTGCGCCAGCCCCCACGCGCCGGCGCAGAGCACCGTCGCGATTGAAATCGAGAGCGTTCCCCAGATTGCGTCGAGCTGAACTTTTTCGGCAAAGACGCGGCGCAGCCCCGCCGCAAACGGCTGGTGCTGCGGGTCCCAGCCCATCTGCTGCGCGCGATAAGGACTGACGCCCAGCGTCACACTTTCCGCCAGCATCGAACCGAGCGGATAGACGACATAGGCGAGCAGAGGAACCGCTAGCAGCAGCGCCGCGAGATTTCGTTTCCGCACTGGCGGTGGCCCCGGAGAATCCGCTTACGATTCCGCGAGTTTGAGCACCGCCAGCATCATCGCCGGCAGATCTTTTGGAATCTGCGCCGTGACCATGCGCCCGTCGACGACACAGGGTTCGTCGAGCCAGATCGCGCCGGCGTTTTCGAGATCATCGCGGATCGCGCCGGTGCTGGTGACTCTGCGCCCCTTCACAATCTTCGCGCTGATCGGCACCCACCCGCCGTGGCAGATGTAGGCCACGATCGCGCCGCTTTCCCAGCAGCCGGCAACCAGTTTTTTGCAGGCGTCGTAGCGGCGCATTTTGTCCGGCGCAAAGCCTCCGGGAACGACCAGAATCTTGACCGTCTTGGGATCGACGTCGGCGTACTTCAGGTCGGAGACGACCGGATAGCCTTCCTTGGAAGTGTACGTGGCGCCCTTCTCAGTGCCGACGACCTTGACGTCAAAACCGGCTTCGATCAGTCGCAGCCGTGGATAGTGCAGTTCAAGATTTTCGTAAATGTTCTCTGCCAGAACAATCGCCAGACCTTTGTCAGCCATATTTTTCTCCTTTAGTTGCCAAGTGCTAGGTTGTAATGCGCGCGTCTTACCCCTCACCCCGCGTTCGATCTCGCTCACGTCGACCCTCTCCCCGGAGGGAAGAGGGGAACGGCGCGCTGCTCTATGCCACCCAGCTTATTCCAGTTGCAATTTGTAGTCATGACAAATCTGCCGCTACAGTCGAAGCTCGATCTTTCGCCTGCAAAACGGATCGACACGGCCTGCTGAATTGAAGTCGTCGTGTATGACTGGCAGCGTACTTTAATGTTGGTAAGGTATCCTTCTGTTGGCACAAACGAAAATCGAAAGGACATACGAAGGCGATGGCGACCGAAGAAGTCAATAAGCCCACTCACGTTGAAGAGGTCAAGCTTGCGAGCAATCAGCTTCGCGGCACGCTGCAGGAATCCCTGGCGACGGCCGCCCCAACGTTCACTGACGACGAAAAACACCTGATCAAATTTCACGGCATGTACCAGCAGGACGACCGTGACGAACGCATCACGCGGCAGAAGGCCAAGGAAGAACCGGCCTGGATGCTGATGGTCCGCTCCAAGATTCCCGGCGGCGGGCTGACTGGCGAACAGTACCTGGCGCTCGACAAACTTGTCGATTCGCTGGGCAACGGCACGCTGCGCATCACCACGCGCCAGGACATCCAGTTTCACGGCGTGCTGAAGAGCAACGTCAAAGAACTGATCCGCAAAATCAATGAGGCGCAGGTGACCACCTTCGGCGGATGCGGCGATGTCGAACGCAACGTCATGGCCTCGCCGCTGCCGTTTGATTCATCGGCGTTGATTGAGGCTCAGCGGCAGGCGAAGGAACTTTCCAACGCGCTGCTGCCGCAGACCAAAGCGTACATGGAGCTTTGGCTGAATGGCGAAAAGGTGAAACTCGATTCGAACGCCGAGCCCGTCGACCCGCTTTATGGACCGACGTATCTGCCGCGCAAGTTCAAGACGGCGATCGCGGTGCAGCCATATAACGACGTCGACATTTACGCGCACGACCTGGGTTTGATCGCGCACGCGCCTAATGGCGAAATCGAAGGTTACACGCTGATCGCCGGCGGCGGCTTCGGCATGGACCACGGCAAGGTCGCGACCTATCCGTTCCTCTCCATTCCGCTTTTCTACGTGAAGAAAGAACATGTCATCGAGGCCGCCAAAGCGATTATTACGGTGCATCGCGATTACGGCGACCGCACCAACCGCAAGCACGCGCGCATCAAGTACATCATCGTCGAACGCGGCGCCGAATGGTTCCGCGAGGAGTGCAAGAAGCGGCTGGGCGTTCCGGTCTCCGATCCCAAGCCGTTCAAGTTCGATTCCGTCGCGGATTGGATCGGCTGGCACGCGCAGGGTGACGCGGAGAAACGTCTCTTCTGCACCGTCAAGGTTGAGTGCGGGCGCATTAAAGATTACGACCAGTCCGCCGAACACGGCAATCTGAAAGACGTCCGTTACCGCACGGGCATTCGCGCCATCGTCGAACGTTTCAAGTGCCCCGTGCGCTTGACGCCCAACCAGAATATTCTCTTTTACAATCTGAGCGCCGCCGACCGTCCGGCGTTTGACGCGATCCTGCGCGAACACAACATCGCCGCCGGCGAGTCGTTCACGCAAGCGCATCAGATGTCGATTGCCTGCGTCGCGCTGCCGACCTGCGGACTGGCGCTCTCCGAAAGCGAGCGCGTCTTTCCGGCGCTGATGGATCAGTTCGATCCGATCCTGAAAGAACTGAACCTGGAGAAGGAGCACATTCTTTTCCGCATGACCGGCTGTCCCAACGGCTGCGCGCGGCCGTACAACGCCGACTTCGCATTCGTCGGCCGAGGCATCGGAAAATATGCGGTCTACATCGGTGGAAGCCACCGCGGGGACCGCATGGCCGGATTGGTTTTCAAGACGCTGAACATCGAAGACATTCCGGCAAAGATCAAACCGTACCTCCTTGAATTCGCGCAGAATCGCAAGGCGAAGGAAACGTTTACCGACTACTGGGGCCGCACGCACGAACAGGGCCCCGCGCCTCATCCGTCGCAGTTCCACGAGGAGCTCGCCGCGCGCGAAGAGAAACTGAAGAAGGAAGGAAAGCGCAGCCAGCCGCAGGGTTAAATTACGCAAAAAATTTTCCAGGTGGCGCAAACAAAAAATAAAGAGTGGAGCGGCAACAATAAAGAGTGGAGCAGCAACAATTAAGGTGAAGCAGACATTCCTGTCTGCTTGTTCATTGCTTCAGGCAGACAGAAATGTCTGCCCCACTCTATGCAACAAGGACTGAATACTTACGGATATCGAAGCCGCAATCCCGCACCGCCCGCCGCTCCTGCTTGTCGACGAAATTGTTGGCATTGACGGGCAGACGATCCGCACGCGCAAGCGCACCGCGCCCGGCGACTGGCTTTTTCAGGGACACTTTCCAGGGCGGCCGGTGATGCCCGGCGTGCTGATTTGCGAGGCCATCGTACAGAGCGGCGCGATTTTGATTGCTCATTTGGAAGCTGGCGCGCTTGAAGGAAAGATTCCGGTGCTCACGCGGCTGAGCAATGCAAAGTTCAAACAGATCGTGCAGCCCGGCGACACGCTTGAGATCGAAGCCAATCTCAAGGAAAAACTGGGCGGCGCTTTTTTCATGCAGGGCTGCGCGCGCGTGAACGGCAAACTTGCCGTCAGCGTGGAATTCGCCTGTACGGCTGTGGCCGTATCCCTCTCCCCTTGAGGGAGAGGGTCGATGTGAGCGTAGCGAACGCGGGGTGAGGGGAGAGACGCGCAAAATTGCAACAGACGTTTACCCCTACCCCTACCCCCTCAAGGGGAGGGGAGAAAAACGACCGGCGTGACATACAGGAGGTCAACAGCGGAAGGTGAGCTTTCTTCAGCTTGAAGGAAAAACGATTGTTGTCTTCGGCATCGCCAACAAAAAAAGCGTGGCTTGGCACATCGCTGAAATGATAGCCGCCGAAGGCGCGAAGGTGCTTTACGTCGTGCGCTCCGAGGCGCGGCGCGAAACGCTCGCCAAGGCTGTGCTCGGTGCCGAGATTTTTCTGTGTGACGTTGAATTCGACGATCAGATAGAGCGCGTCGGACGCGAGATCATCGCGCGCCATCCGCGCATCGACGGCATCGTGCACTCGATCGCATTCGCGAATTATTCAGAAGGCTTCAAGCCGTTTCACGAAACCAAACGCGGCGATTTTCTGCAATCCATCGGCGTCTCATGCTACTCGCTGATCGCCATCGCCAACGCATTCAAGAACGCGCTCGATAAGAACGCCTCAGTCGTCACCGTCTCCATTTCGACGACGCGCATGGCCGCCGAAAATTACGGATACATGGGTCCGGTCAAAGCCGCCCTCGACTCGTCGCTCTGCTTTCTGGCCAAGTCGTTCAGCGCATTTTCAAACATCCGTTTCAACGCGGTCTGCGCAGGATTATTAAAGACCTCCGCCAGCGCCGGCATCCCCGGATACGTCGACAGTTTTTTATTCGCCGAACAACTGACGCTGCGCAAGAAAGCGCTGCAGACGAACGAGGTCGCTGGCGCCGCAGCATTCCTGCTCAGCCCGCGTGCCAGCGGAATCAACGCACAAGGCATTGTCCTCGACGCGGGTATGTCCGTAAATTATTTCGATAAGGATGTGCTCAAACGCGCGCTGCGGCCGGAGTAAAAAACTCCGTTCAGAGTTTCCCGCCAAGCCCGCGATTTCCGGACGCGCCAGTGATTTCGAGATAGCCCGTCCCGCGAATCGTTTTTTCAGCCGACGTACCGCTGACTCGGATCGCGCCTTCGTAATAACTGATTTTTCCCATGCGCGCGGCGTTGATTTCCTGATCGTCCTGGGCCGCGTCGATCTCCAGTTTCACATTGAATCTCGGAATCTCGATCGTCCATCCAAGCGCGTATTGCCCACCCGATTTCGGACTGGTCCATGTTCGTCCGCGAGTGGCTTTGATATCGTTGAGTTCCAAATAACGCGCCTTGCCCGCGGCATCGACCCACGTCCCCGACGACGACGGCTCAAAATTTCCATTCTCCAATCGGAGCAGATAAATCATCAGCGCGCTGCCGTCGTCGAACTGCATCGAGAACCAATCCCAGCCAGTCTGCCCCGAGCTCAATTGATTGCTGCCGTACTCATGGTCCATCCACGAAAGCCCGCTCGCGATCGCGTGACGTTCCGCGCCGATGCTGATTGTCCCGCTCGTCTTCAGGCCGATCAGACTGTAATAGTACGACGCCTGCCCGGAATTTGGCCCCTTGCGGCTGAGCCCCGTCTCCCCCAGCCTGCCATGCAAAACGGGCGCGCGATCCTGATCCAGTTTGAGATCAATGCTGATTTCACCGCTCGACGCGCGCACCGTCCAGATATTCTTCTCGCACTTCATCTCCCAATTTCCCATCCAGACGCGAACGGGCGTTTGATCGCCGGAAACGTCAGACGCGTCGGTCGCGCCGGCAATATCGAGCACGCCGCGATGCAGCTCTTCCTTGAAATAAAATTTCTTCGCGCCCAAGTCGCTGATCGCAAGATGTCCCATGTAGAAATCGTCGGCGGCCCACTTGCTCGTCCGGCCGCGTTTGGTCGCGACTTGGGGATCAAGCGCGCGCCGGAAAATCGTGAACTGATATCCGAATTCGCGCCCGCTCTGCGATTTCAAATTGCCGGTGAAGTACCACCACTCCGTCTGGAATCCCGCGTGGCTGGCATGATCGCGCGGAAATTGAAGCGCGCGAGGCTCTATCGCCTGCAGAAAAGAATCGGCAGCCCGCGACGATGTGGTCATCAGAACGAAGAGCGTGAGAAGCGTCTTGATTATTCGCATGATCTACTCCGCCCTCAACGCGGCCGAGATGCTCAGCCGGCGCGCGTGCAACGAGGGATAAAATCCAGCCAGCGCCGAGATCAGTAAGGAGAGCACGCCGACGCGTATGAAAATCTCAGCGTTCATCGCGAACTGAATCGTCCAGCCGAAGGCGCGAATGTTGATTACATGAATCAGCAGCAGCGCCAGCACCGGACCGAGAATGCAGGCGACGCCGAACGCTACCAGACCCAGCAGCATGCCTTCAAGAATGACCAGTCGCGAGAGGCCCGCGGATGTCAAACCCAGCGCGCGCAGCAGCGCAAAATCGCTGGAGCGTTCGCGCAACATCGCCAGCAGCGCGCTCAGGATTCCGCACAGTCCGACGGCGAGACTCAAGTGCTCGAGTTGCCCCGTGATTGCAAACGTCCGGTCGAAGACGCGAAACGCTTCTTCTCGAAGCGTGCGGTTCGAAAAAATGTAGAGTCCGTTCGGCGCCCCGAACTCGCGGCGCAGCGCTGTGCGCGCGCTCTCCAGATCGACCCCCGCCTTTAGGTAAATCGCGAGACTGTTGGCGCGCCCGTCGCCGTACAGATTGGCGTACGTTTTCACATCCATATTGACGACGCCGCGATCAGTCGCGTACTCGTAATACACACCCGCGATTTTAAATTTGCGCGGCTGCCCGTCGGCGCCGGATAGCGAAACGCTATCGCCGCGATCGAGATTCTGCTTGCGCGATAGAGACTCCGAAATCAGCACGTCGCCGCGCTGCAAGCCTTCGAACGCGCTCTTCGGATCGCCGCTCATGAATGGAAACTGCTGCCGCGCGCGCGAGTAGAAAACGTTCGAATCCGTCGCGATCGTCAAAATCAAACTACCGTCCGGCAGCAGCGCATCACGCCCGCGATACGTGTCGATGGCGTCGACCTCGGGGCGCGCACGAACGGCCTGCAAAAGTTCGTCCGACAAAAAAGACTTGTGCCGCATCAGCGACGGACCTGCCGGACGGATATAAATGTCGGCGTAGAGCGTCTGGTCCATCCAGCGATCGAGCGTGCCGCGAAAACTGGAGATCATCAGCGCCACTCCGATAGTCATGCTCAACGCCATGCCCAGCGCACCGACCGCCAATCCGGTGCGGCTGAGATTTGCCGCAATGCCACGCGCGGAAAGGAGACCGAGGGTGCCGAAAAGTCTCTGCAAAATCGGCGTGATGCGAAACGAAATCCAGCGCGTGAACGCCGGCGCGCAGAGCGCCCCGCCGAGTGCCACCGCGAATGCGGATCCCAATCCCGGCACGGGACTCGGCACTGGAATCAGCGCCAGCACCAATGCGACCGCGAATGAAATCACCCCGGCCATCGCAAGCGGCCGCCATGATCGCTCCGCGCGCGCCTCGCTGCTTGAGCGGCGCAGGACCTGCACCGGCGTTATCGCGCCTGCCTCCCACGCGGGAAAAAAAGCTCCGCCGAGCGATGCCAATATCCCCAGCGCCGCTCCTTTAATGAGTGCCGGCTTGTCGAAGAAAATCGAGAGCGCGCCTACATGAGCATAAAGATCCGAGACGATTCCGCCGACGCGTTGCAGAAAAAGTCCGGCCAGCGCAGTGCCCGCAATCAATCCCAGAAGCGATCCGGCCGTGCCCAGAATAACGGCCTCGAGCAGAACCGCGCGCCGGATCTCAGCGGCGCTTACGCCGATGCAACGCAGCGTTCCAATAATCGGAATGCGCTGCAGCACCGCCACCGTCAGCGTGTTGTGAACGAGAAAAATTCCGACGACCAGTGCGAGCAGCGAGAGCGCCGTCAGATTAAGTTGAAACGCCTCCAGCAGCGCCTCCGTCCGTCCCGTGCGCTCCGCCGGGCGCTGCAACACAACCGACTTCGGCAGCAGGCTTCGAATCTGCTCCGCCGTACGATCACCGTCGCTTCCATCAGCCAGAATCAAATCGATCGTACTGATCTGGCCGGGCGAAAGAAAACGTTCCTGCGCGGCGGCGATATCCATGATCATCAGATCGTTGCTGCCGCGCGCAAATCCCTCCTTGGTGCTATACGTGCTGAGCAGCTTGAGATTAAAACGCTTGCCCGAAAAAAGCAGAGCAAAGCGCTGCCCGGGTTTGAGATTTAATCCGGCCGCAACATCTTCGGGCAGTACGCAGCCATCGCCGCTGACCAGCCAGTCCTGCAAAATTGTTGAACTCTGTTTTGTTTCTGTTGAAGCGAACTTTCCGCTCCCGCGAAACGGTTCTTCGCTGAATGGATCGATTCCCAGAATCCGAACCACCGCGCTGCGGCCGCTGACTTCTTCCACCGGCCTGTTGGCCAGCGCGCCGTCCTCAGGCAGAACAACGCCGTGCGCTTCGACGACCGGCGCCGCCGCGATCACACCCGGCGTGCGCTGTATTTTAGCAAAGAGTTCTTCGGGCACTCCGCTGCTGTAAAAGCCCTCAGCCGGAACGACTTGATGCGTGGCCTTGCCGCTGACCGCGCCCATCGATTCGCGGAACGATCCCAGCGCGCTGGCATTTGCAAGGTCCATTGCCGTGACCACGGCCACGCCGAGCGCCACGCCGAAAATAGAAATCGCGCACTGAAGTTTATGCAGCCGCCAGTACGAGATCAGAGCGAAGAATGCGTGTCTCACTCATCCCCGCTAAATAACGTCTAAAGGGTAAGTCGTCATCCAGATATCAATCTGATTGAATCTTGATTTGATGGTCTCTTTGAATGAGAGAAAGTAATCACGATTCTCTGGAACATCGGGTACATCTACGAAAATTCGGACAAGCTCATCCTTGTAAACGCGATTTTCATGTGTCCACTGCCCTGCAATTAGCTGTGTCTCGGACGAAACAGCGCCAAATTTTGTGCGGAGCTCGATGATCGTTTCACCGATCAGTTCCTGGGGAACTGCATTTCCGTCATTGAACCGGGTGGGTAGAAGTATTTCGAAACGCCGAAATAATCTGCTCATAATTCGCCGGCCCCTCAACGGTAAAAACAATTCCTTCCAGCGCCAATGCCGAAAGAGCAGTCTCTGGAATCATGGTCTCTCCATTGGACCAGGTCTTGAATGAAAATCGACCCGCGAGAAAACCCAGTGCGCGCTTTTCAATATTGGAATCGGCGAATCGAATGCGGATCATCTGCATATCTTCTCTCCCGACGCTATCGTACCTTTATCCCAGCCTTGCGCAATGCCAATGTGTTTCACTCATCCCTCGGCCGTCCACGTTCGCGCGGCGGGCGCGGCGGTTTGCCTTCGTCCATGCCTTCAAACATGCTGCCCAGCATATCCTTGTAGCGCGTGTGTCCGTCGACCTCGTCCTTGGCAATGACGCGCGACTGATGCAATCCCT
>Ga0105047_10003864_pt1 | contig 26268 bp, 23 predicted proteins | sample MAT04_FD_78384 | JGI IMG/M metagenome (GOLD analysis project Ga0105047, IMG submission 78384) | Freshwater microbial communities from Lake Fryxell liftoff mats and glacier meltwater in Antarctica - MAT-04 (megahit assembly) | ecosystem: Environmental > Aquatic > Freshwater > Ice > Liftoff... | reverse complement strand
TCTTCTTATTTTGTGGTGAAATCCCTAGAAATGCCATCAACATCGGCTAACTTCAAATTATTCTTAGAGACATCAGTTACCGTATCATCTTGAAATTGACTTTGGCATTATAGTACGGTTGGATAAGTTCTTCTACCCGAAGATTAGTTTGAGGCACATCATTACTAACTTCTCCGTTTATAATTAGCGTAAATTTATCGCCGTCCTCAGAAAAAATAGTTAAATGTCCTACCGGAAAGCCTATCTGGGCAAAAGAAAAACTTGAAAATAATGCAAGTACTAGTAAAGTAATATTTTTTTTATAAAGGTTTAGTAATTAAAATTTTGTGTAAATATATTTTTTTTTAGTGCAAAAAAAATCGAAAAGTATGCCACAGTGTTTAAAATATTTTTAAAAAGTAAATTATTACTCAACGTAATATGTGTATATTTAAACTTTAAAAAATAGTATATATGACAGATAATTTACTACTCGTAGCCACACTTTTAATATCCCTGCTGATAGGTATTTTTATTGGTAAAGCGCTTTTTTTAGCTAATTCCAGATCCGATAAAGCTGCACTTGAAGAAAAAATCAACGGCTTGCTCCAACAAATTGAGCAAGTAAGAAGTCAAAACAATCAAACTGCTCAGGAACGCGAAACCATTCGTAGCGAAAAAGAATCATTGGCAATTCAATTATCCAAAAAAGAAACCGATTTTGAAAATCTTTGGGAACGCAATAAAGAACAAAAAGAAGAAGTAGAAAAGCTTCAGGAGAAATTTACGAAAGAATTCGAAAATCTGGCCAACAAAATTCTGGAAGAAAAGACATTAAAATTTACCGAACAAAACAAAGAAAATCTTAAGAATATTTTAACGCCTTTGCAAGACAAAATACAACTTTTTGAAAAGAAAGTCGAAGATACACACAAAGAAAGTATAGATTACCATGCTGCTTTGCGCCAACAAATCCTTGGCTTGCGCGACATGAACGAGCAAATGAGCAAAGAAACGCTAAACCTCACTAAAGCCTTGAAAGGCGATAGTAAAATGCAAGGGAATTGGGGAGAATTAATTTTGGAACGCGTTCTCGAAAAATCGGGTTTGGAAAAAGGACGTGAATATGAAGTGCAGCAAAGTTTTACCTCGGAAGAAGGAAGTCGTGTTTTTCCAGATGTTGTGATAAATCTTCCCGATGGAAAGAAAATGGTTGTTGATTCAAAAGTTTCATTAACTGCTTATGAACGCTACATTAATGAAGAAGATGAAACAGAAAAAATTATGTATCTAAAAGAACATGTGATGTCAATCAGACGTCATGTAGATCAATTGGGCAGCAAGAATTACCACGATTTATACCAAATGGAAAGTCCAGATTTTGTGCTGCTCTTCATCCCGATAGAATCGGCATTTGCTTTAGCGTTGAATGACGATACTACGCTTTACAACAAAGCTTTTGAGAAAAATATTGTTATCGTTACGCCTTCCACTCTACTTGCAACTTTACGAACCATTGATAGCATGTGGGCGAATCAAAAGCAACAAGAAAATGCTTTAGAAATTGCACGACAAGCAGGCGCTTTATACGATAAATTTGAGGGTTTTGTATCAGATTTGGTAAAAATTGGAAACAAAATAAAGGATTCCAAAACCGAGTATGATAATGCGATGAATAAATTGGTTGACGGAAGTGGCAATCTAATAAATAGAGTTGAAAATCTAAAAAAAATGGGAGCAAAAGCAAAAAAATCATTGCCAGAAAATATACTACAAAGAGCCAATACTGATGAACAATAATTTTAAAACTGTAGCTTCTTCAAAAATCACTATTTCGCAGTTGATGCTACCATCGCATACTAACTTTAGTGGTAAAATTCATGGTGGATATATTTTGTCCTTATTGGACCAAATTGCATTTGCCAGTGCTTCAAAATTCTCGGGACATTATTGCGTTACCGCTTCCGTTGATACCGTAGATTTTTTAAATCCGATAGAAGTTGGAGAGTTAGTTACTATGAAAGCTAGTGTGAATTATGTGGGCAAAAGCTCAATGATTGTTGGTATTCGTGTTGAAGCTGAAAACATCCAAACCGGGAAAATTAAGCATTGTAATTCGAGTTATTTCACCATGGTAGCTAAAGATGAAAACGAAAAGAATATTGAAGTTCCGGGTTTACATTTAACCAACGATGACGAAATAAGGCGATTTTTTAACTGTATCAAACAAATAAGTTTGAGAAAAGAAAAAAATGAGCACGAAGAAATTTTTGATTACAAATCGGAATCAGCCATGCTACTACTGAAATCATATCGTATTAAATTGTAAGATTTTTAAAATTTTAATTGCACTATTCTTATTAATTTTCAATATTATTTATCACTAATCAAATAATTGCGATGTAATTACAAATTATTTCTTATTTTTGGGTTCGATTAAAAAAAAATATGAAAAAAAAATACTTTGCATTTGCCTTGTGCGTGCTTTTTACCGTTCTATATATCTCGTGTTCAGACCAAGAAGATGAATATGTTCCTGTATCGCCAGTAACTGTTGACTTAACGTTGGTTCCTTACCAAAAATTATCGGATTATAAATTTTTTGAAGGCGATCTAAAAGACCAAGAACCTTCACTGAACGTTCTTCCTTATGAGCCTGCGAGTTCTCTTTTTACCGATTATGCAGCAAAAAAGAGATTTATATGGATGCCATCTGGCGTAGCTGCGACTTTCGTGGCTGGTAACAAAATTTTAAATTTCCCAGTCGGAACAGTATTGATAAAGACTTTTTATTATACAACAATCCAGCCAAACAATACTACGAAGATCATTGAAACCCGTTTAATGATAAGACATGCAGACGGATGGAAGTTTTATGAATATGTGTGGAATGATGAACAGACAGAAGCAAATTTACTTTCAGGCGTTGACTTTACCAATGGAGGCTCCAAAAACATAACATTTGCTAAACCCAACGGCGAAATTATAACAACAGACTACAGAATTCCATCAGATGCTGAATGTTTTGCTTGTCACAAGATCAATGAAATAGCGACTCCAATTGGTTTAAAACCACAAAATCTTAACCATACTAGTACTTATGGAACTTCAAGCAGAAACATACTAGAGAAATTGGTTGAGCAAGGATATTTACAAAGTTATCCATCAGGTATCGTTTCGACAGTTGATTATCATGATACAACACAACCCGTAGATTTAAGATTGCGTTCTTATTTGGATATAAATTGCGCTCACTGTCACCAAGACGACGCACGTTGTTATTACAGACCGATCCGATTACCATTTAGTCAAACTGATATCGATTCAAATATTGGAGCTTGTCTAACAGCGGACGAGCCGATTAGTGCAACGTTACAAAAAATCATAACTCCTGGAAATTATAGCAAATCTATTATGCATTTCCGTTTGAGTTCAAATGATGAAAGCGAGAGAATGCCGCTCTTAGGAAGAACCATAGTTCATGATGAAGGTGTTGCTCTTTTACAGGAATATATTTCGTCGTTAACACAATCTTGCAATTAAAACTACAAAAATAAAATTATATCATGAAAAAAATTACGTATTTAACTGCTTTATTTTTTACTATATCAGCGACAGTAGCTCAAACAAATTGCAGCGATCCTATAACGATTGCATTAAACTCAACTACCGTAGCACCGTCCTTTAACTCAGAAACAGGAACTCCACCCACACTTTTTTGTGGTTTAAATAATAATAACGGTACACCAACAAAAGGAAAATGGTATAAATTTACTGCGGCGCAAAACATCAATATCACTGTATCTACAGTTTTCCCTCAGAACAATAATAGTGATACACGTTTGCTAGTTTATTCAGGAGATTGCACAGCATTAAATTGTGTTAGTGCAAATGATGACTTTAACGGAGAGCTTACCTCTCAAGCAAGTTTTGCTGCAACAACTGGAACGACGTATATCATTGTTTTTGACAACCGTTACAGTTCAAATGGCTTTACTTTTTCAGTTACGGAAGCAGCTCCACCTGCCCCAGATAGATTGTCATTTACTGCGCAAAATATTACAGGAATTACAGGCGGATATAATAATTGTATTGCTGATATGAATGGTGACTTTTTAGATGATATTGTTTCTGCAGTTAATACAACGCAGTTAGCTATTAACTATCAACAAGCAAACGGAACTTTTACAACTTCTACGTACGCATTAGCAAACACTTCTGTGTTACCTTCATGGAGTATTGCAGCAGGGGATTACGACAACAATGGTTTTAATGACCTAATTTATGGTTCTGGAAGTGGCGTTGTGTTTTTAAAAGCAAATAGTAACGGAACTGCTTATACAACCGATAGAAAGACACAATCCTACTTGGTGCAAAGAACAAATTTTATTGATATTAATAATGATGGTAAATTGGATGCATTTGCATGCGATGATAATGCCCCAAACAGATATTACATGAATGATGGAACCAATCTAATTCACATGCAGGGCGGAATTGGTAATTTTCCTTCTGGAGGAAATTACGCATCCAACTGGTTTGATTTTGACAATGATGGCGACGTAGACATGTATATGGCAAAATGTGGACAAGGAGGCTCAGGTCTTGGCGGTAATATAGACGAATTTCATAAAAATAATGGAGACGGTACTTTTACCAATGTAGCAGCTCAGGCTGGAATGGCAAATCCTGAACAAACTTGGTCAGGTGCGTGCGGTGATTTTAACAATGATGGATGGATGGACGTAATTGTGGGTGTAAACTCCGCTTCTAACGGATATACTAATGTAAAAAGAAATAACGGTGACGGAACATTCACCAGTGTAACATCTGGCTCCGGATATGATACGAATACGGGTTTAGGACGAGAATATGTAGCACAGGATTTTGATAATGATGGTTTCCTAGATGTTTTAGGATCTGGAAGTACTATTATGTTTGGTGATGGTAATTTTAATTTTACACCTAATCCAAATACCTACAACATATCTACAGTTGACCGCCCTATTGGTGATTTAAATAATGATGGTTTTCTAGATATCCAAAATGGTAATAGTGTTCTATTTAATAATGGAAATACAAACAAATGGGTTAATGTGAATCTTCGTGGAATTACAAGTAACAGAAATGGAATTGGTGCAAGAGTTACAATTTATGGTTCATGGGGACAACAAATCAGATATGTACAAAGTGGAACCGGTTTTCAAAACATGAGTACGATTACAGCTCATTTCGGTATTGGTCAAGCTACAACTATTGATCAAGTAGTTATAAGATGGCCATCTGGAACTATTGACACACTTAATAATGTAAATCCAAACCAAAGTCTTTTAATCGTCGAAGGTTCGACTTTAGCTGTAAACTCATTTAGTAACGGAATATTTGCTGTCTATCCAAATCCTGCTAAAAACATAATTAACATTCAGTTGCAAGACACTATAAATGTAACATTAAAATCAGCTTTAGTTTATGATTTAACGGGTAAAGTTGTACTTTCTATAAGCGATGTAACGCAACCTGTCAATGTAGAAAAATTAGCTATTGGTACTTATATTTTGTCAGTATCTGACACAAACAACAAAAGCTATTCTCAAAAATTCATTAAAGAATAACTATCCAAAATTACTTTTAAAGAACGTCTCACATTTTGGGACGTTTTTTTTATCCATTTGCACCACAACTTATCCTTTACTGATGGATTTACTTTGCAATTTATGCCTCCTAGTAGTGAAATTTTAAAATCAATAAAAAAAATTATTTAATCGTTTAATGCTTAATATTTTAGTCAAATAATTATTATATTTGGATGACAATTTATTTTTTTATGAAAAAACACTATTTTCGAGCAGTCACGACATTTTTATTTTTAGCTATTTTCATTTCATGTTCTGATACAGACGAGGACTATATTCCCGTTTCTCCAGTTACGGTTGATTTAACCCAAGTACCTTATCCAAAGTTATCCGATTATAAATTTTTTGAAGGCGATATAAAAAATCAAATTCCTTCATTAGATGTTTTTCCCTACGAGCCGGCTAGTTCACTTTTCACTGATTACGCTCATAAAAAACGTTTTGTTTGGATGCCAAAAGGTGTAAAAGCTACTTTTGATGGCGAGGGTAAAACACTAAATTTGCCTGTTGGTGCCGCATTAATTAAAACTTTTTATTACGACAATGTTCAAAATGTAACTCCTGTTGGCACAACAAGAATTATTGAAACTAGAATCATGATAAAAAAAGCATCTGGCTGGATATTTGCCGAATATGTGTGGAATGCCGATCAAACAGAAGCTTTCTTAGATATGGCAGGTAGTACAACAACCATCGAATGGAAAGACGAAAACAACATAACACGCGTCGTTGACAACTATAGAATCCCTTCGGATCAACAATGTATGACGTGCCACAAATACAATGAACAACCAATTCCAATAGGAATTAAACCCTATAATTTAAATCATAACTACAGTTACAATACTGGCTCAAAAAATCAATTGGCTAAGTGGATAGAAATTGGATATTTAGAAAATAGTTTACCGCAATCCATTACTGCTACCGTTGATTATAATGATGTGTCTCAACCTCTAGAACTGAGAGTTAGATCTTATTTAGATATTAATTGTGCACATTGCCACCAAACCAATAGTCATTGCGATTACAGACCTATGCGATTTGCATTTAATGAAACTACCGATTTAGCCAATATGGGTGTATGCGTATCGACTCAAGATATGTCGGATTTTCCACCGGCGCTGGGCAAAATTGTAACGCCAACCAACATTAATCGATCAATGCTTCATTATAGGTTAAATACCGATAACGAAAGTTTTAGAATGCCATTACTGGGACGTACAGAAATTCATACGGAAGGTGTTGCCTTGATCGAAGAATGGATTAATTCACTTTCGCCATGTCCTTAACTTTTTTTTATAAAAAACCTAAAAATAAATAAATGAAAAAAATTACTTTACTAATTGCACTACTTTTTGTTGTTCAATTTTCAAAAGCGCAAAACACTTGCGAAACTGCGCTGCCGATAGGAAGCGCCGGAACCTTTTTAATTCCCGCTGTAGACGGAACAGCACCAACGCTTTTTTGCGCTGATAATGGTGCTTTAGGTACTACTCCTCGAGGTGAATGGTATATTTATACACCAACACAAGATTACACTGTGACCATTACCACTAATATTGCGGCTAATACACCAAGAAGAGATACCCGATTTCATGTTTATATTGGTACTTGCTCCAATTTAGTTTGTTATTCTGGAGATGATGATGGTGGTGGACAAGCAAATGGATATTCATCTATAGCTACGTTTAATGTAACTGCTGGAACACCTTACATTATTGCATTCGATAATAAATGGTCCAGTGCTAGCTTTAGTTTTCAGCTTATTGAAGCGCCACTTGTAGTTCCTGTTCCGCAAAAGATTACCTATACAACACAATCTATCAACACAATAAACAGCGCCTATAACCTTTGTGTGGTCGACATGAACGGTGATCGTAAAGATGACATCGTTGGTGTTAGTACTAATAACCTAAGAATTCATTATCAAGGTAATGGGGGAACATTCACAAATTCAGATTTTCCAATTACAGGAACTAGCAACATGCCAACTTGGAGCTTAGCTGCCGGAGATTATAATAAAGACGGATACAACGATTTAATTTTGGGCGGTGGAAGTGCGGTTACATTTTGGAAATCAAACAGCACAGGAACAACTTACACTAACATATCTTATCCACAATATGTTTTTTGTCAAAGAACTAACTTTGTTGACCTTGATAACGACGGAAATTTAGATGCTTTTTCGTGCCATGATGTTGATCCTAATGTGTATTATATGAATAATGGCTCAGGCGACTTAACTTACTTTCAATCTGGAGTTACGCCAGGTGCTACTACAATAGGAATTCATCCAGAAGGAGGTAACTATGGTTCCATATTCGTAGATTATGATAACGATGGTGACCAAGATTTATTTATAGCAAAATGTCGAGGAGGTTCTGGAACAGCAAAGTTCAATGAAATGCACAGAAATAATGGTGATGGTACTTTTACAGATGTTTCTGAAGCAGCAAATCTTTATGATCCAGTTCAAACATGGTCATCTGCTTGGGCTGATTATGACAATGATGGCGATTTAGATATTATCGTTGGGGCGAGTTCCACATCAGATGGAACCCATAAATATATGAGGAATAATGGTGATGGTACTTTTACAAATATTACTGCAGGCTCCGGATGGGATATCAACACAAGCACTAGTATAGAACACGTTGCTCATGATTTTGACAATGATGGATTAGTTGATGTTCTAGGTGGTGGAAATAAAATTATGTTCAATGTAGGGAATGGAACTTTTGCTCCATCTTCCTATGCAAATATTGCTGTGGGCGGAATAGGAGATTTGAATAATGACGGATTTTTAGATTTCTTAAACGGTAGCACTATTCGTTATGCTGTGCCTAATACAAATAAATGGTTAAAAGTATCGCTTCAAGGTATTGCTAGCAATAGTTATGGTATAGGTGCACGAGTTGAAATTTATGGTGTTTGGGGTAAACAAATTAGAGATGTTCATAGTGGCGACGGCTTCAAATACATGAGTTCGTTGAATGCGCACTTCGGCATTGGTCAAGCTACAACTATTGATCAAGTAGTTATAAGATGGCCGTCTGGAACTATTGACACACTTAATAACATAAATCCAAACCAAAGTCTTCTAATCGTTGAAGGTTCGACTTTAGCTGTCAACTCATTTAATAACGGGATATTTGCTGTCTATCCAAATCCTGCTAAAAACATAATTAACATTCAGGTGCTAGACACTTTAAATGTAACATTGAAATCAGCTTTAGTATATGATTTAACTGGTAAGGTTGTACTTTCTATAAGCGATTTAACGCAACCTGTCAATGTAGAAAAATTAGCTATTGGTACTTATATTTTGTCAATATCTGACACAAACAACAAAAGCTATTCTCAAAAATTCATTAAAGAATAATAATCTAATCCACATAAAAAAAGCGCCTTGATGTATATAATCGAGGCGCTTTTTTTATACTTTATCAATTAGAAAACCCTCAAAAGATTAAATCCAAAGAATATATCTCCTTTTGTCCAATCTCCAGTTGAATTCCCTAAAAATCCAGCTTCATGAATTCCTTGCGAACTAGTGAAATGCATTTGGAAAACGTGTCCACCTGTATCTAAATCTACACCAATAGAAAGTGGATCCTTAAAGTTTGAAGTACTTGATCTGTTTAAATGTGCCGCATAATCGACATTCACTGACCAACGTTTAGCAAATTTATACCTTCCACCCATTCCTATCGCGAATTGACTATTTTCTTGGTTATCGTCAATTACAAAATTCTCATGAAAAAATGTTGGAGCTAGTTCTAAAGACAAATTAGTATTCACTTTTCTGGAAACTAGTACTTGTGCAACATATACAAATCGATCTTCGAATTTCATTTTTGGATAAAGACTTTCTTTCAAAGTATTGTTGATAGCTAAACTTGTAAAAGTCGCAATCGCTACTGGAAAACCATTCGTTTCTTGAGAATGCAATAAAAATTTACCTGAAAAATCATAGGCCAATTCACTTCTGGCAGCACTTAAAGTAAACCATTCTGAAATACCATACAAAAATTTTAATTGAGTTACTGCATTATCAAGTCCGTACGCGCCTTCAAACCCATCCTTAAGCGACCCAAATCTGTGCGCCACAACAAAATAAAAATCACCTTTTGATGCTAATTTTGTTGATTCAATATTCACGATTTTTAAAGCTTTAAAAGCAGATTCGACTCTAACTTTTTCGCTAGATACAGTATCAATATCTTTTAATAAATCTTCTTGAGCGAATAAAGCTCCTGGCAATAACAGTAATAAAATAATTTTTTTCATGTTTTATATTTATTGTTTAATTGTACATTGATCCATTTGAATTTCACTTAATAAATCATCATAACCCGTCAATCGTCCTTTCAATGCTATTACATTTTGAATCTTTAAATGGGAAGGTATACTATTTGTCAACCTAGCAGATAGTTTCTGATCAACAGTAATTATCTTATTTTGTAAATCTATATTTGTGATTTTGCCGTATATCTCGATAGTCTTGTCTATGTATTTGGCATTTGCAGATTTTTCATCAACTTGAAATGTGGTGTAAATATCATCAACGGAAACTGAATAAGAAACAGTTTCGGCGGAAATATCACGATGACTTTTGTACATATAGTTATAACCAACAAAGGCTACAACTAAAAAACAGACTAGGGCAATGATTACTTTTTTTCTCATAAAATGAATTATTATTGATTACAAATTTAATTACTATTACTTCAGAATTTTTGCTAACTTTATTTTACATACCAAAATTACTATGAAAAGATTAAAATTACTACGATTTATTATTCCATGCACATTGCTTTTTTATGGATGCACCACCGAATCAACTTCTGATTTGATTGATGATACTATTTTAGAAGAAGTCACCTACTCAAATACTGTAAAAAGTATTATTGACAACAACTGTATTTCATGTCATGCATCTGTACCAATAAATGGAGCTCCGATGCCTCTTACAACATACGAAAATGTTAAGGATGCGGTTTTAAATGGCGGTTTATTAGACCGAATTTCAAGAGAACAAGGAGCCTCTGGCATTATGCCTGTCGGAGCCAACAGATTACCACAAGCAACGATTGATAAAATTTCACAATGGGCACAAAATGGTCAGCCTGAATAAAAACTATAAATTATGAAAAATACACTATTAAGTCTTTTGTTTGCAGCGGGTTTAAGCGGGTTTGCCCAATCAAAAATGATAACCAAAACCGGAAAATTAACCTTTGAAGCATCGGTCCCTGCTTTTGAAGAAGTGAAAGCTAAAAACGAATCAGTTACCTGCGTACTAAATCCGGCAACGGGAGAACTTGCAAGTTTAGCGCTAATTAAAAGCTTCCGCTTCAAAATTGCCTTGATGGAAGAACATTTTAACGAAAATTATATGGAAAGTGATAAGTATTCAAAAGCAACTTTTAAAGGCAAAATTGACAACTTTGATGTAACGAAATTGACGTCAAGCGGAAAAGAGTACAGTGTAAGAGGAAAAATGGAAATGCACGGAAAAACAAAAGACATTACCATTACAGCTACTATAAAAAAATCGGGCGATGCCATCGATATCGATTCGGATTTCTTTATCAATACGGATGATTTCGGAATAGAAATTCCAAGTGTTGTGAGTAAGAAAGTCTCCAAAAAAGTTGCTGTAAAACTTGATGTTACTTTAAAATAAAAAATGAGGCTTCATATTAATTATAACTTTACTTTTTCAAATGAGTTTAGTTTATCGATGTGAAGCACTGTTTTAGTGTAGTTGTCGCTTTTTGAAAACATGGGTAGAAATTTGGCTCCAAAAACAATTTCTTCAAATGAATAAGAAGAACGTCTGACAACAGTGGTGCTAAACATATCATCAAAAACTTTAAGAAACACAAGGATTTCACCCTCAGTCGTTGCATAATCATCTTTTGATAAATTATGTAACGGACTGTTTTCAGTTATCGGATGCACCAATGTCCAACTTAAATTAAGCGCATTAATTTTTGCTAGTTCTAAGTCAAGCGTATAAAATTTATTAGTTAAAACTCCCTTTTCTTCAATTTGTATTCCTAGAGTTACAGTCGCTTCAGCATCTGTCAGATTGGTGTTTTTAAATGGAGCCAATCGAAACATTAAAGCAGTTCCTTCTTTATACGGTGCAATAATAGCATTTTCTGAGAACTTGATGTGCGCCTTTGGTTTACTGAATCTTCCGTAAAATAAGCCTGTTGCTATCGCAAAACTTAGCAAGCCAAATAGGGCTTCAACAGAGGCTATAAAACTAGTTGCAAATCCAGTTGGGCTAATGTGTCCGTAACCAACAGTGGTGAACGTTTGAACACTAAAGAAAAAAGCCTGCCCAAATTTTTCTACAGCTGTGACTGCCGTAATTCCGTTCAAGTGCTCCACTCCTATTCCGTAATATAATCCGGCAAAAATTGAATTGACTAAAAAATAAAACAAAATAATAATAAATAAGAATTTCCAGCGCGGAATAGTTACCATAGTATGATACCAACTGATACCTTCAAAAAAACCTATTCCCGCTTTTTTAACATTAGCATTCCCATTTTTTGTAATAAACCGTCCACCATAAGATGAAGCATTAGTTCCGAAACCTGTATTCGAATCCGATTTTGCGTTGCTGTTAATTTTTTGTAGAAACTTCATGTAGTTATTTTATTTAAATCGAAAGTTCCATAACATAATCATCCATAACATACCCTTGCCCAATAGCTATGATTTCTTCTGAGCTAATTGAAAAGCCTAATTTTTGGTAAAAATGAACTGCATCGTTGTTTTTATTTACGTTCAAAAGTAAAGTTTCCTGATTATTTTGGTTTGCCTCCTTCTTAATATACTCAATTAAAATGCTGCCAATTCCTTTTCCTTGTTGATTGGATAGAATATAAATTTTATGAATCTTGGTTTTTGTTGTTTGATCATAATTGAATTCATAGGATGCAAAACCAAGGGCATTTTCGTTTTCTATGGCTACTATAAAATGATGTCCGTATTCAAGATCTTGTTTTTGCAATGATTCTACACTATACATCATTTCCATCATATAGTGCAACTGTTTCTGACTAAGAATTTTACCATACGCTATTGGCCATACCTCATTTGCAATTGCGATTATGTTTGTGAAATTGGTGTCTTTGTTGTGCTGAATTGTGATCATCAATCTTATCGTTTGAAGTTTTTTTCATAGACAGCTATCCATGATTCCATTGACATTTTACTAACCAATTCGCCTATAAGTTCAAACGGAATATCATCCATTTTTTTGAACCTAATGCATCCTTTTCCCATGTCTAGTTTGATTGTTACATGTTTCGGATATTCTGTCACAAACCAGTCCAACAAATTTTTATCGGCATAAATCCCCATGTGATGAAGCGCAATAAAATTCTTCTGCGCACCGATACTTATGAAGGGAAGTGGTAATTTTGGGCTGCAATGATAACCAGCAGCGTAGCTTTCATGCGGCACAACAAAACCAATCATTCCGTAACTCATCACTTCTTTAAAACCTTGTGGAATATGATCTTTAATAACTTTTCGGAGTTTTGTCATTACATTTTTCCGGTCTTCTGGCAGTTCGGATAAATAGTCGTCTGGAGTTGCAGCTTTGGATTGCATAGTTTTAATTTTTCTCATTCAAAAATAGAAATAATTTTAATAGATTTACGTTTTGATTTTATATTGATAGCTTATGTCCAAAAGTTCTTTAAGAAAAGACAAAACCTGCCTGAACTGTAATTATGTTGTTGAAAATAGATTCTGTCCAAATTGTGGTCAGGAAAACTCGGACACCCGAAAAACATTTCACCATCTTTTTATCCATTTTTTTGAAGATCTTACGCATTATGAAAATGCCTTTTGGAAAACGATCAAAAACTTATTGCTAAAACCAGCATCACTGACTAAAGAATATCTTTCGGGTAAACGTCTATCTTATCTTGCGCCAGTGCGGTTGTATATTTTTATCAGCTTTGTGACTTTTTTTATTATTGCTGTTTTTCCCAAAAACGATAGTAGCGATATTGTCACTGGAACTCAAACCTACATAGTTAAAGTAAAGGATGTAAATGGCAAAGAAAGTGACAGTGTTGTTTCTAAAAAATTAAGCCTAACTGAATTGCTTGAAGCGGATGAAGAGCTCCAAAAGAAAATGAAATTAACGAATGCCGAAAAAAATAAGGACTTTTTGGGTTTAGGCTATGTCAATGCACAACACTTGGACTCCTTGCAAAAATTTGGTCCAGAAAAAGAAAAATTAAGCAATTGGGAGTACAACATCATAAAAAAAGCATTGCTTGTAAAAGAAAAAAATACCAATAAGGAACTGCTTGATAAGTTTCTGGAGCAAGCCCGAAATAATTTTCCCAAAGCATTATTTATCTATATGCCGATATTTGCTTTCATCCTTTGGCTTTTTCATGGTAAAAAACGTTGGTATTACTTTGATCACGGCATTTTTACGCTACATTATTTTTCGTTTTTATTACTCTCAGTATTACTACTTTTCTTTTTCGGTAGATTTATGAACTGTTTTGTAGATAATACTTTTACCACTTTCTTGACAAATGCCGGTAAATTTATAGCGTACATCTGGATGTTCTACTATTTCTTTCCAGCTCATCATCGTTTTTATGGTGAAACAAGAACTGTTTCCTTTTTAAAAAGCATCGCAATGTTTATTATCAATGTCATTCTAATGACCATTTTACTCACGGCATTTGTCGTATACACTTTCATCAATATTCGGTAAAAAATTATGTACAAAACAATTTCACTATTCGCATTTTTATTTTTATTTTTGAGCTGTTCAAGTCAAAAAACTGCAAAATCAAAAGCAGAATCATCAACTTATTTCGGCAGCATTTCTACTGAAAGATTGAAAACCAACTTAACGGTAATTGCTTCAGATGAAATGGAAGGCCGCGAAACAGGTAGCGAAGGCCAAAAAAAAGCTGGTCGTTATATAATTGATTTCTATAAAAAACAGGGAATTGGTTTCCCAAAAGGTGCTACTGATTATTATCAACCTATTCCGGCAGCTTATTTGAATGCTAAACGCAACGAAAACCTAAACGATTCCGAGAACATTTGGGCTTTTATTGAAGGTTCGGAAAAGCCAGAAGAGATAGTCGTTGTCTCAGCCCATTACGATCACATCGGAATCAGAAAAGGCCAAGTTTACAATGGTGCTGATGATGATGGCTCAGGAACCGTGGGTATTATGGAGCTTGCAGCTGCATTTCAAAAAGCAAAAAATGAAGGAAATGGTCCAAAACGCTCCATTCTAATTTTACATGTCACAGGAGAAGAACATGGTTTGCATGGTTCGCGATTTTATACTGAAAATCCTTTATTTCCTTTGGCAAACACCGTTGCTAACGTTAATATTGACATGATTGGAAGACGAGATAAATTTCATCCAGATGATAATAATTACATTTATTTAATTGGTTCCGATTATTTGTCTACCGATTTATATAATGTCTGTGAGGAAGTTAACAAAAAAAACAACTTGCTAACTTTAGATTATAAATTCAACGATAAAAGTGATCCCAACCGCTATTACTATCGTTCTGACCATTATAATTTTGCCAAAAAAGGAATTCCAGTAGTGTTTCTTTATAGTGGCGAACACGAAGATTACCACAAAGCAACAGACGATGTGGAGAAAATTGAATTTGACGCATTAACCAAAAGAACCAAACTTGCCTTTGCTATTGCTTGGGAAATTGCAAACAGAGCAAATCGTTTGGTCGTGGATAAACAAGATGAGAAATAATTATAACAAAAAAAGTCCTGAAAATTCAGGACTTTTTAGTTAAGGGTGGCTGACCGGGTTCGAACCGGCGACCCTCGGCACCACAAACCAATACTCTAACCAGCTGAGCTACAACCACCATTTTTAACGAGTGCAAATATATTACAATTCTTCTCTTTTGACAAGAAAAAAATTAAAAAGTTATTTTAAATCACTTAAGCTATTGACAGCCAAATACCTTTCTGCAGTGAATCCTTCGGCATACTCTACACCAACCAATCGACCGAAATCCTGCGACCGGTAATGAATGCTTTCTAAGAAGTTTTTAGTGGCAATTGGTGTAAGAGGTTCATCCGAGTTTTCTGTGTAAAATTGAGAACTATACGCTAAAATAGCTGCTACTTTTATATCGGCAAAACCCGTTATATCAACTACAAAATCAGGCTCAATGTTTTCCCATTGTATATAATGATACACTACTTTTGGGCGCCAAACTTCCTGATTTTCTCCATTAAGACTAGATTCTATGCGTCGTAGTCCCGAAAGAAAACAGGCATCTGAAACCAACTTGCTTCCCTTTCCATGATCAATATGCCTGTCGCGAATTGCATTACAAAGCACAATTTCAGGTTGGTATTTTCGAATCATTTGGATAACTTTCATCTGATGTTCTTCATCATTTTTGAAAAATCCATCACGCATATCAAGATTTTCTCTAACTGAAATTCCTAATATTTCTGAGGCTTTTGCCGATTCAGCACTTCGGATTTCAACCGAACCACGAGTACCCAATTCACCGCGTGTCAAATCAATGATACCAACCTTCCTTCCAACAGAAATTTCCTTGGCAATTGTTCCGCTACATCCTAATTCGACATCATCGGGATGTGCTCCAAATGCTACTATATCTAGTTTCATATCTTAATTTATTTCTATTTCTTATATTACTTTCAAACTTTTTTATGATAACTTTAATCTTTTACCGAATTTCTGCTGGACGTTCTCCTCTTAATATTAAGTATCTTATTGAATGATTTTTTTCATAGTCATCGTTTTATTTACCGTTTCGATGTATTCTTTTTCAGGAGCACTATCTTTTGTAATGCCGCAACCAACAAACAACTGCGCTCTATTTTGCAGTATTTTCATACAACGCAAATTCACAAATAAATCGGTTTGCAACGTTTTGAAACTGACAAAATCGATATTCATTTCCCCTAAAAATCCTGAATAATATTCTCTAGCATATCCTTCATTTTTGAGTATAAACTCTTTTGCTGGTTCTTTTGGTAATCCGCAAACGGCTGATGTTGGATGCAAGTTTGAAATTATTTTTTTTAAGGTCTTGTTTGAATTCAATACCGCTGAAATATCCGATTTGATATGCCACAAATTACCAGCTTTTGCAGAATATGGACTTGAAATCACAATTTCCTTAACCAAACCTTCCAAGCTTTCTACAATAAAATCAGTTACCAATTGTTGTTCTGTTTCTTCTTTTTCCGACCAACTTACCGTTTTAGATTTTGTAGCCAATTGGGTTCCAGCAAGCGCGACTGTCTTTATAGTCTTGCCATTGGTTTTTAGTAATTGCTCGGGTGTAGCGCCAATCCAAGTTCCTATTTTTGGATGAAAAAAACAATATTTGAACGCACTAGCATAGTGGCTGATCATTTTTTTTATTGCAGTTTCAATATCAAAATCAGATATAGCAATTTCCTCTTTTCGGGATAAAACTACTTTTAAAAACTGATGGTTGTTTATCGCTTCAATCCCTTTGGCTACTAAATCTTCGAAAAAATCTTTACCTTTTACAGTATTAAATTCTGACGCATAAGACTCAAAAAAATATTCCGTATTTGATAAATGCTCAACATAAACATCAGCATGTTCCAAAGGAATAAAGGGAAAAGTATCTGCTTCAAATGGTGCGAAAACAAAGCCTTTCTCTTTAAAGGTCTCTAAAAAATAAAGATGATCATTCTTTTGAAAAAGACCAACAATTATCTCGGAGTTAGGTTTGCAAAACAAAACAAAAGGCAATTGTTGTTCTTGATGAATTTTGACTTTTAGGAATAAATCGGTCATTATCTTCGCGGTAAAATCATGTTAGTCAACTTGCAAAGCGATATTAATCTACCGGCTTCATCGGTAATTTTTATTTCCCAAAGATGAATGCTTCTGCCTTGGTGAATGATTTTTGCCGTACAAAAAACCGTTCCTTCACGCTTACTTCTTAAATGATTGGCTGAAATCTCAATACCGCGAACCTCCTGTTTTTCGGAGTTGATGAACAACAACGACGCGGCACTTCCTACACTTTCGGCTAAGGCAACTGTAGCGCCACCATGCAATAATCCCATAGGTTGATGCACTTTGGAATTGACTGGCATTTTTGCGGTTAAAAAATCTTCGCCAGCATCAATATATTCAATTTCTAAAGTTTGCATCAAGGTATTTTTGCACCAATCATTGCATAACTGGAGCATTTTATCTTTATCAAGTGGCATGGCTTTTTTTGTAAAAATACTACTTATTTGGCATTAGAAAAATAGTTTAACAGAATACAATGTAATAAAGTAAAGATTTATCCGTTATTTAAAACAGTAAATAGTCTGACATTTCAAATTTTCAAATGAACCTATTTTAAGATTAAACATTAATACTTACATTTACCAAAAATCCTATCGCAGATGCGTAAAATTATTATTCTTTTATTTGTTGGATTAGCTATTAGCCTAAGCTCTTGTCGGCAAGATTTTGTTTTTGAACCCAGCACAGGAGATTTAACTTTTTCAAGAGATACTATTTACTTAGATACTGTTTTTGCCAATATTGGTTCAAGTACATACACGCTAAAAGTATATAATAAAAGTAACAAAGACATCAAAATCCCAACCATTAGACTCGCTAAAGGTGTTGGATCAAAATACAGAATGACCGTTGATGGCATGATGGGACATGAAAATAGAGTATTCCATGATGTGGAATTGCTTGCCAAAGACAGTATGTATATTTTCATTGAAACTACAGCAGGAATCGGTGATGCCAACTCCGCAGATTTTCTTTATACTGACCAAATTGAATTTGATAGCGGTGCTAATCTGCAAAAAGTACAACTGGTTACACTAATACAAGACGCGTATTTTATTTTTCCGAATAATACTAATGGTGTGATTGGTCAAATTCCGATTGGCTTTAACGAGGACGGAACTGTTTTGGAAACCAATGGTCGAAATCTAAGTGATAACCATCCTGACAATGGTGATGAATACAATTTTCAAACAGACAAACCTTACGTAGTCTACGGCTATGCCAGCGTTCCCAACGGAAAAACATTGAATATTCCCGGCGGCGCAAGAGTACATTTTCATGCAGACTCTGGATTAGTAATACAACAAGGTGGAAGTTTAAATATTAGTGGTTCAACATCGTTAACAGCTGCTTTAGAAAACGAAGTTATTTTTGAGGGCGATCGTTTGGAACCCGACTTTGCAGAGGTGCCAGGACAATGGGGCACCGTTTACTTGAGACAAGGCAGCACAAATCATAGTATTACAAATTTAACGCTTAGAAATGCAGTCATAGGTTTACTGATTGAACCCGATACTGGAGCAATGACCATTGAAAACACTCAAATTTATGATTGCGCTAACTACGGAATTTTATCTTATAATGGCAATATTGACGGAAAAAAAATTGTAATCAACAGTGCTGGCCAATTTTGTTTGGGTGCAGTATACGGAGGAACTTACAATTTTACGAACTGTACTTTCAATAATAATTGGAGCAGTTCACGACAATTAGCAGTGTATGTTTCAGATCGTCTTGAGGGCGCAGTTCCCGAAACCTTACCATTGACAGCTAATTTTACGAATTGTATAATTTATGGCTCAAATAGTAACGAACTAATTCAGGATAAACGGGGTAGCGTGTTCAATACAATGTTCCAAAATTGCCTTGTAAAGATTAATGTTTCAAGTAGTTCGACCATTCCAGCGAATCCTTTGTATGACGTTATCCGACTAGAACAAAACGGTAACATAATAAATAAAACGCCGAATTTCCTGAACATCAGCCGAAACAAGCTGGTTATTGGTGCAGATTCATTTGCAAAAGGAACTGGCATTTCAGCCGGAATACCATTTGATATTCTTGGAAATTTAAGAGTTTCGCCTTTTGATATTGGTGCTTATAATTTTATCATTTTTCCTGATTAAATTTGAAAGTAGGGTTTTTAGGTTTCGTTTATTTACCCTAAATTTGCAACTATCTACCTGTCGGCAGACAGGCAACAACAACTACAAAACAACACTACAATGATTCATTTCTTCGGAAACGAAAGTACTCCTCTTTTTGCCGTTCAGTCGCAAAACGAGCTTTCGGCAGAAACTATCTCAAAACTAAATTGGCTATTCGCTAACGCACCTAAAATAGAAAAATCCGTCCTGACGGATTTTTTTATTGGACCACGTGCCGCAATGATAACGCCTTGGAGCACAAACGCTGTAGAAATTACCCAAAATATGGGGATTGAAGGCATCATCAGAATTGAAGAATTTCAGACAGTTACAGCTGATTTCTCAGATTTTGATCCAATGCTTTTTCAGAAATACAATGAACTGAATCAGGATATTTTTACAATCAAAATCAAGCCAGAATCCATTTTGGAAATTGACGATATTGCTCAATATAACAAAAATGAAGGTTTGGCTTTGAGCGATGAAGAAGTGCACTATTTAGAAAATCTTTCCAAAAAACTAAACAGAAAACTAACTGATTCAGAAGTTTTTGGTTTCTCTCAAGTCAATTCAGAACACTGCCGACACAAAATTTTCAACGGAACTTTTGTAATTGATGGCGTAGAACAAGAAATGTCCTTATTCAAAATGATCAAGAAAACTTCGGAGCTGAATCCGAATGATATTGTTTCGGCTTATAAAGATAATGTAGCTTTTATCAAAGGTCCAAAAGTGACTCAATTTGCTCCAAAAACTGGAGATAAAGCTGATTTCTATCAGGAAAAAGAATTCAATTCGGTGATTTCTATAAAAGCCGAAACGCATAATTTTCCCACCACTGTTGAACCGTTTAACGGAGCAGCAACCGGTTCGGGCGGAGAAATTCGGGACCGATTGGCTGGCGGACAAGGCTCATTACCACTAGCTGGAACGGCAGTTTACATGACGGCTTATTCAAGATTAGCAGAAAATCGTCCGTGGGAAAACGGAATGGCCGAAAGAAAATGGTTGTACCAAACACCAGTCGATATTTTAATTAAAGCATCCAACGGAGCTTCTGACTTTGGTAATAAATTCGGGCAACCTTTGATTACAGGTTCGGTATTAACATTCGAACACGAACACTTCGACACTTCGACAAACTCAGTGCAGGCAAAACTCGGTGGGTCAAGTAGAAAATTAGGCTTTGATAAAGTAATCATGCTTGCGGGCGGAATTGGTTACGGAAAAGCAGAACAAGCTATAAAACATAAACCTAAGAAAGGCGACAAAATCGTAGTTCTTGGTGGCGAAAATTACAGAATCGGAATGGGTGGCGCTGCCGTTTCATCTGCAGATACTGGCGCTTTTGGTTCTGGAATCGAGTTAAATGCAATCCAACGTTCGAATCCTGAAATGCAAAAACGAGCGGCGAATGCCATTCGTGCCTTTGTAGAAAGCGATACGAATCCGATAATTTCTATTCACGATCACGGTGCGGGCGGACATTTGAATTGTCTTTCCGAACTGGTTGAAGAAACGGGCGGATTGATTAACCTCGATAAATTGCCTGTTGGCGATCCTACGCTTTCTGCCAAGGAAATCATTGGTAACGAATCGCAGGAAAGAATGGGGTTGATTATAGGCCAAAATGATATTGAACTGCTACGAAAAGTGGCTGAACGCGAACGCGCGCCACTTTATGAAGTTGGCGAAGTAACTGATAACCATCGTTTTACTTTCGAATCAAAATCAACGGGTGAAAAACCAATGGATTTTGCTTTAGAAGATATGTTTGGAAGTTCTCCGAAAGTGATAATGAACGATAAAAAATCACAAATAAACTATACTGATTTAGAGTATTCTCAAGATAAAATTCAGCAGTATGTTGAACAGATTTTCCAATTGGAGGCTGTTGGCTGTAAAGATTGGTTAACCAATAAAGTAGACCGCTGCGTTGGTGGAAAAGTAGCCAAACAACAATGTGCCGGACCATTACAATTGCCATTGAACAATGTTGGTGTTATGGCTTTGGATTATTACGGTAAAGAAGGAATTGCGACAACCATTGGACATTCGCCAGTTTCAGCGTTGATAAATCCAAGTGCCGGTTCTCGGAATTCTATTGGAGAAGCGTTGTCAAATATTGTTTTTGCTCCGTTAAAAGATGGTTTGAAAAGTGTTTCGCTTTCGGCAAACTGGATGTGGGCTTGTAAAAATGAAGGCGAAGATGCCCGATTATATGCAGCTGTAAAAGCGTGTGCTGATTTTGCTATCGAATTGGGAATCAATATTCCAACCGGGAAAGATTCGCTTTCGATGAAACAGAAATATCCGAATGACGAAGTGATTGCGCCAGGAACCGTAATCATATCTGCAGCTGGAAATTGTTCTAACATTACTAAAGTTGTTGAACCTGTTTTGAGATTCCATAGCGATGGAATGACATGTGGTTCAATTTATTATATCAATTTATCTCAGGACGAGTTCAAATTAGGAGGAAGTTCATTTGCACAAGTTCAGAATAAAGTTGGAAATGATACTGCAACTATAAAAGATGCTGTTTTCTTTAAAAAGGCTTTCAACACGATTCAGGATTTGATTAAAGACCGCCAAATTATTGCCGGACACGATATTGGTTCAGGCGGTCTGATTACAACTTTATTAGAAATGTGTTTTGCGGATGTGAATTTGGGAGCCAAAATCGACTTGAGCTCATTTGCAGAAAAAGATTTGGTTAAAATTTTATTCTCTGAAAATATTGGATTAGTACTTCAAGCGAAAGATGATGCAACATTTGAAAAAGCTTTCGCTGATTTAGAATATTACAAAATCGGAACAGTTGAAAATTCAAACACTTTGGAACTGGTCACTTCGACTGCGCTCAGCGTACCAAAATTTGATATTGGCATTTATCGAGATATTTGGTTCAAAACCTCTTTCCTACTCGACCAAAAGCAATCTAAAAATAACAAAGCGAAAGAACGTTTTGACAATTATAAAAAACAACCTTTAAACTATACATTTCCAATTCATTTTTCAGGAAATAAACCTAATATTGATAGTTCTAAACCACGTCCAAAAGCAGCAGTTATTCGTGAAAAAGGAAGTAATTCCGAGCGCGAAATGGCAAATGCTCTATATTTAGCTGGTTTTGACGTGAAAGATATTCACATGACCGATTTGATTGCGGGTCGAGAAAATCTAGAAGATGTTCAATTTATTGGAGCTGTTGGTGGGTTTTCAAATTCGGATGTCTTGGGTTCTGCTAAAGGTTGGGCTGGCGCATTCAAATACAACGAAAAAGCGAATAGTGCCTTGAAAAACTTCTTCAAAAGAGAAGACACACTTTCAGTTGGAATTTGCAACGGATGTCAATTGTTTATGGAATTGGAACTGATCAATCCGGAGCATGAAGCTCATGGAAAAATGCTTCACAACGACAGCCAAAAACACGAAAGTATCTTTACATCTGTAAAAGTGCAAGAAAACAATTCGGTTATGCTACAATCATTAGCAGGAACAACACTTGGCGTTTGGGTTTCTCATGGAGAAGGAAAATTCCAATTACCAGAAGCTGAAAATCAATATAACATTGTTGCGAAATACGCTTATGAAGGCTATCCGGCAAATCCGAATGGTTCTGATTTCAACACGGCGATGCTATGTGACAAAACGGGAAGACATTTGGTAATGATGCCACATATTGAGCGTTCGACTTTTTCGTGGAATTGGGCGTACTATCCAACAGATTATAAAGACGAAGTTTCGCCTTGGATTGAAGCATTTGTTAATGCAAGATTGTGGCTGGAAAATTAGAAATCATTTTGTCATTCTCGCGAAGGCGGGAATCAACATATTTACAAGTAATGTGTTCATAACTTATTTTGGCCCTAGATGAACGACATAGAATAGTTTTTATTTTTATTTGGACATAAAACCTAAGATTATGAAAGTAAAAAATGTACTTTTTATTGCCTTATTCTTATTTTCCGCAAGTTGCTTTTCTCAAATCTGGACAAAGATTGAAGCACATGATGGCATACATTATATTACTGATAATAAGGAGTATATTGATTATCCTATCTGGGGAAAATATATGTTTAAAGGCGCTGAGCCCGTTGTGGAACTGAATGCATATGGCGCTGGTTTTTATCAATTACATGAACAGCTCAAAAGACCAATGATTTGGGGAATAGAATGTGATGAGAAAGGAGCGCTAAAATATAAAAAAGGATTTGACAACTCAAAATATACACTTTGGTATCAGTACACCTCAAAATTAGCAGATGATAGTGATGATGATATGAGCTGGAAACCTGTTGAGTTTACGATTCATACCAATACTTTAAAAATGTTTATACAAGGAGAACGCAGCAAAGATTACAAACTCAAACCCTCCAAATAAAATATTATTAGTAAAAGTTTACCTTGTTTAAACTGTCACCATGTTTTTTTAGAAAAATTCTGTCCTAATTGTAGACAAAAAACAGATATACACCCTATACCTTTTGGGTTTTACTTTTTATGCTATACCGCATGGCGTTTCATTGTTGCTGGTAGTATTTTTTTGGAGATAATTCTATTTACTTCGGATGGGAATTTGCTGCTATTTTGCCAAGTCACAAACTAGCAATGTGGTCATTTGCAGCATTAGCATTTATTAAATAATTCAACTACTTTTTTTTCTCAACATTGGATTGGATTGTATGTGACGGGCAATAAATACTAAATGAAGAAAAGATAATTTCCGGCTTACTTATATTATTTCATTTTTTCTAAGAAATACAAAACGAATTCTACAGCCCCGATGGGAGCAAACTACCTTGTAGTGCGGACAGCGGGTGTGAAAGTGAAAAGAATGATAAGGGTTGTGCTGCTAAAAAATAAAAAATATAACATTAATTGCAGTTTATAACCAAAACGCTAAATGATTATATTTGCTGAAAATACACTCAAAATACACTCAAAATGCAACATATAATTGACCGCTTTATAAGCTACGTAATCATTGATACCGAATCGGACCCAAATTCGGGAACAACTCCTAGTACGAAAAAACAATTTGATTTAGCCAATAAACTGGCAAAAGAACTTAAAAAAATAGGTTTAAGAGAGGTAACCATTGACAAACATGGTTATATAATGGCGACTTTACCTTCTAACGTTGATCATGATGTGCCTACAATTGGTTTCATTTCACACTTTGATACCACACCCGATTTTACCGGAAAAGATGTTAAACCACAAATTGTTCCCAATTATGACGGCGGTGATATCGTATTGAATAAAGAGCTTAACATCATATTATCGCCGGATTATTTCAAAGATTTATTGCAGTATAAAGGCCAAACGTTAATTACGACGAATGGTTTGACGTTGCTTGGCGCCGATGATAAAGCTGGAATTACAGAAATTGTTACGGCTATGGAATATTTGGTTAAAAATCCACAAATCAAACATGGAAAAATTCGTGTTGGTTTTACGCCCGATGAAGAAATTGGACGTGGCGCTGATTTGTTTGACGTAGAGAAATTTGGTGCTGCTTGGGCTTATACTATGGACGGAAGTCAGATTGGTGAATTGGAATATGAGAACTTTAATGCGGCTGGAGTTAAGATTACATTCAAAGGAAAGTCAGTTCATCCTGGTTATGCCAAAGGAAAAATGATCAACTCAATGCTTATTGCGCAAGATTTTATCAATGATTTGCCAAAAGGCGAAACGCCACAAGAAACTAAAGGTTACAAAGGCTTTTTTCACGTAACTGGAATTACTGGAAGCATTGAGGAAACAAAATTGGATTTAATTATCCGCGACCATGACATGAAGAAATTCAAAAAACGGAAAGCGTTAATTGAGGATATGACTAAGAAGTTCAATAAAAAATTTAAGAAGCAATTTGGGGAAGACATTGTAATTACGACGATAAAAGACCAATATTACAATATGAAAGAGAAGGTTGAACCAGTCATGTTTATCGTTGATTTGGCTGAAAAAGCGATGAAGTCATTAGACATTAAGCCGTTAATCAAACCAATCCGTGGCGGAACAGACGGTTGCAGGTTGTCTTATATGGGTTTACCTTGTCCGAATATCTTTGCTGGCGGACACAACTTTCACGGAAAATATGAATACGTTCCGGTAGAAAGTATGCAAAAAGCGATTGATGTAATTGTGAAAATTGCAGAGCTAACTGCCACTACTGATTTTTCTAAAGTCGAAAAAAAAGACACTAAGAAAAAGAAAAAATAAAATTTAGATTTACGGTTTACTAGAATCAATTTTAAATATAAAAAATCCCAAACTCCAGCTATTGGAATTTGGGATTTTAAATTTTTTAAAGCTTTACGACTTTAAAACACTTTTCTTGATTGTTGGCCTTTAATTTCACAAAGTAAATCCCTGTTTGCCCTTTTATATCTGATTTGATTTCTGTTATATTGTTAAACTTCTGTCGCAAAACTACTTTACCAGTAATATCTGTTACATCCATTACAATGTTTTCAAAAGTACTATGCAATTTGATACTGAATTCCCCTGTTGTTACATTAGGCAGCACATAAAGATTATCAAAAAGTGAAGAACTAAAATCAGAATTAATCCATTTGACTGAAGGAAAACAACTCCAGTAAGATTGTCATTAATTCCTGTATCC
>Ga0105047_10003863_pt1 | contig 26275 bp, 19 predicted proteins | sample MAT04_FD_78384 | JGI IMG/M metagenome (GOLD analysis project Ga0105047, IMG submission 78384) | Freshwater microbial communities from Lake Fryxell liftoff mats and glacier meltwater in Antarctica - MAT-04 (megahit assembly) | ecosystem: Environmental > Aquatic > Freshwater > Ice > Liftoff... | reverse complement strand
GCGCCGAGCGCCAGTCCAAGTTCGCGAATGGCGGTTTGCAATGTGTCTTCCACGGTGGTGGCGCGCTGGATCTTTTGACCAATGGTATTGACCAGCGACTCCAAATCAGCTTGCGCCTTGGCTTGTTCAAACGAGCGCACGTTTTGAATGGAGGTGGAAACCTGCGCCGCCAGCGTGGTTTGAATATTGATGTCTGTCTCGCCGAAACGCCCAATAACGTCCGATTGCACATCGAAGACACCGATCACGTTGCCGCCGACGATCATCGGCACAGCCAGTTCGGAGCGTGTATCGGGCAGCAGGGGGTTGGGCAGGAAGTCCGCCGCCTGCGTTACATCATTGACCGTAACGCCTTTGCCTTCACGGGCGGCGCGCGCCACCAACGATTGTTCGCGGTTGAGCGGGATGGAGAGTCCCTTTGCCATCATCTGGCGTCCAGGCTCGCCCGCGCCGGATGCCAGCACGAGGTTTTCGCTTTTTTCATCCAGCAGGTAAATATGCGAGTGATACAGGTTAAAGCGTTCTTTGGTGAGGTCTACCACTTCCTGTAACAATCGATCGGTTTGCAGAATGGTGGCTGTGGCGGTTCCCACTTCAGCCACTGTGGCGAGTTCGGAAGCGCGGCGGCGGACATCTTCAAACGCGGTCCGCAGGCGGGCCGTCATGATGTTGAACGTCTGCGCCAGCGTACCCACTTCATCGCCTGAGGTGACCTCGGCGTGCGCATCGAAATTGCCTGCCGCGATCTCTCCGGCTGTGTTTGTCAACTGGATCACAGGCGCAGTAATTTGCCGTGACAGGGTGGTCGCCAGGAAGATGGAAAGGGCCAGAATGATAACCGTCAGGGTGATCGAAATTGTAAAGGTTTGGGTACTATCTGCGCGCGCGGCGGTAACATTGTCAGCCGCGCGCTGTTCGCCCAAAGCTTCGATCTTTGCTATTAATGGCTCCACATCGCGGGCGGCGGCGATCATCGCATCGGTGTATTGAGCGAGTTCCGTGTCCTTGGTTATAATCGTATCGAAGGCTGTCTGATATTGATCGACCAGGGTCACCAACTCGGCTTTTTGGGCAGGCTGGAGCGGCTCGGATACGGACACCTGGGTTTTGAAATCGTTGACCGTCGCATGAAGATCGCGAATGTATACTTCATCCTTGCGCGCCAGGTAATCCTTTTCATTACGGCGCATCTGCAGCAGGGAAATTTCCAAATTTTCCAACCCCGCCTTATCGGCGACCTTGGCTTCGATATTGTGAGCCGCATCCCGCACATCGCCCAGAAAACCGGTGTTTTCATCCTCACCATACTGTTTTGAGGCTTCAACAATGGTCAGAAAACTCTGTTCATACCTGTCGACCGATTGGTTGAGTGAAGCGATATCAGCCTCATATTGTTCCCGGGTCATGCCTCCCGTCGAGACGGCTGCTGCCACCTCGCCAAATGATGCCAGTTGTTGGATGCTCTCGTGCATGGATGCGGTATTCATCAGGAAGGTGGGACCGCGTGTTCCAAGGTCTATGGGAGTAAGGGTGATATAGTTTTCGTATGCCGTGTCGAAGCCTTCGCTTTGCCAGCGCGTGAGAAAGTTTTTCTCGGCGCGGCGGGCTTGAAGTTCGTAGATATATAGCTTGTCCGATAAGCGTTGCAATTCCTTGCCTTGCGAGAGCGCCTGTTCGTAAGCGGTTTGTGTTTGATTCAACCCCAGGAGGCCGACGACGGCAACGACCAACATCAGGATGAATACGATGCCAAACGCCAGCATCAATTTGTATGCGAGGCGCAGGCTGCTCCAAAAACCGAAGAGTTTCCCGGATAAGTTGGCGGAATTTGTGGAATTGGTAGTGGATGTTATTTTCATGGTCTACTCCATCATCATGAGCCGGTTTTATGGTCGTCGCCTGGTGCATCTGTGTTGAGCGTCACCATTGTAGACTTCATTCCCAGCGCGTGACCCAGTTCGCGCGCGGCGATCTGTAGCGCTGCTTCAATACTGGTTGTGTTTTGTATCTTCTGAGTGATGAGGTTTACCGCAGTTTCGCGTTCTGCCTGGTGTTGTGTTTGTGAGAACGAGCGCGCATTCTGCAAAGCCGTGGCAACTTGAGAAGCCAGAGTGGACTGGATACTGGCATCTTCTTCGGTGAAGGCGTTGATGTGGTCTGATTGCACATCCAGCACGCCCAGCAGTTGATTACCAACGATCATGGGCACCGCCATTTCAGATGCGGTATCTGGGAGAAGCGGGTTGGGAAGCCAGCCAGCATCGCTGCGCACATCATTGACGATCACGGCTTGGCGGGTGCGTCCAGCGCGTGCGACGAGCGATTGTTCCTGATCCAATGGAATAACCGTCGTGCCATGCGTGCCTTTGTGTTCATCGCCTTCCTTATAACCACAGGCGGAAATTTCAAGTTCGACGGTATTTTCATTATAGGTAAATACATGCGCGTGATACAAACCAAATCCGCGCTGAGTCAGGTGTACGACTTCTTGAAGCATTTCCTCGATATTACCAATCGTGGCGGCGGCTGTGCTAATGGTGGCTACTGTTTGCAGTTCGCGCGCGCGCTTAACTACGATTTCTGTAGATTCAATATTTTGAAGCGCAACTGCAATCTGATTCGCAATGGAGCGCAGTGAGTCAACGTCTTCCTGCTGCAAGCCATTCGCAATGTTCTGTTGTACATCCAACACGCCCAGTACATGGTCGCCGATGGAGATGGGGATGGCTACTTCAGATTTGGTGTCAGGCAGGAGCGCGTTTGGCAGCCATTCTGTATTTTGCAGGGTGTCTGATACCAGCACGGCTTGGTTATTGTCTGCGGCTCGCCCCACCAGACCGCGTCCCTTTGCGATCTTGTGGAATTGCGCCAGCATTATTTCACCTGCTTCCCCTGAGCCGCCTGCCATGACCAGGTTTTCATTGTCTTCATCAAAAAAGTAAATTTGAGTGTGATAATAGCCGAAGGCGTTATTTACCTGGTTTACCACCTCGGTTACCAGTTCTACCCGATCGAGGATTGTGGAAATACGGCGACTGACTTCTGAAGAAGTTGCCAGCGCTTTCGTGCGGTCTGCCACGCGTTGTTCGAGCGTGCCGATTAACTCACTCAGCTGAGCAGCCATCGAATTGAACGTACTGGCTAGTTCACCCAATTCGTCTTTGGCTTCAATGACAATCGGCTGATCCATGTGCCCGCCTAGCAATTCTTTGACACCGATGTGCAAACGCCCCAAAGGCTCTACAATCCGACGCTGAGTAAAGCGCAGCATACTGTTGGCTTGCATGACCACGAAGACCAGCAGGAGTACCAAAACCAGTGAAATCCAGGCAAAGGTACGTAAGGCTTCGCTAACCGGCTGCTCAACAATCACAAACCAAGGAGCAATATCCAAAGATTGACCAGAAGCAATTACTGAACTGCCGCCCAGCCCAGGATAAACATTAATATTGCCTTGAGCAATGGATTGCGGAGTGCGGCCTGTCAACTTATCAATCTTTATGCCGCTTTGTACCAATTTCAAGTCTTTATAGGCCAATAATTGACCGGCAGCGTCGGCGATGTAAACATAACCCGTTTCACCAACCTTTAAGTTGATCAAAGGCCTCCATAATGCTGTCAAGTCTGTCAACGCAACCAATGTGCCCTTAAAATTACCTGCCTTATCAGTCACCGGTATGGCAATGGTGACAAAAGGCACACCGAATTCGCCATAATCCACAGGACCGATATAGGTATTGCCAGCTTGGACAGCCTCCAACCAGGGCTGTTTAGTGAAGGCTGTTTCGGCCTGCCCTACGCGGCGGCGCTGGGTTAGCACTTTGCCACTTGGATTGACGTAATCTAATTCAAAAATAGCTGTTTGCCGTTTAAGTGTTCGGAGGAATACATCATCTGCATTGGAGGTTGTCGTCAGGCTATCGCTCGTTGACCGGAGATCATCGTTGAGACCGCCCAGGAACTTGGTAAAAGTGTTGTGGGCTGAGTCTCGCGCCAGATTAAGTTTGGATTGAGTGGCTTGGAACGAGGCTATCATGCCGACCGCAATCAGGGCCGCCAACCCCAGGATCGCCACTACACCCAGTGAAAGCACTCGTTGCGAAAGCTGACGGCTCAATGAGCCTGTTTGTTCGAAGGACATTTTTCTATTCATTTAGACACACTCCACTTTTAAGGAACCAAAGGGTTGTCAAAAACCCTTTGGTTCCTTCTTTCCGAAAAACTACTTCAAAGCTTTGGCAAAGACCCAAGTGCCGTTTTGAACCTGGAGACCACTAATCCCTGTCACTGAAATATCGCCTTGCGGGTCGAAGTGCCAGGTGCCAAAGATGCCGGAATAATCGCCAAGATTCTGCATGGCTTGCAACACGCCTTCACGAGTGGGCTCCTTGGCTTTTCCAATTGCATCTAACATCACATTCATGGATTCATATGTAGCAGCTTCGTAAGCAGACGGCGCTTTGCCATATGCCGCCTGAAAGTCCTTTAGGAATTTATCGGCTCCTGGGGTGCCCAGTTTATCCACCGGTAGAGCAACAGTAGTGCCGTAAATATTGCTGGCCATCTCAGTGCCCAGGGCTTTAATCAAATCATCCTGCGCCAGCCCATCCGGACCCATAATTACAACGGTAGGGTTCATCTGGCGCAAAGCTTGCACAACTTCAACTCCATTCGAGCCATTGCTTCCAGCTACATAGATCACATCTGCCTGGCTTGCCAGCACGCGGGTAGCAAGGGCTTGAAGATCATCTGTTGTTAGCTTGGTGTCTGTCTTATAGGTCTTTTTTCCAAGGATATTAAGTCCTTCATCACCGGCGGTGATATCGAAGATTCCAGCCAAGCCATTGCCATATGCATCATCGCCAATCACAATAAAGGCATTCTTAAAGCCAAGTTGAATACACCAGCGCGCAGCGGCAGCAGCTTGCTGTTCATCACTGGGCACGGTGCGGAATAAGGTCTGTTTGCCAGTCGGGTAGTAAATTCCTGGTTCACCAGGACCGTAGCCAGGTTTGGTCAGGCCAGGCCAGGTTGCAGACGGTGTAATTTGTGCAATGGATGCTTGGTTTAGAATCGGGATGGATTTCGACCCGGAGCTGACGACTGGGCCGATATAGCCGACGATTGTTGTATCTTGCACGGCGGCATTCGCATTTTTCTCCTCGAAATCAGCAGACATGGGGCTGCCATTCGGGTCGCTGATATCGTATGAGATGAGTTCAACAGTTATGTTCCCGGCTTTACCACCAGCATTCTTTAGTGCCAATTGGGCCGCATTGAGCATGCTTTTACCAATATCTAAGCCGAGTGGGAGGCTTATTGCTACTTTGACTATTTTGGGCGCTCCCAAGCCGCCACACGCGGATAATACAAGGCTGAGAATGATAATACTGATCAACATATAACGTTTATTTAACATTTGATTTTCCTTTTCACTAGTTGTTTTCTTGTTTGGTTATGGGGTCAATAAAAGAGGCAACGCTATGCTGAACCATGTTCCTTTGCCTACTTCGCTTTCCACGCTGATCTGTCCGCGGTGTTGTTCGACGATGGATTTGACGATGGCCAGCCCCAGCCCGTTGCCTTCCATTTCGCTATTCTTGCCGTTGCGAACACGGTAAAAGCGGTTGAAAATAAAGGGCAGGTCTGCGGCGGGGATTCCGAAGCCGGTATCCTGTACATTCACTTGAATTTTTTCTTTTTCCACTTTTGCAACCAGCATGGTTTTGCCGCCAGATGGTGAATATTTGATGGCATTACCGACCAGGTTGCGGAACAATTGTTTTAGTTGCAGTGGGTCACCGTTCACATGCGTAGCGACTGTAAGTGGATTGAAATGTAAGGTCTGCTCTTTGGCAATTGCCTGCGGAGCAAATTCATCGACGATGCCTGCCAGCAATGCGCCCAGTTCCACTACCTCGTGATTTTGCGTGGCTTGCAGGTCCATCTGCGCCAGCGACAGCATATTTTGTACGAGTTCGCTCATGGTTTGTGCGGCGCCTTGAATGCGGGTGACGAAATCTTTTTGCTGTTCGTTGAGCGGGCCCGCCTGTCCAAGCAAACTGCTGAAACCCGCAATGGTCGTGATCGGATTCTTTAGATCATGTGAAGCGGTGGCAATGAATTCATTCTTCACCTGATCGAGGTCTTTAAAGCGTGTCACATCATGCAAAATGGCGACCTGCCCGCCATCTTCAATTGGGGTGATCAGTGCTACAAATGTGCGCTGGTCAGGCCAAAGTACCTCGCCTGAGGTTGTGATATGCGATGAGCGTGCATCCTCCAGCATTTTGACCAGCGCGTCATATCCATGCCCGGCAGGCAATGTCTGGTTGATGTTCGCATTGAAATCTGTGAATAGTTTTTCACCTGCTGGGTTTAGTAAACTTAGTTTTCCCTGCACATCGAATAGCAGGATCGCTTCTGCCGCGTGTTCCAGCACGGCCGCAAGTCTCTTTTGTTCCTGCGCCATGCTGGCGTATAAACGCGCATTTTCCACTGCAATTGCGGCCTGGCTGGCGATGGCTTGCAGGAGCAATAAATGGTCGAGGTTGAAATAGCTTTCCTGCTCATGCGTCAGGATCAGTAAACCCAACAGGTCTTTACGACCATGCAAAGGCGCGATGACTGCCGAGTGGATGGCGGTATTCTCCAGGTCAGCCTGCCAGAGCAGGTCATTGCGCGTATCGTCAATCACCAGTCCCTGACGTGATTCACGAACGTGTTTCAGTAAACTTTCAGGGATGACTATTTTTACATTTGAAGATTCATTGGATGGTGAAACTTGATAATTTTGTTGAGGTGCGTTTTCCGACTCCAGGATGATCATATTGCCCTGAATGGCTCCAAGCGTTTCCACAGTGCGTTTGAGCAATACGTTGGCGAGGTCTCTAATATCTGTGCGTGCACTCAGTTCTTTGCCGATCTCAGGCAGGAGGTTCAGTTCGCGGTTGCGGCGGCGAATGATATCCTCCGCTTCTTTCACGCGTAATTTCGTACGGATACGCGCCATCAACTCGTGACGGTCGAAGGGTTTGGTCACATAATCATCCGCGCCCAGGTTCAAGCCAGATTGCACGTCCGAGGGGTCGAGGCGCGCGGCGGTCAGAATAATGACGGGGATGTGTTGGACGGCGGGGTCTTTGCGGATTTCCTCCAGCACGGTAAAGCCGTCCTTGTGCGGCATGTTCACATCCAGTAAAACAAGGTCGGGCAATTCATCACGCACTTTATCCAGCGTTTCCAAGCCGTCACGCGCCGCCACATGTTCATAGCCTTCGTATTCAAGATAGCGGGTTAATAATGTGATGTTATCGGGTCTGTCGTCTGCGACCAGAATTTTGAATTTTTTCTTCCCCGTCACTACGCTTTTTACAGGCCGTGTGGTCTGTTTCATTTCATCTATGGCTTTTGTCGCGATCTGGCAAATACGCTCTGGGCGCACAGGTTTGACGATCACTTCGTTTACTTTCAAACGCTGCGCCGTTACTTTCAACCCTGGCACGTCATAAGCCGTGACGAGATAGGTATAGGAGGGACGCCCGGCGGGATGTTTTTGCATTTTCTCGATCAATTCCAAGCCGGTCATTTCGGGCATGATCATGTCTGTGAACAAAATGTCCACGCCAATAGTTTTTACTTTTTCAAGGGCGTCGCGTCCACTGGATGCCGAAATCACATCCACGCCCGCTCCAAGTTGCGAAAGGGCGCGTGCCAATGTTGCCGCTGTATTTGGGTGATCGTCAACAACAAGAATATGGACTTGATTTTTTGGGGTGGACTCTGGTGTGGTCATTGCGACCATTATCCGCTACTACCAGTTTTTGGACGTTAGGGAGAAGCGGACAAAAGTTGGCAAAAGTTTGGGACGCCTTTGGCGAAAATCCGCTCCCAGCCTAAGCCGGGAGCGGATTCAATTTCGATGGAAAAAATCCACCCTTTACATTTTACGATCTGCTGACCGTTATCAGTTTTCGTTGATCAGACAGCGGGAATCCACATAAGCCCAAACCTGATGATTCCCTGGGGACAGCCCGCCAGTAACAGTAACGATCTTTGTGTCAGACATGCCCGCGGCAAGGCTGGTGTAAGAATCTGACCTGAAGAATTCGCCAGCCGATGTGCAGCCTGTGACGGGGTTGAGGTCGGTCGCAGGGTCGCGGTCAATATAAACATCGCGGTAAACAAGGCTGGCGCCGCCCACGCCGCCCTGATTCTTAATCGTAATGCTCACCTCGAAGGTTTGGTTGGGCACTGGGTTCGCGGGAATTAAGGTCACGTTTGTAATGATCAGGTCAGGTTTTTTTACGACGCTTACGGCGGTGGTAATGTAGCCTTTAACAAAAGCTCCAAAAATCGTTGGGTTTCCATTTGATTGGATCAGCGAGGGATTCCAGTCGTGGTGGTACATCCAGGCGAGGTTGCTGAGGTGGTTGCTTTCCATCCACTGTGTAAACGGATCTCCATACGTGGACTGGGATCCCGGCCAGGTGCGGTTCGCAATATCAGTATCTTCGTAGCCCCACTCGCTGACGATGACAGGCTTTACACCGATCAAGCTGCCTGTGTCCTGATTCCAGACTGCGGCGGTATTTGACCCTTCGACAGAATATTTATGATATGCATAAACGACCTTTGGGTCTGCCAACGGATTATCTTTGATTCCCACCAGATGGCTTGCCCAACCAGTGCCAGTGGCAAGCACAATATTTTGCGCACCATTGCTTCGCACAGTTTGAATGAGGGTTTCATAAAACGGCTTAAGATTTGTCCAATAGTCTATATTATTCCAATCGGATGCGTCATGAGCAGGTTCATTCCACAGGTCAAAAATGACGCGGGTGTCTGAGCCGTATGTCTGCGCCATTTGCGCCCAAAAGGATGTTGCTGCGCTCATGCTCGAATCATATGTGTCTAGCGGGTTGCCGGCATAGGCAGGTTGATACCAGCCATTGGGCCAGCCAATGACATGATATGAAATAATCACATACATCCCATTATTCAGCGCGGCGTTCACGTCCTGGGCCAAACCAGCCAGCAGGATGGCGTGCTCCATGTTTTTCCATTGTGTGGGAAAGATGCTGATGCGGACTACATTCGCGTGCCAGTCCTGGGCGAGTGTGGCGTAGTTGGCAGTTGAATACATCGAGCCGTACCAGCCGCGCGCCCAAAATGGATCACCCATGTTGATGCCTCGCAAACGGACAGGCAGCCCATTGGCTGTGATATCTGTCCCGGAAACAGAAAGCCCGGGCGCGACCACTACATTAACACAGGCGTTGGTCACGCTCAGCGCAGGAAGGGTATAGCCTGTGAACGTGGGAATATTATTCGTGACATGAATGATGGTCTTGATCGCTGAGATGACCCATGAGTTCCAACTGGCGTATCCGCGTGTGCCATGTTCACCGCCAGCCGGACACATGCTAAAGACGTTTGTGTCGCCGCGTGTCAGGTGCGCGTTCCCCATTGCCCTGACACCGCAATTTCCCCAGGTGCATTCATCTACAGGAAAAGTGGTGTCGCCTAAATTTTCGATCATGGCTACACTGTAAGACGCCGTATCTGCCAGCCCCGTCCGTGTGTAGGCCCCGGTGTTTGCATCGGTTAGAACTCCGGGCGCTCCGTATCCGGCATCTTCTGAAACGAACCCCAGTGCGTTGCCTTTGCTGCCTGCGCCGCCGTTGTAACCGTGGCTTCGCAGGTATTCAATCACCCAATAATTCTGCGCGCCGCCGTATGAAGAACCATCCAAGATGATGGCGTTGCAATTGGCCGGGATACTTGCGTCGGTGCATAATTTATCCAGTCCCTGCAATGTTTTCAGATCAATATCGCTGATCCATGTTGCGCTCGAGTCAAAACCGATTGCCAGAGTGACATACCCTTCATTGGATAGGTTTGTATTTTGGGCAGATATATAAGCATTCACCGCGCCCACTCCGCCCCAGCCGGGTAAAAATACAACCACAGGTCGTTTTTCACTTGCCGGAATCCCTGAAGTCCAATTGGCAATTGCCCGGCCAGGGGTGAGCGTTTTGCTGTTTGTGGTCAAGGCAGGCATGGCTTTCGCGGCAGAAAATATTTGCCCCGCCACGGTCAATGTCAATACAGCGATGAGAATAAATGAAATTATCAGGAGCCACTTTTTTTTCATGTTTTCCTTGTTTGGCATTGAAGATTCGATTACTTGAAGCCGATCATTTTTTAATGGGATGAATTTGGCAAAGTATATCCTGACTATTGCGACTACTGTCCGCCCCAAATGTCCTAGCTGGATGAATGCCAAATAAGACAGAACCCGCTTCCAGCTTAAGCTGGAAGCGGGTTCAAATCCAATAAGCAGAATCAGCGCCGGGAGTTTAATCCGCCACGAGACGATAGCCGGTTCCACGGACGTTGATCAAATAGGAAGGGTTGCGAGAATCCTGTTCGATGGCTTGCCGCAGTTGATGTATATGCCACTTGGTGAGTTCCTGCGCCTCACGCATATCTGCCTGATAGCCCTGCGCCTCTGCAACCAGAGTTTGATAATTCACTATATCTGGAGAATGGCGTGCCAGGACAAGCAGATAACCAAACGAAGTGTGGGGAATGTTGATCGTTTGCTCATGGATGTTCAGGCAGCGTTTGTGCAAGTCCAACACAAGCGCGCCGCGTTTTAGAAAGCGGTCTTTCCCTAAACTGGCGGCTTGTAAGGGTTCAGTTTGACCGGTTGCCAGACTCTTAAGCTCTGCCTGCAAGGTTTCGATCTGGAGGGTGATCTCGCGTTTGCGATTTTCCCTTTGTTGATTTTCGAGAACAGTTTGGGCGCGTTCGATCAAGGCTTGCGGTTTGAGCGGTTTTAACAAATAATCGGTTGCGCCATTTCGCAATGCTTCCACCGCCGAGCTTAGGTCAGGTTGTGCCGTGAATAAAATGACCGGCAAATTGGGGTAACCCGCGTGGATAAGTTTGAGCACGTCCATGCCTGCCATGCCGGGCATGCGCAGGTCCATGAAGACCAGATCAAAATTTGTGGTCTCTATAAAAGAAAGCCCTTGCTCCCCATTTTCTGCGGTGGTGACTTCAAAGCCTGCCTGTTGAAGAATACGCGCCAGAGTTTGGCGAAGCGCCGCTTCATCGTCTATGATAAGGATATGACCTGTAATGTTCATTCGATCTCACTATTGCGGATCGGAAGCCAAACTTTGAAGGTTGAGCCTTTGTCTGGGTTGTTCTCCGCGGTAATGCGGCCGCGATGCTTGATCACAATGTCGTATGAAATGGTCAAACCAAGCCCTGTGCCGCTGTGTTTGTTTGTAACAAAGGCATCAAAGATACTCGGCAAAATTTCAGGAGAGATGCCTGTGCCGGTATCTGAAACTGTGAGCAGTATTTCATTTGAATCCGGTAATAAATTTGTGTATATTATTAATTTCCCGCCAATGACCATGGCTTCCACCGCATTCATTAAAAGATTAAGGATTACCTGTCGTATCTGGTCTGCCAGTACGGGAATAAGCGGCAAATCGGGATCTGGATGGAATTCATAGGTGATCTCGTTGTGTCGTAAATGGGTGGAGATAAGCGCGTAGACGTCTTCGATGATATTGTTGATCTGCGTAAACAGGAAATCCTCCACCTGAATGGGGCGGTAGGTGGTACGCAGACGCTCGATCAGGGCAGACATGCGTTCTGCTTCGGAAAGCACAATATCCAGGTCCAGCCTGCCTTGCAGAGAAATTCCTTTTTCTTCGCGCAATAGATAGAGCGCATTTTGAATGGCTTGCAATGGATTGTTTAATTCATGCGAAACAGAAGCCAGTAAACGTCCCATGGTGACCAGCCTTTCGCTTTGCACCATTTGATTACGGATCGCCGTCTCAACTTGCAGGGCGGCTTGCAGTTCGGAATATAAATTCGCTTTTTGAAGCGCAATTGCTAGCTGGTCTGCCACAGCGGTGACCAATTGCAGGTCGCGCTGCGATAGATAGGCTGGCGGCACTTGTTGAATATCCAGCAAGCCGAGAATTTGATGGTCGATCTTAACCGGTACAGCCAGTTCAGATTTTGTGTCTGGCAGGAATGGTGTTCGCACAAAAGAAAGCATTTTCTCCACATCGTTTGTAAAGAAAGCCGCGTTCGTTTCGGCGGTATACCCTACAATGCCTTCCCCGGCGTGCAGACGATAGCCTTGTTTTTTCAATTGCCTGCCGATCTCGCCACTGCCCTCCCGCATTACAAAATCACCAGTTTCGGGTTCCAGCACATAGATTTGGACGTGATAATAGCCAAAGTTTTTTTGGAGCAGGTTCACCACGTCTTTTAGTAATTCCTGCGGATCAAGGGAAGCGACCAATCCTTGATTGATTCGATACAGCGCATTCGATTCTTTCAACGCCTGTTGTATACTTTCCAACAAATGTGCGTTCTCAATGGCGATGGCAGCTTGTGTTCCCAACGCGCTCAGCAAAAGACTTTCTGCTTCTGTAAACGCGCTGACCGAAACGCTTTGCACGCTGATCGTGCCAAGTTTTTGTTCCCCGCTTTGCACAGGAGCCACCATTAAGGAGCGGTATTTGGGCGGTTCTGCATAGGTGACAAAGCGCAAATCCTTTTCAACATTCGCGATGTTGATCGTTTGTCCGCTTACAAGTACCTGTCCGGCGATACCTTCGTTGGGTCGTATTTTTGAACCCCAATTTTGGGGCGTATCCTCATAACCGCTGATAGCTTGCGCTTCGAGAAGCTGGTCTTCTTTATCCAAAAGGTGGATCACGGCTTGCTCGGCCCCGGGAATCAATTCCTTTGTAGATGTGACGATTAATTGCAGAACGGTCGGTAAGCCGATCCGTTCGGTTTCACTGAGCGCACTTGAAATACGCGCCAGAGTTTCCACTTCGTGTAAACGTTTTTTTAATTCAAAATCCTGTTGCACATTCCAAATTGCCAGTGCAATTTGGTTGGCGGCCTGTTCAGCGTGTTCGATTCTTTCCGGCGCGAATTGGGAAGAATTATTGAACCCAACAATGGCGGCGCCAAGTTTATGCTCGCCGTAGATCAAAGGGATGCTGATAAAGGATTTCTCCGAGAATTTCTGGAGGGTATGCGGGGTTGATAAATTTGTATCCAGGGTGTTTTCAACGACAAGTACATGACCCGCCTCAAGCGCAGAACGAGTCAGATTCTTTTCACCTTTTGGATACGTCATTGTCAAAAATGGATGCCCCGCTTTAGCATTCGTAGCAACAGGGAATACTTGCACTTTGGCTAAGTCCCAACGGGTAATGTAGCAGCTATCTGCTTTGAGCAAAGTGGTAAGGTCGTTTACAAGAGTTTGCATCATCGTGTCGAAATCATGCGCGGCGATGATGGTCTGAGTCATGTTATTAAGCAGGGAAAGGAAACGTTCGCGTTCACGCAGTTGTCTTTCCGTCTGCGTACGCGTATTGTAGGCTTGTCTCATGCGTCCGGCGCTTATGCCTAAAATGATAAGAATTAATGCGATTACCAAAAAACCGTTGTGTTCAATGGCGTTCCATGGCTCACTTCCCAAAAAAGCCAAAAGGAAAATATTAAGAATGATTGCCAGCACACTTGCAATTATTCCACCCATCAGATTGAAATACCAGCCTGACGCCATTACAGGGATGCCGCTAAAAACGATGGTCGCGGGACCGAAAATTGGTAATAAAAATGGAACACTAATTAAATAGAGGGTTGTCAGACCAAAAACAATCCCCCATTTCACCAGATGCGAGCGGGAAGTTAGTTTCATTCCCGTGATTGTAGCATCTTTAGAAATGGGGAATTTCATTCGTAATACCCTTGTAAGGTGGGTTATTTTGCGTATTCAGTAGCCCTTGTTTCGCGGATCACTGTCACACGGATTTGTCCTGGATATTGCATGGTCTCTTCAATTCTCTTTGCAACGTCACGTGCCAAACGGACGGATGCCAGATCGTCAATCGCTTCCGGTTTGACGAGGATGCGAACTTCGCGCCCAGCTTGAATGGCGAAGGCTTGTTGCACGCCTTCAAACGAAACAGCCATTTCTTCCAGCGAGCGGATGCGTTTGATGTAGGCTTCCAAGTCTTCGCGGCGCGCACCAGGGCGTGCGCCAGAGATCGCGTCCGCTGCTTCGGCAATGACGGCTTCCACAGTATCCTGATCAATTTCATGGTGGTGGGATGCGATGGCATTCACTACGATTGGGTTGACGCCGTAGCGTTTGCAATACTCCGCGCCCAAGCCTGCGTGTGTGCCATCTTGATTATGATCCATGGCTTTGCCAATGTCGTGCAGGAAGCCGCCTTGTTTCGCGAGTTCGATGTTTGCGCCCAGTTCGGCGGCGAGAATGCCCGCCAATTTGGAAACTTCCACCGCATGCGCCAGTTGATTTTGTCCGTAGGATGTGCGGAATTTCAAGCGGCCCATCATGCGTAATACTTCAGTGTGCAAGCCGGTGACATTGGCTTCATACGCCGCCTGCTCACCCGCTTCGTTGATGATCTTCTCGACGGCTTTGGTTTCATCTTCGATAATCTTCTCGATGTGTGCCGGATGGATACGGCCATCCAAAACCAATTTGGCTAATGAGCGCCGACCAATTTCACGGCGGACAGAGTCAAAACACGAGACGGTGACAGAGTCGGGAGTGTCGTCCACGATCACATCCACGCCAGCAGCTTGTTCAAAGGCTTTGATATTGCGCCCGTTGCGCCCCACGATGCGACCCTTCATTTCTTCGCTCGGCAGGGTTACCACGGCACGCGTTACTTCGGCAACGTGTTCAGAAGCCACGCGTTGGATGGCGTCCGCGATCAATTTGCGGGCGCGTTTTTCACCTTCTTCGCGCGCTTCGGCTTCAATCTGACGGATGATACGCGCCATGTCGCCGCGCGCTTCTTTTTCAACTCCTGCAAATAAATCCTTGCGTGCTTCTTCCGGAGTCATTTGTGCAATGAACTCAAGTTTTTTCATTTCATCTTCGTACAACTTGTCAATATCGTTGGCGCGCTTGTCCACTTGTGACTGGCGTTTGTTCAACATTTGTTCGCGCTGCTCGATTTTGTCGAAGCGCGCATCCAGTTCGCCACGGCGTTTATCGAGCCGTTCTGTTTCGCGGTTCAACTCAATGCGGCGCTCTTTGATCTCGGATTCAGCGGCTTGTATGATCTTGGTTGCATTATCGCGCGAACCGCTTTCGATCAGGCGCGCCTGCTCGTTGGCAATTTTGAGAATGTTATCGGCTTTTTCATTCCGCGCTTTGGCGGCCTGGTCAGCCTGATAACGATGGAAGAAATATCCTGCGGCAACGCCTATGACCAGCGTTAGGAAATCTATAAAAAGAATGATCGGGCTCATGCTATGTCCTCATCTTCATAATTTTGTGTATCTGCGTTTATTTCGTTCCAAATTTTGGATACGACGGGCGCAATGACGGAGTAGGAAAATCCGCGACGGGCGAGAAACTCGCTTAACTTTTTACGAAACTCGCTCCACTCCTGACCTTTGAATCTGGTCGCTCGTTTCAAGCCTGCTTCGTAGGCGAGGGCTTCTTCGTCCACATTGGACAGAGAGGCTTGTATCGCTTCGTCGTTCAGTCCCTTTTGGCGTAGTTCAACCGTCAGGGCTTTTTTACTGCGCGGTCGGAATGTATTTCGATTTTCCACCCACGCCTGGGCAAATTCATTGTCGTTGGACAAACCCGCCTTACGCAGCCTTGCGAGGGTTTCTTCTATCACCTCTTCGGGCATTTCATGTTTAAGCAGGTTTTGCCTTATTTCTTTTTCAGAACGGGCGCGGTAGCTCAAGTAGAGCATGGCTTGCTGGTAGGCCCATTCACGCGAGTCTTCGGCTAGCAGTTTGGCGATTTTTTCATCGCCGAGTTCGTCACCGGTTTTTAGCCACGCGGCTGTGATGCGCGCCACCCCAAAGGCAAACTCTCCATCAAGATAAATATTTACCCGATTGGCGTTTTTCTTTTGGACCGAGATGGCGGTTATCTTTTTCATTTAAAACACACAGCCAAGACTTCCGACCCTTTCGGGTCGGTTCTCGGCTGTGAAAAATGTCTGGGTTGGCTGATTAGACTCCAGGTCCCGTAGGGGCGGGTGGAGATAAATCAAAGTAAATGACGGTTTATGTCACGTACAGCACAAGCAATAGGATGAAGTCTGTCTTCGTCTCAAAAAATATCCTAAATAGACTTCACTAAGTAACTCCCAAACGCCTTTGGCGGGGGAGTGATCGTGCACCATTTTCCAGTTAGTTTCAGGTAAAGCCGAGAGCGGCGAAAGTTTATAATAAAATCCTTGCAGACTTACGTAATTATACATGAGTTTTACTAATTGTTAACACAGCCTTTCCATTGCAATGAGGCAATCCCAGACTTTCTAAATCTTTGTAGTGCCATATTTGTGACAAATGGAACTATGTGAATTTTGGGAGTTGTGCAATAATTTGGGTTGTTTGTAAATTCCAATTGTAAATTTCAATGGAGGCAATATGGCTAAGATCACACGTGAAGATGCACTTGAATATCATCGTTTGAAGGGCAAGCCTGGTAAGTTGGCAATTGTGCCGACCAAGCCGATGGATACCCAGCGTGATTTGGGGCTGGCATATACGCCGGGCGTGGCAGAACCTGTTCTGGCTATCGAGAAAAACCCCGAGGATGCCTATGAGTACACCTCGAAAGGCAACCTTGTAGCGGTGATTTCCAATGGCACGGCAATTTTAGGTCTTGGAGACCGCGGCGCTTTGGCGGGCAAGCCTGTGATGGAAGGCAAGGCGGTGCTGTTCAAGAAATTTGCAGATGTGGATGTGTTTGATATTGAACTCGATTCGCATGACCCCGATGAAATCATCAAAATTGTGGCGGCGATCTCCCCAACTTTTGGCGGGATCAATCTCGAAGACATTAAAGCACCCGAATGTTTTTACATCGAAGAAGAACTCAAGAAGATGCTGGATATTCCTGTCTTTCACGATGACCAGCACGGCACGGCGATCATCTCGTCGGCCGGGTTGGCAAATGGACTGGAGATAGTCGGCAAGAAACATGAGGATATTCGTATTGTCATTTCTGGCGCTGGGGCGGCGGCGATCTCCTGCGCTGAGCTGGCAATCCGCTGGGGCGTGAAGCGCGAAAATATCATGTTGTGCGACAGCAAAGGTGTTGTTTATAAAGGTCGTCAGGTCGGCATGAACAAGTACAAGGAGCGTTTCCTTGTCGATACCGATGCGCGCACTTTGGCAGATGCCTTGCACGGCGCAGATGTGTTCTATGGTTTATCCATCGCGAATGTGCTGACTCCTGAGATGATTAAGACCATGGCTGAGGATCCGATCGTGTTTGCGATGGCGAATCCTGACCCGGAGATCAAGCCCGAGTTGGCGCGGGCATCGCGCAAGGATGTGATCATTGCCACGGGACGTTCCGATTATCCCAACCAGGTGAATAATGTTTTGGGTTTCCCCTTCATCTTCCGCGGTGCGTTGGATATCCGAGCAAGGCAAATCAATGACGAGATGAAGTTTGCGGCTTCGAAGGCTTTGGCTGCATTAGCCAAAGAGGACGTACCTGATTCGGTGGTGCGCGCTTACGGCGGCGTAGCGATGAAGTTTGGGCGTGAGTACATTATTCCCAAGCCGCTTGATCCGCGTGTCTTGCTGTGGGAAGCTCCTGCTGTTGCCGAGATGGGAATGAAGACAGGTGTGGCACGTAAAATGGTTGACCTTGATGAATATCGCGAGCAGTTGGCATATCGTCAGGGTAAAGGCGAGCGCATCCGCTATTTCTTCCAGAATCATGCACAATCTTCAGGCGGCACAAAACGGGTGGCTTTTGCAGAAGGCGAAGAACAGAAGATCATCCGCGCCGCGCACCAAATTCAGGAAGATGGCATTGCCACTCCTGTTTTGATTGGACGCAAAGCAGTAATCGAAGAGAAGATCAAGGCTTTAAGTATTGATTACAGCCCTGAGATCGTTGACCCGGAGCAATTCCCCAAGATTGATGAATACGCCAAAGAGTATTATGAACTGCGTCAACGCAAGGGAATGATGATGCGTGATGCCGCCAAGAAGGTGCATGACCCGAACATTCTTGGTTCGTTGATGGTGAAAATGGGGGATGCAGATGCATTCGTGTCTGGACTCACTTTTGATTATCCTGAAGTGATCCGCCCGGCGTTGCAAATTCATCATACGGCGCCCGGCGTGACGCTTGTGGCAGGCGTGTACATCATGATTTTTGAAGAAAAGGTTTTCCTCTTCACAGACGCCACTGTCAACATTGACCCGACCGCCGAAGACCTGGCTGAGATCGCATTGCTCGCGGCAGATTATGCCTTGAAACTTGAAATTGAACCGCATGTGGCGTTCCTCTCGTTCTCCAATTTCGGTTCCACACCGCATCCGTTCTCAGACAAGGTACACAAGGCTGTGGCGTTGGTCAAAGCCCGTCGCCCCGATCTGCTAGTGGATGGCGAAATGCAGGCGGACACTGCGGTGGTTCCTGAGATCATCGAAGAGCGTTATCCATTCAGCGCGGTGAAAGAGGCCAACGTGCTGGTCTTCCCATCGCTTGAATCCGCGAATATCGCTTATAAACTTTTAGCCCGCCTCGGCAATGCCAAAGCGATTGGTCCAATTCTGCTTGGTGTGGGCGCTCCCGTGCATGTCTTGCAAACAGGTGACGATGTGAATGCCATCGTGCAAATCGCTTCCGTGGCAGTAATGGATGTGATGGGGCGTGAGAAGATGAATAAGTAAGAAGTCTGTGATTGGTTGAAAGCGGACTTGAGCTTTTGGTTCAAGTCCGCTTTTTGTTTTATACTCAGGCAATAAAATTTTAGTGAGTGGTTTGAGTGCAAAAGTTCTACTTTTGCGTTTTTTATGCAAAAAGTATTAGGCTCATATTTCAAATGTTTTTTCTTTTTTTTCGCGGTTGGCGCGGGGGGGACGCTTGCCCTGGGTTATTACATTCAATTTCATGCGGCCAGCAATGATTTTTGGAATATTCTTTATTACGGCCGTCACATGACCCTGGCTCGACCAGAGTCTCTTTATAATGGATTTTTCCCATTTGGATATGCCTTGCTTATCGGACAACTGCCCTTCACCTATGTACTTCCGCTCTCCTACTTTATTAACGCGCTTCTTGCGGGACTTTTTACCGCCTCTGTTTCGACGCTGGTGGCAGCTGCCCGATCCATTCCTGCAACAGGGATTGCGTTTTTTGCTTCGATTGCCGCGCCATTTATTTTTAAGAATGCGAACACGCTTAGCCCGGATATTGGAAGTGTCGCCTTTACTGCTTTTGCCATATTCCTGCTTTGGCGTGATCAATTTGAGGAGAAGCAGGAAACCTTAAGTGACCTGCGCGCTGCCTTGATCGGACTTTCCTTGGGAATGGCATTTCTGTGGCGAAACCATGCCATTGTTTCCTCTTTTGCGGTGCTTGTCGGTTATTTTATCTTCGTGAAGATTCGTCCATTTCGTTCCTCTGCATTGATCATCGGCACTTTTTTTGCCATCGTTTGCCTGCAAGTGGCAGTGAATCTTGTTTCTGGTCATGGCGCGTTTGAAACAGCGCAGGCGTTTAATGTCTTCAAATTTTTTTACGGCATAGATGACACTTATCCGCCCGTGCCAGAGGTGATCGAAAAATTTTCATTGATCGATACTGTCTTACAGAATCCTCAAGGGGCGCTTGAAAACTATCTCATCTCGGTTTGGTACCTTGTTTCGTTTGGCTGGACTGCGGCGGCTTGCTTCCTACTTTCCCCGAGGGGGCGAATTTCACGCTATTCCCTGTCTTTATTATTGTTCGTTGTGTTGTACTCCATTCCGGTTGCGATTGGAGGCAGTCCACGCTCGCCAATTATGCTCATGGCGGCATATGTGCCCTCCTTTGCGCTGTTGGTTGTAGTGTTGACAGACCTGGTCGGCAGGATTTTTAGCCCCGGCAAATGGATGACGGGTTTGGTGGGTATTGTGTTCATTGCCGTATCCGCTCAACAGTTTTATGGCTGGATACTTAATGATGCCGGCTTTATTCGAACCAGCCACGCAGAGCGCAAAGTGCTGTCGGTCATTGAGCAAACATTAATCTTTGAGGGAATGAAATCCCCAACTGAAGTTTTTGCGGATCGGTACGATTTTTATACGCCAAATAAGATGCCCTACCGTTCCCGCCAGATCGGTAATTGGTCTCAGGCTTGGGTCTGGGGCTACGCCGACGAATTTCCGCCCCTGCCAAATGACTCGTGGGATTCCTTTTCCGCTGCCTGCAAAAAGCAAGGAATTCATTTCCTGGTTCTTTCGCCAAACAGTTTTTATCGTGGAGATATTTTTCCGCCGATTTACCATCAAGAAGCTGATATTGAGTCGCTTGGGCTGCAATTTATTGCCCAAAGAGGAAAGATCAGGATATATAAGTTTAAATAAAAAGCGCGGCGCAATTTGCGCCGCGCTTTTTAGAATTTATTTTATTCCGAACTCTCGCTCTTCTTCGTGGATTTGCTTTCAGCAGGCTTACTTTCTTTGGGTGTGCTTTCTGCTTCTTTATTGTCAACTTTTTTTAAGCCGGACGTATCTCCCGAAGGTGACTTGTGATCTGTTGCGTAAAAACCGGAACCTTTAAAGATGATCTTGGTAGGTGTGATGACCTTTTGTAGTGCCTTCTTGCGGCACTCAGGACAGGTCTTCAGTGGGGTGTCAGTGAAAGATTGATGGCGTTCAAACTGGATACCACAATTTTCACAACGATAGGTATAGATTGGCATTTATTTTTTCTCCTTGCATATCTTTCAGAAACAACTAGTTTGGAGATTATAGCGTGCCTGATAGGGTGTGACAAGCCCTGGACGCGCCATGTTATAATTTTCTAACAAAAGTGACTGTCCTTTTGAATTATGGAGAATACCATGCTGAAAATCGAAATCACCTACTGTGCGGTTTGACATTACACTCCCCGGGCTGTAAGTCTGGTAGGTGAATTGTTGAAGGAATACGAACACGTGATTGAATCGGTGGCGTTATTTCCCTCGGACGAAGGCAGGTTCGAGGTCAGCGTGAACGGACAGTTGGTCTTTTCAAAACTGGGGTTAAGGCGTCATGCAGAATCGGGCGAGATCGTTAATCTCATTCATAAATTAGTTGAGTAGTTCGCGGAGTGCGGAAGTTCTACTTCCGCCATGCAAAAGTAAAACTTTTGCACTCCAAAGTCAAAGAAGAGAAGAGGAAAATAATGGCAAAAAAAGGCAGAGTCTTTTCGGGCGCGCGCCCAACAGGTCGTCAGCATCTCGGTAATTATTTGGGTGCGATGAAAAATTATGTCGCTATGCAGGATGACTATGAATGTGTCTACTGTATTGTAGATGTTCATGCTCTGACCACGGTCGAGACCACCCAGGATCTCAAACAAAACACATTGGAGATGGCGCTGGATTGGCTTGCGGCGGGAATGCGCCCTGAAGACTCGATCATTTTTGTGCAGTCGCATGTCCCGCAGGTGATGGAATTGCACACCTATCTTTCGATGGTGACGCAGTTGGGCAAGTTGACCGACCTGCCGACTTTCAAAGAGAAGATTCGCCAACAGCCTGAAAATATTAATTATGGACTGGTCGGCTATCCTGTGTTGATGACCGCAGACATTGTGCTTTATAAAACAGATGTCGTGCCAGTGGGCATTGACCAGGCTCCGCATCTTGAATTTGCGCGCGAGATCGTGCGCTCGTTTAATTATCGGTACAAGACCAAGGTCTTGATCGAGCCGCAGGTGAAACACACCGAAGTGCTGAAAGTGCTTGGCATTGACGGCAAGGACAAGATGGGCAAGAGTTTGAATAATCACATTGAACTCGCCACCACGCCCGAGGCGACTGTCAAACGCGTGAAGGAAATGGTTACCGACCCCGCCAGACAGCGCCGCACCGACGCGGGCAACCCTGATGTGTGTAACGTGTTCACCATGCACAAGCTCTTTTCTCCCCAGGAAGAGATTGACATGATCAATGTCGAATGCCGCAAGGCGGGCATTGGCTGCGTGGATTGCAAACTGCGTTTTGCCGCTAACCTGAACAAGCACCTTGAGCCATTCCGTGCCAAACGTGCGGAGCTTGCTTCCGATCCAAACCATATTCAAGACATATTGCACGACGGCGCAAACCGCGCCCGCGCAATCGCCGAACAGACAATGGTTGAAGTGCGCGAAGCGATGCAGTTGCCGTAACGAGTAAAAAGGTAAAAAGTGAGAAGTAAAAAGTATGCACTTCTCACTTTTTACTTCTCACTAACCCCCATGCGCCTCCTCATCCAACGCGTTTCCCACGCAAGCGTAACTGTAGAACAGCAGACCATTTCCAAAATCGGGAAGGGGCTGCTGATTTTATTGGGAGTTGGCCACGGTGATGGGGAAGAGCAAGCCGCTTTCCTGGCTGAAAAGACGGCCAACCTGCGTATCTTTGAAGATGAACAGGGCAAGACCAATCTCTCGGTCCTAGATGTGAAAGGCGAAGCGATTGTCGTTTCGCAATTCACTTTGTATGCCGACACACGCAAGGGACGCCGACCATCCTTCATTGATGCGGCTTTGCCCGAAGTTGCCGCTCCGCTTGTGGAGCGCTTCGTTGAATTGCTACGCAGTCATGACGTGCCGACTCAAACAGGTCAATTCGGCGCGGATATGAAAGTGGAAATTCACAACGACGGACCTGTGACCATTTGGCTGGAAAAATGAAAAAGACACCCAATGCTTTTCAAAAATTGATCCATCGCTTCCTGATGTTGCGCCCAGTCTCCGCGTTTCTTGCCGTCGTTCTTTATCGCTTCGATACGTTGATATTGAAAATTTCAAAAGGCAAACACACCATGGCGGAACTCGTCGGCTTGCCCATGATCCAGATCACCACCACGGGGGCAAAGACCGGCGAAGCGCGCACCATGCCGCTGGTCAGTCTTTTCGAGGGCGAAAATATCGCACTGATCGGCTCGAACTTTGGCAGACAAAACAACCCGGGCTGGTATTACAACCTCAAAACCCACCCGCAATGTACCGTGCTGGTGAATGGAATCACACAAATTTATCTTGCCCGTGAAGCACAAAACGAGGAGCGCGAAAGATATTGGAACATGGCTGTTTCGGTCTATAAAGGCTACGAACTTTACAGAATCCGTGCCGCGCATCGCCAGATTCCCGTCATGATTTTGGAGCCGGTAAAATAATTGTCAAGATGAGAATTTCATGATAAAGTTGCGTTGTAGGATGCAAGTAGCTTTTCGTTGTGGAAGTATGAAGACGATGAATCAAGGCATAACCTTTGAAGCGTTTTGTGTAACCGCCCGATGAAAGACATACTGCGTCACCTTATTTTTTTATTTGCTGTAGGAGGCAAAAAATGTCTGATCGTGTAATCGGTACGGTAAAATGGTTCAACGGCACCAAAGGTTTCGGATTCATCGAACGCGAAGGCGGCCCCGATGTTTTCGTCCACTTCTCTGCCATTAAAGGCGAAGGCTTCAAGAACCTGCAAGAAGGCCAGAAAGTAGAATTCACCATCGAGAAAGGCCCCAAGGGTTTGCAGGCTGCTGACGTCGTAGTCCTCTAATTCTCTGAACCACAAAAAAGAGTCCCGCTGAAAAGCGGGACTCTTTTCTTTATATTGAGAACGAAATTTTCCTACCCTATCTCATAATCCAGTAGGGATGAAATGATTATAGAACTATGTAAATATTGATCCTAATCCCGAAGGGATAACATAGTTCAACCAGAAAACCATGACACCCCTTCGGGGTTAGCGCGCCCATTTATGCAAAGCTAGAATCCTTACACTCCTTCGGAGTTATTTTTTGCGTGAGCGGTAAAGTGCTTGACTTTGATGGTTAATGAGAATTGTCCACCCATTTGGTGCGACGTATTTATGCGTCCGCTTCTTTCGGCAGCCATAAGCTGGCATCTATTTCGACAGCCATTGCCCCCGCTGACAGCATGTCTGCTGCGTCCTGTTCCGTCCACACACCGCCTGCTCCGATGATTGGCATCCCGATCATCGTCGCCGAGTGGACAAGTTCCAACGAGCGCGGAAATATTGACTGACCGTACAGCCTGCCCGTGACCAGTTTTTTCTCATTGTTCATCATCGCCCCGCGCGGACTCGCGATGCTGATCGCCGCCGCGCCATTCTGCATCAAGCGCGGACCGAGGGATAGAACTTGTTCAGCGGGCAGTGAAAATATCAGCGGCAGTTCCCCCACACACATTTCCAAGTTCAAGAGAATAATATCGTCCGATAATAGCGGAGCAAAGCCAAGCTCAACAGCCATCACGTTTTCGATGCCTTCGAGCATTTGCACCATGCGCATGGTTTCTTCGGGACGGTCAGCCATTAAGTTGACGATGATGGGCATATCGGCGTGATCCCAGCGTGCGCCATGTTTTTTGAGCACCGCTGAAAGACCGGGATTCGGCAAGCCCGAATGCAGCAGGAATCCGCCGGGGAATTCGATCAAGGCTGGTTGGGCAGCAGGCAGGCGCGAGCGGAGACTGATCGGATTCGTCACGAATGCGCCAAAGTTGTTAAGACCTCCGAGTTCTTTAAGAACTCGGAGGTCTAGCGAGAATCCAAGTGACCCCGCCGCATTCATGATTGGTTTGCTAAAATATAAGTCGCGTTTCATTTTGTTGTTTTCATGTCATTGCGAGGAGGGAGTATTTCCCGACGAAGCAATCTCCGCCAGGAACAAGGGTGCGGCACATAACGACAGCCGTCTTATTGTACGATGGTTCTCGGTGACTTGGGCGCGGAATATCGCCTCTCGCCGCAGTTGATGGGCGAGCATACGGAGGATGTGTTGTGGGAGTTGGGATTCTGGGTAAGCAAGGGGGATTATAATTAGCGTATGAAAAAATTTCGCCCGAGAGTGCGCGCGCTCAAACTTGCCAAAGAAGTTCGCAAACGCCTGACAGAAGAATTAGGTCAACCCGTCAAGGTAATTATGTTTGGGTCCCAGGCGCGCGGTGACGCGACAAAGGAATCGGATATTGATCTGCTTGTGATTTTGCCTTCGTTGGATAGCAAGATGTTGAATCTCGCATTCGATATTGCATGGGAAGTTGGCTTTGATGCGGGGAAAATGATCTCTGTAGTTCCCGCAGAAAAGAATGAATTAAAACGCCTTGCCGTTTCACCTTTTTATCGTGCAGTAAAAAGGGAGGGAATTGCTGTATGAGCAAGGAGACATATGACAGGAAGGCATTGATACAATATCGCCTCGAACGTGCTCACGAATCTTTGAATGACGCACAGTTGATGCTTGAACAAAATGGCAGTCCTGCGGGAGTGATCAATCGGGCGTATTACGCAATGTTTTATACAACGCTTGCTTTGTTGATCACAATTGACAGGGGTTCATCCAAGCATCAAGGTGTCATTGCTCTTTTTGATGAAAATTTCATAAAACAAAATATCCTGCCTAAAGAACTGGGCAAGATATTGCACCGCGCTTTTGAGATGCGCCAGGTGGGGGATTATCGTGATCTAATGATTGTCACCAAAGAGCAGGCAATAGACGTGTTCAATTCAGCGATCCAGTTTATGAATACAATCGAAGAGAAATTATTAAAGGAAGAGTAACCATCTCCCGCCGCCGTTGATGGGCGAGCATACCGAGGAGGTGTTGAGGGAATTGGGGTATGGGAATGATGAGGGCAGGAAACGTTGAAATTTCAAGTTCTAAATAATTGGGCTTATACTATGTCCAATGTTTGTTTACTTAGAGTTGTGGATGCAAATGGTTAAGGTAATGGGCTTTATCAAAATCAACTTCTGCTAATTAATAAGAACTATTCAGGTTTGACAGAAATATCAATTAGGAGCGAATTATTAATGTACCGCCTCAATGTTGGAGCAGAACAGATCGAAGAATGCATCAAAACAGGCATGTTTGCACTAACTTTTAGACCTCAAATTGAAGTTGGGGAAATATTGTTGTTGCAATTAAAGAAGAATGATTGGAAGTTGCTGGGGGCAAAAGGAGGAAGGATACAGCATGCACTGGTATTTCAGCGTGTTGAATATGACCAAGAAGGAAATATTAGCAAGGAACATTGGCCGAATGGAGGAAAAGTATGGTCATGGATTATTTACTCATCGGCAGCGCTAGCAGCCTGTCGGAGAGAGCGAAGAGGCAAAGCCGAGAGGAAAGTGATAAACTTCCAAGATGAGCAGGAAATTTCGAAGCGTAAATTACGAAGAATCGATCAATCAGACCATACGTATGG
>Ga0105047_10003862_pt1 | contig 26283 bp, 18 predicted proteins | sample MAT04_FD_78384 | JGI IMG/M metagenome (GOLD analysis project Ga0105047, IMG submission 78384) | Freshwater microbial communities from Lake Fryxell liftoff mats and glacier meltwater in Antarctica - MAT-04 (megahit assembly) | ecosystem: Environmental > Aquatic > Freshwater > Ice > Liftoff... | reverse complement strand
TACTCGCTGAACAGATCGTCGACGTCCTGCTTGGTCAGCCCCTTGAGCACCGCGCCCTCGCTGGCGAGCACGTTCTCGACGAGCGTGCGCTTCTTCTCGCTGAGCTTGAGGATCTTCTCCTCGACGGTGCCGCGCGCGATGAGGCGATAGACGGTGACGACCTTGGTCTGACCGATGCGGTGTGCGCGATCGGTCGCCTGATCTTCGACCGCGGGGTTCCACCACGGATCGAAGTGGATGACGGTGTCGGCGCCGGTGAGGTTGAGCCCGGTGCCGCCGGCTTTCAGCGAGATCAGGAACGCCTGCACGCTCGGCTCGTTGTTGAAGCGATCGACCTTGGCCAAGCGCTCGTCGCCCGGCGTACTGCCGTCGAGGTATTCGTAGACGACGCCGTCGCTGTCGAGCGCCTCGCGGATCAGCTTCAGCATCTCGACGAACTGCGAGAAGATCAGCAGCCGATGGCCGCCGGACACGGCCTCGCTGACGATCTCGCGCAGCGCGTTGAGCTTGCCGCTCTCCTCGTGGTCGAAGTCGCCGGGGATCTTCAGCAGGCGCGGATCGCAGGCGACCTGACGCAGGCGGGTGAGCGCCGCGAGGATCTGGATCTGCGACTTGGCGATGCCCTTCTCCTCGACGGTCGAGAGCAGCGAGTCGCGGATCTGCTTGGTCATCTGCTTGTAGAGCTTGGCCTGCTCCTCGGCGAGCGGGACGATGATCTCCTGCTCGATCTTCGCCGGCAGATCCTTCTCGACCTCGCCCTTGGTGCGCCGCTTCACGAACGGTCGCACCGTCGCGCCGAGCTTCTGCGCGGACTCGAGGTCGCCGCGCTCGATCGGTCGACCGTATTGCTCCTCGAACGTCTTCAGCGAGCCGAGCATGTTCGGCGCGACGAAGTCGAAGATCGACCAGAACTCGCTCAGGCGGTTCTCGATTGGCGTGCCGGTCAGCGCGAGGCGTCGCTCGCTCTTCAGACGCTTCGCCGAGCGCGCCGTCGCCGAGAGCGGATTCTTGATGTGCTGCGCCTCGTCGAGGATCGCGTACTTCAGATCGAGGGTACCGAGGAACTCCTCGTCGCGGCGCAGCAGCGCGTAGCTGGTGATAATGATGTCGGCCTCGCCCGCGGCGCTCGCTTGCTCGTGCCGATCCGCGCCCTGCCAGACGACCACGCTGAGGTGCGGCGCGAACTTCTCGATCTCGCGCTGCCAGTTCTGCACGACCGAGGTCGGCGCGACGACGAGCGAGAGGCCCTTCTTGTCCTTCGCCTTCATCCAGCAGAGGAGCGCGATGGCTTGCAGTGTCTTACCGAGACCCATGTCGTCGGCGAGGATGCCGCCGGTGTTCATGTTGTGCAGGAACACCAGCCAGGAGAAACCCTCCTTCTGGTATTCGCGCAAGCTCGCCTTCAGCAAGCGGGGCTTGGCAATGAGCTCGATGTTGCTCACGTCGCCGAACTTGCTGAACAGCTCCTTCGTCGGCGTCGCGACGACCGAGTCGCTGACCAAGCGCAGCAGATCTTGCACGCGTCCGGCCTGCGACAGCGGCACCTTCTTGCGGCTGCCGCTCGACGCGACGATCTCGGCCATGCGCGCCAGCACCTCGCCGACCTGATCGCGCTGCACCGGCGCGTAGGTTCCGTCAGCTAGCTTCACCAAGCGACGCCCCTTCTCGAGGCACATGCGCAGCTCTTCTTCGTCGACCGCGACGCCCTCGACGTCGAAGCTCATATCGAGCGAGAGCCAGTCGACGCCGCTCGAGACGCGCATCCGCGGCGACACCGCTCCGCTGCGAATCGTGACGTCGACGAGATCGTTGGGGATGAAACGATCCCACTCCTCCGGAAGCGAGCCGACGCCCTCGGTCCAGAACGCGATCGCTTTGTCTCCGCGGATCACCAGATCGCCCGCCTTCGCGTCGACCTCGAAGCCGAGGCTGAGCAGCTGCTGCACGGCGACCATCTCGGCTCCGACGTCGCGGCGGACGATGCGCAGCCGCGCACCGCGGCTCTCACCGTTGCGACCGGCGGGCGGCAGGAACGCGAGCGGCGAGGGGAAGCCTGCGACGGGCACGTCGAATTCGTGCTCGTGATAGAGCACCTTCAAACGCGCGCGCGCCTCGATGATGTCGCCGTCGGCCTTGAGCTGAAAGTGCGGCGTCGCGTCGACGAGATCGGCGACCGACGAAATATCGGGTAGCTCGGTCGCGAGCGAAGTCGCGACGCGCGGCACGAACTCGGTGAGCAGCCGCGGCAGATCCGTGACGGGGTGCACCAGCGCCGGCGAGCGATAGAGGCGCTGCAGCCACGCCGGGGTGATCGCGTCGACGATCGGTCGCGCGACGCCGTCAGTCGTGTCGATGTGCCAGCTCGGCGTACCCTCGAACCACGCGCCCGACGAAAGCGGAAAACGCCGCCCGCCCTTGGCGAGCTCGAACACGACGCGCACGCGCACCGCCGGGCCGCCCTTGCCGTCGTGCCCTGGGCCACCGGCGAGATCGAGCTCGAGCTTCGGGCGGAGCGGCTCGTCGGCGAAGCGCAGCTCCATGCTGGCCGGCTCGAGCACGACGCGACGGCCGCGCAGCATCGACAGCACATCGGCCGCTTCTTCACCGCGCAGCTCGGCAGAGGCGGGCGCGCCGCGCGTCACGTGGCGGGCGAGGGCGCGCAGCAAATTGCGATCGTGCACGGAGACGGTGTTGAACGCGGCGAGCGCGTCGACGAGCGGCAGCGCCTGGCGCGTGCCGCTGATGACCGGCGTGATGGTGATCGACGCCGCGCGAACGACGAGGCGATATTCGAGCTCGACCGGACGCGCGCTCGCGTCGTCGGGTGCCAGCCAGGTGTCGAGGCCGCCGCGATCTTGCAGCGCGTGTGGCAGCCGCAGCAGTCCGAGCTCTTGTGGTGGCGTGTGGCTCCGCGCTTCCGGAACGGGCACCGGAACCGGCGCTGCGAGCTCACCCGTCGTGCCGCGGCGCCGCCTGCGCGATCGCCTGCGCTTGCCACCGACGGACACCGTCTGCCCGCTCGCTGCGTTCGCGCCGCCGTTCACAGGGCCTGCCAGCTGATCGTCTTCGTCGAGGCCATCGCGTACACCATCACCACCACTTTGGTCACCTTGCTTCGCGCGCGTCGGGCGCTCGCGATCGCGGAGCGCAACGAGCAGAGCCGCGACGTGTTTGCAGTGCCCAGTCGGGCCCTTCCAGGCCGGACAGCTGCACTGCGAGAGCACCTGTGCATCGGACGTCAGCGACGTCTGCACGGTGTACGGCTCGTCGGTCCGACCGCGGACTCGCGCGCTCGCCGAATATCCATCCGTCGCGAGATCGCTGACGGCGCTGCGGCGGGCGTAGAGCCGCCCGCGCAAGAATGCGTTTCCGCCGACGAGACGCTGAATGGCGCGATCGGAGAGCCGGGCGACGTGCACCGCGATCGGGCTCGTCGACGCTCCCTGGGAACGCGCGCGCCCGGACTCTTCGGCGGAGTCGTCGTCTTCGTCTTGATCGTCCTCGAGCTCGTCGTCGAACTCGAGTGGCGCTTCGATCGGATTGTCGGCCATCGGCATATCGGCCATCGGTTTGGTCTCGGCCATGGGTCGGTCCCGGAGCGGGGCGCGACGGCTGGGGTGGCACTGCCAGCTGGAAAGCCGGGCCCGCTGGAAAGCCGGGCCCGCTGGGATGCCGGGCGCTAGCGGCCGCGTGGGTGGGCTCAGTCGGCCAGTAAATCGCTGGTCGATCAGGCTGACCAGCACCGTGCTGGGCAGACGAACCAAGCCAGCACAATGCTGGTCAGGGTGTCCCACTCGACGTCGGATCGGCTCCGCACCGGCTGCCGCGCTGAAGTGTCCGGGGCGCGGCGACTGCGAACTCGGCAATGCTTGCACGGCCCGCGGCAGCTTTCAAGCCTGCCATTGCGTGGTGAATACTGAAATCGCTCGTGGCTCAGCTCGTGTCGCTCGAGCGACACAGACCGCCCGCGCTGAGGTGCTCTCGCCTATCACGATGCGCGGGTCGTCGAGCTCACCGCGGGAGAGCGCATCGCGCCCCGCCAACGAGCGCGTGCGGGTGACACGGCAGGCCCGCCCGGGTTACAACTGCTGCGGAGCTTTTACATCGCCATGCTGCACCGCTCGCATATCTCTGCGCTCTCCTCGGCTTGGCTGCTGGTGATCGCACTCGCGAGCGGTGGCTGCTCTGCGGGTACGGATCCGATGATGCGTCGCCCGCCGAGCGATGCCGACGGCGGCGTCGCGACGGACTTCGGCGGCCCGCCGGTGAGCGAGTGCGAGTCGTTCATGGACTGTGCGCCGGGGCTCGTGTGTCGAGCGGTCGGCATCGTGCTGCGCTGCATCTCCCCCGATCTCGTCATCCCGGGCGAGACCTGCACCGACTGCATCGCGCCGGCGGAGTGCCGTCTCGGTGTGTGCATCTCGCCGGATGACACCGGCGCGGTGTGCGAGTTCGATACCGAGTGTCCGGCCGGCGAGCTCTGCATCGCGGCCCGCTGCACGCACGATCCGCGCGTGCCGATCGCGTGTGCGGATGGCGTCTGCCCGGGCACGCTGCGCTGCGTCTCCGGCACGTGCGCGTGCGCCGCGCACGTCGACTGCCCCGTCGGCACTCTGTGTATCTCTGGACTCTGCACGCCGACGCCGGGCGGCGATGGCTGCGTCGCCGACGACGAGTGCCCCGCGACCGACGTCTGCGAGGCGGGCGCGTGCCGCCCACGCACGCTGTGCGACATCACGAACCCGGATCTCAACGGCACGTGGTCGCTCGCCTCGACGCTGCGTCTGCGCGAGTCGCTGCCCTCCTGGCTCGACGGATTCCTCGGCGCCGTTTCCGGTCCGTTCCGCTTCATCGCCGGCGACTCTGCGTCGCTCGGCGTGGCTGGTATTCCGGGCTGGGCAGAGGCGCTCATCGCGCCCGCGCTGCGCGACTGGGCCGACGCGAACCTCCCGCCGTGGGTGCCCGACTTGCTTGGTGGGATCGCCGACCTCAATGACATCCTCTCGACGTGGCAAGTCGACGAGCGCATGGAGCTGCGCCCGGGGATCGTGCGCGATCTCTATCGCGGCACACACACCTGGCTCAGCGTGCGCTTCGAATATCGCGGCGCCGAGGTGCGCGGTCGCCCGGAGGACATCGTCGACTGGCGCTTCATGCCGAGTGAGTTCGACGCCGCCGCGACGTGTGGTGTGTTCGTCATCGAGCGCCACGACGTCGACGTCAGCATCGGCGCGATCATCGCGTGGCTCGTCGACACGGTGACGTACGAGGCGACCGACGGCCGCTATCGTACGTTCCGCGACGCGCTCACTGCTGCGACGAGCGGCTTCTGCAGCGAGGTCGGCCGTATCGCCGCGGAGACTGTGCCGTCGATTGGCGGGCTCGCGGCGACGGTGACGACGGCGTGCGATGGCGCCGTGAGCGGACTGATCGACGAGCTCGACAGCACGATCCGCGATGGGCGGCTCGGGCTCGATGTGATGACGCTGAAGGGCTACGCGCCGATCGCTGGTCCCAACGCGCTGCGTCCGGGCGTATGGGAAGGCACGCTCGTCGGTCGCGACTTCACCGGAGACTTCGATGCGTTCCGCTGAGCAGAGCTCACGAGTCGGACCGCGCATGGCCCGAGTGAGTGCGCTGCTCGGCGTGCTGGCGCTGTGTGGCTGCGCGACCGAGCTGACGGAGATCATCGTCATCGTCGACTCGGAGCTCGCCGTGCCGAGCGAGCTCGACGAGATCGTCGTGACGACCGAGGGCGCGAGCGGTCTGCCGAAGGGTGCGAGCGCCAACCTCGCGGGCGCCGGCGCTACGTCGATGCCGGTGACGGTCGGCTTGCGGCCAGGCGCCGGGTAGGATCGACGACGCCGGCCGCGATCTCGGACCGCGCGACGGAGGGCGAGATGCAGAGCGCGACGGCTCGCTCTTCTGCACCGCGAGCGCGGAGTGCGACGACGGTGACACGTGCAACGGCGCCGAGCGCTGCGACGCCGGCGCTTGCCTGTCGGGCACGCCGATGAACTGCGACGATGGCGTCGACTGCACCGTCGACAGCTGCAGCGACGACGTCGGCTGCCGCCACCTCGCCGACGACTCGCGCTGCGTTGGCGGCGCGGGCGGGCGCTGCGATCTCGCCAGCGGCTGCCAGTTCGAGACGTGCACTTCCGCAACCTGCGTGAGCGAGGGCTGCATCACCGCCGTGTGCGCCGGCTCGACCTGCAACCGCACCTCGAGCTGCACCGGTGGGCAGATGTGCTGCGGCGGCGCGTGTGTCGCCGCGGGCTGCGACGACGGCAATCCCTGCACGATCGACAGCTGTGGCAGCAGCGGCTGCAGCAACACGGTGAACCCAGGCGCGGCCTGCAGCGACGGCAGCACTTGCACGGTGGGCGACACGTGCGGCGCCAGCGGCAGCTGCACCTCCGGGCCCGCCGCGAGCTGCGATGACGGCAACGCGTGCACTGATGACGCTTGCGGTCCGATCGGCTGTAGCAACACCGCGAACAGCGCGCCTTGCAACGATGGCAGTGCGTGTACGCTCGCTGACACATGTGTCAGCGGCGCCTGCGCCGGCGCGCAGCGCTCTTCTGCACTGACGGCAATCCGTGCACCACCGACGGCTGCAATCCGTCGATCGGCTGTGTGTTCCCAGCCTTCGACGGTCCATGCAACGACGGCAATGCGTGCACCACCGGCGAGGTGTGCAGCGCTGGCACGTGTGGAAGCGGCGGTGCCGTCAGCTGCATGCCGAGCGGCGCGGAGTGCCGACGCACCGAGTGTCAGCCGGCCGATGGCTGTGTCGTCGTGATCGTGACCAGCGGCTTCTGCGACGACTTCGACGATTGCACCAGGAGCGACCGATGCACTGCCACCGGCATCTGTCGAGGCACCTTCGTTTCGCCCTGCCTCCCGCGTTGATGCGCGCGCGTCGCCGCGTAGTCATTCGCAGTCGCGCACTTCCCCGCTGCCGAGTCGTACGCGCTGCCACCAATCGCCGCTGCGCGCATGCGTGTGCGTATCGGTGAACGTGTAGCGGTAGAACGCGAGCCGGACCGCGCGTGCCCTTTGCGGGGGGCTCTGCGCGAAAAGCGGTGCGACCGCGCGCGGATCCCAGCAGAGCGCGTCGAGCAGCGCGTCGACGTAGCCGGGCGACGCTTCTCGATAGGCGAGGCCGTAGAACCAGAGGCGAAAATCGACGCGCGGCTGGTGTGGCGCGACCAGGCTGGGTGCGTGCCGCGGGTCGGCTGGCTTGTAGCGAAAGTCGAGTGACTCGAAGCGCCGTCCGTCGCGCGAGACCTCGATCGATACCTCGACGCGCTCTCGCGTGATCGACGTGAACAAGTGATACGCATTGGCCATGTGTGTGCCGCTCGCGACGCGCGCAGCCGAGGCGATCGGCTCCGCGCGGATCGAGGTGAAGTGCGCGCAGAACACCGCTATGGATCCGACGAGCCACAGCGCCGCGTACCCCGCGAGGCAGATGGTGCGCAGTCGCTCGAGGCGCGGTGGGAGCACGCGGGGTACACGCGCGACTCGCCAACGAGCAGCGAGCCCGCGTAGGCGCTTCGCGATAAGCGCGCCCAGCCACGCGTAGAGCCGCGCGAGGTCGTCGTCGTCGAGCAGCGTCACGTGAAGCGCGAGCGTGAGCCAGACGAAGAAGCCGTAGTTCGCGGTCGCCAGATTGACGAGCTGAAACACGCCGAGCGCGAGGAACGCCGCGAGTCGCACGCGCCGCGGGCCAAAGAAGCAGAACGGCGCGAGCAGCTCGAGGAGTAGCGTCGCGCGACTCTCGACCGCGTGCCACGCAGACGGCAGCTGGTGCGCGTACCACGCGAGCGGACCAGGGAGCGGCGCAGTCTCGTAGTAGAAGCGCATCGCGCTGCCATCGAGCCAGTCACCGAGCGGGCTCTGTAGCTTGGCGAGCCCCGACTCGAAGTAGAGCTTGAACAGCAGCAGGCGCAGCAGCAGGAGCGCGAGGGCATCGTCTCGATCGCGTCGCAGCCACGCGGCGAGCAGGCAGATCTCGACCAACATCGCGTCCCACTGGAACGTCATGAACGCGTCGCCAGCGACGACGTAGCTCAGGTAGAGCGGCGCCGAAACGCCGAGACACAGCCGCGGAGCCACGCCGACGAGCGCGCCGAGCGCGAGCAGCGCACCGCCGCCGCAGCCGACGAGCAGCACTGTGTCCGTCGGCCGCACCAGCCAGAACAGCGACGGAAAGTCAGCGAGCCCGAAGCGCGGGTGCGCGTGAAGAAAGTCGACGGCATCGGCCACTGGCAACAAGCCGTGCTCACCGATCAGCAGCAACACCTGCGACGCGAGCGACGCCCACGCGGCGAGCAAGACGAGCGCCAGCAGCGAATGAAACAGCCGCGCGACGCGCGCACCCGAACCGCTCGCCCACGCGCGCATCGGCGCGAGTGTAACGTCTCGCGTGCTCGCGCGCGCCGCTGCTATACAGTCCGGCCTCCGTGTCGCGTCCTCGCTCGCCGCTGCTGCCGATCTTTCTCGTCGTCCTCGTCGATGTGCTCGGGATGACGATCATCTTCCCGTTGCTGCCGTTCTACGCAGAGCGCTACGGCGCGAGCCCGCTGGTCGTCGGCTTGCTCGCGAGCGCGTACGCCTTCTGCCAGCTGATCTCCGGGCCGATCCTCGGCCGGCTCTCCGATCGCTTCGGTAGGCGGCCGGTGCTCCTGGTCAGCCAGGCCGGCACGTTCCTCGGCTTTCTGATGCTGGCGAACGCGGGCGCGCTGTGGATCATCTTTCTCTCGCGCATCATCGACGGAGCGACGGCGGGCAACCTCACGGTCGCGCAGGCGTACATCGCTGACGTCACCGAGGCGAAAGATCGCGCCAAGAGCTTTGCCGTCATCGGCATCGCGTTCGGCATCGGCTTCGCCGTCGGCCCGATGCTCGGCGGCGGTCTCGCACACTACGGCTACGCGGTGCCGGTGTACGCGGCGGCGGGGCTCTCGTTCCTGAGCATCCTCGCGACTGCGTTCGTCTTGCCCGATGAGCGCACGCTGCGCCCTGAGCGATCGCTCGCAGCGAGCGGCGATGTCGGTCCCACGGGCCGCCGCCTCGGGATGCTCGAGTGGAGCGCGTATGCGCAGTATTTCCGCCGCCCCGCGCTCGCGACCTCGCTGGTGCAGTTCTTCCTCTTCGCGTTTGCGTTCGCCGTCTTCACTTCGGGCTTCGCGCTGTTCGCGGCGCGACGCTTCACCTGGGACGGGCACGCGTTTGCCGCGCCTGAGGTCGGCTACGTGTTCGCCTACGCCGGTGTGCTCGGCATCTTCATCCAAGGCGGCTTGGTCGGCCGCGTGGTGCGCCGCTTCGGCGAGCGGCCCGTCGCCATCGTCGGCTTTGCGCTCTCGGCGATCGCGTACGCGATCCTCGGCTGGGCGGCGACGATTCCGCTCCTGCTCGTGTCGATGACGGTCGCTGCGTTCGGCACTGGGCCGCTGCGTCCGGCGCTCACCAGCCTCGTCTCGCGCAACGCGAGCGCGACCGAGCAGGGCGTGGTCATGGGCCTGTCGCAGTCTCTGAGTTCCGTCGCGCAGATCAGCGCTCCGATCATCGGCGGCTGGCTCATCGATCGAAACTTGCTGAGCGGCTGGGCGTGGCTCGCGGCGGGCGCGATGTTGCTCGGTACCGCGCTCGCGTTCTTCACCCGTGCCGACGGCAGCACGCCGGGCGCTGCGACCGCGGCGGCCTGACACGCGCGGAGGCGACGATGCTGGACGCGTGGATCGTGTTCGAGGACCGTGACGTAGTGGCGATCGCCAAGCCGGTCGGCGTGCCCTGCGAGGCCCCGGCGGATGGACTCGGCGAAGACCTGCCGACACGCCTCGCACGGTTCTTCGAGCAGCGCGATGGCGCGGGAGGTTCATCGTATCTCGGGGCACACCAGCGCCTCGACGCCGCGACGAGCGGCGTGGTGTTGTACGCCCGCCGCCGTGAGGCGAACGCTGGACTCGCTCGGCAGTTCGAAGCTGGCGAGGTGATCCGCGAGTACGTGGCCGCGGTCGTCGGCTGGCGCGGCGGACCGCGCGTGCTGCGCCATCATCTCGCCAAGGGCGACGGCGCGCGGCTGATCTCCGTCGCGGGGCGCGACGCGCGCGGCAAGGCTGCAGAGGCGCACATCCGCGTGCTGGCGCGCGAAGGAGAGCGGGCCCTGCTGCTCTGTCGGGTGACCGCAGGCGGCCCGCTGACGCTACGCACGCAGCTCGCGCTCGAACACGCGCCGGTCGTCGGCGACACGCTCTATGCGTCGATCTCGGACAGCACGCGCAATGCGTCGATCTCGGAGAGCACGCGCAATGCGTCGATCTCGGAGAGCACGCGCAATACGAGAAACGCAGACGACACGCGCGACGCGCCGATCTCGGGCGAGACGTTTGCGGCTCCGCGACTGCTGCTGCATGCGCGGCGTCTTGCGCTCCGGCATCCGCTGAGCGGCGCTGCGCTCGACCTCGTCGCAGAGCCGCCGCGCGCCTTCGACGACTGGCTGCGCCGTGGCGAGCGCCCGCCCTTCGACGACACGGCGGTGCTCCGCGATCGGCTCGCCGATGCGCGCGAGGCCCGCTTCGGGCTGGCGCAGCTCGCGGGCAGTGCCGACGCAACCACCGCCTACCGACTGGTCAACGCGCACGGCGACGGAATGCCCGGCCTCGCGGTCGACGTCTACGGAGAGCACTGCGTCGCGCAGCTCCTCGGAGAGGCCGCGAGCGCACACGCCGACGCCATCTTCGATGCGCTGGCCGCGCTCGGTTTCGCGGGCGTCTACGCGAAATACCGACCTCGACAGGCGAACGTGCTGGTCGACACGCGACGTGACGCCATCGCGCCGAAGCTCCCCGTGCGCGGCGTCGCGACACCCGCGGAAGCGCTAGTGATCTACGAGCACGGGCTCCCGCTCGAGGTGCGTCTCGGCGACGGGCTCTCCACCGGCCTATTCCTCGATCAACGCGAGACGCGGCGGCGCGTGCGCGAGCTCGCCGGAGACGCGCGCGTGCTCAACTTGTTCGCGTACACCTGCGCGTTCACCGCGGCCGCCGCGGCTGGCGGCGCGCGCGCGACGGTCAGCATCGACGCGGCCCGCGACGCCCTCGCGTGGGGAGAGCGCAACGTCGCACGTGCGCGTGCAGCGGCAGGTACGAGCGGGGACGATCGCTTCGTGCGCGCCGATGTCTTCGACGCACTGACGCGACTCGCGAAATCCCCCGAGCGCTTCGAGCTCGTCATCGTCGATCCGCCGACCTATGCGACGACGCGTACGTCGCGCTGGACGAGCGGCGCATCGTGGCGCGCGCTTACCGCGCAGTGCGTGGCCGTCCTCGCGCCGGGCGGACGGCTGATCGCGTCGTCGAACGATCGTCGCCTGCCGCCGGCGAAGTTTCGCCGCTTCGTCCAAGAGGGCGTGCGTGAGGCGGCCCGCACGCCGAGCCAAGTGAAAGAGTTCGCCATCGCGCGGGATTTCCCGCCTGGCGTGGGGCGCGATGCGCACTTGAAGTCGCTGCTCGTGACCCTTCGCTGACCCGAGACGCGGCGCAGGAACACTGCTGTGTTTTGCCGCGTTCCGCTAATTTCCAAGGGTAGACGCTGCGGCACCGCGTCGCGCTCCTGATCTCCCGGGATTGGTCCGAAACAATGACTATGGGAGACCGGCGGACTCGCGTGCATCGTGCGCCTCGGTCGCCGAACCTGCAGGCAATGGGCGCGCTCGAAAGCACCGGTACGAAAAAGGGAGTTCGCATGCGCATCAACATGTTCGTCTTTGCAACGATGGTCGTCGTCGCCGGCGCGTTCGCCGGCCGTGCAGCCGCGCAGCTACCGCAGCAAGGGCAAGTCGGCGGGTACGCGCCCCCCAACCAAGCGGGGCAGCCACCGCCGCAGCACTATGGCCAGCAGCCGCAGCAGCAGCAATATGGCCAGCCTCAGTACGGCCAACCTGGCTTCACGGGCACCGGGACGTTTGGGATCTCGGCCGAGCAGGAGGAATACGCCTCACGTGCAGAGTTCAACTTCGGTCGCTTCGTGCTCGAGTGGCTCGGCGCCGCAGTGCTCGGTCAAGGAACGGGCATGCTCGTTTGGTACGGCGTCTGCGGCTTCGACGACATCTTCAACTCCGACTGCTTGCTGCCCGGCGCGCTGCTCGGGTTCACCACGTGGATCTTCGCTACGCCGGCGTTCACCTCGCTGATCGGCGGCGCCCTCGGCGGCCAAGGCGACTACCTCAGCGCGCTGCTCGGCGCGTCGTGCGCGCTGGTCGGCTACAGCGCGTATTCGGTCGGCTTCGGCCTTGCGACGATCGTGGCTGGCGTGTTCCTGCCGATCACTGCGGGCATCATCTACGAGCTCAAGAGCAACGGTGTCGCGGCGCAGATTCGCGCCGGTATGGTGACGATCAGCGAGCTCTCGCCGAGCGTCACGCCCATCGCCAGCCTCGACGGGGCGAGCATCGACGGCGTCAGCGTCGGTATCGCGGGTCGCATCTTCTGAGCCGGTGTCGCCGTAATCGCGCGCTGAGCGCGCGATTACGGCTGCGGTATCAGCAGCGCGGCCACGCGTGAGTCCGTGCGCACCGCGGCGAAATCCGGATCGCGCGCGGCGAGCAGCTGCAGCGCGGTCGCGTCCGCGCGGCGGAGCGCGGCGACGAGCTCAGCGACACATGGCTCGAGCGCGTGCAGCCGACACAGCGTCGCGGCGTAGGCGTAGCGCGTCGGCGCGGCTTGCGGAAACGTCGCGACGGCGCGAGCGAACGCAGCGCGCGCGCCCGGCAGGTCACCCGCGGAGAGGCGCCCCGCGCCGAGGCCGTGCAGCGCGATCTGCAGATCGGGCGGCGCGAGCGTGCACGCCGCGTCGTGCATGCGCACCGCGTCCGCGTAGAGGCGCAGCGCGTCGCCGGGCTCGCGCGCGGCATCCGCTGCACGTACGCGCACGGTCGCTGATTGCGGCCACGCGATCGCGAGCGCGAGCAGCTCCGCGTAGGCCGCAGTGCCGCCACCGGCCGCGGCCGCGACCGCCGCGTCGAGCGTGTTTGGCGGCGGATCGTCGGAGCGTCCAGTGCACGCAGCGCCCGCGCGCGCGCGCGCACCGGGTCGCGATGGCGCGGGCGGCGTGTCGAGCTCCGGTGCGACCAAGTGGAGCGGCGGCTGCGACTCCTCGCACGCAGCAGCAGCGAGGAGGAGCGCGCACGCAAAGGGCGCGAGTGACGACGAGGCGAGATGCGGGCGCGACACGAGAGCTGCGGCGCAACATACGCGACTTCTGTTCTGGCTCGGCGCCGTGATACTTCGGAAGACATGCAGCAGCAGAACTTCGCAGGTTCGGTCGCCGCGCTGTGCGTGGCGCTCCTCTGTGTGATCGCGCTCGGAGCGTGCGGCGACGACGATGGCGACGCCGTGCCTGATGCTGCGACAGCGCTCGACGCCGGCGTCGACGCGGCGCCCGACGAATGCGCGGACTTCGCCGTGCCTGCGCGCGCCGACACCAGCGCGTGCGCCGCGCTCGCTCCCGGTTCCGATCCGCGCGCGCTGGTCGCGTGCGCCTACGGCTCCGGTCACGCAGGCGGCTGGGCGATCGATGGCGCGGGGCTGCCGGCGTACGATTTCGCCATCGACGAACGCTGCGATCCGGCGGGACGCGCGTATTCGCCGCGCCCGCGGCCGCAGCGCGATCCGGTGCATCTGATCGGCAATGGTCGCGGGCTGATGGCGATGGCGCGCGCCTCGGGCGCGGTCGAGTTGTACTCGCAGGATCGCGGCCACAAGTGGATCACCCACCTCGACACCTGGCGCGATCCAACGACGCCGGAGTTCCCGCCGCAGCTCGGCGGCGGCTTCTCGTATCTCGCGCTGCCTGACGGAACCATCGGCTCGACGCGCTTCGAAGATCTTCCGCTCGCGTCGGCGACGACGCAGCAGACGCGACGCTTCGGTGTCGGCTACGTGGAGACCGTGACGACGTTCGGCGCGCTGCGCGTCACCCGGCGCGTGCTCGCGCCGGACACGGAGGCGCGCGCGCTCGTCGCCGAGATCACCGTCGAGAATACCGGCGCAGCGGCGAGCGACTTTGGCCTGATCGAGCTGTGGGATCCGAATCGCTACGACCTCTCGGTCGAGCTCGCGACGAGCGATGTGCTCATGCGCGGCGTCACTGATCGCATCGATCGGCGTCGACGCGCGCACAACGCCGACTTCGACGAGGCGCTCGCCTATGACGCGGTCACCCGCGTGGCGACGCTTCGTACGACGGCGAAAGCGCTGCCTGCGGGCATCGACGACCGTCTCGATCCTTCACCGCGCGATTGGTTCCCGGACCCGCTCTATCTCGCGGCCCTCGACGAAGGCGTGACGCCCGACGCCGTCTGGCTCGTCGATGCGGAGCTGTGGGACGGCGACGAGCGCACCCCGCCGCCGCGCGCCGCCGCGCCTGGCGACGCCTCGAGCCGCACGCTCGCGCGCGATGGCGAAGGCCAACACGCAGTGCTCGCGATGCGCGTGCCGCTCAGCGTCGCTCCCGGTGCGCGCGTCGTGCGGCGCTTTGCGTTTGGCTACGTGCCTGGCGGCGGTGTGCCCGATGCTGCGCTCGCCGAGCTTCGCGCCACCGCGCCGAGCATCGCCGCGGACACCGAGCGCGACTGGCGCACTCGGCTCGTCTACGCATCGTTCCCGGGTCTGCCGCACGCCGGCGCCGTGCAGCGTGAGCTCGCGTGGGCGGCGTACAACACGCTCGCGACTACGAGCTACGACGAGTACCACCAGACGCGCGTCGTCGGGCAAGGCGGCTCGTATCGCTACGTGCACGGGCTCGACGGAGCGATGGGCGATCTCTGCCTCTTCGCCGACGCGGTCACGCTGCTCGATCCGGCGCTCGCCGCCGACACGCTCGTCTACGTGATGTCGACGCAACACGCGGGCGCCGACGCGACCCCGTGGCGTTATCCGTACGCGACGACGGGCGTCGGCAACTTCAGCGATGTGGGGCTCTACGACCAGCGCACCGATGTGTATTGGCTGTTGCCGTCGAGCCTCGCGCGTCACGTCGCGCTCAGTCGCGACACTGCGCTGCTCGAGCGCGAAGTCTCGTATTGGCCACGCGCGATCGGCGAGTCTGCCAACGTCGTCGATCACGTCGCGCGTGGTCTCGACTGGGCGGAGGCGCTCGGCTACGGCGCGCGCGGCTTCGTCGCGCTCGGCACCAACGACTACGCCGACGGAGTGGCGTCGCTTTCGGACGAGCCAGCAACTCCCGCGGGTACCTCGTCGACGTACAACGCAGGCTTCATCGTGAACGGCTTCCCGCTCGCGGCCGAGGTGATCGATGCGCGCGATCCGGCGCTCGCGACACGCCTGCGCGGGATCGAAGCGTCGCAAAGAAGCGTGTATCTGAGCGACGCGTGGCTCGGCTCGTTCTACGCGCGCGGCTTCGTCGACAGTGGCAATCCTCTCGCGCCGGGGCTGCTCTTTCTCGAGCCGCAGATGCTCGCGATTCTCGGCGGCGTCGCGGACGATGCGCGCTCCGACGCGCTGCTCGCGCTGGTCGGTGAGCGGCTCGAGACGCCGCTCGGCGCGATGAGCACCGTCGCGCTCGATCCGCTCGACCCAGTGGGCGGGCCGGATCAGCCGCAGATCGCCGGTGTGTGGCCAGTCGCCAACGCGTGGACGACGGAGGCCTACGCGCAGCGCGACGCGACGGCCGGCTGGGACAGCTTCACCCGCAACACGCTCTTCACTCACGCCGCCGAATATCCCGATCTCTGGTACGGCATCTGGACCGGGCCGGACTCGTTCTTCGGGCCGGACGCAGAGCGCCCTGGCGAGGCCGACGCACACCTCGCCACCGCCCTCACTGACTACCCCGCGCTCAACACGCATATCCACACCAGCCCACTGCGGGCGCTGATCGGTATCCTCGGCATTCGCGGCACGCGCGACGGAATCGCGATCGCGCCGCACGTCCCTACCGAGACCTTTCACGTCGTCTTTCCGCGCCTCTCGCTGCGCAGCACGCCCGCGCGAATCGACGGCACGTACACGCCCGTCGGTGCCGGCGCGGTCGTCTTCCGCGTGCGGCTCACGCCAGCGCTGATGGCCGCGTCGGCGCTCGCAGTCGACGTCGATGGCGCGCCAGTGTCGGCCACTCGAGACGGCGACGACATCGTGTTTACGGCCGATGGCGCCGCAGACACCGAGCTCGCTTGGAGCGTCGCGCCCGCGCCTTAGGGCGCGCGCGTACGCTTCTCGTCTGCGACGGCATGCACCATCACGCCGATCAACACGTATCAGACGTCGAGCAGCGTTTGCGCTGCGTTCTGAGCGAGCGTCAGTCGAGGCACCATGCTGACCTGCCGCACGCGCACTCCCGGACTCGCCGCGCTGCTCTTCGTCGTCGTCGCAGCGGCCGGTGTCGCTGCGTGTGGTGACGACGACGACGCGCCCACGGGCGTCGACGCCGGCACCGACATGACGATGCCGCCACCAGTCGACGGCGGTGGCATCGACGCGAGCGAAGACGCTGGTGGGCCCGACGTCGACGCAGGTCCGTCTGGCCTCGAGGGTGGTGGCTGCAACTACGAATCGGCGCATGGCGCCGAAGCCGACACGCGCGGCCGGACGTCGTACGTGCTGGGTGTTTGTTGGATCGCGCAGCGTTTGGTCCTTCGCGAGAACGTTGCAGGCGCGCTGCGGTCTATGCCGTGATGAGTGCAGCGTCGACACGTCCCCGCGCGAACCGAACACAAAACGTCAGCTTGGCGCCCGCCCGCAGCGGCGCGCGCAAAACCGCCGCGAACCGGTACGGAGCCCGCGGTCTTCGAGCCGCCGCGGCTGCGTGTCTCGCGGTGGCATCGCTACTCCCCGGGCTCGCGTCTGCGCAGCCCGAGCAGGTATTGCGCGCCCGTCCATGCCGGCACGGCAGCGCCGAGCATCGCCGCGCGCGCGAGCGACTGGCCTCACTCGACGCGGCAATCGCCGCGCTCTCGCCCGCAGGCGACGTGGAGCGCGCTCGCAGTAGGCTCGACGACCTCGTGGGGTCCGAGTGCTTCGAACTCGCAGCGCTCGCGGAGCGACGGCCGATCGTACGCGACGCGATCACGATCCGTCATTGGTGGGCAACGGGAGGCGCTGCGTACTTGCGGTCTGTCCTGGAAGTCGGTCGCGATCGACGTCGCGCCGGTCAACCGCCGAGGCGACCTATGATGCTCCTGCCGCCGGATGAGTTCAGGTCGTTGACGCTCGACACCCAACCCGGGAACGAACTCGCTGCACTCCTATGTCATCAAGCAGACGAGTCCTGCGGCCTCGAAATGAACAGCTGGCGGCTGACGGCGGAGCTGAGATTCCGGGAGCCCGAAGCGCGCGCCGAGGAGCGAGCATTCCAGACGCGCGCGCAGATGCGCGCTGCGTGCGAACTGGCGGTCGATCGCATGCCAGCGGGGCAGCGCCTCCGTCGATGGCTCGAGTGTGTCGACGAGGCGCGCGAGACCCGGGCTGCGCTGCCACTCGGCCGGTTCCGCGCGCCGATGACGGGGTGGATCGTGACGAGATCTCGCCGCGGCGCGAGAGAGTTCTGCGACGAGCTTCGCGCCTACGACCTCGCGACGGGCGCAGCCTACGTCGCGTCGAGCTGCGGGCGCGAGGTGCTCAGCGAGGACGGCTCACATGGGGACCGCGACGCGGCCGACCGCACACGACGGCTCTCGTTCACGGCTGGGCAAGTCCCGCTTGACGCGCTCCGCGAGGCCGCGCTCATCACGATGGTCGCGAGCTGGTCGGAAGAGGCGCTCGCCGACGCGGTGACCACGGAGCCATTGCCGGCGAACGTGCCACTCGAGTGGGCCGACGACGGCATCACGATGCGGGGGACTAGCCGCTGCGGGGGAACATCACCCACGTGGGAGTGGGTCGACGGCAGCCACACCATCGCGAGAGGCGCCTCCGACGGGGCTGTCTCGGAGTACACGGACGAGCTTTGGGAGGCGACCGACGCCCGCCTCGCGCCAGGTTGTCCGCTCGCAGTGCTGCCTGTGATCGTCACTCCACCGCCGCGTCCCGGAACGCCGGGGTGGATCTTCGACGATCTCGCGATTGCGCTCAGCGCGCACGCGCGATCATCGTGCGCGATCCCGCCGGCAACGTGGTCTCGTTCGCCGAACATCGCGCCTGAGCAACCGTTTTCCCTTTGCGCTCGCTCGCGAACGGTGTGGAATCCCGGCATGAACGATGCTCTCCCGCCGGCCACCGGCGCGGCCCTCGCCTCCGCGCCCGATCCCTTCGCGCCCGCGGCCTGCCACGGCTGTGGCGCAGCGCTGCCGCCGTCGGGACGCTTCTGCGACGCCTGCGGTCGGGATCAGGCGACCGACGCAGCCGACTTCGATCTGGAGATCGCGGCGCTCCACGCGCCGCAGATCGCCAAGGCACGGAAGTGGATCGCGATCACGGGTGGTCTCTACGTGCTCGGCGGGGTGCTGATGTTCGCTGTCCTGAGCGGCCGCGGCGGCGACTCGTCGATGGCGATGGTGACGCTGATCGTGAACCTGGTGATCGCCAGTATCCACGGCGGCCTCTGGGCCTGGGCCGCGCGCGCGCCGCTGGCTGCGTCGATCGTCGCGCTCGCGATTTTTCTGATGGTGCATCTGACCAACGCCGTGCTCGATCCGGCGACCATCGTGCAGGGCATCCTCGTGAAGATCTTCTTCGTCGCCGCGCTCTGGCAAGGCATCCGTGCCGGGCTCGAGGTGCGCAAGCTCGAGCTTGGCCGTGGACGCCACACCTGAGGTCGGCGCGCCGCGCGAGCCGGAGTCGCCGGAGGAATCGGCGGACGCTCCGCGGTGCGTGATCTGCTTCGCGCGTCGCCGCGACAACGCCCGCTTCTGCCCGGCCTGCGGGGCGCCGCAGTCGAGCGACGCGCAGGCCGAGCATCGGGCGCGCGTGCCCGATCTCGCGCGGCACCTCACCATCGCGGGCGCCGCTTTCGCGCTGCCGCTCGTGACCTCGCTCGTCCTCATGATCGCGGGCGCGCGCGACGTCGGCTGGCTCCGCTTCTCCGAGGGCGCGTGTCTGATCGTCGGCGTAGTTGGCCTCGCAGCGCTCGGAGCGCCCGCGCGCGCGGGGCTGCACCTACCCCACGGCCTCACTCTGCGCGGCGTCGCGCTCACCCTCGCCGCGACGCTCGCCGCGCTCTGCGCTGCGGCGTGTCTCACCGCACTCTGGCCGCTCACGACTGACGAAGCGATGGTGCAGCTCTACCTCGAGGGTGGCCACGGCCTCGGCACAGCGCTCTTCGACTTCGCGGTGCTCGCGCCCATCGCCGAGGAGCTCGCCTTCCGCGGTGTGCTGCTGATCGCGCTCGTCTCCGTGCTCGGCGAGACGGGCGCGGTCTGGACCTCCGCGCTGCTCTTCGCGACGTTGCACCTCTCGCCCGTCTCGTTCGTCCATCTCGTGCTGCTCGGCGTCGTCTTCGCGCGCCTCCGGCTCGCCACGGGCAGCCTCTATCCGGGCATGCTCGTGCACGGCGTCTACAACGCGATCATCACCCTCTACGACTGGCGCGGCGAGTCACTCTGACGCCCGCCCAAGTGGCGCGGGCGCGCGATGTCGTGGGGAGCCGCTCGGAGCGCGCCTCCTCGTGGGCGGCTGGGCGCGGCGGTGCCCATCGACGCGCCGAGTCGACTCTCACCTGCCGCGTCATGTACTCTGCGCGAGAGGTTGCCGATGTCCCGATACGCCGTTCTGCTGTTCGTTGCGCTCGTCCTCGCCGGATGTGGAGCGCGCACTGCGCCGTGGGTCGACGAGCCGATGGACGGGTGCGTGGCGAGCGAAGAAGTGTGCAACGACGTGGACGACGACTGCGATGGCCTCGCTGACGAAGCGCCCTCCTGTGACGTCGACCTCGGCCCGCCCGAACCGTGCATCCCCTCCGAAGAGACCTGCAACGGCGTGGACGACGACTGCGATGGCGCGACGGACGAAGGGCTGCCGACCTGCGCGCCGCAGCTCGCATGCGGCTTCGGCCACACGTGCGTGCGCCGCGGTGACGGCACCGTCGCGTGCGCTGGCGGCCCCGACGGGACGTTGGCCCACCGGGCCCTGACGAGTGTCACCGACGCCGTCCATCTCTCTGCGGGGCGTGATCTCTGCGCGGTGCGCGCGACTGGCGAGATCGTGTGCAGGGCCGGGCCCATTCCCGGCATCTCGACCGCCGTCGAGGTCGCGACCGACGAGGCCTTGCACCACTACTGCGCGCGGCTCGCCGACGGAAGCGTCGTCTGCTGGGGAACGAACGACCACGGCCAGCTCGGCGACGGCACCTTCGCGCCGCGCGAGCGGCCCGTCGCCGTCGTCGGGCTGCACGACGCCGCCGATCTCGCGCTGAGCTACTTGCAATCGTGCGCGCGACGACGCTCCGGATCCGTCGTCTGCTGGGGTCGCACGGAGCCGGGACCGCTTGGCCGTAGCACCTTCAATCGTGCACGGCCGACGCCGATCGCGGGGCTCACCGACGCGGTCGAGATCGGCGCTGGCGGCGAGCATGTGTGCGCGCGTCGGCGCTCGGGGAGCGTGGTCTGCTGGGGCGAGAATCGGACCGGGCAGCTCGGCGATGGAACGCTCGCGCCGCGCCCGAACGTGCCTGCGCCGGTGCCCGGCCTCGACGACGCGGTCGAGCTCGCCATCGGCGGCTATCACTCGTGCGCGCGGCGTGCGAGCGGTGAGGTCGTGTGCTGGGGTGAGAACGCGCTCGGGCAGCTCGGCGACGGCACCAACGTGCTTCGCGCCACGCCCACGCCAGTCGTCGGGCTCGGTACGGTCGTCGATGTAGCCGCAGGCTTCCGCCACACGTGCGCGCGCCGCACCGGCGGTGACACCTACTGCTGGGGCACGATTCCCCGCCTCGTCGGCCTCTAGCTAGAATGCCGTTGAGTGTGCCCGGGAGGGCGCTCGCTGCGCTACGCACGCGTACGCACCTTCGATTGCGGAGACCGGCCCGTTTGCCTTACGCTGCGCCATGCACAGATTTTTCGTCTTTCTCGTGGCAGTAGCGTTGGGCTCGTTCGTCTTTGGCTGCGGCACGGGTGATGAGCCGGGCGCCGGGAGCGCCTACGACGACCTTGAGGCGGAGTATCTCGGGGCATTCAATACCGCGTGTGGCACGGCGGTCGGCTGCTACGGCGCGTCGGAGAGCACCCTCTATTCGTGCGAACTCTATCTGTCGACGGTTCGCGTCGGCATCGAGCCTGCGATCCACGGCTTCTCGGCCGAGAGCGACTGCTACAGCCGCACTTACGAGCTGGACCCGGTCAGGTCGAGGGCGTTCTGGGAGTGCCAAGCAGCGCTCGAGGCGGACTTGGCGGACTGCCTCCGGTCTTGTCCGACGGTCTCCGATGTGTGCCACGTCGGTCGGGCCGATGCGCGCGGGCTCTGCGCCGCCCCGTTGACGGATTCGCTCAGGGCCGCGATGTCCGAGTGCTTTTGATCAGAAGCCGCGCTCGATCAGCTCCTGTGGGATGAGCTTTGACGGCTCACCGGTCGACGTCACCCACAGCTGGTGCGCGGCGCGCGTCGCGGCGATGTGCAGCAGATGCCGCGCCTCATCGTCTGCCGGATACGAGGCTGCGCTCACCTCGATGAGCACGACGTAGTCGAACTCGAGGCCCTTCACCTGACGCACATCGGTGACGTCGATACCCGCCTTGAACGGGAAGTCTTGGTCGGCGATGCGCCGCAGATTCGGCACTTCGGCGTTGGCCAAGCCGCGATAGTAGATGTCCGCTTGCTCGGGATAGCGCGACACGATCGCGATCGACGCGAGCGGCTCCGCGCGCACCAGATCGCGTAGCGCCTCGGCAAGGAAGCCGACCGCGTCGCCCGAGTGCGCGAAGCGAAATAGCTCGATCGGCGCGCCCTCACGCGTCGCTTTGCCGGGCTTGCCAGAGAGCGGTCCGAGCACGTGCGTCGCGAAGTCGATGATCTCTTTGGTCGAGCGGTAGCTCACCTCGAGCGGCTCGATGTCGGTCGACTGCAGGCCGAGATCGTCGAGCACACCGCGCCAGTTGGTAAAGCCATTGTCCATGTGCAGGCGCTGCGCGACATCGCCCGCGAGCGTGACGCTCTTCTGCGCAGACACCGTGTCGAGAACGACCGACATCTCGACCGGCGAGAGGTCTTGCGCCTCGTCGATGAGGATGTGCTCGTATTGGAGCGTCTCCTTCGCGCCCCCGCGGCGTGCACCCGGCCCGCGCAGCGCGCCGCGCTGTGCGCCGGGCTTCCGCAGCGCGCCGCGCATGCGCTGCCAGACGCGCAGCAGCAGCGTGTCGTCCTCGTGGTCCATCGTGGCGCGCGCTTCTTCTTCTTCGTCGCGCCCGTCGATGCCGACGCGCCGCTCGCGCTCTTCGTCGGGATCGACGTCGGCGATCTCTTCGTCGTCGAGCGACTTGCGCGAGTCGCGCTCTTCTTTCTTCTCTTCGGCGACGTCGGCGCGCGCCTCCATGTCGTTGACCGCTGCGCCGATGCGCGCCGAGCACCACTTGTGCGCCTCGTCGAGATCTTCTTCCGAGAGCGCGCCGGCGCCGTGCGCCGCGAACATTGCGCCGAGCGCCGCGCGATCGGTGGTGATGTCGGCGAACGCCGTGAACACATCGCGCGCGAACTCGCGCATCGAGGAGCTGGCGCGCTCGACCGCATGACGCACCGGCAGCGGCGGCGACTTCGCGCCTTCTTCGTCGCCGTTCGCCCACAGCGAGAGCAGCTCCACGCGCACCGCGAGCGGCTTCTTCGCGCTCTTGCGCCAGCGGCTGATCGCCTCATCCGCGCCTGCGGTGCCACCGAGCGACGCTTGCAGTTTCTCTTCCGCGCGGTCGGCGAGCTTCCCGACGTGTGCGTCGATCGCGCGCAGCATTGCTGGGTGCTTCTTCATCCGCACGACGACCGTCGGCGTCTCGTCGTTGTACTTCCGCGGCACGCGCGGCAGGTGAACGTGGCGCAGCTTCTGCACCCACGCCTCGTAGGTCACGACGGGCACGCCCTCGACGCCGAGCGCCGGCAACACCTTCGAGATGTAGCGAGCGAGCGCGGTGTTGAAGACGACGATCAACATCCGATCGACCTTGAAGCGCTTCGCGTCTTCAAACGCGAGATACGCGAGGCGATGTAGGCCGATCGTCGTCTTGCCCGAGCCAGCGCCGCCCTGAATGACGACGAGCCCCGACGACGCCTTGGTGATCAGCTCGAACTGCCGCGGATCGATGAGCGACGCGATCTCCGGCAAGAACTTGTCGGCGCGCCCATCGCCATCGCGGCCAATGCCGAGCTTGCCCGGCTTGTGATAGTGGTCCGGCCGGTCCGCCGCGCCCGCGCCGCCGCTCAGCCGCGTGCTCGCACCCGCGCGCTCCCACTTGTCACGGCGCTTCAGGAAGGTGCCCTGCGGCGAGACGATGCGGCGCAGCGAGCCCTCGACCACAGCGAGGCTGCGACGCGTCAGCACGTTGCCCTGCACCTCGCGACCGCCGAAGTTCTCCTCGTAGTCGTCGCCCTCGTCGTAGCGATAGAAGAGCCGGCTCACCGGCGCATCACGCCAATCGACGATGCGGATGCCGGTGCGCCCGTCGAGGTACGTCGCTTTGCCGATCAACACCTCGCGCTTGCGGTTGCCCTCCTCGAGCACCATCCGCCCAAAATACGGCGAGAGCGAGTCCACCGGCGGCGTCGACAGCTGCGCGCGGCGGTTCGCGATCTGCTGCAGCCGCTCCATCTCCTGAATCAGCGGCGGCACGTCTTCCGCGCGCGCCTCGGCGATCTGATCGCGCAGCGCCAGCAGGTCCGCGTCGTAGTCCGTGCCGCCATTCGACGGCGCGATGGTCTGCGCCGCGAGGTTCTTCTGCACGCGCAGGAGCACGCGCTCTTCGTCCGCGCTGATCCCCTCGAGCTCTTCGTCGCGCTCGGCGGCAGGTGCGCCCGAGGCGGGGGTGCTGGGATCGCGCAGGTCTGGTTTCATGAGGGGGGAAGGGTTAGCAGCCTTTCCAGCGAGCGGCCAGGCACGCCAATCCGCGGCAAAAACAGGTTAGACTCGCGCCCATGCGCCTCCCCAGCTCGCTTCTCTTCGCCGTTCTCCTCGCCGCCTGCGGCAGCACTGACAGCGGTCCGCCGCCGCGCTCGGACCTCGGTCCGATCGACGCCAGCGGCAACGACCTCGGCGGCGGAGGCAGCGATCTCGGCAGCCTCGACGGCGCGAGCCCCGTCGAAGACGGCGCCGTCCCCACCGACGCAGGCGTTGATGACGGCGCAGTCCGCACCGATGCTGGCGCAGTCGTAAGCGACGCTGGCGCCGATCTCGGCATCGTCTCTATGCCGTGCACCGCCACCGGCGGATGTGATCCATTCGTCGTCGGCTCGTGCGGCGCAGGCTTCAGCTGCCGCCCCAACGCGACCGGCATGACCGAGTGCCTCGCCATTGCCGTCGACGCGAAAGAAGAAGGCGCAGTGTGCGCCAATGGCGGCGATTGCCAGCCAGGCCTGCTGTGCCTCGACTTCGGCAGCGGCCTCACCTGCAACCGCATGTGCCCGCGCGGCTCGATCGGCTTCTGCGGCGGCGAAGACCGCTGCTTTGGCACCATCGGCGACACTTGCGTCCAAGTGTGCCGTCCGCGCCCCGAGCCCTGCAACATCTATGTGCAAGATTGCCCACGCGCCGCAGATGCCTGTTCGCTCGCGACCGACCCTGAGACGCGCACGCCGTACACCGGCTGTCGCCTCGCCGGCAGCGTCGCTCACGGCGGCCCCTGCGGCGGAACCGATGGCGCCTGCGCCGAGGGCCTCATCTGCATCCGCGAGGGCGCCGTCTCGACGTGCAAACAAGTATGCGGCGCCGACGCCGGCGGCCCGATGTGCACCTTCGCCGGCGAGAGCTGCACCGGCTTCGCGCGGACGTGGGCAGTGTCGTATTGCCGGGCGCCGTAGCGGGCAACATCAACGACATCGTCGCCATCGGAGGAAGGTGAGATGCCTGGACTCAGCTGTTCATGCGGTCATCGTATTTCCTATGGGGAGATCCCCTGTAAGGACGAGTGGCTGATTATCTCCGATGTCGTCTTCGACGCGTTCACCAGAGCAGTGGACGCTGAGGAGCTCTATCGAGCGATGCGCAGCATCCTCAAATGTCCGATTTGCGGGCATCTGTGGGTGTTCTGGGACGGCTATCAAGAAGCCGCGCAGGAGTTTGTGCCGCGACCCTGAGATCGCGCGCCATTGCTTCTCCCCCTTGACAACTTCGGACTCCTAATATAGAAAGGGTCATGGCTCGCAAGCGTCTGCCTTTCTTCGAGGAGAACAGCGATCCGATCGCGGAGCGGATCGCGACGGGGCTGCACAAGGTCGGCCTCGCGATGAAGCAGCAGTCGTGGCAGCAGGCGAGCGGGGAGGGGCTGTCGGCGACGCAAGGGCAGATCCTCGTGGCGCTCGTGTCGAGCGGCCCGCTGACCGGGACGGAGCTCGGTCAGCGTCTTGGGCTGACGCTGCCGACGATCAGCGACTCGGTGCGCGTTCTGAATGAGAAGGCGCTGGTGACGAAGTCACCGGATCCGCGTCATCCCCGCGGGATTCTCATCACGCCTACGGCCCGGGGGCGTGCAGTTGGTGTCCGGGCGCGCTCGTGGCCGGAGTTCTTGGCGGACGCCGTGGCCACTCTCGAGCCGCGGGAGCAAGAGGCATTCTTTGCAGGCATCGTGAAGATGATTCGCACTCTGCAAGAGCAGGGCCTCGTGCCGGTAAGCGGCATGTGCGTCACGTGCACTCATTTCCGGCCCAACGTTCACGAGGGCGCGGCGCCGCATCACTGCGCGCTGGTCGACGCGCCGATGCGGGACGTGGATTTGCGCATCGACTGCAATGAACACGAACTCGCGACCGAGGGCGCTCGCCCGGAGCTTTGGGAGCGTTTCGTTCGGCCCGGCTGACCTTCGCTGACGCGAACGAGCCAACGACAAACTTCCCCCCGAACACGCTCACGCTTCGTCGGCTCCTCGCGAAGAAGGGTCACTCGGCCGAGGATCTCGAGAAGATGAGAAGATGTATGCAGCGTGGGTGAAATCGTGCCTCCTTCAGCTTACCCTGTGGAGTCATCCGTACATCAAAGAAGGGGACTTCTGATGGAACTGCGACTCGCCACCGAGTGGCGGACGACGACCTGGCTCAACGCGACCGAGCCGCTCAGTCTCGTGGCCCTTCGCGGGCGGGTCATCCTGCTCCACGCGTTTCAGATGCTCTGCCCCGGCTGCGTCGCGCGCGGCAT
>Ga0105047_10003861_pt1 | contig 26285 bp, 22 predicted proteins | sample MAT04_FD_78384 | JGI IMG/M metagenome (GOLD analysis project Ga0105047, IMG submission 78384) | Freshwater microbial communities from Lake Fryxell liftoff mats and glacier meltwater in Antarctica - MAT-04 (megahit assembly) | ecosystem: Environmental > Aquatic > Freshwater > Ice > Liftoff... | reverse complement strand
GGCCGGCTGACCAGCGACGAGACGCTGATCGACGAGGTGCAGGGCGTGGCCGAGGGCATCGGCGACATCGTCGGTGGCATCTCGCGCCTGCAGACGATCGTGCAGCTGCGCGCCGACTACAATTTCCTCGCGAACACGCTGAAGAGCTACGTGCAGCTGCGCCTGCAGCCGCGTGAAGATCGCTACTACTACATCGAGCTCATCAACGATCCGCGCGGCCTGACGACGTACGAGCAGACCGAGATCATCCGCAGTCCGCCAGCCGCCGGCGAGCCCGCCGTGCAGCAGGTCAACACCGTCACCACGCGCGACGCGTTCCGCTTCTCGCTCGGCCTGGCCAAGCGCATCGAGTTCGCGACGTTCCGCTTCGGCGTCATCGAGTCGACCGGCGGCGTCGGGCTCGATCTGCACTTCTTCGACGACGACTTCGAGGTCACCACCGACGTCTTCGGCTTCGGCGAGCGCGCCTATCCGCGCATGCGCACGAACCTCGCGTTCCAGATCATCTCGCGCCTGTGGATCCTCGGCGGCGTCGACGACTACCTGAACTCGAGCCGCGATTTCTATCTCGGCGCCTCCCTCCGCTTCAACGACGACGACCTGATCTCGATCCTCGCAGCCGGCGGCGGCTCACTCGCCAGCGCCGGAAACTGAGCGGGCGAAGGGATTCCGCGGAGCCCAGCGATGAGCGCAGCGAAGCGACCATGAGTGCGGTGCAAAAGGTCACGGAGACAGCGAAGAACGCCGCCGCGAGCGCCCGGCGAGAGGTCGCTGCGCCGGTGGGACGCAGCGTCGTCGGCTTCTGGCGCGGGCTCACCTATCCGTTCCGTGGCGCACGTGTCGTCTATGTCCGGCAGCCCGGCTTGGTGCGCTATTGGGGTATCCCGATCGTCGTCACTTTGTTCGCGGTCGTCGGCATCTTCTATGGCGCGTTCTCGGTGCACGACCGCATCGTCGAGTGGATCTGGACGACGCCGACGTCGACCGGCTTCTGGGCGAGCGTCGCGCGCCTCTTTCACGCGCTGCTCGAGTGGATCGTCGGCATCACCGTCGCGCTCGGCGGCCTGGTCGTGCTGAGCCTCGTCACCAACGTGATCGCGGCGCCGTTCAACGACGCGCTCAGCGAGGCGGTCGAGCGCCTCGAGACCGGCGGCGAGGGCACGAAGTTCTCGATCCAAGTCCTGCTACGCGATCTCGTGCGGACGGTGCTGCTCGAGCTCTCGAAGCTCGGCATCTACGTCGCGATCATGGGACCGCTGTTCGTCGCGTCGCTGCTGCTGCCGGCGGTGGGGCAGGTCATCTACTCGATCTTCGGCTTCGTCTTCACGGCGATCTACTTCGCGATCGACTACATCGACTGGCCCGCGTCGCGGCGCAATCGCGGGCTGCGCTATCGCTTCAGCGTGCTGCGCCGCAACTTCTGGCCGATGTTTGGCTTCGGCACCGGCGTGTGGCTGTTCCTCTTCGTGCCGCTGGTGAACCTGCTGTTCATGCCCGCGGCCGTCGCCGGCGGGACGCTGCTATTCCTCGAGCTCGAGCGCGCCACCGAGCCGCCGCCTGAGCACGCTGGGCTTCCTGCTTGAATCGTTCGATGGCACCGTCCGTCCCAAGGCCCGACTCGCTTCCGCACTCTGTGTGGTAAGGTCGCGGCGTACATCAGAGCCCGTGAAAGTGGAGGCAGTGATGAAGAAGGCAGTAGCCATCGCCATGGTCGCGAGTGTGTTCGTCCTCGCTTTCGCCGTCGAAGCCAGCGCGCAGCGTCGCCGACCGACCAAGGGCCGCCGTGGGCGCACCGCCGCTGCGGCGGCACCGGCAGAAGCGCCGATGAGCGAGGCGATCTCGCCCGCGATGGGTGATCTCCGTTGGGGTATGACAAAGGCCGAGGTCTTCACGTACTTCCAGAACCAGATCCGCGAGCGCTATCGGCCGCAGCTGGCGAAGGCCGCCGGCGCGATCGAAGAGGATCGTCTGCGCGCCGAGATGGGCGATCACCTGCGCCGCCTGCGCGAGAGCGAGGTCTGCTTCCGCGGCAACCACACTGGCTGGGACGCATCATTCATCCGCGACGAGTTCACGCACAACAACAGCGAGTGCCTGCTCGTCAACAACGACGCGAACAGCCAGAACTTCTACTTCTTCATCAATGGGAAGCTGTGGAAGTGGTACAAAGCCTTCAACGCGGAGGTCTTCCAGGGGCAGAACTTCGCGCAGTTCAGCGAAGCGCTCCAGGCCCGCTACGGCCGCTCGCGCCAAGCGACGGGCGAGCTCGTCGCCGGCCGCGGCTCGCGCCAGTGGCTCGAGTGGCAAGACCCGACGACGCGCCTCCGTGCGATCGATCAGACGCAGTTCTACGGCTTCTTCTGCCTCGTCTTCGACGAGAAGGAGACGGTCGCCAACCTCGCGACGCTGCGCCGCAACGCGCCAGTCGCACGTGATGGCCGCCACGCGCTGGTCGACTCGGTGACGTCAGGCGAGGGCGAGACGGCGAACCCCGACTCGAACCCGGACATCGTCGACCGCATCACTGGCAACATTCGCAATCGGCAAGACGCGCCTGCGCCCGCGGCCGGCACAGGGCGCCCGGGTGCGCGCCCGACGGGCACACCGCCGCCCGCCGCGAACCGTCCGGCGCCAGCTGGTGACCCGCTCGGCAGCATGGATCTCTGAGGCGGCGCGCGGGTGACCGACGTATCCGACGCAGCGACGACCGCCGAAGTGGAGCGCGTGCTGCGCGAGCTCGTGCGGCCGGTGCTGGAGCGCGACGGTGGCGGCATCGAGCTCGTGTCGGTGGCGGGCTCCGACGTTGTCGTCCGCCTCGTCTCCGTGTGCGCGGGCTGCCCCGGCGCCGGCTACACCACCGACGCCGTGCTGACTCCGCTGATCAGCACGGTGGTCAGCGGCCTCTCGCTCAGAGTCGAACGCGCGCCCTAGGATAAAAGCAAAAAGCGCGCGACGAATGTGAGATCGCCAACGCTTTCCGCGTTTGACGCTGGGTGCCCACCGTCGCTATGATGAGCGTCCTCACTCGCCCGGAGCAACCTTTGGCCCGCTATCGGCTGCGCTTCCTACTGCAGGAATTCGACCTCATCGGATCCGAGATCGTGATCGGGCGAAGCCCCGAGTGCCACATCACGATCGAAGACCCGCTCGTCTCGCGCGAGCACATCCGCATTCGCGTGCTCGAGTCGGGCGAGGCCATCGTCGTCGACCTCGGCAGCCGCAACGGCGTCCGCATCAATGGTCGTCCGGTCGAGAGCAAAGGCGAGCAGCCGCTCAAGGACGGCGATCGGATCCGGCTGGGCACGCAGGAGTTGGTGTTCACGGTGGTGAAGGGACGCGAGCTGCCGGGGCGCCCGACTGGCTTCATGCGCATGTGCAACGCGTGCGGCACGCCGTACCCCGAAGGCGCAGGGACGTGTCCGCACTGCGGCGCGCAGACCAACCTCGACGAAGACACGATGAGCGGCCTCGCCGTGGAGCCGCGCCGCAACTGGACCTTTCAGCTGCTCGGCGAGGTCATCGAGCGCGCGCTGACGACGGGTCGCGCGGTCGAAGGCGATCGCTTGCTGCGGCGCGCCTCGAAAGAAGTCGAAGAGCGACTCGCCGCCGGCGACAAGCTCGACCCCACGCACGTGGCGATGATCGCGGGCTTCGCCGTTCGCCTCGCCGCGCTCGACGGCGGCAGCGAGTGGCTCGCGTGGGCGCTCACGCTCCATCGTCGCCAGTCGCTGATGGTGTCCGCCGCGGTCATCGACGCGCTCGAGAAGCTCGACCTCGACGCCTTCCCCGAGATGGCTCGCCTCGTCGGCAGCTACTGCAACTGGTACCGGCAGAGCGGCATCTCCGGACAAGGCGCCGATCTCAGCAACCTCGCGCGCCTCGAGGTCTTCGCCGCGCGGCACCCGTAGCGCGGTCGATCGCGTCGCTGACGGCGCGCATGAGCGCGTCAGTCGAGCGGATGCGGCGCGCCTCTGCGACGAAGTCGGCTTACGCGCCGACGACGCGCTCGAGCCCAGCGAGGCGCTGGAAGATGAACTTATCGCGGGGCGAGAAGGTGTCGGCCTTCTGCTGCATGGCTTGGACGTACTCGGTGATGATGCGGCCGCCGGGGTGTTTCACCTTGCGCACGAGCGCGTAGAGCGCGTCGATCGTCTCCGCGGTCATCAGGCGATCGGTCGTTTGGTGGATCTGGAACACCCAGTCGACCCAGCGCGGCTTGGCCGTCAGATCGGCGAGGCGCAGCGCGTAGCGCACGGCGTCGCGCACGCTGTCGTCGGCACCCGGACGGCCCGCCTGCGCCTTCTGCAGGAACTCGCCGAGCAGATTCGAGAGAATGCGCTCCGCGTCGTCAGGCCGTCCGAGCGCGAGCGCTTTGTCGGCAATGCCCGCGAGCAGCTGGAACGCCGACACCCGTCGCGTCTCCTCTTCGACGATGCCTGGCAGCGCGGCGAGCGGCGAGTGGGTCAGCTCCATCGTCTGTCGTCCGCTCGACTCGGGCTGCGTGACGGCGCCGCAGTGCGGACAGCGCGCGTCTTCCGGCGGGACCGGCAGGCGGCACGACGGGCACACCATCATCAGGCCGGTGGGGCGGCGATCGCGGTCGCGCAGGCCGACCTCGAGCAGGACCAGCTCTTGCGAGCCGATGGTCACCCGGTCCTGATGTTTCAGCTGCTGCGCGCCGATCGTGCGCTCGCCGTTGACGCTGATGCCGTTGCGGCTGCCGAGATCCTCGGCGACCACGGCATCGGCGGTGACACGCAAGACTGCGTGCCGCCGCGAGACGAGCGGATCGTCGACCGCGAGGCTGCAGTCCGAGCTGCGACCGATGACGAAGTCACCGAGCGGCATCTCGAGGTCAGTGGATTGATAGCGCAGTCGGTAGCGCGCCAAAGCACTCGCAGGCTATCACGCTTGCCCTCGAGGGCACCAAGTAGCTTAGCGCTGCCGACCGCTTTTGAAGAAGTGAGCGCTGCCGTTCACGCACGCGTGCAGCGGCGGACCGCTGACCTCGCGAGCGCCGCCGACGGCCGTCAGTTCGAGAGCGCTGCGATCTGACCGAGCTCGTTCTCGAGCCGACCTTGCACTTCGATGGTCTTGTCGAGCAGCGTCTTCAGCTCGGTCAGGCTCGAGCGATATTGGCCGAACGCGCTCGCCTGCTGGCCGAGCACGTTGATGCTCGACGCGCCCTCGACGAGGATCACGTATTGGCTCGGATCGGTGTCGAGCGGCTGACCCGTATAGATCTTCTTGGTCGCTGCGGCGCCGCCTCTACTCGCGCGCACACTCGCTTCCACTCTCGGTTGTGCCTGCTCGCCTGCGGGCGGCGGCGGCGGCGGATCGACGAATACGAGCGTGCCAATCAGCGCGCCCTCGATGCTGCGCGGCACGAGGCCGTATTGCGTCGAGGAGAGCGAGCCTGCGGCCTGGGCCGCGTTGGTGAGCTCGGTGCGTGCGCCGGCGTTGAGCGTGCGCGCCGAGATCGACGCGAACTTCTCCCAGAGCTGGTTGACGCCGTTGTAATACTCGAACAGCGCGTCGACGGTGCCCGGCTGGAAGGCGCCGTACTTGCGGCGCGAGAAGACGCCGGCCTCGAACGGCTTCTTCAGCGCGCGCAGCTGTTCGATGCTGGCGAAGTCGACCGCCGGCGGGTTCGCCCCAGACTTCTCGAGCGCAGCGTTGACCAGGCGCTTCGCGGTATTGACCGTGTCCGACGCGGTGTGCACCGAGTTGTAGATTTCTTTGCCGTCGGCGATGACCTGGCCGCGCAGGCGGTTTTGCTCGACGACGTTGCCTGTGCCGAAGCCGAGCGCGCCGCCGAGTAGGATGCCGAGCGCCAAGATGATGAACACGCGGCCGCCCTGCTTGCGGCCGATCTCGGCGTCGTTGACTGGCTTCTCGTCGATGACGAGCCGCACCTCGCGCGGACCGAACGCTTGTTGTGGACCTGCCGCGAACGGATCGGCGGGCGGTGGCGGAGCAGCAGGCGCCGCGGGCGCCGCACGCTGCATGAACGGCGGCGGCGCAACGGCCGACGCGCCGGGTAGCGGCGCCGGTCCGCCCAGGCTCGGAGGTGCCGCGACGGCAGCTCCAGGCGGCGGAACGAGTCCAGGCGGCGCGCCGAACGCCGGCGGCGCGATGCCGCCAGGCGCTGCGGCTGGTCCACCTAGCGCAGGAGCGGGAATCGCCGCTTTCTGCGTGTTGGGCGCGATGGTGCGTCCAAGGCGGGCCTTCAGGTCCTTGATGTCTTTCGGCTTCTTCGGCGGATCAGCGGACATGGATGCGGCGCAACGTATCTTTCGCGATGGGCCCCTGTCAACGACGTCGGTGCGTGTCGCCGCACTCCGCGTGCATCGCCGCAATTGCGCTCGCGCTGCGCTCGCTGCGTCCGTCTCCGCGATGCAGCGACGCGTTGCGAAATCGCCCGGCGACGCATAGATTCCGCCGCCCATGAAGCAAGTCCGCGTCGAGGAGCGCCGTGCCGTCTCCTTCGACGGCACCGAGCTCGCGTATCACGTCACCGGCGAGGGGCCGCCCATCGTCCTCGCCAACGGCCTCGGTGGCAGCTGGAAGGCGTGGAAGCACCAGATCGCGTACCTCGGCGATCGCTACCGCTTCATCAGCTGGACTATCGCGGCCTGTATCGCTCGGGGCCGCCTGGTGATCCCGATGCGCTCGGCATTGACGCGCAGGTGAAAGACGTGCTCGCCGTACTCGAGGCGGAGAACATCGATCGCACGGCCGTGCTCGGCTGGTCGATGGGCGTGCAGGTCGCGCTCGAAATGTTCCGCGTCGCGCCAGAGCGGGTCTCGGCGCTGGTGCTGGTGAATGGCGTCGCCGGTCGACCGTGGGAGACGGTGCTCGATCTCGACGCGATGAAACACATCGTGCCGCGCGCGCTCGGCGTCGCACGCGCAATGCCGGGGATCGTCGGCTCGGTGACGCGGCGCGTGATCTCGTGGCCGGAGACGGTCGGCTGGGCGAAGCGGCTCGGCCTCGCGGGGCGCACCCTCGACGAAGATCTCTGGGCGGATCTCGCCGGCTCGTTCCAAGACCTCGACATGGACGTCTACGTGCGGACGCTCGAGAAGCTCGGTCTGCACGACGCGTGGCCGACGCTCGATCAGATCGACATCCCGACGCTCGTCGTCAGCGGGGACCGTGATCTGTTCACGCCGCGGAGCGCCGCCGAGCGAATGGTGCGTGCGATCCGCGGTGCCGAGCTGCTGGTGGTGCCGGGCGGGACGCACTACGTCGCGGTCGAATATCCGGAGCTCGTGAATCTGCGTATCGAGAAATTTCTGCGCGAGCGCGGCTGGCCACCGAGCGCCATGTCGAGGGCGCCTTCGAGCGCGCCGTGAGTATGTGGCCTGGTCGTGGTTCGTTCGCGACAGAGCTTTGGGCGGCCGTGCTGCTCTCGGCGGCGCTGCTCGCGACGCTGTCCTCCGCGGCGTGTGGCGCGGGCGAGACAGACGCGACGGATCCGCGCCTGCTGCGCGCTGATGGGGTGACGCTGACGGCGGCGATCGCGCGCGACCCCGCGCCGCAGATCCTCGGCGAGGCGGACGGAATGATCGACGATCGCAAGCCGGTGCGCGCCGCCGAGGTGATGCGCACCGCGGCCGTTCCCGCGGTGCGCCGGCAGATCGAGCGTGTCGGCGCGCTGCAGCCGCGCTCCGTCGAGGGACGCGCGCTGCAGGAGCGCACGCTGCGCGCTTATCGCGCACGCATGCGCGCGATCGAGCAATACGCGGCGGCGCTCGCGCGCGGCGAGCTCGAAGACGAGACGCTGCTGCTCGCGGTGCGCGCGCATCGGCTGGCGGAGGAAGAAGTGCTCGCGGTGATCGGCGCCTCGCAACAGCTCGGCCATCCGCCGCGCGCAGTGCCCACTGGCGAGAGGTCAGGGGCGCGAGCGCCTTCGCCGTGAGCGCTGGTCGGAGTAGAGTGCAACCACAGGGCCGCGCATGATTGCCGTCGTCGATAACTACGACTCGTTCACCTACAACCTGGTCCAATACCTCGGCGAGCTCGGTGCGCAGGTGGCCGTCCATCGCAACGACGAGCTGAGCGTCGCTGCGCTCGCCGCCGAGGAGCCCGAGGGCATATTGCTGTCGCCCGGACCAGGCACGCCGGATGACGCGGGGATCACGCTCGAGCTGATCCGTACGCTCGCCGGAAAGGTGCCGCTGTTCGGCGTCTGCCTCGGCCAGCAGGCGATCGGCCAGGCCTTCGGCGGCAAGGTGGTGCGTGCTGCCCGGCCGATGCATGGCCGCACCTCGCCGATGTTTCACGAGGGCAAGGGGGTCTTTGCGGGGCTGCCATCGCCGTTCGCGGCGACGCGCTACCACTCGCTGATCGTCGAGCGCGCGTCGCTCCCGGAAGCGCTCGAGATCACCGCGTGGACGGACGACGGAGAGATCATGGGGCTGCGCCATCGCACGCTCGCGATCGAGGGCGTGCAGTTTCACCCCGAGTCGTTCCTCACCGAGCACGGGCATGCGCTGCTGCGCGCGTTCCTCGACCGGCTGCCAGAGCGCGGCGCTCGACCTGCGCGCGAGGCGGCGTGATCCGCGACGCGATCGCGCACGCGCTCGAGAATCGCGAGCTCGACGCGGCGACCATGGACGGCGCGATGGAGCTGATCCTCGCAGGCGGCGCGACCGCCGCGCAGATCGCCGCGCTCGCGATTGCGCTGCGCATGAAGGGCGAGACGGCGAGCGAGCTGGCGACGGCTGCGCGCGCGCTGCGCCGCCACGCGACGAAGGTCGCAGCGCCAGAAGGCGTGGTGCTCGATACCTGCGGAACGGGCGGCGACGGCGCGGGGACGATCAACGTGTCGACCCTCGCGGCAGTCGTCGTCGCAGCCTGCGGCGTGCGCGTCGCCAAGCACGGCAACCGCGCGGTCTCGTCGCTGTGCGGCAGCGCCGATGTGCTCGAGCTGCTCGGCGTGCGCACCGACGCGGCGCCCGCGCAGCTCGAGCGATTGATCGCCGAGGTCGGCCTCGCGTTCTTGTTCGCGCCTGCGCACCACCCGGCGCTTCGCTTCGCCGCGCCGGTGCGCCGCGAGCTCGGCGTGCGCACGTTCTTCAATCTGCTCGGGCCGCTGGCGAATCCCGCCGGAGCGACGCACCAGCTGCTCGGCGTCTACGATCGCGCGCGCGTGCGCCAGCTCGCGGAGGTGCTCGCGCTGCTCGGTACGCGCAGCGCTTGGGTCGTCAGTGGCAGCGGACCTGGCGGCGTCGGCGTGCTCGACGAGATCAGCCCGTTTGGTCCCACGCAGATCGCAGCCCTCGCAGAGGACGGCTCGGTGCGCGAGTACGAGCTGACGCCGGCGGCGTTCGGCCTCGACGTCGCGCCGCCCGAGGCCCTGCGCGGCGGGGATGCGGCGCACAACGCAGCGCTCGCGGGGCGGATTCTCGCGGGTGAGGCGCTGCCCGCGCGAACGGCGGTGCTGCTCAACGCAGCCGCGGCGCTGGTCGTCGCAGGCGTCGCGGCGACGCCGCGTGAGGGCGCGCTCCAGGCCGCGCACGCGCTCGATACGGGCGCCGCGCGCGCGAAGCTCGACGCGGTCGTCGATTTTCTCTCACGTGCGCAGGCAGAGGATCGGTATACGCAGCGCGACGAACCGAGAGATGAGGGCGGATGAGTCGCGTGAGCGGTGGCGGGCAGCTCGGTGCACTCATCACGCGCAAAGGTCGCGAGGTGCAGCGCCGTCGCGCACACACGATGCTGGCGGAGTGCTGGCAGACGCAAGGCGCCGTCGACATCCACGCCGAGGCGTCGATCGCCGCGCTGCTGCGTCGCCCTTTGGGCGCTCCGCCGCGCGTCATCGCGGAGATCAAGCGGCGCAGTCCGAGCGCTGGCACGCTGCGTTCGTGGGAGCGCGGCGACGTCGCGTCGATCGCGCGCGCCTATGTCGACGCCGGTGCGACGGCGGTGAGCGTCCTCTGCGACGCCGACTTCGGTGGCACGCCGCTCGACGTGCGCCGCGCCGCGCGCGCGTGTGCCGCACCGGTGCTCTACAAGGAGTTCGTGCTGCACCCCGTCCAGCTCGATGCCGCGCGCGCGCTCGGTGCATCGCTGGTGCTGCTGCTCGCGTGCGTGCTCGACGACGGCTCGCTGAGCGCGCTGATGGATGCGTGTCGCGCGCGCGGTCTCGCCCCGCTCGTCGAGATCGCGAACGAGGACGAGCTGCGTCGCGTGCTCCGGCTCGATCCGCGCCTCATCGGCGTCAACGCGCGCGACCTGCGCACCTTCGAGGTCGACCCGCGCGAGGCCGAGCGGCTCGTCGCAATGGTGCCCGCGGAGCCCATCGTGGTGTACATGAGCGGAGTGCGCGAGAGAGCAGACTTCGAGCGTGTCGCAGCGAGCCGCGCGGACGCCGTGCTGGTCGGCGAAGGGCTGATGCGCGCGCCGTCGCCAGGCGCCAAGCTCCGCGAGATCCTGGGGACGCCGTGAGGAACGCATGATGACCGAGACCGTGCTCGTCACGGGTGCCCGCGGCACCGTCGGCAACTACGTCGTCGGCCTGGCCGAGGCCGCCGGCTATCGCGTCATCGCCAACGATCTCACCGCTGCCGGCGTGCCGGTGCCGGTGCGCGGTGAGGTGCGCATCGGCGATCTGCGCGATGCGAGCGTGCTCGAGCGCGTCGTGCGCGGCGTCGATCACGTCGTGCACACCGCGGCGCAACTCGACGCGACCGCCGATCTGGCGCAGCTCGCGGCGAGCAACACCGACGTCGTCGTGCGGCTCTACGAGGCCGCGGATACCGCGCGCGTGAAGCGCTTCGTGCACATGTCGACGTCGATGCTGTACGCGTCGCGCCAGTCACAGCCGCTCACCGAGGACAGCGAGGTCGCCCCGCGCGGCCCGCACGGCATGTCGAAGCACGGCGCGGAAGCGTTCCTCCGCGGCCGCGGCACGAGCGCTGGACCCGCGTGGACGATCTTGCGCGCGGCACCGATCTACGGCCGCCGCGGCCGACACTTCGCCGCCGTGCTGCTCGCGGTCGGGCCGATCCTGAAGCTCGGGCTGCCGCTGGTGCCGCGTCCCCGCAGCGGGCCGCGTCACACCTTCGTCCACGCCGAGGACGTCGCGCGCGCGCTGCTGTTCGCGCTGCGTCGCGATCAGACGGCGGGCGAGATATACAACGTCGCCGACGAAGATCCGCTGCCGCTCGGTGATCGCATCGCCGAGACGTTTCGCGCGTATGGGCTCGCATCGATCCCCGTCGGGCCGCTGCGCGACGGCATGCTCCACTGGATGGCGCGCTCGTTCGCGGCGCCGGGCGCGTATCAGGCGGCCGACACCAGCGCGCTCGTCGCGTGGCGCTTGGTGATGCTGCGCCACGGCCTGAAGGCTGCGCTGCGGCCGCGGCTCGACGCGGAGGCGGTGACGCTGCTCGACGACGAGCTCGTGGTGGACGCGAGCAAGCTGCGTGCGCTCGGCTGGGCGCCGCGCTTCCCGCGCTTCGCCGAGGGCTTCCGCGAGGTGCTACGGTGGTATCAAGCTGAGCGCTGGGTACCGCGGTACGCCTGAGCACAATACGCGTGAGCACAGTGCGCCTGAGCAGAGTGAGCGAGAGGCACCCAACATGCGTGAGAAGATTCAGCGCGCGATGGCGCTCCAGCGAGAAGGCGCGGCGGTCGTCGAGCAGGCGCTGCTGGTCGCGCGCAGCGTCGCAGGGGCGCGCCGCACGCGTCTCGTCGGCCTGCCTCGCGTCCCGGCGGAGTCGACGTCGCGCCCACGCACTGTGATCTTCGTCCACGGCTTCTTTGCCGCTGGGCCGGTGTTCGATCCGATGCGCTTGCAGGTGGAGCGCGCGCTCGACGTCTCGACGGCGGACTTCACCTACGGCCCGATCGGTCGCTTCGAGGACATCGCCGCGCGCTTCGCCGCGATCGCCGACAAACACGCCGCGCGTGGCCCGATCGATCTGGTCGGGCACTCGCTCGGCGGGTTGGTGGCGCGCTGGTACGTGCAAGAGCTCGGCGGTGCGCGTCACACCGAGCGGCTGATCACGCTGGCGACGCCTCACGCCGGCACCGAGGCCGCGCGCATCGCGCCGACGGGTCTCGGTCATGCGCTGCGCCCAGGCAGCCACATCGTGCGTCGCCTCGCTGCCACACGGCAGGTCGCGCGCGACGTCGTGCACACCGCGATCGTCGCGGGCGCCGACCGGATGATCACGCCTCCGTCGAGCGCCTCCGCGGTCGAAGACGCGCTCGTTCACTGGTTCGATCAGCTCGGACACAACGAGATGTTGTTCGACCGCGGCGTGTACGAGCGCGTCATCGAGGCGCTCGCGCTAGCGTCGGAATCGTCGCTCGCTGCAGCACCGCGCTGAGCCGATCGCGGCGTCGGAATCGTCGCTCGCTGCCGCGCCGCGCTGAGCCGATCGCGGCGTCGGAATCGTCGCTCACTGCACGGCCGCGCTGCCGATCGGAGCGTCGCTGGGCGCCCCGATCAGCCGCGCGGAAACGTGATGCGAAACGTCGCGCCGGTGGACGTCGCCGGGCTCTGCACTTCGATCTGCGCGCCGTGTGCGTCGGCGATCTGCTTCACCAGCGCGAGGCCCAGCCCGGTGCCCTGCGCGCGCTGCGTGTAGAACGCCTCGAACAAGCGCGGCAGGCTCTCGCGAGACACGCCGTGCCCCGAGTCGTGCACCTCGATGACGGCGCTCCCGTCTGCGCCTTGCTGCACGACGACGCGCACGCGCGCGCCGTTCGGCGAGGCCTGCACGGCGTTTCGCACCAGGTTCCACACGACCTGTCGCACCTGCGCGCCGTCGACCTTGGCGATGACCGGCGCGTCCGCCCCGTCGATGTCGAGCGTGACCTGGCTTGCATGCGCCACGCCCGCGCGCGCGACCTCCACGACCTCACGCGCGATCGCCGCGAGATCGTGATCGTCGCGCTCGAGCGCACGCGGTCGGCCGAGCTGCAGCATCGTCGCGACGAGATCATCGAGGCGCTCGACCTCCGCGACCACGATGCCGAGCAGCTTGCGATCTTCGGCGCTCAGCTCCGCGGCCTCGCGCACCAGCTGCACCGAGCCTGAGATCGAGCCAAGCGGGTTGCGAATCTCGTGCGCGAGCCCCGCGGCGATGCGGCCGAGCTGCGCCAGGCGCTCGGCGCGCTCGGCGGCGTCGCGAAGCGCCCTGACCTCACTCAGGTCTTGGAACACGACCAGCCCGCCGAGCTTCCGACCGCGCTCATCGAGGAGCGCCGTCTGCGTGTAGCCTGCGGGGAACGTCGATCCGTCGCTGCGCCGCGCGATGGTCTCGGCGCGCAGGGTCACGTCGGTGCCATCGGCGACAGGCGGCAAGATCGACGTGACCGGCAGGCCCAGCAGCCCGCCGCCCTCCGCGTGAAAGATCGCGCGCGCCGCCGGGTTCGCGGTGCGGACGTTGCCGTGCTCGTCCGTGGTGAGCAGGCCCGCTGGGATCGAGCGCACGATGTCGTCGTTGAGGCGAGCGAGCGCGGCGGCGCTCTCGGCGACCTTCACCAGCTCGCCGCCCGTCCGACGCAGGCGCGCCGCGAGGTAGCTCGCCAGCACACCGACGACCGCGAGCCCGACGACGTTGCGCAGCAGCGCGAAGCCGTTCGCCGGATCGGCGAGGTGGTAGTGGCTGTGCTCCTGATCGGGCGGGTGCGGCAGCCAGCCATTCGACATCGCGACGCTGAGCGTCACGTAGAGCACGACCGCCCACGCCGCCGCAGCGCGCGCCGCGCCCGGACCCACGAGCACCGCGCCTGCCAGCGTCGTGATGCCGAACAGAAACGTGAACGCGCTCGTCACGCCGCCGACCAGCCAGACGAGCCCGAGCTCGAGCGCGAGATCGAGTACGACCTGCGCGTTGCCGAGCACACGCAGGCCGGTCGCGCTCGCGCCGGTGCTGCCCGGACTCGACCGCTCCGCCGAGGTGCCGCGCAGCGCTGCGCCCGGACTCATGCGCCGCAAGAGGAGCGCAGAGAGCATCGTCGCGGCGTACGTCGCGACGATCAGCCCCGAGAGCGCGTGACCAGTGAACGTGTCGACACGCCCCTGCGCCGTGAGCAGATGGCCGCCGAGCATCAGCGTCGCGACGACCAGGCGCCCGACGAGCCAAAGCGCAACGCGTCGCGCGTCGCCGCTCTCGTCGGAGGACACTGCGCTCGGCACACGCGGCGCAGGTGCGCGCGCGGTCTCTCCAAGGCGAAGTGCAGCAGTCACGACGTCGTTCTCGCGACCAGCGCGGTCGCCGACTACTCGGCCTTGATCTTGCCGGCGATGTCGAAGATCGGCATGTACATCGCGATCAGCATGAAGCCGACCATGCCGCCGATGACGACCATCATGATCGGCTCGAGCAGCGACGTCAGCGCGCCGACGGCGACGTCGACTTCTTCCTCGTAGAAGTCGGCGATCTTGTTGAGCATCTGATCGAGCGCGCCGGTCTGCTCACCGACGCCGATCATTTGCACGACCATCGGTGGGAACGCCTTGGTCTCGAGCAGCGGCTCGGCCATCGTGCGGCCTTCGCGGATCTTCTCCGACGTCGTGACGATGGCTTTCTCGATGACGACGTTGCCGCTCGCTTTGGCGACGATGTTGAGCGCGTCGAGGATCGGCACACCAGAGGAGAGAAGGGTGCCGAGCGTGCGGGTGAACCGCGCCACCGCGATCTTGCGCATCACCGGCCCGAGGATCGGCGCGGTGAGGATTAGGCGATGGAAGAACTCTTTGCCCTTCGGCTTGCGATACGTGTACGTGAACGCCATCGAGCCGCCGATCATCACCGCGAGGATCAGCGGCAGCCAGCTGATGAAGCCGTTGCTCAATCCGATCACGAACGCGGTGATCGCCGGCAGCTCTGCGTCGCCGCCGAAGTCCTTGAACATGTCCTCGAACGTCGGGATGACCCAGTACAGGAGGATGAACAGCACGCCTACGGCGATGACGCCGACGCCCGTCGGATAGACGAGCGCGCCCTTCACCTGGCGCTTCAGCTTCACGCGCTTCTCGATGTAGACCGCGAGGCGATTGAGGATGGTGTCGAGGATGCCGCCCATCTCGCCCGCCTGGACGAGATTGGTGAACAGATCGTCGAACACTTTTGGATGACGGCGCAGCGCATCGGAGAAGGTCGCGCCTTCTTCCACGGTTGCCTTGATGTCGCGGATGATCGCGTTGAACGCCTTGTTGTCGCCCTGCGCCGCGAGAATCTCGAGGCACTGCACGAGCGGCAGACCGGCATCGATCATCGTCGCGAACTGACGCACGAAGATGACCAGCTCCTTCTCGCTGACCGGCGAGCCGAACGTGAAGTTGAACTCGCGGCCCTTCTTCTTGACCTTGACCGGGCTGAGGTTCTGCGCGCGCAGGCGGTTCTGGACGGCGTCAGCAGTCTCCGCCTCCATCACGCCTTTCTTCACCTCGCCGGCTCGGCCGCGCGCTTCCCAGGCAAACTCCGCCATGGCACCTCGACCGCGAGTCTACGCGATGCGCGCCAATACGGTCAAAAGTCGACACGGCTGGATCGCGCCTCGTCCGCGAGCGCGCCGAACCGCCGACGGGACCACTCCGAGGCTCGACGGGCGTGGCCGCTGGTCGCGGTGCTCAGCGTCGGTACGGGTTGTTCATCAGCTCGTCGTCGTCGGATCCGCCGCCCGTCGGCGCGCCGCCGCCACTCCCGTTGCGATCGCGATGGCGCCGGCGGCCGGATCCCGACGGCGTCGCGGGTGGCTCGGCGCCAACCTGGAGCTGCGCCGCGGGGATCGTCGCGCCGGCCTCGGGGTCGTCGCCCGCTGCGGTGGGTGCGCTCGGCGCCGCCACGGATGGCTGCGTCGGTGTGGCCGGCGAAGCGGGGGCGACGGCGACGGGCGGCGCCGGCATCGCTGGCGCCTGCGCGCCCACGGGCGACGCGCTGCCGCCGTTGCCCGCCTGGATCGCGAAGAACGCCCCGGTGCCGATCGCGCCGAGGATGACGATCGCCGCGACGGTGGCGAGCACGTAGACGAGCGGACTGCGTCGCTTCACCTCGACCGGCGCGTCGAGGCCCGTGTAGCTGCGCTGCGCATCGCTCGGCAGCGGCATGCTCATCGCATTGCTGTCGCGCGGCATGCTCATCGAGCCGGTGTCGCGTGGGCTTGCGTCGAGCGAACCAGGCATCCCCGGCGGCGGACCGAGCGCGCCCGGTCGCGGCACGCCCGGCAGCGACTTGCTCGGCGTCGACGCCTGCGCGCCGGCCCACGCGCCCGCTGGCATGCTGCGGCTGCGCGACGGCATCGACGGCATCGACGGCTCGGAGGAGTGGCGCGGCGTCGGCATCGACGCGGACATCGAGCCTTCCGCCGAGCTCAAGCCGCGGATCGCCTCTTGGATCCGCACCTTCTCTTTGCCGAGCTTCTCCGCGGCGAGCTTGCGCACGACCTCGCCGACCTGACGCGCCGTCGCGATGCCACCGACTGTTGGCGCGACCAGCTCGAGCGCCTCGGAGAACTCATCTGCGCTCTGAAAGCGACGCGCCGGATCGCGCTCGAGAGCGCGGGCGCAGATCGCGTCGAACGGTGCGAGCTCAGCGCGCGCCTCGGATGGCTCCGGGATCGGCTCGATGAGGATCTTGTTGAGCGTCTGTGCGTTGGTGTCCGCGCGGAACAGGCGACGCCCAGTGAGGCCTTCCCACAGGATGATGCCCATCGCGAACAGGTCGGAGCGCTGGTCGGTCGCGCCCGTCGACGCGTGCTCCGGCGCCATGTACGCGAGCTTGCCTTTGAACTGGCCCTCGCGTGTCGAGGTGAGGCGGACCTCGGCTTTCGCCACGCCGAAATCGGTGAGACGGCCGATGCCGTCGGTGCCGACCATGATGTTGTGCGGGCTGATGTCGCGGTGCACGAGCTGCAGCGGCACGCCGTGCTCGTCGACGAGATCATGCGCCGCGGCGAGCCCAGCGAGCGCGTCGAGCACGACGCGCAACACGACCGGCGGGGGCACGCGGAGGCCGTCTTTGGCGGCCTGCTGCAGCAGCGCACCGAGGTGGTGGCCCTCGATGTAGTCCATCACCAGGAAGAAGCCGTCGCCCTCGGTATCGCTGATGTCGAGCGTCGCGACGACGTTCGGATGATGGATGCGCGCGGCGAGGCGAGCCTCGTCGAGGAACATCGAGATGAACTCTTCTTCGTGCGCGAGGTGCGGGTGCAGCACCTTCACCGCGACTAGCCGCTCGAATCCCGCGACCGCGAGCGCACGCGCGACGTAGACGCCCGCCATGCCGCCGGCCGCGAGCTGCGAGAGCACCTGATAGCGGCCGAGCCGGCGCCCCGACAGGCTGGGCACCGCGCCGAGGCTTCCGGGAGTCGCTGGCGCCGTGCCGGCCATCAGAAGTGCCCTCCCACCACGCCGACCGCGCCACCCTCGACCGGCGCGATGCCCGCTCGCACCGTCGGCGTCGCTCGGCGCGCGGCCTCGCTGCGCGCTTCACTGCGGCCGCCCCAATTCGTCAGCAGCGCGAACACCAGCGTCGTCGCGCCGAGCACCGCGGTGCCGGCGATCAAGATGTTGGTGCGCAGCTCTTTGCCCTGCCCAGCGTCGAGCGCTTCCTGCGTCGGGCTCGCCTCGTAGTCGGCGACGCCCGCGTTGGTGTCGAGCCCCGACCAGACCAGCACGCCGCCAGCCGCGACCGTCAGCCCCGCGCTCACGATGAACAGCACCGGCGAGAGCCCGCCGCTCTCCGGCGTTCGCGGCGTCTCGCGCTCGTTCGTCTCTGCGGCGCCGTCCGCCGTCGTGCTGGCGCCAGCCGCCGCATCGGCCTCGCGCCGACGCAGCGCAGCAGCCGGCCAGCCACGCGAGCCCATCGGCGGCGGGTCCGCTTCGGGTGGGGGAGGCGGCGGCGCGGTGAAGCTCAGCGGCTTCTGCGATCCCGCGGCGCCGGTCACGTGCTGCGCTTCCGCGTCGCCGGTCTCGAAGTGCGCGCCGACGATGTGGTCGCCGCCAGGCTCGAGATAGAATGACGTCCACTCTTGGAGCGTGCCGTCGAGGTCGACGGTGCAGTTGTCGCACGTCACGTCGACGCGCACGTACGCACGATTCGCCGCCGCGACGATCGGCTCGGCGACGCGCGCCGCGGAGCGCTCCTGCCCGTATTGGATCTGCAGCCGCAGCGCGAGATTCGACGCGCGCAGAGTGTTCTCCGCGCGCTGATTCGCGCGCACCGCCTGCAGCAGCGCAGGTGCCGCCGGCGCCATCCGATGAGCAGTCTCGAACCAGCGCGCCGCAGCGACGTAGTCGCGCGAGAGATACGCCGCAGTGCCGCGATCGTAGGCCTCTGCGGCCGCTTGGCGCTGCTGGCCGCTCGGCTCCGCCGCGGTCGTCGTCTCTGGCTCTGTCGGCGCGTCTTGCGCGACGGCGACGTCGGCGTGCATCGACGCGGCGGCGGCGAGAATCGTCGCGCACGCGAGCGCGACGCGAGACGTGACGATGCGGTCACCGCGCGGTGTGCGCGGTGTGCCTGCGATCGCCAGTTGCGGGTGTTTTGTAGTCAACCGAAACCCTTGTGAATAATGACGGTGCACACGCTCCGACGTCAAGAGACGTCGCGAGCTTGGCAAGCGCAGACTCACGCTTTGCGTACGCTGCGCCGCGTCATTTCCTGCTGCACACACCGACGCTGGTTAGGCGCGCGGCCGACGCCCGCCGACGCCATGCTCGATCATCGAGCGCAGCTCGAGCGGATCGGCGGAGCGCAGCTCGGCCTCTTCCAGCGTGATGAGCCGCCGCTCGAGCAGCGAGTGCAGCGACTGGTTCATCGTCTGCATTCCGGACGTGCCCTGGCCGGTCTGCATGACGCTGTAGACCTGATGCACCTTGTCCTCGCGGATCAGGTTTCGGATCGCGGCGTTCGGCACCATCACCTCGACGCAGGCGACACGTCCGGGTCCATCGGCGCGCGGCAGCAGCAGCTGCGAGAGCACGCCCTGCAGCACGAACGAGAGCTGCGCGCGAACCTGCGGCTGCTGGTGCGCGGGGAAGACGTCGATGATGCGGTTGATCGACGCGACCGCGCCGTTGGTGTGCAGCGTCGCGAACACGAGGTGACCGGTCTCGCTGATGGTGAGCGCGGCTTGGATCGTCTCGAGGTCGCGCATCTCGCCGACGAGCACGACGTCCGGATCCTGACGCAGCACGTACTTGAGCGCGTCTTTGAAGCTGTAAGTGTCAGTGCCGACCTCGCGCTGATTCACCACCGACAGCTTGTGGTGGTGCATGTACTCGATCGGGTCTTCGATCGTCATGATGTGCTGGCGTGTCTCGGCGTTGATCTTGTCGATCATCGAGGCGAGCGTGGTGCTCTTGCCGGAGCCCGTCGGCCCGGTGACGAGCACCAAGCCACGCGGCAGTGACGCCAGGGCCGACACCACGGGCGGCAGGCCGAGCTCGTCGAATCCCATTATTTTGTAAGGGATCGCGCGAAATGCGCCGGCCGCCGCGCCGCGCTGCATGAAGATGTTCGCGCGGAAGCGCGAGAGGTTCTTCACGCCGAACGAGAGATCGAGCTCGTTGGTGCGCTCGAACGAGACCTTCTGCTCCTCGGTGAGCGCGGAGTAGCAGAGCTCTTTGGTCTCCACCGGGCCGAGCGCCGGTGTCTTCATCGGGATAAGCGCCCCATCGATGCGCAGCGACGGAGGTGCGCCGGCGGTGATGTGAAGATCGGACGCGCCCTTCTCGATCATCACGCGCAGCAGCTGCGGAAGAGTGATTCGCGGAGCGTCCTGCGGCGGCTGCATCATGGCCGCGAGGATACGCGATCTGCGCGGCTCAGATCTCGACCTTCGTCCACAGGCGGCCGCGCAGCCAGGCCTTGCGTCGATCCGCGCGCGTCACGATCCGCGCGGCGCTCCACGCCGCCAAGAGGTGGCCCTCCATGCCGAGCCCAGGGGTCGTCTGGCCGCTGCAGAGGAGCAGCCGATTGACGGGAGTGCGCACCGGCAGCGCGCTCAGCCCGAGCGCGCTGGTCACTGGATAGCCGTAGAGCGTGCGCATCGTCTGCGGGCCGCGGGTCCACGGCTCCGGCGCAGGGCGCGAGCGCCCGGTGCGCACGTCGAGCACCGGGCGACCATCGTGCGGCGAGTCGATCAGCTGCACGGTGCGGCCGAGGAACGGCACCAGCTCACCGAGCGACGCGAACACGCGCTCGCGGACGCCGTCGAGGTAGGCAGGCACATCCTCGATGCCGCGCCGTGGCAGCAGCGTCTCGACGCACAGCAGGCGGCGGCCGGACGCGTCGGGCGGGTGCGCCTCGATGTGCAGCAGGTTTTCCGCGGAGAGCGGCCGCCGCGCATCGCGCACGAAGTAGACGTCGCGCGCCATGCCCATCGGCACGCCGTCAGCGGCGAGCACGAGGTTGAGCGTGTAGCGGAACCAGCGCGCTTGCGGCTCACCGAGGCGCTCGAACAGCTCCTCGAATGGGCGGCGATCGGACAGCAACCGCATCAGCCCGGAGACGTCGCCACCGTACGCGACAAACGACGCGCCGATCTCCTCGCCCGAGCCGGCGATGCGCACGCCCACGGCGACGCCGCGCTTGAGGAGGAGCGCGTCGGCGCGGTCGCGCTCGCGCAGCTCACCCGAGTGCGTGCGCAGCTTCTCGACCAACATCTGTCGCAGCCCCGCCTCGCCGCCCTCGAGCACCGCCGAGCCGCGCAGCAAGCTGCCGTAGAGCCGATGCAGGCGCAGCGGCGTCGGATAGTCCGGATCCATGCCATCGAGGAAACGCGTTGGCGCTTGGACGACGAGGCGAAACGGATGTTCCTCGCGCAGCTCCGCGAACGGATCACGCCCGCCGCCGTTCTTGTCGAACGACAGATGCGCGGCCGCGCGCGTCAGCTCACGCCGTTCGAAGAACGTCTCCGGCGGCCATACGAGATCGCGCTCGAGCAAGCCATCGAGCTCGGCGCCGGTGCGCGCGACGCTGCGATGAAAGTCTTCGACCGGCCGCCGCACCTCGGGAAACTCCCGCTCGATCTCGCGCTCGAGCTCGGCGTCGCTCTCCGGCAAGTCGAGCCGATGACGCGGCAGCGCGACCTGAAACACCGGATCCATCGCCAGCGCACGACGACGAAACAGCTGGTTGAGCGCGAGCTCCGCGAAGATGCGCCGCGCGACTGGCGAGCCCGCCGCCGTGAACGAGAACGGCGCGCGCGGCAGCATCAGGCCATCGCCGGCGTCGTACGTCGCTGGCAGATCGTCTTGGCCGAGCACGAGTACGCGAAAGCCGCGCTTGGCCAGCAGCGTCGCCGCGAGCAGCGGGCCGAGCTGCGTGCCGAGCACGACGACGTCGTAGAAGTTGCCGTTCATCGCAGCGCCGGCGCGTACAGCACGTCGAGCGCGTCGCTCTGCTGCGTGGCGCTCAGCTGCGGCACCGCGCCGAGCACGATCGTGCCGCGCGCGATCGCGTCGATCACCGCGGGCAAGAGCACGTGTTCGGCGCGCTGGATCCGCGCATGCAGCGACGCGACGTCGTCGCCAGGTTCCACGCGCACCGCGGCCTGCGCGAGCACGGCGCCGGTGTCGACGCCTGCATCGACGAGGTGGACGGTGCAGCCGGTGATCCGCACGCCCGCCGCGAGCGCTTGCGCCGGCCCATCGCTGCCCTTGAACGACGGCAGCAGCGCCGGGTGCACGTTGACCATGCAGTGCGGGAAGCGCGCGAGCATCGCTGGCCCGACGATGCGCATGAAGCCGGCGAGCACGACCAGGCCCTGTGCGTCGTGCGGCTCGAAGCACTGCGCGACGGCGGCTGCGAGTCGCTCGTCCCACGCTGCGCGATCGCTCTTGCCGTTCAGCGCGACGACGAGAGTCGCGATGCCGTGCTCTGCCGCGAGCGCCAGCGCCGGCGCGTCTTTCTTGTCGGAGACGACCGCTACGACGCGCGCGGCGCACGTCCCGGCGTCGCACGCGGCGAGGATCGAGCGCAGATTGCTGCCGCGCCCCGATGCGAGGACGACGACGTCGAGCGATGCGCTCACGGCCGACATTTTACGTCAGACGAAGCGAACGCGCGCTTCGAAGTCGGCGCCCGGCATCGCGACGACCTCGCCGATCACGCTCGCCGTCTCGCCCGCCGCGATGAAGCCCGCGAGCACCGCGTCGACCTGCTCCTTCGCGACGACGCCGACCAAGCCGAGCCCGAGGTTGAACGCGCGCCGCATCTCGTCTTCGTCGATGTCACCGGCGCGCTGCACCAGATCGAAGATCGCTGGGCGCTTCCAAGTGCGCGCGTCGATGGCGACGCCGAGCTCCTCCGGCAATACGCGCGGCACGTTTCCCGGGAGCCCACCGCCGGTGATGTGCGAGAGCGCGTGCACCGCGCCCGGTAGCGCCGCGAGCACGGCCTGCACTGACTTTGCGTAGATCTTCGTCGGCCGAAGCAGCGCTGCGCCGAGCGTCTCGCCGAGCTCCGCGACGTGCGCGTCGAGCTTCATTCCCGCGCGCTCGAGCAAGGCCTTCCGCACGAGTGAATAGCCATTCGAGTGCACGCCGCTCGAGGCGACGCCGATCACCACGTCGCCGACGCGCACCTGCTTGCCGTCGAGGATCTTCGCGCGCTCGACCACGCCGACCGCGAAGCCCGCGAGGTCGTATTCGCCGTCCGCGTAGAAGCCGGGCAGCTCCGCCGTCTCGCCGCCGAGCAGCGCGCAGCCCGCTTGCTCGCAGCCGAGCGCGATGCCCTTGATGACGTCCGCTGCGCGCGCGACGTCGAGCTTGCCAGTCGCGAAGTAGTCGAGGAAGAACAGCGGACGCGCGCCCGAGGTCACGATGTCGTTCACGCACATCGCGACCAGATCGATGCCGACCGAGTCGTGGACGTCGGCGAGAAACGCGAGCTTCAGCTTGGTGCCGACGCCGTCGGTGCCCGACACGAGGATCGGATCGACGAGCCCCGAAGGCAGCGCGCAGAGCCCCGCGAAGCCGCCTACGCCACCGAGCACCTCCGGGATGCGCGTGCGCGCGGCGAACGGCTTGATGCGATCGACGAGCGCGTCGCCCGCATCGATGTCCACGCCGGCGTCGCGATAGCTGAGCTTGCCCATAGCGGCCGCGACGCTAGCAGAGTGGGCGCGCGGGCGCATCGACGGCCATCGGCTGGCGACAGGGCTCTCCTCAGCGCTTCCGTCGCGTCGTCGTCAGCGGTGAAGAGAGAAGCGGCGCGGCAAGATACCCGACTTCCCCCATCGGCAAAGTGCGATATAGCTCACGCTCCGAGCGCGGCGCCAGATGACAACGGCCGCGCTTCCACTAGGATGCGCGCCGTGTCGACCGACCCGCAGTCTCCCGCGATTTCTCACGCAATTTCGTCGCCCCCGCAGCACGCCGGTCAGGCGCAGCCGACGCTTCGGCTCGGCCTCGCCGGCTTCGTGTACGAGGATCTTCACCGGCCGGAGAAGCTTCTGGAGCTGCTGGCGCTGTTCGACGCGGAGCTGCTGCGCGACGAGCCCGCAGCGCACGCTGGGCTGCTCGCGTGGCGCGCCGATCCGGACGGACTCGATGTCGGCAAGGCGAGCGAGGCGATCCTTGCGGCAGCGCCGCACGTCGAGCGCTTCGTCGCGCGTCTGTTCGGCGTCGAAGATGCGATGCGCCGCAAGTCGGAGGAGATTCGCTACGACGATCCGGTGTTCGCGTTCAAGCGCGAGTTCGCCAAGAAGCGCGTGCTCAAGGCGGGCGCTGGCAAGGCGTGGCTCGAGACGACGCCGCCCGGCTCACGCGAAGGTGCGGCCGCGGTCGCGCGGGTCGCGATGTCTGCGCTCGGGGCGCGCCTCGACACCGACGAAGAGCGCGAGATCGCGACGGCGACGCTGAAGCTGCACGAGGCCGACGAGACGGCGCGGCGCGTGCAAAAGCAGGGCGGCGCGGTGTGGACGGAGGGCCTGCGCGAGCGCCTGTCCGTGTTGCGTTCCGCGCTGCGCGCCGACGCGGTGGCGAGCGCTGCGCTCGGCGCGGACACGCTGGGCGGTGCCGGCGATGCGGGCGACTTCGCGCTCGCCGCGCGTCTCGGCGACGCGGTCGAGGCGTGGCTCGCGGCGCGCATCGCCGATGCGCACGACGGCGCGCATCAGTGGACGTCGCTGCACGTCCCGCACAAGTGGGTGTTCGAGAGTCTCGTGCAGCTGCGCCGCTCGCGTGAGGCGCTGCCGGAAGAGTTCGTCGGGCCAGAGTCGCATCGACGTGAGCGCACCGAGCCGTTCGCGCTGACCGATCCGCGCGGCTCGATGCGCCACATCGCACATCACGTCGACTATTGTCTCTACTGCCACGATCGCCACAAAGACTCGTGCAGCAAGGGCCTGCGCGACAAGACTGGCGCGCTGAAGAAGAACCCGCTCGGCGTCGATCTCGCGGGCTGCCCGCTGTTCGAGAAGATCAGCGAGATGCACCTGCTGCGTCGCGACGGCGGCGTCGTCAGCTCGCTCGCGACCGCGATGATCGACAACCCGATGCTCGCCGGCACCGGCCACCGAATCTGCAACGACTGCATGAAGGGCTGCGTCTATCAGACGCAAGAGCCCGTCGACATCCCGCAGGTCGAGACGCGGATGTTGGTCGATGTGCTGAACCTGCCGTGGGGCTACGAGATCTGGTCGTTCCTCTCGCGCTGGAACCCGCTCAACCCGCGCCGCCCGCACGCGCTGCCGTACAACGGCAAGAACGTGCTCGTCGTCGGGCTCGGACCGGCGGGCTACACGCTCGCCCATCATCTGCTCAACGAGGGCTTCGGTGTCGTCGGGATCGATGGGCTGAAGATCGAGCCGATGCCGGATCCGCTGACCGGGAAGAACGGCCACGCGCTCACGCCGATCGCCGACGTGCGCACGCTCAACGAGCCGCTCGAGCAGCGCACGCTGCTCGGCTTCGGCGGCGTCAGCGAATACGGCATCACCGTTCGCTGGGACAAGAACTTCCTCGCCGTCCTCTATCTGAACCTGCTGCGTCGTCCGACGTTTCGCGTCTACGGCGGCGTGCGCTTTGGCGGCACGCTCGACCTCGCGGACGCGTGGCGGCTCGGCATCGATCACGTCGCCATCGCCTCGGGCGCAGGCAAGCCGACGTTCATTCGCATCAAGAACAACTTGATCCGCGGCGTGCGCAAGGCGTCCGACTTCCTGATGGCGCTCCAGCTCACCGGTGCTTACAAGCGCAGCTCCCTCGCGAACCTGCAGGTGCGCTTGCCGGGCATCGTGATCGGCGGCGGCCTCACCGCGATCGACACCGCGACCGAGATGCTCGCGTATTACGTCGTGCAAGCAGAGCGCACGCTCACTCGCTACGAGCACCTGACCGAGACGCTCGGCGAGGACGTGGTGCGCGCGCGCTTCGACGCCGAAGAGCGCACCGTGCTCGACGAGATCGTCGGTCATGGCCGCGCGATTCGCGACGAGCGCGCCGCCGCGCAGCGCGAGGGCAGGGCGCCGAAGCTGCAGCCGCTGCTCGACTCGTGGGGCGGCGTGAGCATCGTCTATCGCCGCACGGTGAAGGACTCACCGGCGTATCGCCTCAACCACGAGGAGGTCGCGAAGTCGCTCGAAGAAGGTGTGCGCTACGTCGAGCTGATGTCGCCGATCGAGGCGCATCCGAACCCGTTTGGCGCGGTCGAGGCGATGAGCTTCGAGCGCCAGCGCTTCGACGAGAACGGCAAGCTCGTCGGCACCGGTGAGCTCGTGCGGCTGCCAGCGCACACCGTGTGCATTGCCGCGGGCACGAGCCCGAATACCACGTACGAGGTCGAGCACGGCGGCAGCCTCGCGATCGAGGACAAGACCGGCTACTTCCGCAATCACCGCGCGGTGCGCGACGCGAGCGGCGCGCTGCGCCTCGAGCCGACCACCGACGGCAGCGGCTTCTTCACGAGCTATCTCGAGGCGGGGCGCACCGTCAGCTACTACGGCGACAACCACCCGAAGTACGCCGGCTCGGTGGTGAAGGCGATGGCGAGCGCGAAGGACGGCTACAAGCACGTCGCCGCGGTCTTCGCGCACGAGACCTCACAGCTGCTCGCCGAGGAACAACCGGGGCGTGACGCGAAGTGGGCGCGCGACGCCGCAGGGCTCGACGACGAGCTCTGCGCGACCGTGCACGACGTCCGCCGGCTCGCGCGAGACATCGTCGAGGTCGTCGTGCGGGCGCCGCTCGCCGCGCGGAAGTTCAAGCCGGGCCAGTTCTATCGGCTGCAGAACTACGAGCGCCACGCGACGGTGGTCGATGGAACGCCGCTGACGATGGAGGGCCTCGCGCTCACCGGCGCGTCGACCGATCC
>Ga0105047_10003860_pt1 | contig 26290 bp, 25 predicted proteins | sample MAT04_FD_78384 | JGI IMG/M metagenome (GOLD analysis project Ga0105047, IMG submission 78384) | Freshwater microbial communities from Lake Fryxell liftoff mats and glacier meltwater in Antarctica - MAT-04 (megahit assembly) | ecosystem: Environmental > Aquatic > Freshwater > Ice > Liftoff... | reverse complement strand
TGGCCGGCCACCTCGCCCACGCAGTGGCGTCGACTCGGTGGCGACGAGATCGGGTGGTTGCTCGCCGATCACATCCTGCGCCACACCGAGGGCGACGACCGGCTGCTGATCACCACGCTCGTGTCGTCGTCGTTGCTGGGTCGGATGGCAGCCAAGCACGGGGTGCACTCGGCCGAGACCTTCACCGGCTTCAAGTGGATCGGGCACACCGTGCTCGAGCACGCCGACCTGCGCTTCGTGTTCGGCTACGAGCAGGCGCTCGGCTACCTCGTCACCCAGCGGCCGCTCGACAAGGACGGCATCACCGCCGCCGTGTTGCTCGCAGAGGTGGCGGCGCTCGCAGAGGCAGACGGCATGAGCATGCAAGACCTGCTCGACGCGATCGCCGCCGAGTACGGCACCCACCTGATCGCCGAACGCTCGGTGCTGCTCGACCCGTCGATCGGTCTCGCGTCGGTGATGCGGATGCGTGAGCAGCCGCCCTCCGAGGTGGGCGGCCGTTCGGTCACCCAGGTCAGCTGGTTCCCGGAAGCCACGCTGCTACGGCTGCAGTGCGGTGACGAACTGCGGCTGCAGGTGCGTCCGAGCGGTACCGAGCCGAAGGTGAAGCTCTACGGAGAGGGCATGTCGGTCGATCCCGGTCCCTACCTCGACGCGCTCTCGAGCCTGCTCATCCCGTCGGCCTGATTCGCGGCCTCGTGGCGGTGCCGGTCAGGTCTGGTGGGCGAGGAGGATCGGTGCCGCCTCCTCCAGGTGCGCCACCCACTCGTCGGGTGAGCGGGGCTCGACGATCGGCAGCACGACGAACTTGGTGATGCCCGCGACGACGAACCGATCGATCATCGAGAGCAGTGCGTCCCACCCTGCTGGCACCAGTTCGGTGGGATCTGCGAGATCGGGCCGGCGCTTCGCCAATCCGGCCAGTACGGGCGCCGGCACCTCACCCATCGCGTAGGGGATCAGCGCGCCGTAGTGGTCGTCGTCGATGGACCGGTCGTTCTCGCGCAGCGTGGCCTCGATCGCCTCCCGACCCCGGGCAGCGTCGTCGGGTGTGACGAAGCTCGGCAGCCAGCCATCGGCCAGGCGGCCGACGCGGCGGAGCTCGGACGGGGCGAGACCGCCCAGCCACACGTCGAGGTGTTGCTGCGTCGGCGGCGGCAGCACGCGAAGGTCGTCGTAGTGGTAGCGGGCGCCGTGGTGGGTGAACGGTTCGCCCGTCCACGCAGCGCGCAGCACCTGCATCGACTCGTCGAACCATGCGGCCCGTTCCTTGCGCTCGACGCCGAACGCCTGCTGTTCGTGCGGGTCGGCGACACCGAGCCCGAATGCGGGTAGCAGCCGGCCGTTCGACAGCCGGTCGAGGGTGGCGAGTTCCTTGGCGAGCACGATCGGGTTGCGGCCCGGCAGCACCATCACGCTCATCCCGAACTTCAGCCTGGTGGTGCGCCCGGCCGCGAACGCCATGGCCACCAGCGGATCGGGCGCTTCGCCGCTCAGCCGCTCGCTCAGCCACAGGCTGTCGAACCGCAGCCGCTCGAGCGTGTCGACCACGGTGGCGAAGCCGTCGTCGTTCAGCCGGGTACGCACTCCGAAGCCGTAGCCGATCCGAACCCTCACGTGTGTTCGACCCGGGCGACGACGGCCTCGATCAGATCGGCGGTGGCATCGGGCGTCGAGGCGAACGGTGAGTGGTCGGTCTCGAGCGTGAGCACGGTGCCGCAGCGTTCGCTCATCGCCCACTGGTGCTCGGGGTGGATGGCCTGGTCGAGGGTGCACACCACATAGGTGGAGTCGATCGAGCTGCGCGGGTCGCCGGTGACCGGCTGGCCGAACGTCACCATCGGCTGCGGCGACAGACGCACGATCGCGGCGGCGGCGACCTCGCGGCTGCACGCGCCGTAGAGCGCCGGGACGGCGAGGTCGGCGTCGAGCACGCTCGAGCCGTCGTCACGCATCTGCATCGCCGCGCCGAGCGCCACGTCGTGACGTGGCAGCGAGCCCAACACCCCCATGATGCCCTCGCCCTGGTTCGGTGCGAACGCAGCGAGGTACACGAGATGACGCCCACGGCCGGTACGAACGGCGGCCTCGGTGATCACGGCACCCCCGTAGCTGTGGCCGACGAGGACCACATCACGACCCCAGTGGTCGATCACATCAGCGACGTGTTGGGCATCGCCGTGGAGGTCGGTGAGAGGCAGCGTCGAGGCGCCGTGGCCGGGCAGATCGATGGCGAGGGAGGCGATGCCACGGGCGTCGAGGCGGGCCTGCACCGCCGCCCAGCACCACGCGCCGTGCCACGCACCGTGGACCAGCACGACGAGTGGGGCGAGCCGATCCGCTGACATTGCAGGGGAGAGGGCGGCATCGACCATGTGCGAATCGTGGCACAGGTCGGGGTCGGTTCGTCCCAGCGGGCGGGGCGCGGGACGGGTCGGGAAGCGACCGGCGGGGGTCAGCGCCGGCTGTCGTGGCGAACCGGCAGCGGCCGGCTGAGGCGGCCCTGCTCGAGGTGGAACCAGCTCGCGACGGTACCGGCGACGATGACCGTGACGACCACGGCGGTCTCACCGACGACCGTGGCGAGCAGCAGTGCGGCCAAGGCGGCCACGAGACTCACGACGAGGGCCAGACGGCAGCTGGCCACCCAGTCGATCTGATCGTTCCGCTCGTTCCGGTCGGGTGCGCGATCCGAGAACCACTCGTCGCGGTCTCGTCGATCTGCCCAGTTGTTCGTCCCCATCACATGGCCCATACCTCTCTGACGTCAACCTTGCCCGGACGGTTCCTTCTTCGACCGGACTTTCTCGGAACTGGAGCATTTGTCATCGAATCGGCACACACGCAAGGCTTTCCGTTCATGAAGCTGCAACCGCTCGACTTGTTCCGCCTCGACGACACGATCTCGATCGTCACGGGGGCATCGTCCGGATTGGGCGACCGGTTCGCCAGAGTGCTGCATGCCGTCGGGTCGACGGTCGTGGTGGTCGCCCGCCGTGCTGACCGTCTCGCGGCCCTGGTGGATGAGTTGCCGGGGTCGATCGCGGTCGCCGGCGACCTCTCGTCGGCCGACGATCGCGAGCGAGTGGTCGCACAGACCATCGAGCGCTTCGGCCGTGTCGACGTGCTCGTGAACAACGCCGGCATCGGCCACAAGGTGTCGGTCGAGCAGGAACAGCTCGACACCTTCCGTCAGGCGATGGAGCTGAACGTCACCGCCGTCTGGCACCTCTCGAAGTTGTGCGCCCCGTCGATGATCGCGAGCGGTGGCGGCAGCATCGTCAACATCGCCTCGATGCTCGGCCATGTGGGCTCCACACCGGTGAAGCAGGCGCACTACTGCGCCTCGAAGGGCGCCGTGGTGAACCTGACCCGAGAACTGGCGCTGCAGTGGGCTCGCAAGGGCATCCGCGTGAACGCTCTCTGCCCGGGGTGGTTCCCCAGCGAGATGACCGCAGGGATGGAGAGCGACGACGGCAGTCAGGCGTTCATCCAGCAGATGTCGCCGATCCCGCGCATGGGTCACGAGCACGAGCTCGACGGTGCGCTGCTGCTGCTCGCCTCGAGGGCGAGCACCTTCCTCACCGGTCAGAGCGTCATCGTCGACGGCGGCTGGACGGCCCGCTGATTCGACCACCCACGAGATCCGCGATGAGCGATGAGTGCCGCACGGCCACTCATCGCTCATCGCGGATCTGGGGTCAGATCGGGGGGCGGCGGTCGATCCAGGGACATGCCTGCTCGAGCTGGCTCGCCACCTGCACCAGCACGTCCTCGCGACCGTACGCGGCCACGAGCTGCACACCGACGGGCAGGCCCTCCGGCGTCCAGTGCAGCGGCAGGCTGATCGCCGGCTGACCGCTCGAGTTGAACGCCGGGGTGAACGCGACGTACCGGGCCGATCGCACCATCGGCGCCATCGGCGACGCCGGGTCGTTGGCGAACTCGCCGATGCGGGTGGGTGGCTCGGCGAGTGTGGGCGTGACGAGCAGGTGGAAGCCCGGCTGGTCGTCGGTGCCGGCCCACCACTGCTGCACGCCGCGCCGGAACGTGACGTTGGCCGCGAGCGCCTGTGCGTAGTCGACGGCGGTGAACCGCTTGGCGAATTCGCTCTGGGCCCAGTTGTGCAGCTCGACGTCGTCGACGGTGAGCTCGCGGCCGATCATCTCGGCGATGCGCACCAGGCTCATGCCCATGTTCGTGCTCCACAGGGCGCCGAACTGGCGGCCGAACTCGGGGTTCTTCATCGCATCGGGGTACGAACGCTCGACGTGGTGGCCGAGCTGTTCGAGCAGTGCTGCCGTGTCGTTGGCGGCCGCCGCACACTCCGGGTGGATCGCCGGCCCGAACGGGTGGTGATCGAGCAGGCCGATGCGCAGCCGGCCGGGATCTGCGCCGAGCTCGTCGAGGTACGGCCGTGCCGGCGGCGCGGCGATGACGGTGTCGCCCACGCCGGGACCGCGCACGGCGTCGAGCAGCCGCACGGTGTCGCGCAGGCTGCGGCTCACGCACAGTTCGACCCCGAGGTTGCTCTCGTCGCGGAACGGGCCGAGCGTGATCCGGCCCTGCGACGGCTTCAGCCCGACCAGGCCGCAGCACGAGGCGGGGATACGGATCGAGCCGCCACCGTCGGAGGCGTGGGCGATCGGTACCAACCCGGCGGCCACGGCCGACGCCGACCCGCCGCTCGAGCCGCCGGGGGAGTGGTCGGTGTTCCACGGGTTGCGGGTGGGGCCCCACGCCTCGGGCTCGGTGGTGGGCAGACTGCCGAACTCGGGGCTGTTGGTGCGGCCGGCCGTGACGAAACCCGCCGCCCGGAAGCGGCTCACCAGCGTGGTGTCCGAGGGCGACGGCACCGCGGCGGCACGCAACGTGCGGTTGCCGTTCGACAGCAGCTGGCCCTCGTACGCCGCCCACAGGTCCTTGAGCAGGAACGGCACGCCGCGGAACGGGCCGTCGGGCAGTTCACCGGCTGCGACCGATCGGGCGTGATCGAACCAGCGGATCACGACCGAGTTCAGCACCGGGTCGATCCGTTCGATCCGTTCGATCGCTGCTTCCAGCAGCTCGGTCGGGTGCATCTCGCCTGTGGCCACGAGTGCGGCCTGGTCGGTGGCGTCGAGCCAGCGTGTGTCGTCGGCGAGCGAAGTCATGGGGCGGTTCTACCACTCTCGGCTACCGTCGTTCTCCGCTGTGCCGACCTCGACCCCTCCATCCCCGGCTCCCCCGCCCCCCCTGCCGGCGGATCCGTACACGGCAATCGAGGTGTGGCGTTTCCCGCCGGTGCGTCGGCTGCTGCTCAGCAACTTCGCCCTCTACGCGGGAGTGGCGCTGCAGGCGACGGCACTGCTGAAGCAGGCGTTCGATCTCACCGGTAACGAGAGCGACATCGGCTTCATCGGCCTGGCCGAGTTCCTGCCAGCGATGCTGCTCGTGCTCGTCACGGGCAGTGTGGCCGACCGCTTCCCACGCAAGCTCGTCGCACTTGCTGCGGTGGGTGGCGAACTGCTGTGCTCGCTCGCACTGATGTGGTATGCGCTCCGTGGACCGACGTCGGTGGGCCCACTGTTCGTGATCGCCTTCTTCTACGGCATCGGCCGGGCGTTCCAGGCGCCCGCGATCCGTTCGATGCCCCCGATGGTGGCGCCCGAGGGCGGCCTGGCGCGCACGATCGCACTGTTCTCGGCCACCTGGACCGCTGCGGTGATCATCGGTCCGGCCGCGTCGGGCTTCCTGTACGCGATCGATCCATGGGTCGCCTACGCCGGTTCGTCGGTGTTGATCGCGATCGGATGGTCTGGCCTGCTGACCCTGCGCTTCGTCCGCCAGCCCGAACCACCCGATCCCGACGACAAGCCCAGCCTGCACTCCGCGATGGAGGGACTGAGGTTCATCCGGCGCTCACCCGTGCTGTTCGCCGCGATCTCGCTCGACCTGTTCGCCGTGCTGTTCGGCGGTGCGGTGGCCCTGCTGCCGGTGATCGCCGAGGAACGACTCGGCGTGGGCGACGTCGCGTACGGGTGGCTGCGCGCCGCGCCGGGCGTGGGCGCGGCGATGATGGCGGTACTCATCGCGGTCCGTCCCATCCGTCGTCGCATCGGGCCCACGCTGTTCGTGGCGGTGGCCACCTTCGGTGTCGCCACGCTCGTGCTCGGCCTCACCCGCAACTACGCGGTCGCCTTCGCGGCGTTGATCGTCCTCAGCGCGGCCGACATGGTGAGCGTGTTCATCCGCAGCTCGCTCGTTCCGCTGGTGACGCCCGACGAGAAGCGCGGACGCGTGCTCGCCGTCGAGAACGTGTTCATCGGTGGCTCGAACGAACTCGGTGCGTTCGAGAGCGGCGTGGCTGCGCAGGCGTTCGGCACGCCGGCCACAGTGATCGGTGGTGGCATCGGCACCCTCGTGATCGTCGGGGTGTGGGCCGCGCTGTTCCCGGCGCTGCGTCGCATCGACCGCTTCGAGGACCTCGACGGCTTCCAGGGCGGCGAGCGGCTTCAGAGCACGGGCGGCTGAGCCGTCGCCGAGACGGCGAACGGTGACGACGGCGGCGCGGCAAGGCGCACTGCGGGGAACTCTGCGTTCTTCACGAGCAGCGTCGCCGATCCGTCGAGCAGGTTCCAGACCCACACGTCGGCCGGTCCATCGCAGCCGAGCGGTCGTGCGGCGACCACCAGGCGGGCTGCGTCGAGCCAGCCGAGCGGTGAGAGCGACTGGCCGACGAGCGGTGTGCCATCGCCCGCGTTGCGCGATCCGCCGGTGCGCTCGTCGAGCACCTTCACGGTGGTGACGCTGTTGCAGAGACCGACCTTCCACGCGAGCGACCGCGTGGCGGGCCCCGGGGTGAGCTGTGAGATCGGGGCCTGCTCGGTGGTGAGGTCGGCGAGCAACAACTCGCCGAGCAGCAGTTGGTGCACCCGGAACTGGGCCCCGTTGTCGCTGAGCACCCACATCGCATCGCCTGCCGGGTCGGCTGCGAGCTCGATGATGTCGAGCGCCGGATTCGTCACCAACGCCAGCAGTCGCACCCCGTCTCCTGCGTCGGTGGCCGCGAACACGCCGCGCGTGCCGTCGTCTGCTTGCCCGGCCGCGAGCCGCACCGCGCCGCCGGGGTGGGCGATCGCGACGTTCGTACGCCCCAGGAAGGTCACCTCGCTGCGCTGCGAGGGAACGGCAGCATCACGGCGCACCAGCACCCGATCGGCCTGCGCCGGGGCGAACACGCCGGCTCCTCCGGGGTACTCCCACGCCACCCGGGTGTTGGTCGGGTCGAAGCCGCTGGTGCGGGTGCCGGCGATGTCGACGATCGTCGCAGCGTTCAGGACTGCCCGCGTGGCGGTGGGCGCCCACTGCACGGGGCCGCGCTGGGTGGGCTGGAGTTGGAGCAGACAGCGCGCGATCGTCCCGTCGACCGCAGCCCCGAACAGACGGTCGCCCACCACGAAGGTGAACTCGCCGCCGGGAAGCGGGTCTGCGTAGCCGCACTCGGTCTCGGGGAGTGCGACCAGCAGCGGAGCGTTGGGATCGCTGCTCGACGCGACCGTCGAGGTGGGTGCGGGCGTCGACACCGGCAGGATCTCGGGCGGCACCAGCGGGACGAGCGGCGTCGGCGCCGGGTCGGCGGTGGTGGCGCACCCGGCCCCCAGCGCGAGCCCGAGCAGCAGGACCGGCAGGAGCGCGGGCACGCGGCGCTGTCGGATCGTCGGATTGCTCACCTGCGTCGAACCAACCAGCGGTAGCGCTGGGCCTTCTCGTGGTCGAACTCCGATGCGAGCCTGCCGATAGTGCTCGCGATGGTGGGATAGACGTGCACCAGCGATGCGAGGTCACCCAACTTCATCCCGTGCTCGACAGCGAGTGCGAGTTCGTTGATCACCTCGCCCGCCGATGGTGCCAGCAGGTGTGCGCCGACGATGCGATCCTTGGCCGTCACCATCACGAGCGCACCAGTGTCGGTGCCGTCGATGCGGGCTCGGTCGTTGTGGTCGAGCTCGATGCGCCACACATCGACGTCGTCACCGAAGCGGGCCTCGGCCTCGCCACTCGTGAGCCCCACGTGCGCGAGTTCGGGGTCGGTGAACGTGCACCAGGGCACGAGCTCGGACATCGTGGATCGACCCGGGAAGAACATGTCGCGGACGGCTTGCACCGCCGCATGGCCGGCCGCGTGCGTGAACCGCTCGCCGGCCGCCACGTCGCCGACGGCGTAGACCGACCGGAACATCGTGCGTCCACGGTCGTCGACCACGATGCCGTCGGGCCGCACCTCGATGCCGAGCTGTTCGAGCCCGAGGTCGTCGACGTTCGGCCGTCGGCCGGCGGCGATCAACACGCCGCCGGCGCGCAGCTCGCGCTCGACGCCCGTCACCATCGTTCGCACGGTCATCACCGCTGTCTCGTCGGGCCGACCGGGGTCACGGCGGACGGCCACCGGCTCGGTGCCGAGCAGCACCTCGACGCCCTCGTCGCGCAGCACGCCGGCGAGTTGGCCGCTCAGGCTCGGCTCGTCGCGCGGCAGCAGCAGGTCGTCGCGCTGCACGAGCGTGACGGTGATGCCGAGGCGCACGCACGCCTGCGCGAGCTCGACTCCCATCGGCCCGCCGCCGAGCACGACCAGGCTGGCGGGTGGTCGATCGAGTTCGAAGAAGGTCTCGCTCGTGAACATCGGCACGTCGGCCAGGCCGGCCACGTCGGGCACCGCCGGTCGGCTGCCGGCGCACAGCAGGACGAACCGCGTCTGCAACACGAGCACCGATCCGGCCGCTCCCTCATCAGCGACACTCGGGCCATCGATGACGTCGTCGAGCGTGACGGTGACCTCGTTGGGGCCGGTGAGCAGGGCCCGACCGCGTATCAGTTCGAGGCCGAGCGATCGGACGCGGGCGAGGTCGTCGTCGGCCTCTGCGATGCGCTGTTGCACCTCGCGAACCCGTTGCCAGACGCGTTCCAGGTCGATCGACGAACCGTGCACGTCGACGCCGAAGGTTCCAGCGGAAGCAACGGTGTGTGCAACACGGGCGGCAGCGCACAGCGCCTTCGACGGCACGCCGCCGGTCCACAGCCGATCGCCGCCGATGCGCCCGGCCTCGACCAGCGCGACGCGCAGTTCCAGTGTCGCGGCGAACTCGGCTGCCATCATCCCGGCCGAGCCCATCCCGACGATCACGAGGTCGTACTGGTCCGCAGCCATCGCTCCTCGACGCTACCGCGCCACCCTTCGTGACGGGGCGCCATCGAGTCAGCAGATGTCCGCGACCAATCGGGCGGGTACGGCGTCGACATCGTCGCCCTCGCGAACCTGCTTCACTGTTCGGCCGGCAGAGACGTCAGATCATCATCGGCGATCCGTCGCCACCAATGGGAGGACTGCGAGTGCTCAAGGAATTCAAGGACTTCATCGACAAGGGTGACATCGTCACCATCGCCGTCGGCCTGATCCTGGCCCTCACGTTCAAGGCGATCATCGATGCGTTCGTCGCAGGGGTGATCGAGCCGATCATCTCCGCGATCGTCGGTGAGGGCAGCTTCAGCACCATCGGCTTCGAGATCGGCGACGCGTTCCTCAGCATCGGTCTGGTGATCCAGGCGATCGTGAACTTCGTGATCGTCGCGTTCATCCTGTTCCTGATCGTCAAGGCCTACAACAAGATGAAGGCCGAGGACGAGGCTGCCGCTGGCCCCACCGAGGTCGAGCTCCTCACCGAGATCCGCGACGCCCTGAAGAACCGCTGACGCCAAGTTGGGCGGTGCTGACACCGCCCGATCAGGCACCATGCGAACGTCCGGCGGGCGGGGGTGACTTGCGTTGCCCTCGCTCGCGGACTGCAATGGTCAGTTCATGACCCCCCGCCGTGACCACTTCCGCGCCCTGTGCGCGCTCGCCGTGCTGTGTCTCAGCGCGTGCGGGGCCACGGCCGAGGGGGGCGACACCACTTCGGTGCCGCCGCCGACGGTGCTCGACGTGGGTGTGCTGCCGGCGCCGCTGCCGTCGACCACATCGTCGTTGCCAGCGACGACCATCGAGACCACGGTGGCGACCACCACGACGCTGTTCGCTGCCCCCGGCAACCGGATCCTGATGATCGGCGACTCGATCCTGGCGTCGACCTCGAAGCGGTACAGCAACGACATGTGTGCAGCCCTGGTGCCGCTCGGCTGGCAGGTGGAGATCGAGGCCGAGGTGAGCCGGGCCATCGGCTTCGGCGTCGATGTGATGCGCGAGCGGGGCGACGTCGGCTGGGACGTCGGACTGGTGTTCCTGGGCACGAACTACGGCAACGACGACAACGACTACCTCAGGCAGCTCAATCGGGTGGTCGGTGAGTTCGGCGACATCCCGGTGGTGCTGATCACCGTCAGCGAGTACCGCGACGAGGTGCGCGAGGTCAACCGGGTCATCGAGGCGATCACCGAGGTGTACGACAACCTCTCGATCGTCGACTGGCGCAAGATCACCGCCACCTTCCCCGAACTGCTCAACGACGACGGCATCCACCCCACCACCCGCGGCCGCGAGGTGCTGGCCGGGTCGGTGGCGCTCCACCTCGGCCCGGCACCGGTGGGACCGGGGAAGTGCCTCGATTCGACGTTCACCGACGACAGCGCGGGAACGGTCGACGGGCGCCCGTCGTCGGGCTCCGGGTCGGGCTCCGGGTCTGGCTCCGGGTCTGGCTCCGGAGGGGGCCGCAACACCACCACGACCGTTCGTCAGGGCACGACCACCACCACGCCAGCGACGTCGACCACCACGCCTGGGGGGACGACCACCACGGTGCCGAGCGGCGGCACATCGCCCACCACGACGTCACCCGGCGGCGCCACACCGACGATCACCACGTCACCCGGCGGCACCCCACCGACCACCGGCACCACGCCGCCGCCGGTCACCACGTCACCCGCCGCCACCACGCCGCCACCGGTCACGTCAGCACCTGCGCCGACGACACCGCCCGGCCCCTGAGCTACGGCTCGATCAGGGAGCCAAGGCGCTCCACGGCTGGCCGGGCAGGTTGCGCACCACACCGTAGGCCACCACCAGCACGATCAGCAGGGCCGAACCCCACACGGGGATGCGCATGAACGGGTTGCGCACGGTGCGTCCGAAGGTCGAGGCGGTCCAGGTGAACCAGGCGGCGACGATGGCCAGCAGGGCGAACGGGGTGAACAGATTGCTCGAGAACGCTGCTGCCACATCGCCCGTGAGCAGGTGATGTGTGGCCCGGGTGAGGCCACAGCCCGGGCACCACAGCCCGGTCGTGGCCCGGAACCCGCAGCCGGGGAACAGGCTGCCGGGCGACGAGGGATCGTTCACTGCGACCAGCAGCGCAGCTCCGGCGAGCGCACACCCGCAGGCCACCGAGCCGACCTGCCGGCGCAGCCGTGGCCCACGCATGAGCGGTGGGGCGGGGATCGACCCGGCCGCTGGATGGGCCTCGGGCCCACTGACGAGCATCCGCCGAGGCTAGTCCTGCGAGCCGTCGAGGCGCCCGTCGGTCGCGTGGCGATCCGGCGCGTGCGTTGTGTCGGGCGGATTCCGGTGACAGCCTGGACCCCCATGTTGCAGGTGCAGGACGTCTCGGTGGAGATCGGTGGGCGGTTGGTGGTCGAACACGCCAGCTTCACCGTCATGCCCCGCGACAAGGTGGGCCTGGTGGGGCGCAACGGCGCCGGCAAGACGAGCTTCTTCAAGGTGCTCGGCGGCGAGACCGATCCCACCCTCGGCAAGGTGCTCCGCAAGGGCGGCTTCGGCTACCTCCCGCAGGAGCCGCGAATCGCAGGTCACCTCGAGGGGCGCAGCGCGATCACCCACGTGATGTCGGGTCGAGGCATCGACGAGGCGATCGAGCGGCTCGAGAAGCTGCGCATCGCAATGGAGGAGGAGACGAGCGACCGCAACGTCGCCCGCTACAGCAAGGCCCAGGACGAGTTCGCGTCGTCGGGTGGCTACTCGGCCGAGAGCGAGGCACGCAGCATCGCCGCCGGGCTCGGGTTGAAGGCCGATCGGTTGGAGCTGCCGATCGGCGTGCTGTCCGGTGGCGAACGCCGCCGCGTCGAGCTTTCGCGCATCCTCTTCGCCGGCAGCGATGTGCTGTTGCTCGACGAGCCCACCAACCACCTCGACATCGACGCGAAGGAGTGGTTGCTCACGTACATGCGCACCTACCGAGGTGCGTTGCTCGTGATCAGCCACGACCTCGACCTGCTCGACGAGGCGATCACCCGGGTGCTGCACCTCGATCGCCCGGCCGAGGACGCCACTGGTCAGGTGGTCGAGTACAAGGGCACGTACAGCCAGTACCGCGTCGGTCGCGCTGCCGACGAGGAACGGCTCATCCGTAAGGCGTCGCTGCAGGAGAAGGAGATCGCCCGTCTGCAGACGGTGGTCGACCGCTTCGGCGCCAAGGCCACCAAGGCCGCGATGGCGCACAGCAAGGAGAAGCAGATCGCCCGCCTCGAGGCCAACCGCGTGCACGTGAAGGCCGGCGACCGTGCGATGCGGGTGCGCTTCCCCGATCCGCCGTCCAGCGGGGTCACCGTCATCGAGGTCACGGGTCTCTCGAAGGCCTACGGCGGCCCGCCGGTGTTCCAGAACGTGAACTTCGACCTCGGCCGTGGTGAGCGCCTGCTCGTGCTCGGGCTGAACGGCGCCGGCAAGACCAGCCTGCTGCGCATCCTGGCCGGCGAGACGCAGGCCAACCTCGGCGACTTCCGATTCGGTCACCAGGTGAACGTCGGCTACTACGCACAAGAGCACGACAACCTCGACACACGGGCCTCGCTGCTCGACAACATGCGTGTGTCGGTACCGCAGGGCGTGATGCTCACCGAGACCCAGCTCCGCGGGCTGCTCGGCATGATGGGCCTCGCCGGCGAGAAGGTGTACCAGGAGAGCGGCACCCTGTCGGGCGGCGAGAAGACGAAGTTGGCGCTGGCGATGCTGATGGTCGGTCGCAACAACCTGCTGCTCCTCGACGAGCCGACGAACAACCTCGATCCGCCGAGCCGCGAGGCGGTCGCAGATGCGCTCACCGGCTGGAAGGGGAGCATCATCTTCGTCAGCCACGACACCGAGTTCGTCGAGCAGTTGCAGCCCACCAAGGTGTTGCTCATGCCCGACGGTCAGGTCGACTACTTCTCCAAGGACTGGCTCGAGCTCGTCGATCTCGCCTGATCTCGCCTGATCTCGCCGGATCTCGCCGGATCTCGCCGGATCTCGCCGGATCGCCAGCGGGTACGGTGCGCCCATGCGAATCGGCACCATGGGCAATGCGGTCAACGACGGCACGATCGATCAGATCGTCGCAGAGGCACGGCAGGTGGCCGATGACGGCCTGCACACGTACTGGGTGCCGCAGATCTTCGGCCACGACGCGCTGACGGCACTTGCCATCGTGGGCCGCGAGGTGCCCGGCATCGAGATCGGCACGGCGGTGGTGCCCACCTACCCGCGTCACCCGATGATGCTCGCTCAGCAGGCGCTCACGGTGCAGGCGGCCAGCGGTGGCCGCCTGGCGCTCGGCATCGGCCTGTCGCACCAGATCGTGGTCGAGATGATGTGGGGGCTGTCGTTCGACAAGCCCGTTCGGCACCTGCGCGAGTACCTGTCGGTGATGATGCCGCTGCTCGAGGGCAAGCCTGTCGGGTTCCAGGGCGACGACTACCGCGTGCAGGGCGCGGTGAACGTCGTCGGTGGAACTCGTCCGTCGGTGCTCGTGGCTGCGCTCGGTAGCCAGATGTTGCGGGTCACCGGAGCGCTCGCCGACGGCACGTCCACCTGGTGCGTGGGCGTGAAGACCCTGCGCGAGCACACCGTGCCCACGCTGCGTCAGGCAGCAGCAGACGCCGGTCGCCCCGACCCTCGCATCGTCGCTGCGCTACCCGTCTGTGTCACCGACGACGTCGATGCTGCCCGTGCTCGCGCCGAGCAGGTGTTCGCGATCTACAACACCCTGCCGAGCTACCGGGCGATGATGGACATCGAGGGTGTCAGCGGCCCGAAGGACCTCGCGATCGTGGGGACGGAGGCCGATGTGCGCGATCAGTTGCACGAGGTCGCGGCGGTGGGCGTGACCGACCTCAATGCCGGCGTGTTCCCCGGTACCCCCGACGAGAACGACCGCACCCGGGCGGTACTGCGCGAGTTCGTCTGACGGATTCGGCATGCTTCGTGAGGAGCGGTATCCCTCTGGGCTGCTCGTGCGTCTGTGGGGTGCCGGATCGTTTTCCTCCGGAACATCGTCAACCAGACATCAGCACTCCAGGAGGAGCATTCCCATGACTCGCAACGTCGGCCCCACCGATCGCATCATCCGTTTCGTCGTCGCCGCTGCGGCACTCGTCGTCGCCCTCGTGGTGGGCGCAGGGAGTGTGGGCGGCATCGTCCTGCTCGCCGTCGCCGCGATCATGGGGCTCACCGGTGCCGTCGGCACGTGCCCGCTGTACCGCCTGGTGGGTGTGAACACGTGCAAGATCCGGCCCACAGCGAAGGCCTGACCGGCCTGACCGGCCCGACCGGCCCGACCGGGGTGCGGGAAGCGCTGGCGCACGACGCGTCGGCGCTCACCGATGACCTCCTCCGGTTCGCCCGGTCGCTCACCAACGACCAGGCCCTCGCCGAGGACCTCGTGCAGGAGACGTTCGCTCGGGCGCTCGCCGCAGCCGACCACCACCGGGGCGAGTCGAGCGTGCGCACGTGGATGCACCGGATCCTCCACCACCTCGCGATCGACCGTGCTCGACGCTCGTCGCGCGAGCTGGTGGTGGACGACGTCGAGCAGCGTTGGAGCGACGACAGCTACAGCGTCGACCCGGCGGTGCTCGCCTCGGTCGCGATGGAGCGCCACGAGATCGAGGACGCGCTCGCCCGACTGCCGTTCCACTACCGCAGCGCCGTGGTGCTCCACGACATGGTGGGATGGACCGTCGCCGAGATCGCTCGCGAGCTCGACATCGGCCTCCCTGCGGCGAAGCAGCGGCTGAGGCGCGGCCGGATGATGTTCACCACGGCGTTGGCCGAGGGTGCCGAACGCCGTCGAAGCCTGGAAGGAGTGCCGATGCGATGCTGGGATGCACGGCAACTGGTGTCGGACTACCTCGACGACGAACTACCCGCCGAACAGCGCCTCACCGTGGAGTCGCACCTCGGCACATGTCCCACGTGCCCGCCGCTGTACGCATCGCTGGTGCACGCCCACGGGGTGCTGAGCGGGCTTCGCGACCGCGACGACGTGGTGCCGCCGTCGGTTGCGGCGAGGATCGCCGAGCTGCTCCGCTGAACGGCTCGCGCGAGCCCGGTCGTACTGTCGCGGCCATGAGCTACGAGGGGATCGCCGGGTTGTTCGTCGAGGTCGACGATGGGGTCGCCACCGTCACGATCGACAGCCCACCCATCAACCTGTTCACCGTCGAGCTGTTCCTGGACACGGCGGCACTCGCCCAACAGCTCGCGGTCGATCCCGAGGTGCGAGTCGTGGTACTGCGGAGTGCGGACCCCGACTTCTTCATCGCCCACTTCGACGTCGCGGCGATCCTCACCTTCCCCACCGGCTCCCCACCGCCCACCGAGCTGAACGGGTATCACCAGATGTGCGAGGCCTTCCGCACGATGCCCAAGGCCACGATCGCGGTGATCGAAGGGCGCGTCGGTGGCGGCGGCAGCGAGCTGGCGCTCAGCTTCGACATGCGCTTCGCCGCGCTGCCCCACGGTGATCACCCGGGTGCGGTGTTCAGCCAGCCCGAGGTGGCCCTCGGCATCCTGCCCGGCGGCAGCGGCACCGTCAGGTTGGCGCGGCTCGTGGGCCGCAGTCGTGCGCTCGAGGTGATCCTCGGCTGCGACGACATCGATGCGCGCACCGCAGAAGCGTGGGGCTGGGTGAACCGTGCCCTGCCGGCCGACGAGCTGTGGCCGTTCGTGCACCGAATGGCGGCACGGATCTCCGGCTTCCCGTCGCACGCCGTGGCCGCTGCAAAGGCCTCGGTGATTCGGGCCGAGCGTGGCGTCGAGGAGGATCTGCTGTTCGAGGGCGGGGCGTTCAACGCCACGCTGGGCGGTCCCGGGACACGCCGGGCGATGGAGCGGTTCCTCGAACTCGGCGGTCAGACGAGAGAAGGTGAGCTGCGTCTCGGCGAACTGGCCGGCGATCTCTAGTATCCCGGCCCATGTCGTCGATCACGATTCCAGCGAACCCCGCAGCCGTCACCGCCGAGTGGATGAGCGAGGTGCTCCACCTGTCGGGTGCGCTGCCCGCCGAGTCGTCGGTGTCGGCGATCGAGATCGAGCCCCTCGGTGCCGGCGTCGGTGTGATGGGCGAGCTCGCCCGCATCCGCCTGTCGTACTCGGGCGATCATGGCACCGCGCCGGCGAGCGTGATCGTGAAGTCACCGTCGCCGTTCGAGGAGAACCGGGCCCAGGGCGTCGGCCTCGGGATGTACGAGGCCGAGATCCGGTTCATGAAGGAACTCGATGCCCACACCTCGGTGCGCACCCCGCAGGTGTTCCTGGCCGACATCGTCAGCGGCACGGCGGAGTTCGTGGTCGTGATGGAGGACCTCGGTCATCTGGTGATGGGCGACCAGGTCGAGGGTGTCAGCATCGCCATGGCCCGTGACGGGGTGCTCACCATGGCCGACCTGCACGCCGGCTGGTGGGGAAGGGTGCAGACCCCCGAGATGGAATGGGTACCGAGCGTGGTGCACGCTCGCATCGAGGGCCTCGCCCAGATGTGGCCGGCGCTGTGGATGGGTTTCAACGCCAAGTTCGCCGACTCGTTGCCGGCAGGCGGTGCCGAGGCGGGTGAGCTGATCTCGACGCACTACTGGCGGGTGATGAGCAGGATCGCCCAGTGGCCGTGGACGCTGCTGCACCAGGACTACCGCGTCGACAACCTGTTCTTCGACGCCGACAACCGTGACGAGCCCGTGGTGGTCATCGACTGGCAGGGCATCGGACGCGGCCCGGGCATCTACGACCTCTGCTACTTCCTCGGCGGCTCGCTGACGATCGAGGACCGCCGCGCCAGCGAACGCGAACTGGTGGAGACGTACCATGCCCGCCTGGTCGAGCGCGGCATCACCGACTACCCGCTCGAGACGCTGTGGCACGACTACCGCTTCGGGCACCTCACCAGCTGTTCGACCGCTGTGCTCGTCGGTGCGACGTTCGATCTCGCCAACGAGCGTGGAATCGCCCTCGTCGACACCCTGGCCTCACGCCACTTCCAGGCTGTCGTCGACCTGGGCTCGATCGAGTTGCTGAGCGAGCTCGACGCCTGACCGTCCGTCGACACCCTGGCCTCACGCCACTTCCAGGCTGTCGTCGATCCCCAGGAGTGCTCCGCCGCGATCAGCGGAGCGCGACCGGGGTGGCCCCGCCGGGACCGCCGGAGTACGGCTTGTTCACGAGGTCGAAGAAGTCGTTGCCCTTGTCGTCGACGACGATGAACGCGGGGAAGTCCTGCACCTCGATCTTCCACACGGCCTCCATGCCCAGCTCCGCGTACTCGAGCACCTCGACCTTGGTGATGCAGTCCTGCGCGAGGCGGGCGGCGGGGCCGCCGATCGAGCCCAGGTAGAAGCCCCCGTGGGCCTTGCAGGCATCGGTCACCTGGCGCGAGCGGTTGCCCTTGGCGAGCATCACGAAGCTGCCACCGGCGGCCTGGAACTCGTCGACGTAGCTGTCCATCCGCCCGGCCGTGGTTGGCCCGAATGAACCGCTCGCCATGCCCTCGGGCGTCTTGGCCGGCCCGGCGTAGTACACGCAGTGGTCCTTCATGTACTGCGGCAGTCCCTGGCCGGCGTCGAGGCGTTCCTTCAACTTGGCGTGTGCGATGTCGCGCGCCACCACCATCGGGCCGGTGAGCATCACGCGGGTCTTCACCGGGTACCTGCCGAGCGTCGCCCGGATCTCGTCCATCGGGCGGGTGAGGTCGATCCGCACCACCTGGTCGGCGTCGCCCTCGGCGAGGTGCTGCACCTCGATGTCGGGCATGAACCGTGCCGGATCGGTCTCGAGTTGCTCGAGGAAGATGCCCTCGCGTGTGATCTTGCCGAGGGCCTGGCGATCGGCCGAGCAGCTGACGGCCATGGCCACCGGGCAGCTGGCGCCGTGGCGGGGCAGGCGGATGACGCGCACGTCGTGACAGAAGTACTTACCGCCGAACTGAGCACCGATGCCGGTCTGCTGCGAGAGCTCGAGCACCTTGCGCTCGAGCTCGATGTCGCGGAAGCCGTTGCCGAGCGCAGAGCCCTCGGTGGGCAGCGAGTCGAGGTAGCGCGTACTGGCGAGCTTGGCGGTCTCGACCGCGAACTCGGCCGACGTGCCGCCGATCACGACCGCGAGGTGGTACGGCGGGCAGGCCGCGGTGCCGAGGGTCTTCATCTTCTCGAACAGCCAGGGCAACAGCGCCTTTTCGTTCAGGAGGGCCTTGGTCTCCTGGAACAGGTAGCTCTTGTTGGCGCTGCCGCCGCCCTTGGCCATGAACAGGAACTTGTAGGCCTCGCCGTCGATCGCACTGATCTTGATCTCCGCGGGAAGGTTCGTGCCCGTGTTCTTCTCGTCGTACATCGTGAGCGGGGCCAGCTGGCTGTAGCGCAGGTTCGAGGTGAGGTAGGTGTTCTGCACGCCGCGGGCGATCGCGGCCTCGTCGCCCCCGCCGGTGAACACGTACTGGCCCTTCTTGGCCTTCACGATCGCCGTGCCGGTGTCCTGGCACATCGGCAGCACGCCACCGGCGGAGATGTTCGCGTTCTTCAACAGGTCGAGTGCCACGAAGCGGTCGTTGTCGCTCGCCTCGGGGTCGTCGAGGATGTTCCGAAGCTGCTGCAGGTGGCCCGGCCGCAGGAAGTGGGCGATGTCGCGCATCGCTTCCTGGGTGAGCAGTGTGATCGCCTCGGGCGACACCTCCAGGAAGGGACCGAGCGGTGTGTCGACCACCGAGACACCGTCGGTCGACACGAGCCGGTACGGCGTGTCGTCGTGGCCGAGGGGCAGGATCTCCGTGAACGCGACGTCGGACATGAGTGCAGGCTACGCAACGGCACGGTCCGACCCCCAGTGGTCCGTCGCGCTCGAGAACGTGCGGAGCGACGTCGGTGGGGGCGCGGCCCCCGGGTGCGCCGATCGCGAGCGCTCCAGCGGTTCGTCGAGACTGCGAGTATGGGCGGATGAACCCGGTGGGTGAGAGCGTGGTGGGGTGTGTCGGGGACTAGTTCCCCAGCGGTCGAACGGCCTGGCCGGCTCGGCGCAGCGTTCTCCTCGTTGCTGGTCGCAACGTTCGTCACGAATCTCGGTGACGGCTTACGTCTGGCTGCGCTGCCGCTTCTTGCGGCGACCTTGACGTCGTCACCACTCCTCATCGGCGGGCTCACGGCCGCTCAGTTTCTGCCGTGGATGACGTTCGCCCCGTTCGGAGGCGTCATCGTGGACCGATCCGATCGTCGTCGGCTGATCATGGTCACACAGGCATGGCGTGCGTTGGTGATGGCAGCGCTCGGGATCGCCGTCCTGACAGACGTCGTCCGGATGTGGCAGCTGTTCGTTGTCGCCTTCGTGATCACGGTCGGCGAGATCCTGGTCGATCCGTCTGTCGTGGCCACGGTGCCGACGCTTGTCACGCGCGACGACCTGGACCGAGCGAACGGACGCCTCACCACCGTCGAGACCGTGACGAACGACTTCGCGGGCGGACCGATCGGTGCAGTGAGTTTCGCCTTTGCTCCATGGTTGCCGTTCCTGCTCGACTCGCTCAGCTACCTCGGATCGATCGCACCCTTCAGCCGCCTACCGCCGACGCGATCGAGACCGATCGACGGCGAGTTTCGACCATCTGCCCGGGTTGCGCTCGGTGACGGATTCCGCTGGATCAGCCAACACCCGTTCCTTCGGCCGCTCACCCTCGCCATTGCGGTCCACCACCTCGGCACAGCCGGGGCCTTCGGCCTGCTCATCTTGCTGGTCACCGACGTACTCGATGCTCCGGGCGTCGTCTTCGGCATCGTGCTCTCTGCCGCTGCCGTCGGCGCAACCATTGCCAGCCTCGTCGCGGCACGCCTCACCGCAGCCTTCACCCGTCGAGCAGTGATCACATCGGCTGCGACCGCTGCAGCCGTGAGCGTTCTGGCGGCGAGTGCCGCAACGAACGAGTGGGAGCTCGTCGCAGCGTGGACCATCAATGGAGCAGCCAGCGGAACCCTGTTGTCGATCGGGCGGGGCTTCGTGCAACGCCACACTCCGAACGATCGACTCGGACGGACCGCCATCGCGTCGAGAACGATCACGCGCACGTCGTTCGTCATCGGGGCGCTGCTCGCCGGTGTCGTTGCCAACGCGACCTCGGTTCGATGGGCGTTCGTCGTCGCTGGATCGTTCCATCTCATTGGGGCTCTCCTCCTCTGGCGCTCGTTTCGACACGAGCCCAGCTGAGGCCGAACGCCGGAACTGGACCCCTCGAGACAACGAGGGATCGCTCTGGTCGTGCTCGGCTGGTCGGTCAGGTGCTGATCGCCGAACTCATTGCGTCGAGGTACCGGGTGGTCGCTGATCGTTGGAGGAGCCTCGCTACCGGTGGGAACGCGCGTGCGAGAACGTGACGGGGTCGCGAGGCTGCGGCGATCTCGAACACGACCGTGCCGTCGTCATGTCGGACCACGGTGAAGGATTCCTCGCCCTGCTCGGGGTGAACCCGCAGTGTGCCGTAGGTGAACCCGAATCGGTCTGGTTCGTCGACGACGACGACCACTCGGCAGACCACGTCGATGAAGCCGAGCGGGAGCGGCGCTGCCATGGCGACAACCGCGTCGACGGTGGGCGGACCGTGGTCGCACACGATCAGACCGGCGCCGCGATGAACCTGCCACGTTCGAAGAGCCTGTGCGGCGCGGTGGAAGACGTCGTCGGATGCACCGAGCGTGCGGGACCACCGATCGAGGCGGTAACCCACCGGGGCTTCGGTGTTGCCGGAGATGCCGATCGGCTCGTACGTGAGCACATCCGACCGGCCAGCTTCGGCCAACAGACGGAGGTCGGCCTGTGTTGGGCGAGTCAGCCGGATCGACATGTGTCGAGTCTCCCTGGACGCCGAACAGGATGCACGCAGAACTTCCGACGATCGAGGCGCGTGACGACGTACCCGCCACTTCCGAGACACACCACGACCGCATCCGATCGCTCGCGCGTCGGGCCCATTCGGGCCGGGGGCCCTGGCCGGCGCGCGAAACCTGCGAGACGCTGGTCCACGAGACATGAGCGGCACGACGAAGGAGTCATCGATGACGGCGATGAAATTTTCGGCCAGCGCAGCGAGCAAGCACGGGGCGACCGCCGAGATCGCCGGCCAACTGGTGGCCTCCGAGGTCTGACCTGCGCGCCCCACCGGATGCGGGGCGGGCCGAGCCGGTCAGGGGCGCGGTGTGCCCGCCAGGACGCTGCGCACGAGCTCGAGTTCCTCGGGTGTGGTCGGCGCGCGTGGGGTGATCGCCCCTTCGTCGACCAGGGTGCGCAGCCATCCGACGTTGACGTCGGGATCGAACGCCACGATCACGAGCGTGGGGTCGGCCGCGGCCGTCGCCGGCGCGCCGGCGACGAGTTCGAACGCACGACGTGCGTCGGCCGACCGATCGGCCCAGTCGTCGGATGCGATCACGAGCAGGCGGACGTTCGACAGCACGGCGATGCCCACCACCGCCCAGCCGACTGCGAGTGCGCGCCGATCGAGCCGCCGGAGCTGATCGATCGCCAGCGCAAAGGGCACGGCCAGCACCATCGCGGTCATGTACTGGTAGCGGGGTGACGCTGCCGCATCGAGACCGAACACGGCGCGCTGCCAGCCGATCGCGAGCAGCACCGGCACGGGCAGTATCGCGAGGACGGTGACCATCGACCTCGCTCGCAGCGAGAGCGGGGTGACGAACACGACGACCGCGATGCCGAACAGCGCGGCCCCGGCGAACAGGATCTGCCCGGTCATGCCGTTGAACGTGGCGGTGAGCGCCAGGCGAGCGAACTTCAGTGCTCCCGATACGGTGGCCTCGCCCTCGTTCCCCGCCGGATCGCTGCCCCAGGTGAACAACCACCAGCTGTACAGCACGGCCTGCGGCACCACGGCCACAGCCGCCGCCCGCCAGCGGCGTCGCCAGCACAACATTGCGAACACACCGGCGGCGAAGAACGGACCGAACGCACTCGAGCTCACCCCCACGATGCCCACCGCTGCGCCGGCAGCGTCGCGGCGCCCGACCGGACCCTCGTGGTCGACGAGCACGAGATGGGCGAAGAACGCGACGAGCGACAGGTTGTAGGTCACCTGCACGGCGAAGACGACGTTCTCCCACCCGCTCCCGAACAACAGCATCAGCGTGCAGACGAGCAGCGTCGTCCACTCGCTCACGCCGACACGCCGGCACAGCTCGCGCACCAGCAGCACGGCAGCCACGTGCAACGCCATGTTGACGATGAGGAACGGCCAGTACGAGTCGATGCCGAATGCCTGCTCGATCACCCAGTACACGAGCAGTGGTGGCGTCATCCAGTGACCGTCTTGAGCGGCGAACAACCAGTCGCCGACGCCGAGCTGGTCGCGCATCGCACGACGGGTGAGCACGAACGCCCAGTCGTCACGGATAAACCACTGACGCCGTCCCACGAACCCGAGGATCACCATCGCAACGGCGAGCACCGCCACCGAAACATGCCGAGGGGTGATGCGCCGCCAGGCGGCCCCCGGATCGCTGGTCACCGGCCCCTCACGACGATGCGCCACCACAACTCCAGGAGCTGGCGCGCGCTCCGGGCGATCGCCGGGAGGCGGAAGAACTGCGATTTCCCCGACGGTCGTGCGAAGTGGTGCACCGGTGTCTCCACGAACCTGGCACCCTGCTCGGTGAAGCGACGCATCATCTCCACGCACACGACACCGCTCGTCGACGTGAGCGGCTGGTCGACGATGAGGCGACGACGGAACATCCGGAAGTCGCAGTCGGTGTCGCGCACCGGCAGCCGGAACAGTACCTTGACCACATGGTGGTAGGTACGGCCGATCACCTTGCGGTACCACGGGTCGCCGCGACCCAGCTTGTAGCCCTGCACCACATCGACGTCGGCCGTGGCCAGTGGCACCATCGACGCTGCCTCCGACGCGTCGTACTGGGCGTCGCCGTCGGTGTACCAGATCCACTCGTGGCGAGCGGCGGTGAAGCCGGTGATGAGCGCGCCGCCGTACCCGCGGTTGCGTTCGTGGTGGATCGGGAGCAGCCACGGCCGATCGGCCGCGAGCGCATCGAGCACCTCGCGTGAGCCGTCGGCCGAACCGTCGTTGACGACGATCACCTCGAGTTCGTCGACGAGTGGGGCGAGCGCAGCGTGCACGTCGTCGACCAGCTGCCCGATCGTCTCGGCGTCGTTGTAGCAGGGGAACATCGCCGACACCGACGACAGCCGGGCCGGGCCGTCGGTGGCGCGAGAGGTACCGGTGGTCGCGGTCATGCGGGGCGCTGCTGCAGGTCGGCCAGCGCCGCGCAGACCAGGTCGATCTCATCGTCGCGCAACTGGGGGAAGCAGGGGAGCGAGATGCACTCGGCGGCCCAGGCCTCGGCCTCGGGACACGGGGAGCCCGGGAGGTGGCGATAGGCCGGCTGCTGTGTGAGCGCGAGCGGGTAGTGCACCCCTGTTCCGACGCCGCGGGCGGCCAGTTCGTTCCGCACGTCGTCGCGGTGCTCGTGACGGATCACGCACAGGTGATGCACGTGGCCGGCGCCGCCTGCTGGTTCGGTTGCATCGGCATGCCACCGCAGCGCCGGGGCGGCGGTTCGGTAGCGGGTGACGATGTCTCGCCGGCGCTCGTTCCACCCGTCGAGCAGCGGCAGGCCGAGGCGGAGCCACGCGGCCTCGACCTCCGACATCCGGAAGTTCTGCGAGACCCACTCGTGCACGTACTGCTGGGTCATGCCGTGACCCCGGAGGCGACGCACTCGCTCGAGCAGGTCGGCGTCGGCCGACAGCACGGCGCCGCCGTCGCCGATCCCGCCGAGGTTCTTGGTGGGATAGAAGCTGAACGCCACCGCTGCCGACCTGTCGTACCGGTCGAGTGCGCCCATCGCCTGCGCGGCGTCCTCGACGATCGGCAGATCGGTGAGGGGCAGTTCGGCACGTCGGCCATACAGGTGCACCACCACCACCACCTTCGTGCGTTCCGTGCGAGCCGACGCCATCGCATCGTGGTCGAGTGCCGCCGTCATCGGATCGACGTCGACGAACACCGGTGTGGCGCCGAGTGCGCACACCGCCGACGCGGTGGGAACGGCGGTGAAGGCCGGCACGATCACCTCGTCACCGATGCCGACCCCGAGCGCGGCGAGCACGAGCTGCAACGCGCCCGCTCCCGACGACACGGTGACGGCACCGACGGTGCCCGCCCATGTTGCGAGCTCGCGTTCGAGTGCGTCGGTCTCGGGGCCGAGCAGCAGTGTGCCGCAGTGCAGCACCTGCTCGACACGGCCGAGGTACTGGGCGACGAGCGCCGGCGCATGCCGGCTCAGGTCGACGACAGGTACCACGGATGCTCCCGGTAGAAGTCGATCGTGTTCCGCAGGCCGGTGGTGAGGTCGGTGGCGGGTTCCCACCCGAGATCGTGGCGGATCGCGCTGCTGTCGGTCTCGAACGACCCGATGTCGATGCGGCGGTGCACGGGCGGCCACGGGGTGGTGACCACCTCGCTGCCGGTACCCGCGAGGCTGGTGAGCTCGTCGGCGATCTCGCGCAGCGAATGGCTGCGCACGTGGCCGACGTTGTAGACGGCGCCGAGCGCCTTCGGTGTGGAAGCGGCGAGGATCGCGTCGACGACGTCGTCGACGTAGAGGCAGTCGCGACGCTGTTCGCCGCCGCCGAAGAGCTCGATCGACTCGCCCTGCAGGGCCTTGCGCACGAACACCGGCAGGAAGCCGAGCTCGTCGCTCGTGAGCCGTTGGCGGGGGCCGAACACGTTCGTGAGGCGCAGCGAGGTGATCGACATGCGATGGGCGCGGGCGTACACCATGTGGAGGTGCTCCCCAGCGAGCTTGGCCACTCCGTTCACGTCGATCGGCCGGGCAGGGGTGTGCTCGTCGACCGGGAACCGGTCGACGCGGCCGTACACCTGGCGGGTGCTGGTGTGCACCACACGAGCCTCGGGGTTCTCGACGCGGAGCATCTCCAGGAATCGGGCATGGGTGATCGTGTTGAGCTCGAGGTCTCGCACCGGGTCGGTCATCGATGCGGTGTGGCTCACCTGACCGGCGAGGTTGAAGACATGGCTGACACCGCGTAGCAGCGGCGCCACGCGCTCATCGCCGATGTCGGTCTCGAGCACCTCGACCGAAGAGGTGTCGATGGCGTCGAGGTTCCTCGGGTTCGCGCCGTGCTCGGCCACGACGGCGTCGACCACTCGCACGGCCACACCCTCGGCGACGAGACGGTGGACGAGGTTCGAACCGATGAAGCCGAGTCCGCCGGTGACCACGCACCCGTGGGTGCGCAGCGCGTCGAGGTCGGGATGGGCGGGGTGCACGGCCGACGATCGTAGGCGCGCTGTCGCGTGGAGCCGCGACGCCCTCGCCGCGACGCCTCGCCCCGCGTTCGTGACGTACCTGACACACTTGGCCGGATGGATGCCGACGAGTACCGCCGCATGGCCGACGCCGGCGAGCGCCACTGGTGGTACCGGAACACCCGTTTGCTGCTCGCTCAGCTGCTCGTCCCGCATCTCGAGGGCCGGCATCGTCCGATGGTGCTCGATGCCGGCGGTGGCACCGGTGCGACCGGCGGCTGGATGACTCGATACGGCACCACGGTGCTGGCCGACGTCGAGCCGATGGCGCTGCAGGTGGCCCGCACCGATCACGGCGACGAGCGCCCCGCAACGCCGGGAACGCCCGGAACGTCTCGAGTGGCACGTGGGCACGGGCTGTTGGCGGTTCAGGCCGACCTCAACCGGTTGCCGTTCGCCGATGCGTCCTTCGACGCGGTGCTGTGCGTGACGGCCCTGTGCCACCGGATGAACCCTGATCCCGCCGCGATCGTGCGCGACTTCGCGCGGATCACCAAGCCGGGAGGTGTGGTGTGCCTGATGGAGCCCGGCGTGAAGCGGCTGTGGCGTGGCCACGACGAGGTCACCCACACGGGCCGTCGTTTCAGCGTCGGCGATCTCCGCGAGATGGCCGAGGGCGCGGGGCTCACCGTCGACCGTGCGACCGGCGCGTATTCGTTCCTGGTGCCCCCGGCCGCGATCCTCGGTGTGGTCGAGCGGGGCAAGCAGAAGAGCGACGT
>Ga0105047_10003854_pt1 | contig 26308 bp, 27 predicted proteins | sample MAT04_FD_78384 | JGI IMG/M metagenome (GOLD analysis project Ga0105047, IMG submission 78384) | Freshwater microbial communities from Lake Fryxell liftoff mats and glacier meltwater in Antarctica - MAT-04 (megahit assembly) | ecosystem: Environmental > Aquatic > Freshwater > Ice > Liftoff... | reverse complement strand
CGGATCATGAGCGGCATGCGCTGGATCCCGTGGGTCAGCCGCCAGGTGAAGTTCCAGGTCCAGAGCCACGGCGATCCGTTCGTGACGGGTGTCAGCCCGCGGGTGGAGGTCACGCTCGACTCGGACGTCGAGGTCAAGTGGGGCACCAGTGGCCGACGCATCTCGACCGACGGTCACAAGCAGACCTATCTGGCCGAGAACGTACGCGATTTCAACTTCACCGCCGCTCGCGACTACAAGGTGCGCACCGGGATGTCCCTCGATGGCAAGATCAAGATCAAGGTCTTCACCCGGACCATCAGCTCGTCCACGATCATGACCTGGGCCAAGAAGTCCCTCGACTACTTCACGCGCAAGGTCGGCCGGTACCCGTACCCCACGTTCGTGGTCTCGGAATCGTCTGGTGCGTTCGCGATGGAGTCCCCGGCAATGGTCTGGCTGCCCGCCAACTACGCGACCTACCGGATCCCCTTCGTGCTGAGCCATGAGGTCGCGCACCAGTGGTTCTACGGCATCGTTGGCAACGACCAGACCACCAACCCGTTCCTGGATGAGGCGATGGCCGAGTTCCTGACCCGCTCCATGTTCGGGTTCCGGAGCAGCAACTGCGCCAAGAAGCGCCTGGATCTGTCGATGTACGCGTACACGCCGTCCTGCTACTACGAACAGGTCTACGTCCAGGGCTCCTCGTTCCTGAACAAGCTGCGGCAGGACATGGGCAGTGCCAAGTTCTGGACGGTGGTCCGGGACTTCTGGCATGACCGTCGGTATCAGATCGTGACCACGAAGCAGCTGCTGGATGCCTTCAAGGCCAGGGCCGGCAACTGGGTGCTGCCGCGATACCGCGACCGCTTCCCGTCCCTGTACTGAGGCCATCGCCACGAACGTGGACGCGCGCTGGCGTCAGCCACTGATCCTGGTGGCGGGCATCGGCGCGGTCGTTGGGGCGTCGCTCATCGGACGCCTGGACACGATGGGCGTGATCCTGGAGCCGCCGCTCATCGGGCGCGTGCTCTTCGGGGCAGCAGCGGTCATCGTGGGCGTGGTGCTGGGCATGCGTGCCATCGAGCGCTTTGGTGCCGCCACGGGTGATGCGCGGGCGCTCATCCGGGCGGTGCGGCTGGTGTTCCTGTCACTCGCCGCCTTCGCGGCAGCCGCAGGCTGGTTCATCGGGTCCGCATTGCCCATCGTGGTCGCGCTCGTCATTGCCGGCATCGACGTCATCGAGACGACCCTGTTGCTGCTCGTGGTCTCGGTCCGCGGCGACGACGAAAGCGGGGCCGACACCGAGGCCGATGGCGCCGGGGCCCGGACCGCACGCTGAGCGTGCATCGGCGACGGTCCTCTCTTCGACGAGCTTGCAGTCGCCCCACGACTGAACGGACCAAGGAAGGTCGGCGCACAGACTGATTCGGGCCCTTCCGAGGCAGTCTCAGTCGCCGGACCGCTGGAACAGCCGGTTTCGATCAGTCCCTTGGCTCGTTCAGCGGCCGCGCGACTGAAGGTCACCGCAGTCGTCCGGAGCCTGAACCGACCGAGACGACCGGCTCGTCGGCTCGTTCAAGTCGCACCGCGACTCCCGATCTCGGACGTGGTCACACCCCGACAGGAGTAGGCTGGCCGGCCGAGACCTCGGGCTCATCCAACGACACAGGAGGCAGCATGGAAGATGTCCGAGCCAGGGAGCTGGTAGCCACGGAACGGAAGCGCATCGAGAGTGCGCTTGCCGAGCTGCGGGGCGAGGTCCAGACGGAGACCGATCTGGGTCGCCAGCAGACCGGTGAGTCCGACTCCGGGAGCGCGCTCGCGACGGAGATGGTCGACCAGGCGCTCGTCGCCAGCCTCGACGATGAGCTGTTGGCAGTCGTGAGGGCAGAGGATCGCCTCAGCAGTGGGACGTTCGGTCGGTCGGTGGTGAGCGGCCTGCCCATCCCGGATGAGCGCCTCGAGGTGGCGCCGTTGGCCGAGCGCACGACGGACGAGGAGCTGCAGCACGAGGCTCAGCTCCGATAGCTTCAGTCGCTGAGCACCTTGCCCGGGTTGAGCAGGCCGAGCGGGTCGAGCGCGTCCTTGATGGCGCGCATGACGCGCACGTAGCCATCGCCGCGCTGGCGGGTCAGGTAGCCACGCTTGGCGACACCCGTACCGTGCTCGCCGGAGATGGTGCCGCCCATCGCGAGCACCGCCGCGAACAGGTCCGCGCGGACCGCGTCGATGCGTCGCTCAGCGTCCAGATCGGCCCGGTCCATCACGAACGTGGGATGGAAGTTGCCGTCCCCGGCATGCCCAAAGACACCCACCGGCAGGCCGTGCTCCGCGGAGATGCGCTCGATGGTCGCCAGCAGCTCCGGTGCCTGGCTGCGCTGGACGCCGATGTCTTCCATGCGCGCGACGCCGGCCTGCTCCAGTGACCAGTGTGCCTTGCGGCGTGCCTCGCGCAACCAGTCCGCCTCCTGCGGATCGGTCGCCCGGATGACCTCGGTCGCGCCCGCTGCCGTACACGCGGCGGCGGCCCGATCCAGCTCCGACTCGGCGGCCGCGCCGCCCGAATCGGATTCGATCATGAGCATCGCCCCGGCGTCCTCTGGCAGGCCCACGTGGAGCGCCGCGTCCACGGCCCGGATGGTGAACCGGTCCATGAGCTCCAGGGTCACGGGCACGATGCCGTCACGGGTGATGCCCGCCACGGCAGCCCCCGCATCCGGCACGGACGCGAAGAACGCGAGCATCGTCAGCTTGGGCGCGGGCGTCGGCAGCAGCCGCAGGGTCGCCTCCGTGATGATGGCCAGCGTCCCCTCGGAGCCCACCAGCAGCTGCGTCAGGTCATAGCCCATGACGTCCTTCACCGTGCGGCCGCCGGTCCGGATGACGGACCCGTCCGCGAGCACCACCTCCAGGCCCAGCACGTAGTCGCGCGTCACGCCGTACTTCACGCAGCGCAGGCCGCCGGAGTTCTCGGCCAGGTTGCCACCGATGGAGCAGATCTCGAAGCTGGCCGGGTCGGGCGGGTAGAACATGCCGTGCTCGGCCACTGCACGCCCCAGGTCAGCGTTGATGACCCCCGGCTGGACGACCGCAAGCAGGTTCTCGCGGTCGATCTCCAGGACTGAGCGCATGCCGGTCATCACGATCGTCAGCGCGCCCTCGACCGCGATGGCGCCACCGGACAGACCCGATCCGGCGCCGCGCGGCACGACCGGCACCCGGTGCTCGGTGGCCAGGCGCATGATCGTGCTCACGTCCGCGGTGCTCGTCGGGAACACCACACCCAGGGGCATGCCCGGGTGCATGTACTCCGTCTCGTCCCAGCGGTATGCCTCGGTATCGACCGCGTCGGTCAGCAGCCGCAGCTCGGGCAGCTCGACCCGGAGCGCACCAAGGAATGCGGTTCCTGTCTCCGTGGGGGAAGCGATGCTCACCCCGGCAGCATACGCGGCGGCTCGTCCGTCAGGGTCCGTCGTGCGAGCGCCCGGGTCGTGCATGAGCATCGATGCCTGGTGATCGCTGGTGTCATCGGATCGTCATATCGACCGCGTAGCGTCTGGCTTCCCAGCCTCATCCGGAGCCCACGTCATGATCTTTGGCGACATCGAGCGAGCGCTTGCCCAGCTGTACCCGTATCGGGTGCCGATCGTCATCGGCCTCGCCGCGATCGGGGTTGCCCTGGCCGTCATGGCCTACCGCCGCCACTGGTTCGAGATCGCACGACGGCACCCACGCGGGTCACTCGTGGGCGCCGTGGTCACGCTTGCCATCGGGCTGCCGGTCGCGTGGATCCTGGTCTCACCGCTGTTCATCCGTACGCAACTCGACGAAGCGAGCCCGCTCCTGGTTGCGTCGGTCCCCGCTACGCCAGGGCCCGGTACACCAGGGCCGAGCGCCCGGGATCAGGCAGCGATCCTGCTCCCGACCGGCTCGCCGGTGAGCGACACAGCCGACGGCCCCAGGACCGTCGCCAGTGGTACGTTCACTGGCGCCGACGATTTCCATTTCGGCAGTGGCAAGGCACTGCTGGTCGAGACCGCCCCGGACACATACGTGCTCAGATTCGAGGATTTCTCGGTCCAGAATGGTCCGGACCTGTTCGTGTATCTCTCACCCAGCAGCGACGGTTACGCCAGCGGCAGCCTGGAACTCGGCACCCTCAAGGCCACCGATGGGGCCTTCAACTATGAGCTCCCCTCGGGCACCGACGTGTCTGGCTTCCAGAGCGTGGTCGTCTGGTGCAAGGCGTTCAGCGTCCAGTTCGCGAGCGCGCCAATCTCGTAGGGACTGGGCTTGCTGCTGGCCGCGGATCGGCGACGCCGGGGATTTCATGGACGAGTGAGGCGGCGCATTGGACGGTCATGCACCGGACGATACGAGCCCGCCGATGCCGGCACTGGGGGTCACACAGGCATGGCCAACGCCCTCGCCGGATTGTCGACCAGCATCGCGTGGATGGCGGCCTCCCCAACGCCCTCCGTCCGCAGCAGGGGCACGAACGCTGTCAGCACGCGCCCATAGCCCGGACCGTCGTAGGCCGTAAGCATGCCCCTCGTGCAGGTGTCGCCCGACAGCAGCACCTGCCCGCCGTGGCCGGCGTTGACGAGTCGGGCGGTGTTCCTGGCGCGGACCGCGTCCGGTGGATAGCCGCCACCGACATAGCCGATGTTGTCGATGCTCAGGTACACACCGGTCTGGGCGACGCGCGCCAGCGGATCGAAGCCGATACGATCCCCGATGTGGGAGACCACGATGCGATCGGGCGGCACGCCTTGCGAGGTCAGCAAGTCGATCTGCTCCTGCGCCAGCTCGCCGGCATTCGTCGTGTGTGTCCAGATCGACACCCCGGTCTGGCATTGTGCGAGTGCCGCAGCACGGAACACCCGCTCCTCCGCGGCCCCGATGCGTCCACGTTCCGTGCCGATCTCGCCGATGATGCCCGCTCGGATGCCCGTGTCCGCGACGCCGACCGTGATCTCCTCGACGAGGGATACGGCCAGTCGCTCGACGCTCGACTCGCGCACGAGGGATGGGTATACCGGGCTGCGGTACCAACCCGCGCCCATCACGATGTGCACCCCCGAGGCGTCGGCGACCCGCCGCAGGGCGCCCGGATCCCTACCCAGTCCGATGGTGGTGCAATCGACGAGCGTCGAAGCGCCTGCGATCCGAAGCAGCCTCAACTCCTCGATCGCGAGCTGCTCGTCGTCGAGGATGGCGTCGTAGCTCCGGAACATCTCCCAGCCGTCCACCAGGACGTGCTCGTGCGCAAGCGTCACGCCTGCCGCCGCAGGCTCGATGGGCCCCGAGACAGTCTGGATCATGCGCTGCGAGGTCATCAGGCGCCCACCAGGGCACGTGCCGGGTTGTCCACCAGGAGCCGGTCGATGGTCGTCGGATCCATGCCGGCGCCCATCAGCCTCGGCACGAAGGATTCGAGGATGTAGCCGTACCCGGAGCCGCCCATCGTCCTGAACTGGGACACCAGGCAGATGTCCTGGGACAGCAGGATGCGGCCCTCGTGCCCGGCCACCACGAGCGCCGTGATGGCGCGCACGGTGGCCTCGAGGACCACCTCGGGACCCGCCTGGATGTTGTCGAACTGCACCCAGGCGCCGCGTTCCGCCAGCTGTTGGTGATATGCGATGTCCGGCACCATGTCGCAATGGCCGACGATCACCCGCTCGGCTGGGACCCCTTCGCTGGCCAGCAGGTCGAGCTGCGGCAACCCAACGGGCCATCGACCGGCATGGGTCGTGATGGTCAGGCCTGTCTCGAGGTGAGCACGGGCCGCTGCCCGGAACGAACGCTCCTCCGCCGGTGTCAGGAACCGGTCGCACCCGATCTCCCCGATGATGCCCGCCCGCACACCGCTGTCGTCGATCCCCACGCGGATGTCCCGGATGATCAGGTCAGCGACCTCGTCCGTGGAGTGACGGTCGAACCAGTCCTCGTCCAGGAACGGATGCCGGTAGAACCCGGTGCCCGCCACGATCTGGACACCCGTCGAGCGCGATAGCTCCGACAGCCGGGCTGGCTCGGGCCGCAAGCCGCGGCTGGTACAGTCGACGATGGTCCGGCCGCCCAGACCGGCGTACAGCCGGAGGTCCGAGGCGATCATCGCCGCGTCATGGACCAGGCCATCACCGCGGTACTCCCGCATCGTGTCCACGAAGGTGTGCTCATGGGGCATCGTGATACCCAACGAGCCGGGCGACACGGGACCGAGCACCGTCTGCACGGCGGAAAGCGATGCACCCATGGTGGCCTGGCTCGCTAATCGGCGTACGGGTCTGCGAACCGCTCGGACCCGATGATCACAGACCGTTGGACCATGTAGTTCTCGATGGCGCTGAGCCCTTCCTCGCGCCCAAAGCCTGAGTCCTTGACGCCCCCGAACGGTGCCTCGATGGGGTGGCTGTTGATGGTGTTGATCCACAGGAACCCGGTCTCCAGCGCCGCGCCGACCCGCATGGCTCGCCGGACATCCGCGGACCACACGCTGGCGGCCAGCCCGTACCGCGTGGCGTTCGCGAGGCGGATGGCGTCCGCCTCGTCCTGGAATGACACGACCGTGACGACCGGCCCAAAGATCTCTTCCTGGAAGGCAGCGGCCGTGGGTGCCACGTCCACCAGCACCGTGGGCGGATAGAAGTGGCCCTGACCGTACTGACCGCCCGTGAGCGGCGCGCCACCGGTCGCCACACGCGCACCATCGCGCACGGCCTGGAGGACCCACCCGTGGACCTTGTCCAGGTGCTCGCCACTGATGAGCGAACCCTGCTGGGCGAGCGGGTCCATGGGTGGCAGCACCCGGATCGCTGCCGCGCGCTTGGTGAGCGCCGCCACGAACCGATCATGGATCGATGACTGGACGAGGATACGGCTGCCGGCGCTGCAGTTCTGGCCCTGGTTCATGAAGATGCCGAATGCCGCCGCCGGCACCACCTCGTCGAGGTCGACGTCCTCGAACACGATCGTCGGCGACTTGCCGCCGAGCTCCAGCTGCACCCGCCGACCGACCGTCGCGCGATCGCGCATCACGGTCATGCCCGTCTCCGTGCCGCCCGTGAATGAAACGATGTCGACGTCAGGGTGACGGGCGATGGCGCCACCGACCTCGCTGCCGCTGCCGGTCACGACATTGAAGACGCCGGGCGGCATCCCCGCCTCGATGGCCAGCTCCGCGACCGCGAGCGTGGTCAGGCTGGTCAGGTTGGAGGGCTTCATGACCAGCGAGTTGCCGCCGGCCAGGATCGGGCCGCCCTTGAGGCCAGCCCCGGCAATGGGGAAGTTCCAGGGGTTGATGGCACCGACGACGCCCGCCGGGACGTGGAGTACGGACAGCAGCTGGCCGTTGCCGAGCTGATGCGCCTGGCCCGTCGACTTGCCGGCGAGGCCCGCGTAGTACTCGAAGTGGTAGGCGGTGTCCGCGACATCAAAACGAGCGTCCGCGATGGGGTGACCCGTGTCACGGGTCTCCAGCTGGGCCAGGTCCTCCGAATTCGACCGGATGGCATCGGCGAGTGCGCGCAGGACCCGGCCCCGTTCGAGCCCCGGCATCCCGCTCCAGCGTCCGTCGCGGAAGGCGCTGCGTGCGGATGCCACCGCGCGGTCCACGTCCCCCGTCGTCCCCGCGGCGATGGACGTGAATATCTCGCCGGTCGCCGGGTCCTCCACGGGGATCGTGCCGCCGCCGTCGGACTCCTGGCGTACGCCGTCGATGATGTGGCCCGGTTCTGCGGTGAGCCAGGATGGGCTGGCCAACGTTGCTGCCTCCGCTGCGTGCGCTGGCCCAAGCAACGATGCTGGGACCTGTCAGATCGTACAGTTGTAAGACAGACACCGCAAGGCACGGACGGTCAACACGTCCGCCGGTGGGGATGTCGCTGGTATGGTTGATCGCATGTCTGACGGTTCGTTCCGAGCCTCATCCGCGCCGACTGCGGAGCGCCATCCCCGCGCCACCGTGCAGCTGGAGCGGGTGTCGACCTCGGAGGCGCTGGTCAACGCCCTCACCCGCCAGATCCTGGACGGCTCCATCGAGGCCGGGACCTGGCTCCGCGAGGTCGACCTTGCCGAGCGTCATGGTGTCAGTCGCCAGTCCCTGCGCGCAGCGCTGGTCGAGCTGGTGCACCTTGGTCTGCTCCAGCGCGAGGCGCATCGGGGCGTCTTCGTGCCCGTGATGACCGAGGTGGACATCCGCGACCTGTATCGCGTCCGACAGCTGATCGAGGTCGAGGCCGCGCGCGTCGTGTCCCAGCGCCGTGAGTCGTGGCCTGCGATGGAGGCGGTCGTCAGCCGGCTGGAGCGGCTACCCCCGGACGTCGGCTCATACGAGATGGTGGAGGAGGACTTCGCATTCCACCGGGCGATGGTCGGCGGCGTGGAGAGTCCCCGGCTGTCGAGGGCCCACGAGATGCTGTGCTCCGAGACCCGCCTCTCGTTCGTGGCCAACATCCGGGAAGACGGGCCCGACTACCTGATCGGTGAGCATCGAGCCTTGCTGGATGTCATCCGCAGCGGCGACCCGGACCGCGCCGAGGCGCGCATCATCGTCCACCTGCAGGCCGGCCTCGCCAGCTCCATGGCACGCATCATCCGTCGGACGTGACCGGGCGCTCGTCGAGCGCGGGCGCGTCGATCGGGTCGTTGGACAGGAACGCGGCGGTGGCGAGTGCGAACGCCGAGGCCACGCGACCCAGCTCCTCGACGGTCGTCCGTTCCCGGTCGGAATGAGCGGTCGCGTAGTCGCAGCCGTAGTACACGGCCGGCTTGCCCGCGCGCACGACGAAGTCCGCGGCATTGCCGGCGGCTCCACTCATCACCGACACCATCGACTCGCCCGTCAGCAGGTGATGCGCCCACCGCAATGAGCGTGCGACGCGAGCCTCGGGGTCGATCTCGTACGCGTCGGTCATGGTCGTGATGGTCAGGCGGATGTCGGCGCCCGTCTCCTCACGGACCCGTGCCACGAGACCTTCCAGCTCGTCGCTGACGGCCGTGTGCGAGCCGTCCGAGAAGTGACGGCGGGTGCCCGCGATGGAGCAGGACACCGGCACCCGGTTGTAATAGTCGCCGGATACGAACTTGCCGATGAACAGGCTGCCTCGGGGCACGACTGCGCCGGCCGCCAGTCCATCCCGCAGGGACACGAGGCGCTCGAGCAGGCGAGTGCCGACCTTGAGTGGGTCGACCACGTCGAGGGTCGCGTTCACCTCATGGATGGACGCACCCGTGCGCTCGATGTCGATGCTCCAGAAGTCGAGGCCGCGACTGGATGTCACGAGCTCACGGCCACTGCCCAGCTCGCCGGTCATCACGGCATCGCCCACCATGCCCCGCTCGATGAGTCGGATCATAGGCGCGCTACCACCCTCCTCGTGCTGCCCGTGATACGTGAGCAACACGTTCCCCCGTCGTGGTAGACCTGCGGCGCGGAGCAGACGCACGCTCTCCACGTTGGCAGCGATGGCACCCTTCATGTCCGATGCGCCTCGCGCGACCAACTCGTTGCCTTCCCGACGCGCTGGCGTATGGGGCGTGGCGATCGCATCCATATGGCCATGCCACTGCATCGTCGGACCGGGCTCCGTACCGCGCAGCCAGGCGATGACGCTCGGCGAGCCCGGGAACTCCTCGTCCAGGACCACGTCCTCGGCACCCGCGGCACGCAGGTCGTCCGCCACCATCTGCGCGATGCCTGCTTCGGCGAACGGCGGACTCCACGTCTCGAGATAGCGCATCGCCCGCTCAGCGACGACCTCGGCATCGAGGTCTCGGCACATCTCCTGGAGCGCGGTCATCGAAGCGTCGTCAGGCATCGGTTCCTCCTTCAGGGCTAGGGGTCGACGAGCGTGGTGGGCGGCAGGCCTGCAAGGGCGCGCTGGACCTCGTCCGCGACCCGCCTGCCAAGATCAAGCTGGGAATCGATGGAGTAGTAGGCGACATGCGGCGTCACGATCACGCCGGGCATCTGGAGCACCGGGTGGGCGAGATCCGGATGCGGCTCACCGTCCACCACATCAAGGCCCGCCGCGGCCACGATGCCGGCCTCCATGGCCCGCTGGAGGGCATCCAGGTCCACCAGGGCACCGCGGCTGGTGTTGACCAGGACGACCCCGGGTCGCATTCGTCCGAATGCCGCGTCGTCGAGCAGGTGATGAGTGGCTGCAGTGAGCGGTACGTGGAGGCTGATGATGTCGCTGGTGGCCAGCAGTTCGTCGAGGCCGACCAGGCGGACATCCAGCTGGACCGCGCGTTCGAGGGTTAGGAACGGATCATGCACGATCACTTCCAGCCCGAACGCCTGGGCCCTGGCGGCCACGCGTTGGCCGATGCGCCCAGACCCGATGAGCCCCAGCGTCTGACCCCTCGATCGGCGGATGGCAGGCAGCTCGAGGTTCAGCCAGCGGTCGGCCTTCAGCTGCGCCTGGAGCTCGGACAGATGACGCGTCGCGGCCAGCAGCAGGAGCAGCGTGTGGTCAGCGACCTCGTCCAGGCAGTAGTCGGGGACGTTGGCGACCCAGATGCCACGCTGCGCCGCGGCCGTCACGTCGACGGAGTCCACACCGGCGCCGCAGCGCATGATCAGGCGCACCGACCGAAGCCGCGCGATAGCAGCTTCCGGCATGGCCACGATACCGCACAGGATCACGGCCGCGTCGCGCGCCAGGTCGGCGGCCACGACCGGATCGAGCCCTGCCGGCAGGACGTCGACCGAGACACCGCGCGCTCGCAACGCCGCGACCGCGGGTCGCGGCAGGTCACCCGGATCGGTGGCGACCACCCGACGCGGCATCTGTCCGGGGGCCGGGTCGGTCACGAGGCTCGGGTCGGGGCGGGTGGGTCCGGGCGGAACGCGGCCGGCAGGCTGTCGATGGCGAACAGGTGGCCGAGGCCCTGCCTCGGCCGGATCGCGTCAGCCAGGCACAGCACGGCCCAGATGGTCGAGCCCACGGCGGTGATGACCGGGATGCCCAGCGAGGCCTCCAGCTCCGCGACCGCAGCGGCCGTGCGCACAGCCGTACACGCCAGGAACAGTGCCTCGGCCCCATCCGCTCGCGCGGACTCGGCGTCCTCGACGAGCTCCCGAGGAGTGGTCAGACCAAGCTCCAGGCTGGTCGTGCCGCCCGGGTACGTCCTGCGGTAGGGGTGCACCGCGGTGATGGTGATGCCGTGGCTGCCGAAGTACGTGACCAGACGTGCGTTCAGGTCATCCGTGTATGGCGACATCGCTGCCACGCGTCGGACCCCCAGCGCGGCGCAGGCGGCGGCCACGGCCGTGGAGGTGACGATCGCCGGGCAGTGGAGGATGCCGCCGATGCGGTCGCTGATCTCGGTGTCACCGCCGCGGCCGCGGACGAAGGAGATGGACGTGTCCACGTACGCGGCGGCGACGGGTGTGACATAGCTGAGGCGCTCGGCCGCCGCCCCGATCTCGGGGCCTTGCGCGATGCTCGTCACCTCGGCGATCGAGTCACCACCCATCTCGACATCCGACGCGCCGATCGTCCGGGTCACGAATGGCAGGGCATCCTCGCCGGCGAGGAACCAGAACTCGTCATCGATGTGGCTGTCACCTGGGACGACGAGTCCGATGCGGGCGCGCTCGTGCATGGTTGTCATGTTGTCTGACAGTATACAATCGGCGGATGCCGCAACAGGGCCCGTCCGCCAGCCGTCCGACCTTCGGGATGGCGCTGACCGGCAACGAGCCATGGTCGGTCGTCGGTCCCCGCGCGGAACGCCTGGATCGCGTCCCGGAGATCACCAACCTGTGGGTCTTCGATGAACGATTCGAGCGTGACCCGTGGGTCACCATGGGCATGCTGGCCGCGATCACGGACCGCCTCGACATCGGCACCTGCGTCACGGATGCCCTGGTCCGCCACCCGGCCCTGACGGGGACCGCGATCGCCACGCTGCAGGAGGCGAGCTCCGGACGTGCCGTCCTCGGGCTGGGTGCCGGCATGAGCGGATTCCGCGCCCTGGGCATCCAGCGGAACGCACCGGCCACGGCCCTGCGCGAGATGACCATGTTCCTGCGCACGTTCTGGACCTCGCGCGAAGCGGTGGACTTCGTGGGCACGGCGTTCTCGTTCCGGGGGGGGCGCCTCCATCACCCGCTACCCGGCCCCGTTCCCATCGCGATCGCCGGTCGAGGGCCGCGCATCCTGGAGCTGGCCGGTGAGCTCGCGGACATCGCGATGGTCGCGACGTTCACGGAGGGTCCGCTCCTGGACCACGCCCTTGAGCGCGTCGAGGCCGGACTCGCCCGGCGTCCGTCGACGCTGCCGGAGTTGCTTCTCGCGGCGTGGGTGTATGTCTCCGTGGACGATGACCGTGCACTGGCACGGGAAGCCGTACGTCGCGGCATCGCCGTCGCCCTGTGGGGCAGTCGCCCGCTCCTGGAGTCGCTCGGCATCCGGCTGCCTGCAGCGCTCGCCTCGCTCATGGATCGGGTCGCGTACGCGGCCACGCCGGAGGTCCTGGACCAGGCCGCGGCGCTCATCCCGGAGGAGCTGGTCGATGCATGCTCCATCGCGGGTACCGCAGACGAGTGCGCCCGCAGATTGCACGCGCTCGCAGAGCGTGGCTTCGGGCACCTCGCGTTGTGGCCATTCGCGCCATCAGGACAAGACGTCGGATCCGTGGTTGATCGCCTGGTCACGGAAGTCATCCCGCGGGTCGGCAGGCGCACAACCGGAGAGTCGGAGAGGAACGTGTCGTGAGTCGGTACATGGAGATCAGCCTGGACACCCGGGCCGTTTCGTGTGTGGCGCGGCTCCTGGATGAGGACGCGCCACGGACCTGTGATGCCATCTGGGATGCCCTACCCCTGTCCAACGAGGTATGGCACGCCAAGTATGCGAGCAACGAGATCTACTGCATGGTGCCGCCGCTGGGCTCGGATCCGGGACTGGAGAACCCGACCCTGACGCCCATCCCGGCCGATGTCATCTACTTCAAGTTCCCAACCGGTCAGTTCCTGCGGTCGTTCCGCCAGGCGCGTGGCATCGAAGGGCTCGACGCGGTCATCGACCTGGCAGTGTTCTACGGTCGGAACAACTACCTCTGGGACCCGTCCACGGGGCCGGTGCCCGGCAATGTGTACGCGACCATCGTCGAGGGCTACGAGGCATTCGCCGCAGCCTGCCACGACGTCTATCGCCGGGGGAGCGAGGGAGAGACCCTCAGCTATCGCCGGATCGAGGGACGTTCATGACCACGGCGAGCGTCCCCCAGAGCCGGGTCACCGTCGACGCTGAGCGTCTGGAGGCGCTCGTCGTGCGCATCTTCGGCAGCTTCGGCATGCCCGATGAAGCGGCGCGGATCACGGCCCGAGGATTGGTCGCGGCCGACCTGCGCGGGCACGAGTCGCACGGCGTCTCGAACTACCTCGACGTGTACTACCAGCCCGGTCTGCAGAGCGGGCTCATCAACCCGACCCCCTCCATGCGCCTGCTCCAGGAGACCGAGACCACCGCGCGGTGGGATGGCGACGGGGGCATCGGGTTCGTGGTCGCGGAGCGCGCCATGCGTGACGCCATCGAGCGAGCACGCCGGCACGGTGTGGGCTTCGCCTCCGTCGCCAATAGTCGACACTACGGCATGGCGCAGCTGTACTCGCGCATGGCCCTCGAGCACGACATGATCGGCATCTCCATGACCAATGGCGGCGCCCTCGCCGTGCCCTTCCGGGGAGCTGACCCGCGCCTCGGTACGAACCCCATCTCGGTGGCCGTGCCCTGCAGCGAGGAGCCGCCGTTCGTGCTGGACATGGCCACCACGGCGGCCGCGATGGGCAAGATCCTCAATGCGCAGCGCGACGGCCTCCCGATCCCCGCCGAATGGGCATTTGGCGTGGCGGGCGTCCCAACAACGGATGCGCAGGACGCCATGGACGCCGCGCGCCTGCTGCCGCTCGGCAGCACCGCGACGGGCGGAGGCCACAAGGGCTATGGCCTCGCGGTCGTGGTCGAGATCCTGTGCGGCGTGCTATCGGGCACAGGCTTCGGTTCGATGCTGGGGCCGGACAATCTGGGCCACTTCGTGGGTGCGATCCGGATCGACGCCTTCATCCCGGTCGCCGGGTTCAAGGTGATGATGGACGCCTTGGTCCGCGAGCTGCGCGCGACACCCCCGGCGGCGGGCTACCAACAGGTGCTCGTTGCCGGCGACCCGGAGCACCTCGCAGAAGCCGATCGACGCGTCAACGGCATCCCGCTCCATCCGCGGGTGCTCGAGATGCTCCGGACCTACGCGGCCGATCTTGGGGTGCCCTTCGATCTCGTTCGCTGACCCGCCATCGTCCGAAAGCGTTCATCGGAGGCCGTCTCATGACACAGCCAACGCTCCCCGCTGACGCGCCCGTCGTGGTCGTCCACGACCAGCTCGACTACCTCGATTGGCGATATGACATCGAGACCGCGGTCCTTGGCGCCGCTGGCGTTCGGCTCGTGGTCCCGGCGCGCCCGGATGGCGATGCCGCTCTCGCTGCTGCGGACGTCGTCATCGTCCACGATGGCCCCTTCGGCGCGGCCCAGATGGCCCGCATCCGGCGTCCGGTGGGCCTCGTGTGCTACTCGGTGGGCATGGATCAGGTCGATGCCGCGGCCGCGGCCGCGGCCGGTATCCCTGTCCGGAACCTGCCCCACTGGGCGACCCAAGTAGTGGCAGAGCATGGCATCACGCTGCTGCTGGCGGCCCTCCGGCGGCTGCCCGTCCAGGACGCAGCGGCTCGCACCACGCGCTGGGACCACCGCAAGCTCATCGCCGACCTGGGCATCGAGCTGTTCAGCCTTCAGACGGTCGGCGTCATCGGGGCCGGCCGCATCGGCCAGGCGTTCGCGGCGCGCGCCCGGGCACTGGGCTTCCGGACGATCGCTACCGACCCCGCCGCGCCGGACACCGGGCCCGACCTGCCGCTCATCTCACCCGGCGACCTGTTCGCAGCATCCGATGCGGTGGTGGTGTGTGCCTCGCTGACGGACTCGTCGCGGGGCATGCTCGACGCCGCCGCATTCGCGGCAATGCGCCCTGGCACGTCGGTCATCAACGTGTCGCGTGGACCCATCGTGGTCGAGACGGCGCTCGCCGAGGCGCTCCAGAGCGGCCATCTCGCCTTCGCGGCCCTCGACGTGCGGCAGGTCGAGCCGCCGACCCCGGACGCGGACCCGCTCCGTGGTGTGCCGAACCTGTTGCTCACGCCCCACACGGCGTGGGTCGCGGCCACGTCGCATCGGGCCTACCACGAGGAGGCTGCCGCCGTCTCCCTGGATCTGCTGCGCCAGGCCGGGCGCATCGCCTGAGCCTAGATCGCGTGCAGCACCTTGCTCAGGAACTGCTGCGTCCGGGGATGCTCGGGCGCTGACAGGATCCGCTTGGGGTCACCTTGCTCGATGATGCGACCCTGGTCCATGAACAGGAGACGGTCACCGACCTGACGGGCAAAGCCCATCTCGTGGGTCACGACCACCATGGTCTGTCCCTGCTCGGCCAGATCGCCCATGACCGCCAGCACCTCGCCAGTCAGCTCCGGATCCAGGGCGGAAGTGACCTCGTCGAACAGGATGACCTCGGGTCGCATGGCCAGTGCCCGCGCGATGGCGACACGCTGCTGCTGACCGCCTGACAGCTGGGCGGGGTAGTGATTGCGGCGCTCCGCCAGGCCGACCTGTTCCAGCAATCGCTCGCCGTCGGCGATCGCCTGCTGCCGCGGCATCTTGCGCACGTACACAGGTCCCTCGATGACGTTCTCGAGCGCCGTTCGGTGCGGGAACAGGTTGAACGACTGGAACACCATGCCCAGCTTGCGTCGACGGATGGCCTCAGCTGTGCTGGCCTTGGGCGTAGCGTGCCCGGGTCGCCGGTCGACGACGCACTCGCCGTCGATCTCCATCCGGCCGCTGTCGATGTCCACGAGACCGATGAGGCAGCGGAGCATCGTCGTCTTGCCGGAGCCACTCGGCCCGATGACGACCAGGATCTCGCCTTTCGCGATGCGCAGGTCGACCTGGTCGAGGACCACGTTGGGACCAAAGCTCTTGCAGACGCCGATGAGCTCGACGGCGGGCGGCGCGCCTTCGGTGACGCTGGTTGCGACGCTGGTGGTCCGGGGCTGCGGTTCCATGCCTAGCTGCACCTCGTTGTTCCGGACACGATCCGGTGAACCCACGACGTCACGGTTCCGCGATGGGTCGCAGGATGGACAGTGATTCAGACTTGGGCACGTCCACCCGCAGCCGCCGCTCGTACCAGCGGATGACGGAGAGTGAGAGCTTGCCCACGATGAAGTACAGGATCAGCACGATGGCGTAGATCTCGAAGTGGCGGAAGTTCTGGCTGGCCAGTCCACGCGCCCGGAACAGCAGGTCGGGCACGGTGATGAGGCCCAGCAGCGCGGTCGCCTTGTACATCGAGATGTAGTAGCTGCTCCAGACCGGGAGCACCGTGCGTTGGGCCTGGGGCAGGATCACGCGTCGCCAGATGGTCCAGCGTGACATGCCCAGGACCTGTCCGGACTCCCACTGTGTGGGCTCTACGGCCAGCACGCCCGCACGGATGACCTCGCCCAGGAATGCCCCGAACACGAGCGTCAGCGCCGCGACCCCTGCCGCGATGGCGGGCAACACCAGCCCGTAGCTCGCGAGGAGCGTGTACCAGATGAACACGTGGACCAGCTCCGGGATCGAACGAACGACCTCGATGAACCATTGGAGCGGCTTCCGGATGGCGGGTCGCGTGGCATTCAGGCCCATCGCGAACAGGATGCCCAGAAGCGTCGCGAAGGTCATCGCGATGGGCGTCAGGATGATGGTGTAGAGCAGGCCGCCGCTGAGGTCAGGCCAATAGGCAAGGATGCGCTGGATGCCCTCCTCGTTCATCAGGGCACCCGGACCGGCTCGTTGATGGAGCCTGGGATGGTGAGCCGCCGCTCGAGCCGACGGACGAAACGGCTGGCGGGCACGCCGATGGCGACGAAGAAGAGCGCGACGATGATGAGCGACTCCCGGTCGCCAGCGAAGAACTGGTAGAAGTACAGCGTCCGGCTATAGAAGATCTCGACGACACCGACGACCGACAGGATCACGGTGTCCATCAGGATCTCGATCATCGAGTTGGCGAGCCCAGGGAGCGCCACGCGCAAGGCCAGCGGCAGCATCACCCGTCGCAGCCGGACCAGCCGGGACATGCCCAGCACCGTGGCCGCCTCCACGAGTCCCCGAGGGACCGACTGGTAGGCCGCCTTGAGCACTTCCGACTGATACGCCCCGACGTGGAGGCTCAGTGTCAGGATGCCTGCCGGCAGTGGGTCGAGACGGATGCCCACGAAGGGCAGCGCGTAGAACACGAAGATGAGGTGGAGCAGCAGCGGGGTCGTCCGCACGAAGTCCACGTACTGGTCGGCTACCCAGCTGAGCACCGGCACCCGGTACACGCGGGGGACGCTGACGATGGACGCCACCGCGAGCGCCCCTGGGAACGAGATGACCGCCACCACGAGCGTCGTGATGGCAGCGGGGACCATGAACTGCGCCACATCCAGGAACCGCTCAAGTCCATCCACGATCTGGGGGAAACTCCGTTTGCGCAGGAAACGTCAAAGGGCTCCGTGGCCGATGTGGCCACGGAGCCCTTGGTGGATGGCTCCGGTCAGCCTTCGGGGAAGCCGGGCGGGAAACCGGGTCCCGGCTCCGGGATGGTATCCGGGTTGAAACCCCACTCGGCGAGGATCTCGCCCATGCGGCCGTTGGTCTTGAGTTCCGAGTAGCAGTCGTTGAACGCGTCGCGAAGACCGACGTCCTCGCTGTTGAAGTAGTGGCCGGGCAGAGACACGACGCCCTCATAGTCCCAGTTCGAGACCGCCTCGATGGGCGCGTCCGGGTTTTCCTTGGTGAACTGGGAGAAGTAGTTATCGTTCCAGGCCATGTACTTGATCCGGCCCGCGAGCAGGTCTGCGAGCTCTGTCGGATTGTCCGGGTATTCCTTCCACTTGACGCCGAACTGGGCGGTGTCCGTCAGCTCCGTGGAGCCGCGGATGCCCGCGACCTCGACGCCGGCCTCGCCGACCTTGGTCCAGCTGGTGAGATCGGCGAGCGCGGGATCGCCCTTCATGCCCACGATGCGGGTGCCATATCGGTACAGCAGCTGGGTCGCAATGGCCACCTGGAGACGTGCCTCGCGGATCGACTGACCGGCCGCGGTCATGTCGATGCGTCGTGCCTGCAGGGCTGGGAGCAGCCCGTCGAACACGAGGCCGACCGGGTACACCTCGGTGATGCCCAGCTTCGGTGCACACTCGAGGACCATCGCCGCCTCGGCGCCCTGGAACGTGCCGTCCGGGGCGATGAACGACCACGGGTTCTCGCCCGCGAATCCGACGTAGAGGCCGTTCTGCTGGACCCGCTCCAGCGACCCGTCGGCACTCGTTGGCAACGGCGACATCGGAGCGCTGCTCGGGGACTGCGCCCCGCTGGACGCGACTGACCCGATCGCCAGTGCGGCGGCTGCCAGCACGCTGATCGACACCCTGGGGATGGCTCTGGACGCCATGGTCCCTCCTCGCTGTATGGGGTTCGATGGCCGCGGCTCGCTGCGCCGCAGGTTCGGATGGCATGCTAGTGTGGGAAGAGTTGTTCGTCAATCCGCCAACATGTCAAATGGGGTCGCGAGATAGGCATGAACCGGTTCTCGAACCGTATCGGGGTCATCGTGCCCTTCGATATGGCCCTGGATCGCGAGTATTGGGACCTCGTGCCGGATGACGTGACCCTGCATATCACCCGGCTGGGCATCGTCGACATGCCCTACGGACCCGATCACGCGCGGGCAGTGGCCGAACCGGCCGGCCTCCTGGATGCCGCTCGCACGCTGGTCCGCATCGACCCGGAGGTCGTGGCCTTCGGATGCGCATCGGCCAGCTTCGTGGATGGGCCCGCCGGCGAGGCGAGGGTCCGGGATGCGATCGCAGCCGCGGGTATCGCGGACGTCACCACGCCGAGCGGCGCCCTCGTGGAGGAGCTGCACCGGATCGGTGCGCGCCGGGTGGGACTCGGGACACCCTACGAGGCCGACCTGGGCGAGGCGCTCGCCGCGTTCCTCGAGGCATCAGGCTTCGTGCCGGTCTCGCTGGTCAACCTCGCGTACACCGCCGAGGAGGACGTCATCAACGCGGGTGCCGAGGTCGTGTCGGACCTCGCGCGTCGTGCGATGCGCCCAGACGCCGATGCCGTCTTCCTTGCATGCACCAACCTGCCGACCGTGCCACTGCTGTCGAGCCTGGGGCACGACCTCGGCGTGCCGGTCCTGTCCGCGAACCAGGTGCTCATGGACGTTTCCGTGCGTCGCCTCGGGTCACGGCGATCGGCCGAAGCCGACCTGCGTGCCGGGTCGTGAGCGTGGGCGTTGCCGGAGCACCGGTCGTCGGCATCCTGTACCCGGGGCATTCTGCAGAGGACGATTATCCGCGCGCCGAAGGCATCATCGAGCCGCGGGTCTCGTTGCCGGTCGTGCACACCACGGTGGGCATCGACACCCACGAGATCGAGGCACTTCGCGACACCGGTGCCCCGTTCCGGTTGGAGGAGGGCGCCCGGCGCCTGGCCGATCTTGCGCCGGTCGCGGCGATGTGGGCGTGCACGAGTGGCAGCTTCGTGTTCGGGCTGGAGGGTGCCCGCCAGCAGGTCGCAGCGGTGGCGACCCAGCTTGGCGTCCCGGTGTCCAGCACATCCCTCGCCTTCCTGTCCGCGCTCCGTTCCATGGGCGTGCGGCGCGTCGCCATCGGTGCCACGTATCCGGACGACCTGGCGGAGCTGTTCCGGACCTTCCTCGACGACGCTGGTATCGAGGTCGTCGGGCTGGGCACGCTGGGCATCATGTGGGCCTCCGAGGGAGGCACGCTCGATCGGGACGCGGTCCTCCGATTGGCGAGTTCCAACCTGCATCCGGACGCCGAGGCCATACTGCTGCCCGACACCGCCCTGCACACCATCGGCTACCTCGAGGACCTGCAGCGGGTCGCGGGACGACCGGTGCTGACGGCCAACCAGGTGACGATCTGGGAGGGGTTGCGGCTGGCGAGCCATCCGGCCGCCAGCCAGGGGGTCATGGGCCTGTTCGGTCTCGGGGAGCGGGGCGGCCGCTAGGCCCAGATAGCTGTCAGTGGCTGGCGTTGGCGTCCGGCAGGGACAGCCGGTGGGTCTCGGCGGTGATGACGTCGACCAGCGCCGGCTGGCCGTCCCGCACCGCCTGGAGCGCCCGCTCGAAGCCCGGCCGAAGCTGGTCGGGCGACTCGATCCGCTCCGCGTGGAGGCCAAGGCTGCGGGCCATCCCCGCATAGTCACCGGTCTGGCGGGCCGCGCCATATCGCTCGATCGCCGTCGGCATGAAGCGGTAGTAGCCGCTGAAGATCTCGTCATGCTTGACCACGGTGAGGATCGGGATCTGCTCCCGCGCGGCAGTCTCGAGGTCGAGGCCGGTCATGCCGATCGCCGCATCGCCCATCACGTTGACGACGGTCTTGTCCGGGTTCGCGAGGCGCGCCCCCATGCTGCCGCCGATGGAGTAGCCGAGCTGCGTGGACTGACCCCATCCCAGGTAGCTTCGGGGGCGGGTGGCGGTGTAGAACACGGACTGGATGTCGCGTGAGGAACCCGACTCGTGCGTGATGATGGTGCGGTCCGGGTCAAGGCAGGCCCACAGCTCACGGAACATCCGGTACCCGTTGATGGGTGCGCTGTCGTCACTGAACAGGGGCTCGAAATCCGCCAGCCAGCGTGCCCGGAGATCGGCGATCGTGGCGGCGGCCGACAAGGCTCGCTCCTGCTCCGGCGCACCGACCCTGCCACGGAGTTCGGTCGCGAGGGCGGCGAGGAACGACCGCGCATCCGCGGTCACCGGGACTTGCGTCCAATGGGTCTTGTTAAGGTCGGCCGGGTCGATGGTGACGTGGATGATGGTCGTACCATCCGGCACCACCGGGGTGAAGTCGGTCCGACTCAGGCTCGACCCGACCACGAGCAGCACGTCGGCTTCCTTGAGGTAGTGCTCCACCATCGGCGTCTGCGCATAGCCGCCCGTACCTGCGGAGAGCGGGTGGACCTCGGGCATCGCACTCTTGCCCTGGAGCGTCGTCATCACGGGTGCCCCAAGCAGCTCCGCGACCGTGACCAGCTCTGCGCTTGCCTCCGAATACAGCACACCCTGGCCTGCCCAGATGAACGGTGTTCGTGACCGCAGCAGCAGGTCGGCTGCCTCGCGCACAGCGCCCGCGTCCGCAGCGGGTCGATGTGCCCGGACCGGCTGATACCCGACGTCGACGCCGGGCATCGCGAGGATGTCCTCCGGCAACTCGATCATGGCGGGCCCGGGACGTCCGGTCCGGAGCATCGAGAACGCATGCCGCAAACGCTCACCGACGATCTCTGGGGACACGATCCGAGCGGCGTACTTGGTCACCGACCGAAAGTGATCCAGGGCCTCGAATGCCGGGGATTCGCCGGAGCGCGCGATGCCCGGATGGCCGGGCATGAACAGCGTCGGCGTTGAATCCGTCCACGAGTGGACGAGCCCGGCGTATGCGTTCTCGGCACCGGCGAGCGACTGCACCGCCCACGTGCCGATCTGGCGTCCATTCGTCGATCGGGAGACGCCATCCGCCATGTCGCCCGCGACCCGTTCCTGGCGGGGCAGCACGAGCCGGATCCCGGCGCGCGCAAGCGCCTCTGTCATCGGGCTGCCGGGGAAGAAGAAGACCTGCTCCACTCCCTCTGCTTTGAGGATGCTGGCGAGCACATCGGCGGCGATCATCGGACGCACCTCGGCATGGGTCGACTCGGGGTCGAGACAGTTGTGAGACTGTCTGACAATACGAGGTCTTGCCTGATTCGTCCACCCGTGGGTTCCCTCCCGCTGGCGGCGGACGAGCTGCTGGACGACCCAGCCGTTGCCGTCCGCATCGCTGAAGAACAGGAACCGGCCCCAGGCAAGGTCCTGTACCTCTCCTATGTCCAGTACTCGATCGAGCAAATCGGCGCGCGCGACATCGATGTCCTCGACCACCAGCTGCAGCCCCTGGGAGCCGCCGGGTGCTGAGTGGGCATCCCCCAGTGGCCGATGGCTATGGAGCAGCCCGATCCGGGCGGCGTCAGCTGCACGAATCGGACGCCCTCACCCAGCTGTCGGTCGAAGTCGATATGGAATCCCGTCTGGGTTGTCATAGAAGTCTCGTGCGCGGTCCATGATCCGAGACCGGCACTGACAACGGTTCCAGCTTCAGGTCCATCTGGTGTCCCTCCGGTGCCGAGCTGCGGTCGTCTCGGCGACCATGGTCTCGATGATGCGCCTCGTGTGTCGCAGCACCTGACCGGTGTGCGCGCAGCCGCTATGCTGTCGCACGCAGCACTGTGCCCAGCCGCTGCGTGCCCATCCCTCCACATCGGGGTCCCTGGATGAAGGTCGCCATCGCGAAGGAGACTGCGCCCCTCGAGCGGCGTGTCGCAGTCGTTCCGGAAGTCATCAGCAAGCTGGTCAACGCGGGCATCGACGTGCTCGTCGAATCGGGGGCGGGCGAGGGGTCCGCATTCCCTGACTCGGCGTATGCCGCGGTCGGCGCTGCCGTCGTCTCGACCTCAGACCTATACAACACCGCGGACGTCGTGCTGCGAGTCCAGAAGCCATCGACCGCCGAGATCGGCAAGATGCGCAGCGGACAGACGGTCATCGGGCTGCTCCAGCCGCTCATCGATCCGCAGACCAGCAAGGCGCTCGCGGATGCCGGTGTCACGGCCATCAGCCTCGATGCCCTGCCGCGCACGCTGTCACGCGCCCAGACCATGGACGCACTGTCGTCGCAGGCCAACGTGGGTGGCTACAAGGCCGTGATCGTCGCCGCTGAGGCGTACGGCCGGTACTTCCCGCTGCTGACCACGGCTGCCGGCACGGCCAAGCCCGCCAACGTGCTCATCCTGGGCATCGGTGTGGCCGGCCTGCAGGCCATCGCCACCGCTCGACGACTCGGCGCGCAGGTGAAGGCCTACGACGTCCGGTCCGAGACCAAGGAGCAGGCCCAGTCGCTGGGCGCCCAGTTCCTGGAGCTGAAGTCGGTCGCAGACGCGGCGGGCACGGGCGGCTACGCCCGCGAGCTGACCGCGGAAGAGCGAGCGGCGCAGCAAAAGGAGCTGAACGGCTACATCGGTGGCATGGATGTGGTCATCACCACTGCCCAGGTCCCCGGCCGACGACCCCCGGTCCTCGTGACCGCGGACGCCGTCGCGCTCATGAAGCCAGGCTCCGTGATCGTGGACATGGCCGCCAGCGCACTGGGTGGCAACGTCGAGCTGTCACAGGCCGACCAGACCATCGTCACGGACAACGCCGTGACCATCATCGCGCCGACCAACCTGCCGGCCACGATGCCCGCAGGCGCCAGCTCGTTCTACGCACGCAACATCACGGCACTCCTGCTGCACCTGGTCAAGGACGGCAAGCTCACGCTGGACATGGCCGATGAGATCACCGTCGCCACGGTCATCAGCCACGGCGGTGACGTGGTCCAGCCCGCGACCGCCAAGCTCCTGGGCATCGAGCCCGTGGTCGCCGCGGCGCCGGCTCCTGAGCCCGCCCCGGCCGCGCTGGTCGAGGCCCCCGTCGTGGCGCCCGCGCCAGCGCCGGCGGCGGTCGAGGAGACCGAGGCCGAGGTGATGGAGAACGTCATCGAGGAAGTCGACGAGCCGCTGCTCGCCGACGACCTCGAGACCCCCCTCGCCGAGACCCCCGAGGCTGTCGAGGCAACCGAGACGCCGCTCGAGGCCGAGACGGCTGAGACCCCCCTCGCCGAGACCCCCCTCGCCGAGACCCCCGAGCCTGTCGAGGCAACCGAGACGCCGCTCGAGGCCGAGACGCCCCTCGCGGAGGTGGCCGAGACGCCCCTGACCGACGAACCCGAGACCCCTTTGACCGGAGGTGCCGCGTGAACCCGGAGCTACTCGACGCCTTCGCCATCTTCGTGCTGGCCATCCTGGTCGGCATCGAGGTCATCAGCAAGGTCCCCACGACCCTGCACACACCGCTCATGTCGGGCGCCAACTCCATCCACGGAATCGTGCTGGTGGGCGCCATGATCATCGCCGCCTCCGCTGATAGCTGGCTGGCCTACGCCCTCGCCTTCGTGGCCATGGTGTTCGGTGCCGCCAACGTCGTCGGCGGCTATGTCGTCACGGACCGGATGCTCGAGATGTTCAAGAAGAAGCCGGTCGCCCCCAAGGCTGGCGACAACTCCGGCAAGGGAGCCTGACCCATGCCCGGTAGCGCGCTCTATACCATCGTCTTCTTCGCTTGGCTATTCGGGGCCGCCGGCTTCGTGCTGGGCCTGCACCAGATGAACAGCCCGGCCACTGCCCGTGCCGGTAACCGGCTGTCCGCCGGTGGCATGACGGTCGCCGTCCTGGCGACGCTCATCTGGCTGGCCCTCCGGCCCGGCGGTCTCAAGATGGAAGCCTGGATCATCATCATCGCCGGCTTCCTCATCGGTGGCGGCATCGGCCTGTATCTCGCGCGCAGCGTGAAGATGACCGCGATGCCGCAGCTGGTGTCCGTGTTCAACGCGGTGGGTGGTGGCGCGGCCGCCCTCGTCGCGGTCTCCGACTACTTTAAGATCGTCAATACGCCCGAGAACACCGTCTCGACCGCCGTGTTCGTGATCCTGGGTGCCGTCATCGGCTCCATCACCTTCTCGGGGTCCATCGTGGCCGCCGCGAAGCTGCAGGGCCTCATCCCGGGCGCGCCCATCATCAAGCCCTGGACCCGGCCTTTGACCCTCGCGGTCGCCGCCATCACGGGCATCGGCACGCTCATCCTGGTGCTCGGCGCGGCTCGGGTGTTCAACCTCGACGTGGCCCCGTCCAACTTGTTCCTGATCGTCATCTTCGCAGCGGCGATCATCTTCGGTGTCACGCTCGTGCTGCCTATCGGCGGCGCGGATATGCCGGTCGTCATCAGCCTGCTGAACTCGTTCACGGGTACTGCGGCGGCGATGTCCGGTTTTGTCATCGGCAACCCGGTGCTCATCATCGCGGGTGCCCTCGTGGGTGCCTCGGGCGCCATCCTGACCAAGCTCATGGCGGATGCCATGAACCGGTCCATCTGGAACATCATGGTCGGCGGCTTCGGCGGTGGCGACACCGCGGTCGCGGCGACCGCCGGTGGTCCCGGCGCCTCCGTTCGGGAGATCAACCTCGACGACGCGGCGATCATGCTTGCGTACAGCCAGAAGGTTATCGTCGTCCCCGGCTACGGTCTTGCCGTCGCCCAGGCACAGCACGCGGTGCGCGAACTGGCCGAGGTCCTCGAGGCGCGCGGCGTGGAAGTCGTCTACGCCATCCATCCCGTGGCCGGCCGCATGCCAGGTCACATGAACGTGCTGCTGGCGGAGGCGAACGTGCCCTACCCGCAGCTCAAGGAGATGGAAGAGATCAACCCCGAGTTCCCGCGAGCGGACGTGGCCCTCGTCATCGGCGCCAACGACGTGACCAACCCGGCCGCGCGGTCCAACCCGGCATCGCCCATCTACGGCATGCCCATCCTGGACGTGGACAAGGCCAAGAACATCATCGTCATCAAGCGATCGATGGGCCGCGGCTACGCCGGCATCGACAACGACCTCTACGCCGACACCAAGACGGGCATGCTCTTCGCCGACGCGAAGGCCGGCCTTGAAGGGTTGACCCAGGCAGTCAAGGGCCTCTAGCCCCGACCACATCACGGAGGTCAGCGGACGCAGTCATGCGGGCGACCGACCTCCGTGTCGAGCTGCAGGCCGAGGTGGATGGCCAACGGGAATCGCTCTTCCCGCTGGTCTCGACTGCTGCAGGTCTTGCACGCTGGATCGATGCGGCCACCCTCGACGCTCGTGTCGGGGGTGGTTTTCGATTCCGACTGCTCGATGGCGTGGCGGTGGGTACGGTGACGGCGCTTGATCCGGTCCAGCACATCGGCTATGCCTGGGACTGGGAGGGCGAGCCGCTGGGTGTGGCCACGACCCTGGCCTTCGACCTCATCGCGCACGGCTCGCGGACGCACCTGACCTTGCGCCACGTCGGTTTCCGGAAGACGGCCCAGGCCGAACTGCACGACGCGCTGTGGCGCCACTGGTTCGGCCGCCTGGTCAGGGCCACGCGGGACGTCTGAAGGGTCCGGGCTTGCACGGGGAGCCGTGCCCGGGGAGCCGTGCCCGGGGAGCCGTGCCCGGGGAGCCGTGCCCGGGGAGCCGTGCCCGGGGAGCCGTGCCCGGGGAGCCGTGCCCGGGGAGCCGTGCCCCGGG
>Ga0105047_10003853_pt1 | contig 26320 bp, 18 predicted proteins | sample MAT04_FD_78384 | JGI IMG/M metagenome (GOLD analysis project Ga0105047, IMG submission 78384) | Freshwater microbial communities from Lake Fryxell liftoff mats and glacier meltwater in Antarctica - MAT-04 (megahit assembly) | ecosystem: Environmental > Aquatic > Freshwater > Ice > Liftoff... | reverse complement strand
GATCGCCTTTCTGAGGTGATGCCCAATGCCTACATAATCGACAATAAAACCTTTTTCTTTATCGACTCCACCGACGCGGTTAACACGGGCGATCGCTTGCAGTAAGCTATGGGCTTGAATTACTTTGTCGAGATACATCACTTGTTCGACAGGAGCATCAAAGCCAGTCAGGAGCATATTATTGACGATGACAATGCCGATTTCTCCTTTCACGCCCTCATCTTCACTATCAAAGGGTAGTTTAAAACTTTTGATTGTGGTCTTGTGTTTGGACTCGTTAGTGTATGGCTTTAGGTGCATCTCATCGTTGTTGTTATTCCTTGATATAACAACATCAGTTTTGAGCTTTTTGAGGCGATCGAGGTTGAGATTATGGGGATTAGATTGCTCTAGTTTGATAATTGCATCGGCAAGAGCAAGGTCAATCTGTTTTTTGTAGCGAACGGCGGCTTCGCGAGAGGTTGCCACAACTTGGGCTTTGTAGCCATTGGGGAAGATCGATTGCAGATAATGCTCAATCATATCCGTGGCTTTAGCGGCGATAGTTGTTTCGGCTTCTAGGTAAGCATCGCGGGAGCCATAACCTAGAATTTGCAAGCGTTCGGTGAGTGTATATTCACTGAAAATATCCTCAAAAGAACTATCCATCGCTGTTTTGTCTGGTACTTCGGCGTTATGAGTGCGCCCTTCGTAGATAATCTCTAGGGTGACTCGATCGCTGATGGCTTGGCGCATGGTGTATGTGTCGATGTAGTCACCAAAGACGCGCTCAGTCTTATCGATCGGGGTTCCGGTGTAGCCGATGCGAGTAGCAAAGGGAATAGCTCGATCGAGATTGGCTCCTAGAAGGCTGTATTGCGATCGGTGGGCCTCATCGGTCATTACCAGAATGTTAGTGCTGGTGTTGAGTTCGGGAAAAGTTTCCTGTAAATCGCGCTCTTGGAATTTATGGATCATCGCCATTACTAAGTCGGAGGAGTCGCTACGCAATAACTCTTTGAGCTTGGCAATGCTATCGGCGGGTTTGACGGTGAAACCGATGTTTTGTCCTGTTTCTGCTAGTTGTTGCTCTAGTTGGGTGCGATCGGTGATAAATACCACTTTCCACTGGGAGAGGTTGGGATGGCGATACATAGCCCGCACCATAAACATCATGGTTAGGGATTTACCTGAGCCTTGGGTATGCCAAATAATCCCGCCCCGTTCTCGTGGTGTTTTCTTTTCTAGAAGTCGCTGCACGGCTTTTTTGACGGCGCGAAACTGTTGATAGCGTCCCACAATTTTGATGGTTTCGCCTTTGTCACTGACTGAGAACAGGGTGAAATTATGGATAATTTCGAGGAGGTTGTTACGATCGCACATTCCCGCCACGAGTCTCTGCTGATCGTTTGGGCTGCTAGCGCCGCGATCGAGGTCTTCGAGGGTGCGGGGGAATGGGTCAGCCCAGCGATAAAAGTATTTTTCGGTGTGGGTGGTGATGGTGCCAAATTTAGCTTCATTGCGACAGGTGGCAATGATGAATTGATTATAGAAAAACAGGGGAGCGCTGCCTTCTCCCTTGGCTCCACGCTGTTCGCTGTAGCGCATCAGTTGATCGATCGCTTCGGGAATTGCGTCCTGTACTTTGGGCGATTTGCACTCAATGACGACGACGGGTAAGCCGTTGAGGAAAAGGACGATATCGGGAATGATGTGGTTGTCTGTGCCAAGAATCCGAATTTTGAACTGGCAAACGGCGATAAATGAATTATTGCTAGTATTCGTAAAGTCTACAAATTTGACGGTGGGGCTTTTCTCGCCTGTTTTGCGGTTTTCGGAGACGCTGGTATTTTCTTGAAGCAGGGTGAAGAGATGGCGATTATTTTCGAGGAGGTTATTGCTGGGGAAGTTGGCGGTGAGTTGTTTGATGACTTCTTCGATCTGGTCAGGTTCGAGCCAAGGGTTAATTACCTTTAGCTGTTGGCGCAAAACTGGCAACATCACGACTTCAGTGAAGCTTTCGCGATCGCTATCTTGAGGTTTTTGACTGTTATTGAGATCAATTATTTGCCAGCCCAAACCATGCAATTGATCTAGTAATGGCTTTTCGACGTGGTTGCGCTCGTCTATTTTGAGGTTTTGGGGTGTTTGGTCTGGTTTCATAAATTTTTAGCTATATAAGCTCATATTACACGACTAGATAGACTTAAAGAATCGGATGAACTGCATCCGTTTACATCCGATTTCATCCGTTTATCGTCGAGTTCTAATAAGATGCGATCGCCTCCATAGCTTTGAATACATTGACGGAGCCGATCGCGTTCTAGGGGGTCAAAGTCTTGCAGGGTGCTACCAGCGACAGGTAGGGCGGAGATATCGGCTAAGCCGAAGGTACTGGCGCGACTGGTGCGATCGTGGGGCAACATCGGGACGCATTCGGGTGTACCGTCAGGTTTGAGGCGGCGACGCAAATACACGCCGTTACTGGTGGCGACTTCTCCCTTTGCTTGTGGGACTTGAATCCGCGCTACTTCTACGCCCTCGATCGTGACGGGTTCGATTTGAATGGCTAGGGATGGGGATGTACGCGCTGCAATTAATCCGACTAATCCAGCCAGAACGCGATGATCTGGGTGTAGTCCTGTGGGTGTGCCGTTGTCTTCTACGCCTAGCCAAAGTTCGCCGCCGTCGGTGTTGGCTAGGCAGGTAATTGCTTCGATGAGGTCGCGATCGCCAAGTTTTTTGTGGTCGCTCTTAAATTCAACGGTGATGGTTTCGCGGGGTGGAATGAGGGAGGTCATGGGCTGGCTGGCTCTCTTTCTTTGAGTAGTTCGGTAACGCGGACTTTGCCAGTTAGGAGGTCTTGCATAAGTCCAGTTTTTTGATGGTGTAATTTTTGAAGTTGCTTAGAACTAGAGTCTATTACTTTTTCAATATTATTTAAGACTGATAGTATTCCTGTCTGTTCTGCAATTGATGGCTTGAATACCTTCATTTTAATTAACCAACCAACATTTAGATTCTGTTGCGCTCCTCCACATTGAAGGGTCAAGATTTGCTTTCTACATACACATGAATTCATCAAAACAGATAAAAAATCAGGTCTATATTTTGATTTCTTTGGTGTGCTAATAAGAGTTGTAAATGTTTGCCAACCATCCATAAAACTTGTTGTTACAGAAGTGCGCCCAGGATAACCTGTTCTCATAGTGACGAGATCGCCAGTTTTCAATCTTTTAGATTTGTTAATTGCATCAAAATCTAGTGATATATAAAGTAATTCATTCAGATCAAAAACACCAGAAAGTATATTTTGATTTCTTAATAATGGAACTCCTTCGGATTGAAAATACTTTGTAGTTGATGTTGCAATTCCCACTGAGACACGTTCACACGCATCTATAAAATTTTCTACTTCCCACTCCACAGGAATACGCCCGATCGCAGAATCCTTAAATTCATGAGTTGCTTCGCTGCGGATGTTGCCATGCTCATCAATGCCTTTGGTGAGTAGGTCTTGCATCAGTCCCGTTTTGATGCGCTGTTGCTTGGCGATGATGGCTTCGGTTTGGGCGATCGCGCGATCGATCGTAGAGAGAACCGCAGCAATTTTTTCTTGCTCTTTTTTATGTTTTGGAATATCAATCTCAATTTTGCCGAGATTAGTTCTACTAATTCTTTGTCTTGTACTTCCTCCAGCAGTCTGCTGACAAATATCAAGAAAAGATTGTTTATTCAGAGAGTGAGCAATAAAATGTTTGTCATATTTTTTTTCATCTATCCTAAGAATACAAACATCAACTGAAGTAATTGCTTTGTTTTCTAGATTAGGAACTATACAAGACCTTCCAATTGGATCTGCTAACCTACATATTAAAATATCTCCAATATAAACTTCTTTACATTTAAGCTCAACAAAAGCATCTTCAGAAATATACTTTTTGTTTTTATCAATAAAATCTCCAACTCCAATATTACCTGTTTGAATAAGACGGATTCCTTGATCAGTTATATAAGGTGCTTCAATCCAATCCCCATCAATAAAAGAACCTTTTATATCAGCAGCTAAGTCTTGAATAGCCGTTCTTCTCCAACCTTCTACACTCATCACACTAAATACCCCAATTTACTCAAATAATCATTTAACTCGGCTAAATTTTCCTCTAAATCTAAAAATATAACTTTATCCATTAACTGCCTCCTGTAAAACCGTTCTAATATCTGGCTTTTGGCAAGCAATCACATCATCAGGTAAATGCTTATGATGCGGGAAACTCGGCAAATTTGGAAAATGTGGTGTGCTGTCATAGCGAAAGATTAGACGATTTTGCACATCTTGACAGTGATAACGATAATCTAACCACATCAACACATCTGCTTCTACAACCATCGCTTCGTTAATTTCCAATAAATGCCCCCGTGTAAAACGGATACGAATCCGCAGAGTTGCCCGTTGTGGGGTTAAAATTTCTTCCACATAACGCTCAACATAAGCATCATCAAGCACTGAGAGTTCCTGCTCAACCAAATTTAGATAATCAGCCAGCACTTTATGCAACATTTTGTAACCGCTTTTCTAACTCCTGACGTATCCCAAAATAGTGGCGATAATCATTAGCCCACTCGACAAAAATCGCCTCGTCAGAAAGTAGCCCCTTACTATAGCGATCGAAAAAATCCTCAGAATCCATATTTTGCTGACTTTCATACACACTCAGGCGCTTAGCCACAGCAACCAGTGCATCCAAAGGCGAAGTATATTGAATCTGTTGTTTTCGCATTTTTTCCCTATCCTTACAACTACTTAAAACTGAACATTTTCATATAAATCTGATAGCACAAACTCCACAACTTCCTAGCCGATATATCCTAGTTTAACCAAATATTCATTTAACTCCGCTAAAGTTTGCGATCGCGCCGCCTCCAACTCCTGACTCGACACTGCATACTTATCCCAAAGCTTCTCAACCAAAGCAATCAAAGACCGCTTAGCCCCATTCAAATAGCGAGTTAACTGCTCCCTCACCCAATCATAGAGCTTCTGCAAAATCAACCCCTTCGCCTCCTCAGTCGTCAACTGTCCACCGATCGCCGCCAAAAGCCCATCAATCCGCGTCAGTCGATCCTCTAACGATTCTTTGTCCTTAGTCAAAGCCGAAAGCGATCGCTTGTAGTTTTTATCATCAGGTTTCAACCCCGCCATATCCGCCGTCACCTGTGCGATCAATGCCAAGGTTTCCGCTTGAAACTCCTCACCACCAACCCGCTTTAAACGCAACTTCAGATCTAACAATGCTTGCTTTTCCCTCACATCCGCCTTCAAATCCTTGATTTGCTTTTCAAAATTGGCGATCGCCTCATACTCAGCCTTATACTTTGCCAACTCCCGCGCTGCCGAAATACCTGAGACATTCTTAAGATCGTCCATCAAATCCTTCAACACCTTCTTAATCGAAGTTGCCGTTACCGTCTCATCCTCCTCTGATTCATAACTCGCCACTTCCTGCGCCGTCTCAATTGCCTCGCTCAGTTCACCCTGCAACCCACTAATTTGACCTTCGAGATCCTCGATCGCCCTGACATCATCCTGAAAAAAAGCACTAATCAAATATTCATCAGGAATCAGCGTATGATGCCAACCCGTATTAATAATCGTCTTCAAGTCATAGCGAATTTGTTGCCACCAATTGACAAACACCCCCGCCGCCTGAAACTCATCCAACACCCCCAACACGATCAAACTCTCCTTTAAACCCGCCAGCAACTCTCGCCGCACCTCTGGCATTTTCTTACTTTCGCCCTCAGCGTTACACAACATCGCAAAATCATCCCGCGCCACTTGCCACCAGCTTTCTAGCGTCTCGTAATGCTGAGCGATCGTGCTTTGCAGATTCGCATCCGCTTCTAACATCGTCTTAATTTCAGACTTAGATGCGATCGCCGCCCCAAACGCCTGATAACCCTCACGCAATGGCTGAAACAACGTCTCAGGCTCTACCCTAAATCTGGCAAACTCTACCGCTTGGCTCACAATTTCGCGATCGGGAATCCCACCAATCAAGTGCGCCGTCACATCTTCAGGTTCAGGTTCAGGCGTATTGTCCACATAGCGGCGAATATTCAGGTTGTAATCATGCTGCTCCGCAATCTCCTGCCTACTCACCAAACGGCTATATTTCGGATATTCCTTTTTGTGCGTAAACACAAAATCAATTTTTTCGACATCTTCAGGGCGTAACTTATTCTGTGCCTTACCTTCTGCATATTCGCGATCGGCATTCACAAATAGAATCTTATCTCGCAGTTCATCGGGCTTGCTCTTATTCACCACCAACACGCAGGCAGGAATCCCCGTGCCATAAAACAACCCCGAAGGCAAACTAATAATCGCCTCGATCGCATCATTCTCGATCAACTTCTCCCGAATCAGCTTCTCCTTCCCACCGCGAAATAGAACCCCATGCGGCATAATCGTCGCCATGTGACCATCAGGTTTCAGACTAGCAATCATGTGCTGCACAAACATCAAATCCGCTTTCTTGCCTGACTCTGGGCAAAACTCCTGAAAGCGATTAGCAAACTTCAAATTAGCCTTACTGTAATTCTGGGAAAAAGGCGGATTTGCCAACACGCGATCGAACTTACGGATCTGTCCATTGTCCAAAATTTGCGGATCTTCCAACGTGTCCCCATTCTCGATCGTGAAACGGCTAATGTTATGCAAAATCATATTCATATTGCAAATCGACCAAACCGTACCATTAGAGTCTTGACCATACATCGCCAGATCGTTCGGATCTTGCCCCTGTTCCTCCACATACTGATGGGACTGGATTAAAAAGCCACCTGAACCAACTGTTGGATCATAGATCGTGTTTTTCGCCTCTGGCTTGACCAGTTGCACCAACAACCGCACTACTTCAGAAGGCGTATAAAATTCGCCCCCTTTCTTACCCGCACTATCCGCAAAAAACTTAATCAGATACTCATAGGCCGCCCCTAGCAAATCGGGAAACTCAAAATTATCGTTAACCAGTACAAAATTGGGCTGATTAAAATGATCGAGCAAGTCCTTCCACTTCTGATCGGGAATCTTGGTTTTGCCCTTAGTCGCATTAAAATCAATATTATTTTTCAGCACCCCCGCCAGCGCATCATTAGCATCCTCCACCGATGCGATCGCCTTATTCAGCATATTCCCAATATCTTGCTTGAGATGCTTCAGTGGCGGCACCTGTACAGTTCTACGCTCTTCATCTACATAAGACCATGATTCATGCCAACGCGCCCGTTGCGGCACAAAAAAAGTTTCCCCATAGCAAGTTTTATCTTCCATTAATTCCGCCAATAATTCAGGATCATCAATATGTGAGAAGGTTCTCTTGACCTCATCACGCTTGCGATCGAACTCATCCGAAAGACGTTTAATGAATAGCATCCCAAAAATAAATTCTTTGAACTCAGAAGCGTCCATCTTACCGCGCAAAATATCGGCGGCTTTAAGGAGAAAATTCTCCAATTGGCTGAGGGTAATCTTTTCTTGCTGCAAGGTAATTTTTCCAACTCCTTAAGTTTGACTAAGTTATCAAGTGTAAATAATATTTTTGCGATCGCGATCGTGCCCACCCTGAATAAGAATGAAAATAGTGGCAAATATTTAAGCTGCTTTATCTGGCTTGGCTTTAGCTCTCTGCTTAAAGCTTTCAAAGTCTACAACTTTAGACTTAATAGCAGCCTCCCACACATCCTTAATAAGGTTAGCTAGCTGGGGAATAACAATTAGTACAAATTGACCGATGCCTTTATTTTTTTTGTCAGCTACTTTCATTACCTGGGGCATATCAGTCCAGTCATGCTTCACCCAATAAACTTCATCATTAACAACGACTAAGTGTTTATTTCTGAGGCTGTCATCAAAACCAGTCTCGTTAAGGAACTGAATAATTTTCCTAACTGTCTGCAAGGAAACTTTTTGCCTGAGATGCCCGATCGCTCGAATCTCTAATACCTGTTCCCATGTATAGATGACCGTCGGCTTCTTGGAATTGCCGTACTTCTGGGGCATCACTACCGCTGTCCTGTCTAAGTAGGCAAGGCGACTAGATGTTGTCCCAGTTAGGGCTAGAGTTTCTTGACGGGTAAAGCCTTCCATAACAATTGATCTCCTACGATAGCATCCTGCAACTCCACTGCGACGGAATTGCCTTTTCCCGTAACATACACCAATTCCTTCAACGTCTTAAGAAAAATTTAACATTTCTTAGGGTTCTAAACGTACACATTCTAAAACGTTATGTTAAATTGTAAAGGTAATTAACCCTGGTGAACTATATGGCTGAAGGGAAAAATCAGCACGTTGTCCCCCATAAGACCGGATGGGCAGTGGAGGGAGAAGGCGCTAGCAAAGCCACGCAGGTATTCACCACCCAGCAAAAAGCGATTGACAGAGCACGAGAGATTGCTCAAAACCAACAATCAGAGGTGGTGATTCATCGGCGAGACGGGACGATTCGAGACAAGGATAGCTACGGCAACGACCCCTGCCCTGCGAAAGACACAAAGCATTGATGTCCGGTAAGAGCGATTAACCCCACAGGGGAACTCGCTTTTGGTGCCTTGTCCAGTTGACCAGATTTTATTCCCACCAAATTACAAAGATGAGCTTGTGTATTAATCCTCATTGCTCCAATCCGAAAAATACCGATAATTTGTCACGCTGCTCTAGCTGTGATTCCAATTTGTTGTTAGAAGGGCGCTATCGTGCCACCCACCTACTGGGAGAAGGCGGCTTTGGCAAAACTTACGAGGTCAGCGATCGCAAACAACCTCCGAAAGTTCTAAAAGTTTTGATTAAAAAGAGCCCCAAGGCTGTAGAGCTATTCAAGCGAGAAGCAGAAGTTCTATCCCGCCTCAATATTTTAGGAATTCCCAAAGGCGAGGAATATTTTACCTTTACTCCCGGTAACAGCCCGGAACCAGTGCATTGCTTCGTAATGCAGAAAATTGAAGGCGAAAATTTGCAATATTGGATGTCCCAGCGAAACAATCGACCGATCTGCGAAAAGAAAGCCCGTCTTTGGTTAGAGGAGTTAGTTTATATCCTCCACGACCTCCACCAGCATCAGTTGTTCCACCGAGATATTAAGCCGTCCAACATCATGCTCGCTCAGAGCGGATTGTTGGTATTGGTAGATTTTGGGACGGTGCGGGAAATCACCCACACTTACGAAGGGAAACACGCAGCGAAGCAAATCACGACTATTCATACCCCCGGCTACGCTCCTTTAGAGCAATATAATGGTCAAGCTTCCCCGCAATCTGACTTCTTTGCCTTGGGTCGTACCTTTGTCTATTTACTGACGGGAAAGCATCCTACTGAATTTAACAATCCCTACGAACATGACCTTTACACTGACGAATTAGAGACTTGGCGCGATGAAGCACCCCATGTTTCGCCCGTATTTGCAGATTTTATCGATCGACTCATGACACGACCTCTTCAAAAGCGCTTTGCGGATACTCAGGCAATTTTGCAACGGCTGCAAGAAATTGACGAAATTTTGCATCCTCGCGTAACGATTACCCCAGAAAGGTATCGATTGCAAAGGACACTGCAAAAAATGCAGAGAGATGAACAATTAGTGTCACATTTTCGCCAGTTGTCTCAACATATATTTGGGACTTTTTCAAATGTACAACCTGCATTGGAAAATTCAATAAATTGGCAAAAAGTTTCGTTAGACCGCACGTTGGGTGATTTATCATCTGGACACTCAGAACCTGTACGTTGCATGGCTATCAGTCCAGACTGACAGTTTCTTGTTAGTGGCAGCGATGATAAAACTATTAAAATTTGGGACATCAATGAGGAAGAAGAAATTTACACACTTACAGGTCACTCCGCAAGCGTCATTTCTGTAGCCTTTAGCCCAGACGGTGAAACTTTGGCAAGTGCTAGTGCCAATCAAACCATTAGATTGTGGAATTTTAACACGAGGCAAGAAATTAAAGCACTTTTAGGACATTCAAAGCCTATAACTTGTGTTGCTTTTCACAAAAAAAATAATTCAGTTTTATTTAGTGGTAGCCTCGATGCAACTATCAGCGTTTGGAATATTGAAACATCTCAAATAACGCACACACATACTACACATACTAACGGCGTTACTTGCTTAGCAGTTCACCCCAACGGGAAAAATCTAGCCAGCGGCGGCCATGATTGTACAGTCATAGTTTGGAGTAACTACACACTTGCTGGTCATTCCGCTCCTGTGTTATGCGTAGCAATTAGTCCAGATGGACAAACTCTCGTTAGCGGCAGTCAAGACAAGAAAATTAAAGTATGGAACCTGAACAACGGTGAGCTGCTTCGTACTTTGACCGGACATTCTGCCGCTGTCTATTCTCTGGTAATAAGTCCAGACGGGCAGACTCTCGTTAGCGGTAGCGAGGATAAGACCATCAAAATTTGGAACTTAGAAACAGGGGAGGAAATTAAAACCCTCGCTCAGAATTTGGCACCTATTACCTCTTTAGCTATTAGTTTTGCTGGTCAATTTTTAGCGAGTGTAAGTCAGGATTGCAGCCTAAAGATTTGGAAATAACACATTAATATTATAAGTAAAATTCATAGTTTTACTAATTGATATAGCCTTTCTCAGAAAGATGAGGTACGCGAACGGCTATGGGCTATGGGCTATGGGCTATGGGCTATGGGCTAGGGCATATCTCACTTTTTTGAGAACCGCTATATCTGGCTGGAAATTTTTTAAAATTATTTTTATATTATACGATCAAGTTGCGTAGCAGCTTAGCAGTAAAGATGCAGCAGACGAAACCCTGACGGGGTGAGTATCGCTGAAACCTTGTACAGTATCTGTTGTACCACGTTTGTAATTTGTATAGATTCCTACTTTTACTGCATTACTGTATGAATCTGTAACAATTTGTAACACCTTAGCAGTAGAGCGATCGCGCCACACCTTTTAAAATCGCGCCACACCTTTCAAAAACGCACCGCTATGCTTTTTGAGTTCAGAGCGATCGTATAGCAACCGCCAAGGTCGTTAGGGCATTCTGAGTTACTGAAACCCTTGATGCTAGTCCCTTCTTTCCCTAGCCCCTTGCTATAAAGTTACTGACGGCTGATTGCCCACACAAAACCCCCAATGGATTTTTTGCCATCTGGGGGTTTTGCCGTTTCCATTCAATTAGTTTCCCCAGCGAGTGGGGAGAATTGTTTGAACGGGGCCTTGCTATTTCTCAATCGGAGTTTCCATTCAATTAGTTTCCCCAGCGAGTGGGGAGTCACATCCTATCTACTCTGGTTTACTGTATATCTCCCGTTTCCATTCAATTAGTTTCCCCAGCGAGTGGGGAGCAAAATAGTATAGGAAATAAGACTGATGATTTGTAAATGTTTCCATTCAATTAGTTTCCCCAGCGAGTGGGGAGCTGTGGTCGGCTCAAGATCCAGCTCATTTTCCGGTGTTTCCATTCAATTAGTTTCCCCAGCGAGTGGGGAGTCTACATAATATCTTCTACTAAACTGTACTTCACTTGTTTCCATTCAATTAGTTTCCCCAGCGAGTGGGGAGCCCTATTTCTGACAGCACAATCCATATTCAATGTGATGATTGGTTTCCATTCAATTAGTTTCCCCAGCGAGTGGGGAGATGGTAGTTTTGTGTTCTCTAGTGCTGTTCAAGCGTTTAGGGGGTTTCCATTCAATTAGTTTCCCCAGCGAGTGGGGAGGTTTCGAGGGAGTGCAGAGGGTATTGACGATAGGCTATGGTTTCCATTCAATTAGTTTCCCCAGCGAGTGGGGAGAAAAGAATGCGACAAGGTAGATAAAAGCTACATAGACTGTTTCCATTCAATTAGTTTCCCCAGCGAGTGGGGAGCCCTCATCACTCATACTTTGAGAAATAAATACTTGGTTTCCATTCAATTAGTTTCCCCAGCGAGTGGGGAGTTTACTGCCAGTTTTGGAGGCTTGGTTATCAGCTAGAGGGTTTCCATTCAATTAGTTTCCCCAGCGAGTGGGGAGAAGGCGTGACAGGCTCAATGTACCCACCGCATATACAGTTTCCATTCAATTAGTTTCCCCAGCGAGTGGGGAGCAGTACAAGAGAAAGTGGATGCCAAAGGTAATCACTTAAAGTTTCCATTCAATTAGTTTCCCCAGCGAGTGGGGAGACCCCAGAACAAATTGCAGAAGATGAAGCTGACAAGAGTTTCCATTCAATTAGTTTCCCCAGCGAGTGGGGAGTTGAGAAGTTAAGAGAGAAAGAGAATTTAGGTAGTACACAAAAGTTTCCATTCAATTAGTTTCCCCAGCGAGTGGGGAGACTGAGAAAACACAAGAGGAAAATTCAATGTCATTAACCAAAAGTTTCCATTCAATTAGTTTCCCCAGCGAGTGGGGAGATTCATTCTAAGTTAGCTTCAATGGCGAGAACCTGGTCGGAGAAGTTTCCATTCAATTAGTTTCCCCAGCGAGTGGGGAGCAGGAGTACAGGAATTCCTGTGTACGAATATCTAGAGTTTCCATTCAATTAGTTTCCCCAGCGAGTGGGGAGTCCCCGTGAGATTGTGCAAAAACTCTCGAAGGATCTAGTTTCCATTCAATTAGTTTCCCCAGCGAGTGGGGAGATCACTTCATGAACCAGGGGACGGAACGCAATTCTGCGAAAAATCAAAGTTTCCATTCAATTAGTTTCCCCAGCGAGTGGGGAGAACACATAGGAAGAAAATCATGACTGTTAATCTCACAGTGTTTCCATTCAATTAGTTTCCCCAGCGAGTGGGGAGAAAAGCAATTCGAGAAGTTAGTTAGTCTAGTGGTAGAAGTTTCCATTCAATTAGTTTCCCCAGCGAGTGGGGAGATAAACTTGACTACGTTACCAGTCGGGATGCTTGGGAAGTTTCCATTCAATTAGTTTCCCCAGCGAGTGGGGAGCGCACAAATATCATAGCAAGCGATAAGGGGACAGGTGACGGTTTCCATTCAATTAGTTTCCCCAGCGAGTGGGGAGGTAGAAATTGTAACTATCACTGTTAAATTCCCACTAATTAAGTTTCCATTCAATTAGTTTCCCCAGCGAGTGGGGAGTCAAGGACACATCTGCACTGTTGAGAAACAGTATCTAGAGTTTGCCCACGGGCTGTTTCCATTCAATTAGTTTCCCCAGCGAGTGGGGAGTTAATAAATTAATTGGTCTGGTCATTGAGAAGATCCTTTACACGTTTCCATTCAATTAGTTTCCCCAGCGAGTGGGGAGCTAAAGAGCACAGTGAGACAAGGTGCAAATTTGGATTACTTAGTAGAGTTTCCATTCAATTAGTTTCCCCAGCGAGTGGGGAGAGTTTGAATTGCACTCAATGTGCAACATTGTTGAAGTTTCCATTCAATTAGTTTCCCCAGCGAGTGGGGAGGGGTATGAAGATGAGCCTTGTTGGCACGATATAGCGTTTCCATTCAATTAGTTTCCCCAGCGAGTGGGGAGTGGGGAGAGGAGTCGCAACCTTGTCCTCTCAGGGAGTTAAAAAGTTTCCATTCAATTAGTTTCCCCAGCGAGTGGGGAGGTTGATGGTGATGGGAACTGATGAGAAGGTAGGGGAGCTAGTTTCCATTCAATTAGTTTCCCCAGCGAGTGGGGAGTCATCAAAGTTACGAACAAAGTAATAGTCGAGATATACTTCGTTTCCATTCAATTAGTTTCCCCAGCGAGTGGGGAGGCGCTCAATGGGAACTGGAATGCGGTAAAGTCGAAAAGACCCCAGGTTTCCATTCAATTAGTTTCCCCAGCGAGTGGGGAGTTACCTCGATGATGATGGTAAAGAGTTGATTGGTACGTTTCCATTCAATTAGTTTCCCCAGCGAGTGGGGAGGCCTCTATTATACACCCCATACAGCGCAAGATGTCCATAGGCAGTTTGCGAGGCTCAGGAATTATTGCCAGAAATCCCACCGTTACTCATCCATAAAAAAAGCTGAAACTCTTGTCTAGCAGTGCTGCGAGGCTCACAACGCAAACAAAGCGTTTGAGCCGATTTACTCCCAGCCTCGCAAAGCCAGCTAAATAATCACCGATCGAGCCGCTTGAGTCACAGGCGCACCGACTCCCAAAACCTCTACCTGTCCCAAAGTATGGCGCGACACGGGATAAAACCGAATGCTATCCTCTTCCAGGTTAATCTTTTTCCCAAGCCGCGCTCTTAATTCATCAAACTTAGCTGCACCGAGTACGCACTCAAAAGCGCTATACTGCACCCAAGTTCCGTAACCTTCCAACAAATCATGCACTTTACAGCGCCGCTTATTGTCAGGAATATCGTAAATCACCACATAAAAAAGCACAACTTAGCGAATTTGGTAAGGTTTATAAAGCTCCGTTGGGTTGTAAACGAATTGTTTGTAAGCTTTGATTTGTTGGTTCAATAAATCCCACTTCGGCTGTTTCCCCGAATCTGTTTCAATTTCCTCCTCCATGCGATCTAAAAAAGCTTTGAGGTACTTCCGTCTTCCAGTATCATTTAAGTAACAACCCCCGTTACGATAAACAAAATCGCTCCCAGCATCTACAAATCGGCGATTGACTAAATAAGTAACCAACGAATCAATAATTGGCGCGCGAAATTCCTCGATCAAATCCGATGCCAAAGCAGCATGGCGATCGGTTCCTTGGTGTAAACAAGCTGAATAAGGATCTAACCCTTGCAGTTCTATCAAACTCAGCAAATGATTCCACAGAACCTGATAGCCAAAACTCAGCATCGCATTGACAGGATTTCTCGGTGGGCGGCGCGTTCTACATACAAACACAAAATCTGGATGGTTCAAACATTCTTCAAAAGCCGAGAAATACTGAGCAGCCCCAGCACCTTCCAACCCCATCAACCGCTCAATAGTTTCTGCTTCCCCCGCTTTTTTAATTAAATGTTCCAAACACTGAATCGCAAAAGCAATGACCTCAGAAGCTTGACGGCGCTGCTGTCGTTGGAGGATAACCCGGCTGTTTTTCAGCTTGGTTTGCACGATGCGCTGCGCCACTTGCAAGCGTTCTGCAAAACAAAGCTGTTGCTGGTAGCGAGAAAGTTGCCGATAGCCGCGCTCGATCGGCAGAATCCGCCCGTAACAGTAACCCATCCGCGAAAGGTAAGCAATGGGAATATTCCGCCACAGACAAGTTCTAATAGCTTGAGTTGTGACTTGAGATTGACCAAAAATCAGAAGTTGTTCCAGCAAAGGAAGCTGAACTTCACCGAGAATCACCTCACCCTTTTTGATTAGCAAAACTTCTTGCTGCAAGGAAACATAACAGCCCGGTTGCGAAACATAAACGGTACGCATAAGCAATAAAAACGGGTAATGAGAAACCGGGGGTTTGCTCAAACACTGGTTACACAACGAAAAGCTCAGGAAAACCTCGGTTTCTTTGGTGCCGCATCAAAATTTGAGGTTATTTGTCAATATTTTGAGAATCTCGCTCGCCCCGAACGATTTGCAAAGATTCTGCACCCGAATGCAAAGGATCTTCGAGCGATCGAGCGTGGGAAGGTTGCAGATAGCGAGTGATTTGGTCTGCGGCAGTCGCAGATAAAAAAGTAGCAGCCGTGACGAGGAATGTGTTAGCAATGACCGCTGCGAATCCGAGGGGTGCGATGAGGAGAATGATGAGGGTGATGATGCCGTTGACAAGGGCGATCGAGAGATTTCGGAGGTTAGCGGCGCGGGATGTAGTGTACATACTTTTTTACCTTTTGTGTGATAAAACGCTTAGTGCGCCCTGGACGCACGTAGGGTCAGAAACCGGGGTTTTGCAGAAAAGACCTGTTACAGCCCGCAGATTTGGTGAAAAACCCGGGTTCTTGGCTTTTTTGTTGGGGTGTATTGCGTTTGTGCGCCCCTCACCTGCTACACTTAACCATGCAAATACTCTGTGAGTAAAGTACAGATTCTTTTGTTGAGAACATTAAACGAGTTATTGTCTGGCACTTCTGTCTTTTGCTGCAAAACATCCCGTAATATCTTGACAATTTTGCCTCCATCTTGTAATTCGGAAACACCTTCAAGATTGTGGACGCAGCGATTACGTTGTTCGCAATAATTGTTTAATTTTTGCAAAGGTTCCAATAAACCATCAAACTCCCCCTGATAGTATTCTAAAATTGCAATCTGCATCAGACGGTTGGGAAATCCTTCTAAATATTTAAACTTTCTACGATTGGGCATGGTGTAATTTTTCATAAACTTGTACAGTTTTCCAGCGTCTACTTGTTCAAGTTTCTTCCAAAAGTCTTCAGTTTCGCGAAAATTGTCAGGCCAATATAATCCTAGTTTAGTTGTCACCAAAAATCGGAGAAATCCCTCTTGAAACCTGAACACATCAACCAGAAAATCGGCATATTGCTGATTTTTGAGCTTAGTTATCGCTTTGAAATAAACTTCCTTGAACAGGGAAATCTGATTTTTGTCACACAGCATATTGATTTCTGAAATAAATTCAGGTTCAATATAACTAGCAAAAGGTTGGATAGCCTTGAAAGCGCGATCGAAGTCATAAGCGAGGCGATATTGACCGTACTGGAGCAAAGCAATAATTAGATTAGTCGAGAAATTGCTATTTTCCAGAGAAACTAAAGCGCCACTATAATTGTAATCTTCAATTTGCCTCTTAACAACTTTGAAATCAAACTCATTTTTCAACGTATCAACATTAGTTTGAAAAACGTGGGGCTGTCCTTCTTTGATTTTTTCAGGATTTCGCACCTGCCAAACCGAACTGTGGGAAGCATATCCAGCAGCTTGTAAAAGGCTCCAGGAAGTCTTCATAACAGGCGTTCCAGAGGAAGCATTAAATTCCAATCTATCTTGCTTGCTCAAGTAGGGAATTGCTTTATCTAAGCCTTTCCGAGCTTCTTGAACCGCTAATAGGAGACTAACTGGATCTGTAGAAAGTTCTTCACCGACGGGGACTAATTCGATGCTTTCTTCTGACAGGTTAAAAGGTTTGTCTTGCAGCCAATGTTTGGTATCGCTAGCTTTTTGAGCCACATCTTGAGTGTGGAGGAGAATCACCCGGCGAATATTGTATTTTTGGTCGAGAAGGTGGCGGATGAGAGTGGCGATCGAACCTTCTGTATTGGTGCTTTCGGAGTAGGGGTCTTGTTGGCCGACGAAGGAGAGAACGATGCTGCTAGCCATAATTGTTACCTGAATGATTTGTGGGAAGTTTTTAGTGGGAGAGTGGGTAAGCACGATGCTTACCCGAACAGACAAGAGAAAAAAAGTGCGATCGCATTTTTATCTGCGTCGTCGAGGCCCAGGCTGAGGTGAATTTGAAGATGGTGGCTGAGTGCTGGAAGACATTTGACCGTAAACTAAAATAGCTCCTTGTTTTTGAAGTTCAGTGGCAAACTTCAAGCGGTCAGGATGATTGCTGCCAAAAATCGTTACAACTTGATAAGGCAAATCTGCGATCGGAAAAATCGACTTAATCCACACAAAAGAAGGAGTTCCTAAATCTCCGCCGACATTCGCATTCCCGCTGCCACCGCTGACTCCTTTAAATCGAGTGTCACCGTACAGCAGATTCAAAGCAGCACCCTTGACATTGGCGCGATCGCCTTCATTTTGCCAATTTTTTACCTTTTCAGGATTGAGCAAAACAGCATCTTTTAACAGCCAAACTTGAGCATTTGTATCCAACACATCTTGCTGACGCTGTTTGGTTCCCGGCTGACCAGGACTGCTGGTATAATTCTTAGTTGAAGGCTGTACAGCTTTAAAAGCATCGGTAACACTTTTAAAAAAAGCCCGCCACTGCGACTCACCACCAACAAGCGGTAAACTATCCCCATCTACCAACCAATGACAGCCGCGCATCCGACGATTTAACAGGTGTAAAGGGCGACGAGAACCGCGTCCAACTCCTCCAAGATGAGAACCTAAAATCAGGCAACGTTCTATTAAGCTCAAATACTTGGCTTCTGTAGCCTCCAGAATAATTTTACCTGTATAGAAATAAGGATCTTCGCGTTGAGATGGGTTAATGCGAGTGCTTACTGAGATATTACCTTGTTGCCCCAACTTGCCAAATAGTAACTCTTCTAACTTTACACAGGTTTCAGCATCATACAATCCCAAGGCTACAGCCCGAAACCAATAGCGCAAAATACCTCGAATAGCTGTCGGTCGAAATTCGATATCTCCCTGGTAATAGTTGTCTCTTGTGGGTGGGTTACTGCCGTACATCCCTTGAGTCCACAGTTCAAAATCAAAGCTTTTGCTGTGGGCTAACTGTGCTTCTTGGCTAACAGTGCGGCCGTAACCGCCACTGACGCGAGAACCAATACCGCCAGTGTTCAGCGCATTTTTCAGCCAATTTTTTACAACCTCAACTTTGTCAGCATATTGGGCTGTTGTCGGGCAGAACCCGATCAGAAATTGAGGTTGTTCGAGAGTAAGCAAAGGATGCGGTTCGGGGTTATAGATAACTTTTTGTTCAGGATTTTGCCAATGCCATTGAGGAGTTGCTACATCGACGCTGAGACAAGGCTTAGTCGGGAAAGCATCCAAAAATTCAATTTTGGCTGCTTTGGCAGTTTTACCTTCTAGCATTCCCAATAATTCCTGAATTTCACCTTTGTTTGAATGGTGTTTTTCAGCCCAAGCTAGTGCAGCCCCTTTGAGACTGGAAGCGGGAATATAGGGAATGCCAAAGACGGGATGCAGCGCGGGTAAAAGTAACTCAGCAAAGCCACGAGTTCCTCCCACTCGCATTCGCCAGCTAAAAGAAATTTTGAAAGTATTCTTTTCACCGCCAGCTAAATCGAGAGTGCGCTGATTGAGTTTCTCATACAAATAGCTGCAATCTTTTTCAGCATTGGCGGCAGATTCCAGTACGGGTTGTGCGAGGGGTTTGCCCTGTTTGTCGCGTCCAAATTCAGTGAAGTTAAGCGCCTGTAACGGGTTGCCCATATTCCGGGGTGTTTGGGGCGGTTTTGCATCCGATTTTTGATTGGATGCCGTTGAGGTAGGGACACCGCTGCCGATGCGAAAGTCAATGCGATCGCACAGCAACCGAGATTTAAGTTTATCTTTCAGCGGTTGAATTTGCCCCTTAGCTGCTTTGCAAGTTGCCTCGTCAGCAAAGAAAAGCGTCAGTACGCTATTGTCATAACCGCCGTAAATCGCAGATGTCAATAGTTTCCCCAATTTCGATAAACTTTTTTGCTCTGCCGCTATGAAATCCTGCCAAAGATCGCTGGGATTTCGAGATTGATTTGATTTATAACTCATCCTTCCTCCGCTTCTCCTAGAATTGGCACTGCCCAAAATGACCATTCCCGCGCTAGTTCAATTGCCAAACGGTTTAATCCCGCATAAGCGTGCAATTCCATAGCAAACAAAGTGCGCGGATCGTCGGGAGCAAAAGCCACTTCACTTAAACTTTGCAAAGTTTTCAAGAAATGCTGGTAAACTTGACCTTTGTACTTAGTTTCTCCAGATTGATATTTAAGTCCATCCCCTGCTAAGCGGTGCAATCCCCAAGTGGAGACGTAAGAAGGCAAACTTTGCACAACTGAACTCGCCTTTTTATAACTGGTAAAATTGACTGTCTTTTTGACTTCCAGTAAGCCATTGTAGGCCGCATGGCTAAAATCTCGCGTGTCTAATTTCAACATCATCTATTCTCCTTTGCTGAATTGAATTTTTACAGTTTTGTTGTCTGTCCAACCCCGCCCAAGTCCTTCTAAACCGCCAAATTGCAGTTTGTCTTTCAAAATAGTTTCGAGAGATTGGCGGATATCTTCTGTTTTCCCTTCATTTTTTGCTGGTTTGAGTCCCCAAGGAAAAAACAGAATAGTTTCTGAAGGAATCGCTTCTTCTGAGCGGAAAAAACCGTCAGAGGCAGTTTTTTCACCGTCTTTAATAGAAATGCGGACTTCTCGCTGCAAACCAGTTTCTACCAATGAAGCACAATCTTGATTTGAAAGAACAACTAATTTTTGCTTTAAATCAAGAATGCCACTGCCGTCAGGAATTTCTTTTAAGCACTCCCAGAAACCAGCCTTTTTATCAATCCGTTCTATATCTGCTTCCTTCAAAATTGCCCCTTGTAAGTAGATTTGATTGCCAGAAACAGAAGTAATTGCTTTTTTGGCGCTACCTTCCTCTTCGAGGTGCAATCGCCACTCTTCTATCACCTTGCCTAAATCTTCATTTTGCAGCCAGCGGTTCCAGCGACTCAGCCACAAAGGGCAAGTTATCCATACAAATTGATGGCTGAAAGAAGCTATAGGAAATAGCAACAGCGTAGCATCAGCAAACCAGACTTCGCCCTCAGTTGGTTGACTACCATCTTTGATTTTTTCACCGAAAAGAGTTCCTGCTTGATCAGGGTGCATCGTTGCTAATACTGCACGAATTTTACCCCGCAAAGAAGAGGAAGGGATATATGGCAGTTCGTTAAAACTCTCGCGGGCAATTCCCATCATATTACCAGCTTGAGCACTTGCACCTGTATGCAGCGGAGTCAAAAGATAAGTGTAAGTTAGATAGTTCATGGTTGTGATTCCTTCTTAATTGATTTACTGTCAAAATGAACCCAAAGTAATTCTGAGTAACCTAACTGCCGCCAGACTTTAGCCTTAGTTTCGGTATCATCCTGAAACCACTCTTTAGGTTGATTCAAGTAATACAAACTACCGGGTCTAGCGGCAAAGACTTGGGGCGCTGGAATGCTTTTTTCTGGATCATTTTTATCCCGAATGCGACAGCTTATCGGCAGTGCGCTTGCTGTTGCCACGCTGATTAATGGCCCAGTTTTTTGATTGCCATTAACCGCATGGGCTAATTTCCATTCAGACGGCCACGCACTGCATATAGAAAGACGGTTATCTTTGCTGTCGCGGCGTTCAAACACTCCGGGAGTGACGAGATAGGCAATTGATTCACCAGATTTGCTGAAGTTTTTCTCAGATAAGTTTTGGAGTTTTTGCCATTGGTTATCTAGGGTTTCTACCCGCTGCAAAATGGCGCGGTGTCCTTCGCCTCCTAATTGAATAACGGCGGGAATTTCGATGGTTTCGTCGAGGGGTTTGTCGAGGCCGATCGCAATACTCCAACCTTCTTTTAAACGAATGGCATTTTCTACAAAATACCCGTCAGCCTCTTTGACTTGTCGCGTGCCTTCTTGGAGAGCATTGTGCGATCGCGTTTCCACTAACCAAGGTTTAATTTCTGTTTGGTCTGTTGTTAGCCATTCCTCTCGATTGATTGTACCAGTTTTTAGATATTTTTCGACCGTCGCAAATGGCAAATATTCCCGGAATTTGCGATCGCCAATTGCCTCATCTTGACGTTCATGCTCCTTGTTGCAATCCGAAGGTTTTACCAAAGGACAAGGCTGTTGCTTATCCCACAATACTTGTTTGCTTAAATGATGGTTATCATCCCACGCTAGAGGTACGAGGGGAATTGAACCAACAAACCCTATGGGACGGGAAAAATAAAGGGTTTCATCCCGGCATAAAAACGGGCCAGTAATTTGCAAGTCTCTCTTGTCTCCTAGCAGTTTCCGCAAGGCACCGGCAATGGTGTGTCCGTTGGGCGGAAATACGCTGCCTGCCCAGGCTCTTTCCCCAGGCGTGAAGGGTTTGGCATCCCGGAACAATAACACGTCTAGAGGGGTAATTGTGTACCAATTCATTGAGATTCACCTCCTAGTTTGATGTGACGGTTGCGGATGAGAAAGGCGGCGAGTTTCAGCCAGTTTTGAATTTGCCGATCGCACTCTTTCCCGGCTTCAGTTTTCACCCACAATGCCTTGAGAAAATCAGTCAAAGCATTTTGAAATTGTTCCTGCATTGATTCATTGCCTTTAAAAGCTTCTCGGCGCGAACAAAAGGCTGTTGTCCAAGGCTCTATTGCTTCATAAACTGGTGCGGGATGTTGAGTCCAAATCGTTGCAGCTTGCTGCAAAATAGCGCTGTCAAGTTCAGGAATAGAAACGAGCGATCGCCACTGATTAAATACTTCAAATTTAGCCGTCGCTTTCAGGATATTTCCATTACCATAAAGCACCCGCACTTGCACAGCATCTTTTTTATCTCCATTGGGTGATTTGTGTTCCTTTGCTTCCTCCTCAGCTTCCCAAAGATTCTCCAAAGAAATAGCCATCGGCACGGAATGATGAGCGATAACAATGCCAAAACTAATTGTTGCCTTGTGTCCCATTGTAAATAAGGGACGTTCAGATAAATTATCTGGCAATTTGCCATCCTTCCACCGCCAATAATCCCCAGCATTGTCAAACTCATTTCTTGGATCTTCTTCACCTCGGAAACATCGGCGAATATCCCATAACCAACTATCCCACTCCCAAAGATTGGTATAGGCTAAAACATCATCGCCACCGCCATAAATCAAGCGTCCAGCATAGCGTTCTTCAGTTAAATAAGGTACTAACTGATTGGAAAAATCCAACAATGCGCGACTCAAAGCACTGTGAGTAGCAGGGCCCATCCGTTTTTGTTCTTTAATAAAGTTTTGGAATGGCTGCAATAACTCCTGTGGAAGTCTGTCTAATTTCGATTTCAGTGCATCGGGAATATATTGATCGTAGGGTTCGAGTTCTTTGCCTTTCAACCAATTTCCCATGCCATCTCCATCCCCTGCTGCCAACACATACCAGTCAGTAGGATTATTTCCTGCTGCAAAATGTTGACCGACAAATTCCCGGAGTCGCCGCAATTCTTCTTTGACTTTTTCCTGTTTTTTCTTGCCTGTTAATACTTCGCCTGGATACGCTGGTTGAGGGGGAAAATCTTCAATCAGCCAACCAGCATTTAACAAGCGCGGATTCGACAAATTTAGATCATGTTTAACAATCCAAGGAATCCCCCAAGATTGGTTGGCGGCATTGTGTGTCCAAGGAAACTGCTGTTGAATGCGATCGCAAATATCGACATAGTAGTTAATAGCTGTTTGATTCTCCTCCGCTTTCATTTTTCGTAGCCAACCCGCTACACCGGAACTCAAATCGGGATAAAATAAGTCGAGGCGAATCCGTTGTGTTGGAGAAGGGGCTTGTTCCCGGTTGGTTGAAGGTTTGGGAAACAAAACATCAGTCAGAATTCGGTACAAACCGCGCTTGACGACTTCAGCAGCATTTAGTTCTTCAATTCCATCAAATAAACCCGCTTGATTTTCCCACAAAGTAGCTGTTTCGCCTTCGGTAATCCAATCGTCGCCGGAATGAACAACTGGCCCAATTCCCGAAACAGTGGAACGCGGCCCAAAAGCGGTGGGAATTTCCCAATTGCGGGCGTTTTTAATTGCAGTGAGAGCAAAGCGGGTTTGGTCGAAAATACTTGCCCACCAAGAACCGACGTTGAGGTTGGGTTGGCGGCGTTTGTATTCAGTTGTGGTAGAATGGCGATCGCCCCAATCTTCTTTTAAGGCTGACTCATAGGTTGCCTTGAGAAAATCTGACTCTGATTTAACTAATAAATCGTCTTTCGGACGGGCAACTTTATTTTGGTCTTCCAGCCACTTTTTATACTGTTTCTCTTTGCGAGGCGAATGGTCTAAAGTAGTTTTAATGTCACCAATTGGTAAAGCTGTCCAGTAGATTTGCCATTGCGCTTTTAACCAGTCATCCCAAGTATGACGGTTGAGGTTAGGCATCCAGAGTTCTTTCTCAGTTTGCAAATCTTGCAACACTCGATCGCCCAACACCATCCACTCTTTCAGTAAAGTTTGTTTTGCTTGCTGCATGGCTGCTTCAACGGGATTTTTTACCTTATCAGTCGTTTGAGAAGCGCCGTTATCTGGTAAAATCATTACTACTACGTTCGGGAAACCGGCGGTTAGTAATTTACGATCAGAAGGAAGTTTAATCCATTCCGAAAAATCGGGATATGCCTCCAATAACCACAGGTCAATTAAAGGTTGTTCATAAAGACAAGGATAGAGAAAAGTATCGGGGCCGTATTTCCAGGCAATATCCCAACAAACCTTCGCAGAAAGATAGTGCAGCAACCAAGAACCAGTCCAAAAATCGCGCATTTTGCGACTGGCTTTAATCAGTTCCTGTACGGGTGTAAAGGTGAAACTTGCTACATGAGGGCGAGATTCATAATAATCTTTATTTTTCCGAGCCCGCTTTTTTGGATAGTCATTTGGATCTGCATAATAACCTGCTAGGGAACCTGCTAAAGCAGCAGTCATGCTGGTGTGACTCCACAGAGAAGCATCGGGAATGCGCGTTTCCGCAGGTAAAAGAGGCAAACAAGGTTCGTTGAGAATATTCAAATCCCGATCTAAGGGTTTACTGAGTACCTCTGGATAACACCGCCACAACCACCAAAATACTTTCCGAGAATCGTTACAAGTGCGAATGGAATCTGGAATTAAACTGGTTTCTACATCTGTCAGCCAGTCGGCGCGTTTGTTACCCAAATCCATTAGATAATCGTGCCATTTCCCCAGTTTTAAAGTTTGCGGTGCTCCTGAGAGTAAATGCCGAATTTGCAAACCTTCTGAATTGTAGTCGATCGCGGTGTTTCCCGGCAGTCTGCCAATAGCGGCCCGATCGCTTGCTGAAGCTATCAAATCGCACATTCCGATATGCTTCAACCACTGAGTGCTATAGGAACTTTGAGTAAAAGACTTAGCTTTTGCAGATACCCATCCTTCCATGCAAACCAGAGATTGCCAAGCACCTTCCCTTCCCCTTCCTGAATTGTCGTGCAGTGCTTTCAAGGCGGGATCGTGAAGCAATCCCCAGATTTTTGATTGCCAAAAAGGTGACATTTTTATATTTTCCTAACTATAGGGCTAAGGAAGTGCATTTCTTAACGCATGGTTCGCCGCAGCGCACCTTACCAATTAATGTTTCTGATGTCTGGCTGTTGCAGTTTCGGTTCCCTGACTCAACTTACTATATCAGTCGAGCCTACCTCACCGCTAGAAATTTACAATAGTTATCAAATTTATTATAAAATTTAAAGCTTCGCAAATAAACAACTTTCAGCCATTTATAAAATTTTGTGTCAATATTGTCTTTTACTTGACATTTCCGCAACTTACCCCACATCCAAGTTCATGGCTAAAAAACCAACCCTTCACCCCTACGCCGACAAACTGACGTTCGATCGCATCATGCTCCTCATCGCCACATTAGTAAACCATCCGGGCATCGGACACTCCGACACAGAAGCCTCCGACACTAAATATCACGACGCTTTGCTAGAAGTGCAATCTCAATTACAGAAAGTTGCCTCCGAGTCCAGTAGCATCCATTTTCCAGAAAACTATCCTGCAACTCCCACAATCCGCAAAGACTTAGAAACCTTACGCAGCTACGGAATCCTCGACAAACGAATGTATCGCTTCGGTTATTATCTCGGCACCGGCGCAATGAATCGCGAAGAACTACTATTCGCATTTCAAGCAATAGCATCTCAAGCCAAGTATCAGGGAAATGCCCAAGCCCGCCAAATTTGTGAAAAACTCACTAAACTGTTGCGCGGATTAGATATCGAACTCAAAGGTCAATTGTTTTATCCGGTTCGCGAACACCTGAATCGTGCGATTATTTACACCGATCCTGTCGAAATGAGCGATCGCCAAGAATATCGGAATACTCTATTTCACAATTTAGACATCGTAGAAACAGCAATTGTGCGAGGTCAGGCGCTCGAACTTTACCGCCAAAGCGATTACTACGGCAAAGGCAATGTCGGCTTCAAACAAGTCTGGCCCCTGCAACTGATTTATCACGATATCGCCTGGTACCTGATTTGCCAATCTTGCGACAGCGGGCTTTTGAGCGTAGAACGAGTCAACCGCTTTACTGACTACTGCGAAATTATCAATGCAGAAGGGCGCGGTTTAGTCGCACAGGAACAAAACTTGAAAATAGCTCAAAAGTTATTAAAAAATGGCTGGGGGCTGTTCTTGGGCGACTCAGAGCAACAGCAGACTGAATTGGGCGGTACACTGAAGTTGGAAAAAGTGAAGGTGCGGTTTTTCGAGAAAGTAGTTGGATTTATTTTAGAGGGCGATCGGCGACACCCGCGACAAAAGATTAAGGAAGGTCGGAGGGATAGTGCTGGCAAGCTGCTGTATGTTGATTATTGGATAGATTTGCCCGATCGCTCCCTCAACGAATTCAGCCTGTGGGTGAACAAATATATGGATAGCGCCCAAGTGCTTTCCCCGCCTAGTTTGGTAGAAAAACACCGACAAGCAGCCAGAGATTTAGGCGATCGCTACAGCTAACAGGACTTAAACAAAAAATTATTGCTAAGAACGGTACAATCCCTT
>Ga0105047_10003850_pt1 | contig 26337 bp, 13 predicted proteins | sample MAT04_FD_78384 | JGI IMG/M metagenome (GOLD analysis project Ga0105047, IMG submission 78384) | Freshwater microbial communities from Lake Fryxell liftoff mats and glacier meltwater in Antarctica - MAT-04 (megahit assembly) | ecosystem: Environmental > Aquatic > Freshwater > Ice > Liftoff... | reverse complement strand
GACACAGAAGCAATCCTCCATGCATATGAAGAGTGGGGATCGGCGTGTGTCACCCATTTCAACGGCATGTGGGCCTTCGCCCTGTGGGACCAACCGCGACGACACCTGTTGATCTCTCGGGACCGGATTGGCATCAAACCCCTCTACTATGTCCGGGACGCAACTCGCTTTGCCTTCGCATCGGAGATCAAGTGCCTCAGGGCGGCCGGACTTGGCTGCCGCGTCAATCCGGACTCCGTGCTCAGCTTCCTTGCCACCGGGTTGACTGACGATAGTCCATCAACTTTTTGCCAAGATGTGTACAGCCTGCCCCCCGCCCACAATTTGTTGATGGATCTGGCTACCGGCGAGATGAACTTGTCACAGTATTGGACAGTCGATCTCCAACGCGCTTTACCCTACCGCACCGAAGCGGACGTGGTGGACGCCTTCCGAGAGCTATTCCTGGATGCGGTGCGTGTGCATCTGCTCAGCGATGTGCCGGTAGGCACCTGTCTGAGCGGCGGCCTGGATTCGTCAGCAGTTGTCGGGGCGATCAATCTGTTGATCAGCGAACGGGGTTTGCATGTCACGGGTATGGAAAACCGCCAGAAGACTTTTTCTGCACGCTACAGTGACACACGTCATGACGAAGGGCGATTTATCGACGCCGTCGTCACCGAAGCGGGTGTCGAGGCTCACATGGTCTATCCAACGCCCGAAGACCTAATGGCACATTGGCGAGAATTGTTCTATCACTTGGAAGAACCCTTTGGCTCCTCGAGTATCTTCGCCCAGTGGAATGTCTTTCGCTTGGCACGACAGACCGGCGTCACCGTGACGCTGGATGGGCAGGGCGGCGATGAGCTGCTCGCAGGCTATCTAGGCTTTTTCCCCTATTACCTGGCCGACTTAGTCGCAGCCGGCCATTGGACACGAGCGCTCACCGAACTAGACGCCCACGTCAACTTGCATAGTGTCAACCGGCGCCGGGAGTTGCGCAATATCTTCACCAATGTGCTGCCGCCTGCGCTGAAGGACAGGATCAAACGGGCTCAGATCGTGCCCGCCTGGATCACGCCGGATCTCCGTTCGGTGGGAATGTTGCGCGTGCCCCAACTGCAGGACAGCGCGGGCGCCACACGGCTGCAGCGAGCCCAGACCATGGAACTGACTACGAGCACCTTACCCTCCTTGTTGCGTTTTGACGATCGCAACTCTATGGCACACTCGATTGAGTCGCGGGTACCGTTTCTGGACTATCGCTTGGTTGAGTTCTGCCTAGCGCTTCCGGCGACGTTCAAACTGCGCAATGGCGTCACAAAATATGTGCTGCGCCAAGCCGGGCGTGGGCTGATGCCAGAAAGTGTCCGCAATCGGCACGACAAGATCGGATTCAGCACGCCCCAGGATACTTGGACACGCACGACGATGGCTAACTGGATGGAGGATGTTTTTACCTCCTCCGAATTTCGCCAGCACGGTTATGCGCAGCCCGATACCGTGTTGGCCATGTTGCGCGCCCAGCGACAGGGAGCTGAGCATACCGCTGAGCTCTGGCGCTGTCTGGCAGTCGAGCTCTGGCTGCGAGCCATGGTTCGATGAGAGCCACACCAAAGGAACGCATGCAGAGACCAGGACCACGCACCGTCTATGTTACGGCCATTGAAGACATCGTCCAATCGCCGCTGATCCGCGGGCAGGTGTTCAACCTGCTGCGTGAAATGAGAGATCAAGAGCCTGAACGATTGTTCGCTGTCTTTGCCCTCTATCCAGTTCTCAACTTTTGGCGTTTCCGCAGGAAGACGGCTGCTTTACGCGCCGAACTGGCACAGGATGGGATTGGCTTACACGTTGCACCCATCCTATTTTTGACCCGCTATTTTTATATACCTTGGTGGCTCGCGCCCCTCTATTTTCTCCAAGCGTTGATCGCTGCGTGCTGGATAGGTTGGCGCTTGCGACCAACCCTTGTCCACTGCCGTTCTTATCCGGCCGCAATGGTCGGCTGGCTTGTACGGCGTATTTGGCGCACGCCGTTTGTCTTCGACACCCGAGCGCCGTACCCCGAAGAGGGGGCCGTGCGCGAAATTGGCGCGCGCACTCAGCGGCTGGATGAGCCTTCTTTTCGCATGTGGAAACGCTGGGAGGGGACGTTGGTCAAAGCAGCAGCCTTCACCACCACCGTTTCCACTCCAAACTACAGCTACTTAGTTGGCACCTATCCTGCACAGGTGCTGCATTTATGCGTGGCCCCGACCTTTGCGTTCGTGCCTGACCAACAGAAGCTAATCAAATGGCGCGCAGAAACACGCCAACAAATCAACACGAACAATGCCGTCCTTGCCTATGCCGGTTCATGGTCTGAACCGAATTTGCTGCGCGATGTGTTCCAACGTGTCCAAGCAGCTACGCCTACTGTCACTTGGTCGATACTCCTGCTGGTGGCGCAACGTGGGGCACCGGCCCAAATTCCCGACTTGAACGACTATTTTCAGACAGCGCTCGGTACGCGAAACTGCACTGCGCTCTCCGCAGCGCCGAATCAAGTAGCGCGGTATCTGGCAGGTGCTGACTTAGCCGTGTTCCCGCTCCAACCATCGGACGCTTTTCGGCACGACCCGCGCTATGCGTTATGGTCCAAGACGGTGATTTCGGTCAAATTTGTGGAATATCTGGCGGCCGGTCTGCCGGTACTTGTGAGCCAATGGGCGGGCGCAGCGGCAGAACTGGTGAACACCTACGATGTGGGCATCGTCTACGACACTATCACCGATGCGGCGCTGGCTGCTTGGCTGTTACGCTGGCAACAGGATGCCAGAAGTTTTCGTGTGCGTGCCTGGGAAACCGCGCACACACATTTTTCCCATGACGTCGTGGCCCATCAATATCTCGAACTCTATCGGCAGGCTAAAGGATGATGCTGGCAACACTGTCAATCATCATCGTGAACTGGAACACGCGCGATTTGCTGCGCTCCTGTCTTTGCTCGCTGCCGTTGGCCGCGCAGCCTGATTGGGAGGTCATTGTCGTCGACAACGCATCAACCGATGGCAGCCCGGCTATGGTGTACACCGAATTTCCTGCCGTGCAGGTAATCGTGAACGACCGAAACTGTGGTTTCAGCACGGCCAACAACCAGGGCATCTGTGCCAGCCGCGGCGAGTTCGTACTGCTGCTCAATAGCGACGCCGAAGTTCAACCCGATATGCTGGAAACCCTGATAGCCTTTCTGGTCGCGCACCCGGACGCAGGCGCCGTGGGGCCACGGCTCCTGCGTCCCGATGGGACAGTCCAACCATTCGCCTTTGGCAGCGATCCTACAATGGGGTATTTGCTAGTGCGTGGCTTCAATGCCCTCGTACGCAAACAGCCTATGCACAACTGGGCGACAGGTGAGACGATGGCCGTGGACTGGGTATCGGGAGCCTGCTTACTTGTCAGACGGTCAGCCATCGAGCAGGTGGGAATGCTCGACGAGCAGATCTTTATGTACTTTGAAGACAACGATTGGTGCCTACGTTTCCGGCAGGCAGGGTGGAGCGTCTATTATGTACCTGAGGCACAAGTCCTGCACTGGGGTGGTCAGAGCACCGCTCAAAACCCTGAAGCGCAGACCGCCTATCGAAAGAGCCTCCACTATTTCTATGCCAAACACTATTCACGAGTATCGCAGATTGCACTACGCTTTCTCTTGCCGATTTACAGCGCACTCGCTGAAGAACGCCATATTTGAGTAGGTCTGGCCGATGACTACGTAGTCTATCGAACGTTGCGCCAACTGAGTTGGGGAGAAGTTCAATTGAACTTCAAGCTGCTGGCGGAGGTCAGTCGCCATATGCGACTTAAAGCCTTAGCACATGAATCGCTAGGCAGCAATGTGCGGCAACTTCATATTCTCAATCGGCAGAATCAATCGACCGCCAATCGGACCCAAGTGTTGTCAACATGGCTGAGAGATGCAGAGATCACCTATGTGCTCACAGAGTCAACCGCGGAATAAGGAAAGTTTGGGAACATGTGTTGCCGTCCACCGTGCTTGTCCGACGCTTTGTCAAACCCGGCGGCATCGATGCAGTCGAGGGCCGGCAGATCAGATGAGTGATCTCTTTCAGCCACTTCCAGCAAGATCGATTGGACTCTTTACCAGAAGGTGAATGGACAAGCTCCATGCGTGTTCTCTACCTTTATAAAGACTACTACCCCATCCTCGGCGGCATCGAAAACCACATGCGGCTGTTGGCAGAGGGGTTGCACGCGCGAGGGATTGATACCACTGTGCTGGTGACCAACACGGCTAACCACACCGTCCAAGAAACGATCGGCGGTGTCCCCGTCACGAAAACGGCGCGCCAGATCAATATCTCTTCGGCCCCCGTAAGTCTTCAGTTCTACCCTTGGCTGCGCCGCCTGGAAGCCGGCATCGACATCGCCCATGCCCACATGCCCTATCCGCCGGGCGAGTTGGGGCAACTCTTGCTTGGCCGCAGCCGGCGCTTTGTGGTGACCTACCACAGCGACATCATACGCCAACGTGTGCTGGGCGCACTCTATCGCCCGTTTCTCTGGCAGACGCTCGCCCAGGCCAGGTTGATTGCCGCGGCTACCCCGGTACATGTACAGTCTTCACCCTTTCTGCGCGCCCATGCCCCCAAATGCCGGATCATCCCGTACGGCATCGATGTGCAGCGCCTCGACTTGACGCCCCAGATCGCCGGCGAGGCTGCCGCCTGGCGCGCCCGCTTTGGCGATCGGCCCCTGCTGCTGTTCGTCGGCCGTTTGCGCCACTACAAGGGCGTCGATGTCCTGATCGAAGCCATGCGTCAGGTGGAAGGCGCCCATGCGGTGATCGTGGGGATTGGGCAGATGGAGGAAGCCTGGCGTGGGCTGGCCGAGCGCGCGGGTCTGTTGGATCGGATTACTTTTGTTGGGGAGCTGGCCGACGACGCGGTGCTGGGACTCTATCACGCGGCCGGCATCTTCGTCCTGCCCTCCACCAATCGCGCCGAAATGTTCGGCATTGTCCAGCTCGAAGCCATGGCGTGCCGTTGTCCTGTGATCTGCACCGAATTGGGGACTGGCACGTCATACGTCAACCAAGACGGCGTCACAGGTCTGGTCGTGCCGCCAAACGACCCGCCGGCGCTGGCATCCGCCATCAACCGGCTCCTGGCGGATGCGGACTTGCGCGCACAGATGGGCGCCGCCGGTCGCCAGCGCGTCGAGACAGAGTTTACAAACGCGGTGATGGTCGACCGCATGTTGGCATTTTATCAAGAGGCGGTGAACTGATGAGCACATTCGTCCTCGACGCCCGCACCGCCACCCCTCATTTCCCCGGCATTGGCCGCTATGTCGCCAACCTGGCGCCGGCGATCGCCGCACAACTCGAGCCAGACGAGACCCTGGTGATCTTGTATCCGCCAGCCAGCGCCGGGCATTTTGGCGCGTGCGTTGGCCCGCAGGTGCGGTTGGTGGAATGCGCCGTGTCCCCCTTTGCACTGCGCCAGCAGTGGCAGATCCCGCGCTTGTTGCGCCATCTTCCACCGCCGCAGACGTCCAACGCCCACCCTCTTATCTATCACAGCGCATACTATCTCATGCCCTACAGCCTGCGCGTGCCTACAGTGTTGACCTTCTACGACCTGATTCCGCTGCGCTATCCCGCCTACGTCTCGCCGCGAACACGGGTCCTATTCAGGTTCACAATGGACATGGCGCTTACTGTGGCGACACATGTGGTTGCGATCTCGGCAGCCGCACGCCAGGACCTGACCGCGTCGTTCCATGTACCCCCCGCGAAGGTGACAATCACACCGCTCGCACCTGACGCCCGCTTTCGTCCGCAGTCTCCCGCCGAGATCGCCCGTGTGCAAAACCAATATAGGCTGCCCGACACTTTCTTGCTCTCCGTGGGGATCAACAAGCCGCATAAAAACCTGGTCGCCTTGGTTGAAGCGTTCGCCAGTAACCCCCAACTCGCCGCGCACAACACCCTCGTACTCGCCGGCCCGTGGGACGAACGTTATCCCCAGGCGAAGGCGAAGGCGACACACCTGCAGTTGGGCGACCGTGTGCGTTTTCTCGGCCCGGTTGACGACGCCGATTTGCCGGCTTTGTATGCAGCAGCGATGGCTTTTGTCTTTCCGAGCCAGTACGAGGGCTTTGGCCTGCCCGTGCTGGAAGCCATGGCGTGCGGCACACCCGTCGCCTGCAGCAATGCCTCCAGCCTGCCGGAAGTCGCCGGCGATGCTGCGTTGCTCTTTGACCCCGCACAACCGGATGCCATCGCCAGCGCACTCGCGCGCCTGTGCGATGACGCGGCGCTGCGCGACGATCTACGGGTGCGCGGCATCCAGCGCGCCGGTTGCTTTACATGGCAGGCGGTAGCGGCACAGACGCTGGCAGTGTATCGCGCACTCGGTGACAATCCTGCGACACCCAATTGACCCGCTGCGACAGGCGTAGTATCATGCGGCTGTGTGAATATATGTTCAGCGTTTACTTGAGCGATTGTGCCCAAAAGGGTGGCTGGCACAGCCATAGGCCGATCAGCTTTCCAATACACCCTCCTCTTATGCTATAGTGCACCAATTGTTCGCGCCAACCATAACCCTGGGATCACCGCATGTTAGACCGCAGCAAACTCGACCGCTGGTGTGACGCCGTGTTGGAAGCCGGGTGGCTTGCCGCTATCGTCATCGCCCCCCTCTTTTTTAATGTCTTTTCCAGCCGTGTCTTCGAACCCGACAAAATCAGTCTCGTGCGCACCCTGGCGCTGAGTATGGCCGTGATCTGGCTGATCAAGGTAGCCAACGGTGGTTTTGCCTGGCTCCCCGGCGCCAACGCTACCGCAGACAGCCCCGAAGCGCAGGGACAGAACTGGCGCGGCTTTGGGCGCAACCCGTTCTTCATCCCCGTGGTGCTGTTGATTGTTGCCTATCTGCTTAGCACTGTGTTCAGCGTGGCCATCTTTGTGAGTTGGTTTGGCTCGTATCAGCGTCTCCAGGGAACGTATAGCTTCCTGTCTTATGTGCTGATCGGCGGGTTGACCGCAGCAACGCTGCGCCGGCCACAGCAAATCCGCCGGCTACAACACGCCGTCATCATCACCGCGCTGGCCTGTTCGATTCACGGCATTGTCCAACACTACTCGCTCGACCCACTGCCTTGGGGCGGCGATGTTCAGACACGTGTGGCCGGCAACGCCGGCAACTCGATCTTCTTGGCGGCATACCTGATCATGGCGTTCTTCTTGACCCTGGAACGCGTCTTCAGCAGCTTTGTGCGCCTGATGGGCATCGGCCAGGCGACCGGCGCCGACCCACAAGACTGGCAGACGTCGCTGGCTGGCGGCGCCTATCTCTTCGTGCTGATGGTCATCAGTGTCGCCATCGTCTGGACGCAAAGCCGTGGCCCCTGGCTGGGCTGGGCTTTTGGTCTCTATCTGTTCGTACTCCTCACGTTGAGTGCCGTGCGTCCGCGCTTCTATAAGCGGATGACGGCTGTCTGGGTGGCAACGGGGATAGGCGTGGCTCTGTTTCTGGTGCTGATAAACACGGTGCCGGCATTGAGCTTCGTGCGCCAACTCCCCTATGTCAGCCGCTTGGCCAGCATCCTCGACCTCAACGAAGGCACCAATCTCGTGCGCGCCCTGATCTGGGAAGGCGCCTCGAACCTGGTGGTCCCGCATGAACCGCTCACCTTTCCCGACGGCAGCCAAGACAATGTCAATGTGATGCGCCCGCTGATCGGCTATGGGCCGGAAGCAATGTGGATCGCCTACAATCGCTTCTACCCACCCGATTTGGCTCACATCGAGGCACGCAACGCCAGCCCCGACCGCTCGCACAACGAGACCTGGGACAGCCTGGTTATCACGGGCCTCTTTGGCTTTTTGGCCTACATGACCGTCTTTGTCTCCATCTTCTACTGGGCGCTGCGCTGGCTGAAGTTGATCAACAGTCGCCGCGACAATATCCTCTTCGCCGCCATCCTGGGCGCATCCACCGTCATCATCACCGCGCTGATCTTGGCACTTGACGGCTGGCAGTGGCGGCTGTTGGGGGTGGCGTTGCCCTTTGGCGTGATCACCGGCTACGGGCTTTACTTGACCGTAGCGGCATTCTTGCACGGTGGCAGTCGGCCAGACCGCGCCGATCTGCCACGACAGCTGTTGATCGTCACCCTGCTGGCGGCGATCGTCGCCCATTATCTCGAGATCCACTTTGCCATCGCCATTGGCGCCACGCGCACGATGTTCTGGGTGCTGACGGCCACGCTGATGGTGGTGGGCATGCGACTGGCGCAAACACAGCCGGCCGAACTCACCGAAAGCGCCGACGAGGCAGAAGGGGTCGAAGCAGTTGCCAGCGCCCCAGCCCCGACCGGCAAACAAGGCAAATCGCGCGCCAAAACGCCGGTGGCGCCCCCACGGCGCGTGCGCAAGCCAGTCAGCACCGTGCCTTTCCTGTCGGCCACGGTCATGACCGACGTGCTGGTCTTCCTTACGTTTGTCTACATCTACACGACAAACGCCGGCGGCACACAGGACGTGTTTCAGATGCTCTCTAGCAGCATCTTCCAGAGGCAGGCGAATGGGCAATTGGTCAACAGCCCAGCCATTTTCTTTCTCATGTTCTTTACCTGGCTGGTGGCAGCCACGATTGGGCTGGCCGCCGAATCGTTGAGCCACCGCCGTGCGCCGAGCCGCGGCTGGTGGGCGCGCGGCTACGCGCTGCATGCGGTCGTCGTCTGGGGCAGTTGGTTGATCTTTGGGCTGATCCAGGGTTTCCGGCTGGCGCCGCTCACCGCCCCGCAAGGCACCACCAACCAGGAATTCCTCAACATGCAGTTGGAGCGCGTGGCCGGGCACTTTGGCTTCTTCACGTTCCTCCTGGTGATGTGGGTTCTGGTCGCCGGCACGGTCTACGCCTGGCCTACGCTCCGTGCGCGCGGCGTATCGGCCGCAACACGACCCCTATGGGCAGCGGCGACGGGCACCCTTGCCGCGCTCCTGGTGGTCTTTCTCGTCTATACGGTCAACATCAACTTAGTCAAGGCCGACATCGTCTACAAACAGGGCCAGCAGTTCGACAGCCAGGGCAACTGGGTCAACAGCATCGAACTCTATCGCCGTGCCCTGGCCACGCGTAAGACCGAGGACCAGTATATGCTCTTCCTCGGCCGTGCCCTGCTCGAACAAGCCAAACAGGCCCAGCCCACCGGCACTTACCAACTGCCCGAGCAACCCACGCTCGACGACGTGCTTAGCCTCACGCCCGACCAGGTTACGCAGATGAGCCGCACCGAACTGTTGCGCGCGGCGGAAACTGTGCTGCTCGATGCCCAGACCGTCAACCCGCTCAACACCGACCATACGGCCAACCTGGCCCGTCTCTACCGGACGTGGGCCGACCTGGTAGCCGACGACCCGGCCGCGCGCCAGGCGGTCTTGGACAAGAGCGTGGCCATGTACGCCATGGCGGTGACGCTTAGCCCCAACGCCGCGCATCTTTGGAACGAACGCGGCAACGCCTTTGCCGCCGAAGGCAAAAACGACGAGGCGATGGCTTCTTACGCGAAAAGCCTGAGCATTGACAACCGCTTCGACCAGACTTACTTGCTGACGGCCGACCTGCTCGAACGCACCGGCCAAACCGACCAGTTGGTGACGCTGCTCAATCAAGGCATCGATGTCTTCACCGAGTTCAACGCGCCGGGCGCCGTGGCACAACTGCTGAGTTATCTCAGCGTGGCCCAGGCGCGCACGGGCGATTTGGCCGGCGCCGCCGCCACCAACCAGCGCATGTTGGAACTGATGCCCGGTAACGTGGCTGCTCTGCGCAATCTGGCCATTATTGCGCGTGACCAAGGCAAGCCCGACGAGGCCATGGATTGGCTTACCCAAGCGATTGCAGCGGCCGGCCAAAACCCGGCCGATCTCAAGCCACTCTACCAGTTTGCCGCCGAACTCTACCAAGCCAAAGGCGACACCGCGCAAGTGATCGCGCAGTATGAGCAGATTCGCCAGCTCGACCCCAGCGACGCCAACGCGCTCGCGACGCTTGCCGGTCTCTACACGGCGCAGCCAAACGACGCCAAGGTCGTCGAAATCGGCCAGGCGTTGATGGCGCTTGACCCACAAAACTACCAGCACCCGCTGCTGGTGGCGCAGGCGCAGGCGCGCCTCAACCGTATACCGGAAGCGCTCACCGCCGCCCAGCAAGCGTTGACCTTGGCGCCGGAAGATCAGAAGGCCGTCATTCAGCAGTTGATTCAGCAGTTGAGCGGATCATAAGAGAAAAAGAAACCTGTCTCCAATAGGAATCATGCGCCATGACTTCTCTCCTCCTGATCGCCGCCAGCGCCCTTCTCCTCGCCATCGGCGTCACCCCGCTCATGCGCCGTCTGGCGCTGCAAACAGGCACGGTCGACAAACCGGCTGCGCGCAAGATCCACGCCAGCCCAGTGCCGCTGCTGGGCGGCGCAGCCATCTATCTGGCGTTCATCCTCGTGCTGCTCTTTTTCGGCGATCGCGAGTACATCAACCAGGTCGTCGGCATCGTCATCGGCGCCACGCTGATGAGCTTTATGGGAGTGGTGGATGACCGCTGGGGGCTAGGTTCCTATGTGAAGCTGGCTGGGCAACTATTGGCAACCGCAGTCCTGATTTACACCGGTGTGCAGGTACGCATCTTTGGCGGCTGGCTTGATATCGCCATCACGCTGGCGTGGGTCGTAACCATCACCAACGCCTTCAACCTGCTCGACAACATGGACGGGCTCTCCGGGGGCATCGGCATGATTACAGCCACCTACTTCTTGCTGCTGTCGGCCATGAGCGGGCAATACCTGGTCGGCGCGCTGGCGGCGGCGCTGGCCGGCGCCTGCGCCGGCTTTCTCGTCTACAACTGGAACCCAGCACATATCTTTATGGGCGACGCCGGCAGCCTGTTTATCGGCTTCTTGCTGGCGGCGGTTTCGATCAAGCTGCGCTTCCCCAGCAATAGCGTGGTCGTCACTTGGATGATCCCACTGCTCGTGCTGGCGCTGCCGATCTTTGACACCACCCTCGTCTTTATCAGCCGGCTGCGGCGCGGCAAAAACCCACTGACCACACCGGGCAAGGACCATGTCAGCCACCGGCTGGCCTTCCTTTTGGGCAGCCGGCGCGAGGCAGTGCTGGTGTGCTATCTGATCGCCGGCGCTGTGGGTCTTTCATCCGTCTACGTCTCACAGGCCACACTGCCGGCCGCCTTGTTGATCGGCGCTGCGGTGTTCGCTGCGGCGCTTTACGGGCTGTGGTGGCTCGAGTTTCGTCACGGCGGCGTTAAGGCAACATGAGAATCGACCGCGCTCTGCGACGCCGATTGGTGCAAAACAGTAGAACCAACGATAATTATCCTGTCCTCTGAAACCGCTTACGTATGCGTCGATGCGCATTCCCGTAGCCCTGTCACCGTCGCTGCCGCAACGAACCCCGGCAGCTCTAGCCCTAAAGGAGACCTTGGTAGCCATGCAATTCCCTAATGCCCGCCGGTGGTACGTCAGCCTGGCGCTGCTTGTCGTCGTTGCCCTATTGGTAGCCGCCTGCGGCGGCGGCGAGCCTGCGCCCACCTCACCACCGGAGACACCCGCAGCTACCGAAGCCGCCGAGGTCGCCGAAGTCACGGCCAGCAAACTCGAACCCGCCGCGCGCGCCGATATGTACAAAGAAGCGCCAGCGATGACCATCGACCCGTCCAAGTTCTACTACGCCACCTTCAAGACTGACAAAGGCGACATCAAGGTGCAGCTCTTTGCCGACCGCGCACCCAACACCGTCAATAACTTTGTCTATCTGGCGCGCGACGGCTTCTACAACGACACCACCTTCCACCGCGTGATCGATGGCTTTATGGCACAGGCCGGCGACCCCACCGCCACAGGATCCGGCGGACCCGGCTACCAGTTTGCCGACGAGATCTATCCGGGCGGCGCCTTCGACCGGCCCGGCCTGCTCGCCATGGCCAACGCCGGCCCTGGCACCAACGGCAGCCAATTCTTCTTCACCTTTGCACCGACCGACTGGCTCAACGGTCTGCACACGATCTTTGGGGAAATCGTCGAAGGCCAGGATGTGCTCGATCAGATCACGCGGCGCGACCCACAGGCGGACGCGGGATCGACCGGCGACAAACTCTACACGGTGGTGATCGAAGAAGGCGACAGCAGCAATCTGCCCACGCCGACGCCACTACCACCCACACCGACGCCTTTTGCTCCCAGTAGCGTGACGCCGACGGATCGCCCGTTGGCCAGCCTTGACGATGCGAATAAGGCCGGTTACTTTAACACGGCGCCGGAGATGACTATCGATACGACCAAGACCTACACGGCCACGATGCGCACTGCCAAGGGTGACATGGTCATCACGCTCTATGACGATGTGGCGCCCGCGGCGGTCAACAACTTCGTGACGCTGGCCAACTTGGGCTTCTACGACAATACACGCATCAATGACATCAACCCGGGCCAGCTCGTTGTGCTCGGCTCGCCCACCGGCGATCCCGCGGCCGATGTGGGCTATACGATCACACCGGAAGTGAGTTTGCCCATCACGCCCACGGTAGGCGCGGTCGCCTATCGCTCGTTAGGCCAGGATCCTGACGGAAATATCGTCGCCAGCGGCAGCCAACTCTTCCTGGCCATGTCTGCTCCGCCCGCCGACGCTTACCCATCCTACAGCTTCTTCGGCCAAATCGTCGAAGGACAAGATCTACTCGCTACGCTGGCGGTGAGTGACACGATTGAGTCGATCACAATCGAAGAGAAGTAGATAGACGACGACCGGCATGGCCAATCGTGTACCTCAAGGGGTGCGTATCCTCAGATACGCACCCCACGTTTTCCCCACGGGAACATTCCTCCCTCGCTCACCGTCACCAATACGCTTGCAGTTGTGATCAAATCGGTCTATGATGATCGTGGTCGATGTTGCCCGCACTTGCCGGCGCAGCCGCAGTCCCCAATCCAAAAGGAGGATGTACCATGCATGCTGTGTCTCGCCCGTCTTCAACCCGCGCCCTTTGGCGCATGCTAACGGTGCTCGTCGTCGTAGGCATGTTGGCAGTGCCCATCGGGCCGGTTACCCAGACCCTTCGCGCCGATAGCCGCCCGCTGTCTGCACCGCTGGTGGCCCCCAAACAGGAGAATACGTCTATGGCTGAGCCAGCCACCGCCCCACAGACCAACAATGGCCTGACCCTATTGTTGAGCGAAGGCGCCGAGCAGCCAATCACGGCCGTGGCCGTGCCAGCCGCTGAAGCACAACCGCTCACCGACGCTGAAACACAGGCCGTGCTTGACCGCACGCCGCCCATTGCCGCCGGCCCCGTGGTCACCGAGGAATTCAAGCTCCCACCCGACTCGTTGCCGCCCCCCGTTCCCGGCACGACCATCGAGCAATCCTTCCCGCCGACCACCACAGCCGCAGCGCCGGCAACACCCGTTAGCGGTGCACTCACGGTGTTGCGTTATGCGCCCACCGGCGAAATCCCGATGGCGCCCTTTCTCAACGTCACCTTCAGCCAACCGATGGTGCCGCTGACCACACTTGACGAATTGGCGGCGGCCGACGTGCCGGTCAAACTCACACCCGATTTGCCCGGGGTGTGGAAGTGGCTGGGGACAACCACCCTCTCGTTCGAAGCTCGTTCGGACGAACTAACCCGCTTCCCCATGGCCACGGAATACACCGCCGAAATCCCCGCCGGCACGACGTCGGCCACCGGCGGTGTGCTGGCGGAGACGGTCAAGTGGACCTTTACGACGCCGGCGCCAAGGGTCATCACCTCCTACCCGGCCTTTGGCCCCCAGCCGCGCAACCCGCTACTGTTTGTCGGCTTCGACCAGAACATCGAACCCGCTGCGGTGCTCAAGACGATCACGGCCAACGCCGGTGGCCAGCCCTATGCACTGCACCTGGCCACCGAAACTGAAATCGCCGCCGACAAACAGGTGAATGCCTACATCAAGGCTGCGCAACCTGGCCGCTGGCTCGCCTTCGGCGCCGACCAGGAATTTCCATCCGACACGACCGTCACCATCAATATCGGCCCCGGCACGCCCTCAGCCGAAGGCCCGCTGATGACGACGGCAGTCCAGTCATTCAGCTTCCAGACCTACGCGGCGCTGCGCATCAACAACGCCTACTGCGGCTACTACCAAGGCAGCGAGTGCCGGCCCGGCATGGCCTTCACCGTCGAGTTCAACAACCCGCTGGACGAGAAGATCGTCAACAAGGACCTGGTCACCGTCGACCCCGCCATTCCTGGGATGCAGGTCTCGGCCAGCTACAATACACTCATTATCAACGGCGCCACGGCTGGCCGCACCACCTACAAGGTGGTCATCAGCAGCGCGGTCGTAGACATCTTTGGCCAGACACTGGGCAAGGATGCGCCCTTCACCTTCACCACGGGCAACGCCGACAGCTATCTCACGGGGCCGCAGGGACCGCTGACGACGATCGATCCAACCGCTTCGACGCCGGTCTTCACAGTCTATTCGGTCAACTACACCAAGCTGCGCGTGCGCGCCTATGCCGTCACGCCAGCCGATTGGCCGGCCTATCTCGCTTACCTCGATGATTTCTATCGTGATCAGTCGGCGCCCCCGCCCGGACGCCTGGTGATCAATACGGAAGTCGACGTCCAGAGCAAACCCGATGTGCTGACCGAAACCGCCATCGACCTCAGTCCGGCATTGGGCGGCAAGCCCGGCCAGTTGATCGTCTTGGTCGACAAGCCGGGGTCGCTGCTGTCGCTTTTCCTCCCTAGCAACGACTATGTCGTGAAAAGCTGGGTGCAGGTCACAAACATTGGTCTCGACGCGATCGCCGACAACGCACAAATGATTGCCTGGGCTACCGCGCTCACCGACGGCACACCGCTTGCCGGCGTCCAACTCGAACTGCAGCCCAACGGCCCCAGCGCCGCCACCGCAAGCGACGGCACCGCCACGATCAAGCTGCCCAGCCAGCCGGCCAATTTGCTCGTCGGACGCCTGGGTGACGACCTGGCGATCTTGCCCCGCTCCCAGTACTCCTGGGACAATTCAGGCTGGGCATCCAGCGACATACTCGATGAGTTGCGCTGGTATGTGATCGACGATCGCGGCATGTATCTGCCCGGCGAAGAGGTGCATGTCAAAGGCTACATCCGCCACGTCGGCGCTGGCCCCACCGGCGACGTCGGTCTCCAGGATGTGACTGGCGCTCAAATCAGCTATCAGGTGCTCGACCCGCAAGGCAACCAGGTTGCCAATGGCACGACGAACGCCGACGACCTGGGCGGCTTCAGTATGGTCTTTACGTCGCCGGTCAATTCGAATCTGGGCTATGCTTCGATCCAGTTCGCCGCGCAGAACGTGGGCAACATCGGCAACTCGACCTACTACCATTCCTTCCAGATCCAGGAGTTCCGTCGCCCCGAGTTTGAAGTGACGGCGAACAATGAGACACAGGCCCCTTACTTTCTCAAAGACGACGCCGTCGTCTCCGTCTCGGCGCAGTATTACGCCGGCGGGCCATTGCCAAACGCCCCCACGATATGGAGTGTAAGCGCCTCGCCCACCAGCTATTCGCCGCCCAATTGGCCTGACTTCATCTTTGGCGTGTGGACGCCGTGGTGGGGTGGTGGTGACCTCTATCGCATGGGCGGCGACATAGCCTACTACCCGGGACCCTATGGGGTAGACAGTTCGATGCCGCTCGAATACAAAGCGCAGACGGACGCCACCGGCAAGCAGTATTTGAAAATGAGCTTTATCGAGGCCGACGAGCCGCGCCCGTACAGCGTGGTAGCCGAGGCCCGCGTGATGGACCTCAACAATCAGGCCTGGTCAGCCACCACCACCGTGCTCGTGCATCCGGCTGATGTGTATGTGGGCATGCGCAGCAACTCCACGTTCGTCGAACAGGGCGACCCGATCCCGGTCGACCTCATCGTCACCGACGTGGACGGCAACATCGCAGCCGAACACCCGATCACGGTCAGGGCCGTGCGCCTGAGCGCTGAGTTCACGGACGGTAATTGGCAAGAGGTTGAGGTCGACGAGCAAGTCTGCGAGCTCGTTTCTACAACCGATCCGGTCACGTGCACCTTCAAGACCCCGGAAGGCGGCCAATACCGCATCTCGGCTGAAGTGCGCGATGACGCCGAACGCCTCAACCGCAGCGAGTTCACGCGGTGGGTAAGCGGCGGCCCGATGATCCCGGCACGCAGCGTCGAGCAGGAGCCTGTGGTGCTGGTGCCCGACAAGGAAACCTATCAACCCGGCGACACTGCCAAGATCCTCGTGCAGGCGCCCTTCACACCGGCCGCTGGTCTGTTGACGGTCAGCCGCAGCGGTATTCTCTACACACAACCCATCACGTTCACCAAGGGATCGGCCACACTCGAGATCCCGATCACGGAAGAATATCTGCCCAATCTCAACGTGCAGGTCGACGTCAACGGCTCGGCGCCACGGCTTGACGACAAGGGCAAGCCAATTGAAGGCGCTCCCCCACGCCCTGCCTATGGGTCGGGCAGCCTGAGCCTCGCCATCCCACCGCTGAGCCGCGCGTTGACCGTCACCGTGACGCCGGCGGCCACGAAGGTGGATCCAGGTGTGGAGACCTCGCTCGATCTGACCGTGATCGACGCCGCCGGCAAACCAGTGGAGAACGCCGAGTTGGCCGTGATCGTCGTGGACGAGGCAATTCTGGCGTTGAGCGGCTACCAGTTGACCGACCCGCTCGGGGTCTTCTACACCACACGCGGCTCCGGCACCGAGAGCATCTACGGTCGCAGCAGCATTGTGCTTGCCAACCCGCAAGCACTGCTCGAACAGATGCGCAGTGGGAACGTTGGCGGTGGTGGGACAACCGACATGGCGATGGCTTCCGCAGCGATGCCGACCATGGCGCCCGGCGCCTCTAACTTGCTTGCCGCTGATACGATGTTGGCGCCCGCAGCACCCATGCTCGCCGAAGCCAAAGCCATGGCGCCACCACAGGCCCAACCGATCGCCGTGCGCACCAACTTCAACCCGCTGGCCCTCTTTGCGCCGGATGTGCGCACCGACGCCCAAGGCTTCGCCCACGTCGACTACAAGCTACCCGACAGCCTGACGCGCTACCGCGTCATGGTCGTGGCCGCCACCGCAAACCAGTTTGGCACTGGCGAGTCCAATGTCACCGCGCGCCTCCCCTTGATGGTGCGCCCATCGGCGCCGCGCTTCCTCAACTTTGGCGACCGCTTCCAATTCCCCGTCGTGATCCAAAACCAGACAGACGCCCCGCTCACCGTGGACGTAGCGATCAAGACGGTCAACCTCAAGTTGGAAGGCCCGGCCGGCCAGCGCATCGAAGTGCCCGCCAATGACCGCGCCGAGGTGCGCTTCCCGGCGACCACCGAAAACGTAGGCACCGCCTACGCTCAGGTAACCGTTGTGGCGGGCGCCTTGGCCGATGCCAAGGACGTCAATCTCCCGGTCTACACACCGGCCACGACCGAGGCCTTTGCGGTCTACGGTGTGGTCGATGAAGGCAGCGTGGCCCAGCCAGTGGCCGCGCCTGCCAATGTCTTCCCGCAGTTCGGCGGGCTGCAGATCAGCAACTCCTCGACTGCGCTGCAGGGCCTGACCGACGCCGTGCTCTATCTGCAAGCCTATCCCTTCGAGTGCTCGGAACAACTTGGTTCGCGCGTGATGAGCGTCGCCTCCCTGCGCGACGTGCTGAGCGCATTTAAGGCGGCCGGACTGCCCCCACCGGCAGAAATCGACGCTGCCATGCTGCGCGACATCACCCGTCTCGAACTGATGCAAAACGCCGACGGTGGTTGGCCGTTTTGGACCAGAGGCAAGGAGAGCGTCGACTACAACAGCATCTTTGTAGCCCACGCTATGCAGATCGCCGCCAGCAAGGACTACACCGTCAAACCCGCGACCCTGCAAGCGGCGCGCGAGTTCCTGCGCAACGTCGAAGCCTACTTTGACCCATGGTACTCGGTGGAAGTACGCCAGGCGCTCAGCGCGTACGCCCTCTACGTGCGCCAGTTGATGGGTGACGTCGATCCGGCCAAGGCACGCCAGATCTACGCTCAACTGCCCGTCGACCAGGCTGCGCTGGAAACGCTGGCCTGGTTGTGGCCGGTGATGGCGGACGACGCCGGTTCGAACGCGCAGGTGGCCGAAATCCAACGGCGCATCAACAACAGTGTGGTGGAAACCGCCGGCATGGCCAACTTCTTCAGTTCCTACGGCGACCAGGACTGGGTCATGCTTCATTCCAACCGGCGCACGGACGCCATCGTGCTCGACGCGCTGATCACCCAGCAGCCGGACAGCGACCTGATCCCCAAAGTGGTGCGCGGGCTGATGGCGGCGCGCGACGCCAACGGCCGCTGGGGCAACACCCAGGAGAACGTCTTTGTAATCGTGGCGATGGACCAATACTTCAACACGTTCGAAAAGGTGGCGCCAGACTTCATCGCCCGCGTGTGGTTGGGCGACACCTACGTCGCCGAGAACCAGTTCCAGGGTTATTCGACCGATACCTATGAGACGGTCGTGCCAATGCGCTATCTCACGCAGCAGGATGGCACCCAAGATCTGATCATCAACAAGGACGGTGACGGACGCCTCTACTATCGCCTGGGGCTCGACTATGCGCCGACCGACCTGGGGTTGGACTCGCTCGACATGGGCTTTGTGGTGCAGCGCACGTACGAGGCCGTGGATGACCCAACCGACGTGACACGTGCAGAGGATGGCACGTGGCAGGTCAAGATCGGTGCGCGCGTGCGCATCCGCGTGACGATGGTCGCCGTCAACCGCCGCTATCACGTGGCGCTGGTGGATCGCCTGCCCGCCGGCTTTGAGATCATCAACCCCGAGTTAGCAGTCTCGGAAAGCGTCCCGGCTGACCCGGCCGACACGACGCACGGTGGCTGGTGGTGGTGGGGTCCCTGGTATCAACACCAGAACCTGCGCAACGCCGGCGCCGAGGCGTTCACCAATTACCTGTGGGACGGCGTCTACGAGTACACCTACGTTGCGCGTGCCACAACCGCCGGTGAATACATGGCCCCGCCCGCCAAGGCCGAGGAAATGTACTCGCCCGAGGTCTTCGGGCGCAGCGGCAGCGATAAGGTGGTCGTCCAATAAAGGAATCAGCGGTCTTCAGGGCGGGCCATCGGCAGAATTACTGCCGATGGCCGCGCGGCATCGTGGTAGACCATCTGCTCGGCAGCCACCCACGTCGTGCTGCTCACTTGCGGTTCGGGGACGCCCAGGTTTCGGGCAAAGCGCGGGTGCGCACCGCTCGAAACCTGCAGGCGAATTCGGTGACCGGCGCGGAAACGATACGCGGTGGCCGACATCGCCACTGTGAGCAAGAGGCTGCCGTCCAACTGCGGCGCGCCACGACCCGGTTGGACGCGGAAATTGCCGTCGCAGATATTCGACGAACGACCGGTCTGGTCCACGTCACAGAGCCTGGCGAAAAAATCGGTGTTGGGCAGGCTCGAATACACATACAATTCGGCCTGAACAGGGCCAATCACGTCAACATCGACCGGGAGCGGCGGCGTCGAAAAGATGAGCACGTCTGGCCGTTCCTCAAGCAGCCGGTTATCGACGGCCCCGGCATCGGAGCCCATCTTCGGCCCGCCCACATTGGGCGTGGGCAGCGCCGGGTCGTAGCGATAGTGGTCCGGCGCGGCGCCCGCCGGCGGCGCCTCCCAACGCAGGCGGCCGGTCTTGGCGACACCGTTGCCGTGCAGGTAGAGGCGCCTGACGATGGCTGGCGGTGGCCAATCGTCAAATGAACGCCAGCGGTTGGCGCCCATGACAAAAAGACGCACGGGCTGGCTGCGCAACCGGTTGCGGTCACCCTTCAACTGCGCGTCGAACCACGCCAGGCCATTGTTGAACGCCACGGGCAAATAATCCATCGCCAGGTGATGCCAAGGACCGATCGTCAACTGCGGGTGGAGGCCGGCGGCTTGCTGGGCACAAAAATCCACCAGCAGGTCATCAAGGAAGATATCGTACCAACCGGAAGTAAAATCGGCCGGCGGGCTGGACGCCACCGTAGCCGAATGGTCAGCGACAGTCCAATGCGGATGCGTCGGATCCGAGTCGGCCATCTCTCGGTAGAGAGAAGCCGGCCGGCCCAGCGCCACGAAATCAGCCGTAGCTATCGGTAGATGCCGGAAGGCTTCGCCCAAGAACCGATCCTGCACGGGGCCGTTGTTGATCCGGCGCAGCCGTTCGCGCATGCCCAGGGATGGATCGTCCATCGTGGCCATCTGGAACATCCAGCGCAGCAGCAGGTCAAGCGGGAAACCATCGACCGGATAGTGCATCAGGTGCGCGCTTGTGATGAACGGGGCCAGCGCCTTGAGATGCGGAGAACCCGTAGCGGCGGCAGCCCACTGGCAGTACCCCAGATAGGACGCACCCCACATCGCCACCGCGCCGTCGCTCCATATCTGCTGCGCGATCCAGTCGAGGGTAGCCTTGCCATCTTCGGCTTCGTGCAGAAAAGGCACATAGTCGCCGTCCGAACCAAAGCGACCGCGGCAATCCTGACAGATGACGTGATACCCAAAGGTGGCAAACTGCCAGGCGAAGACGGCGGCCACCAAACTGCCGGCGCCGCCTTTGCTGTAGGGCGTACGCATGAGGATCGTTGGCCCTGGTCCAACACCCTGCGGTTCATAGTGATCCGTCGCCAGATGGATGCCGTCGGCCGTCTCCACGACCAAATCGGCATTGAGCTTGACTTTGGCGCGCCCCGTCGGCAACCCCATCCAACGAATAAAGAACGCACGGTAGCCGGCGGCTACGCGTGGATGGCCCAGCAACTTGCTTTCGAGCGATTCTACCCAGGATTGTTTGTGGTCAGACATAGCAGCCTCAAGCGGCAAACGAGAACACAGACCAAGCGATCAAAAGCTGGGCGCTGTAATAGGTGGCCATGACGATCAGGTCACGCTGTGGAATCGGCGCCCGGAACTTGTTCAGCGCCAGCGTGGAGTCCGAAAGCAGGAACAGCATGGCGCCAATCATTGCCAATAACGCGCTCAGGTCGCGTACAGCCCACCACAGTTCAGCCGCCTGCCAGCCCATCATCGTGAGCACCACACCATAGACGATCACGGGGATGCGCACGGCACCAATATGCGGCCATAACAGATAGAGTAACCCCACGGTATAGAGTGCATAGAGGACAAAGATCCACCCTGTAAAATGGTAGCCCGTGCGCGAAACATAGGCCGAAATGTAAAAGAGGTGCGCGACCAAAAAGCTCGCCAACCCAAAGATGAACCGATCCCGCGGCAGCATCAGGAAAATGTCGCCGCCCATTGAGAAAAGCATGCCAATCACCACCATCCACCGGTAGAATTCGGAGATCGGCGTGGGTGCCGTCAGAGCAATGCCGAGGATCAGCACGGTCGTCAGCGGCTTGAACAAATAACGCTGCACGGCGGTGCCAGCATAGGTGGACCAGATAAAGATGCTGCCAGAGATCATCGCCAGTGCCGTGAGTATACTCGCAAGCCCCATGTTCACCTTCCTGTGCTTGTGGCCGTTGGATGATTGCGCGGTGTCGCCTCAATAGATGCCCGGAATCAGTCGTTTGCTCGCCTGCATGTAGGCGGCGTAGTCCGGGAAATGATCAGCCAACATGCGCTCTTCATAATGCAACTTGATCAGCAAGTCACCCAGCAGCACAATCCAGATCGCTGCTCGCCACCAGGTTGGGGTATCGACCACCAACGCCAGCGCGCCAAGCAGCAGCGCGGCGTAAATCGGATGACGCAACCAGCGATAGGGACCGCTGCGGACAAGTTGGCTGTTGTGACGAACGTCAGGAGTGATGTTTATGTTGCCAATGCGCACGGCCAGCAACGCCCATACCGCAAACACCAACGCAAATACCTCCACCAGCAGCCACAATGGGTTGCGGGCAAGAATGGGTCCAGTGATCGCGATCAGCACTAAACACACGAACTGAACGATCACCAGCGTGTACGACTTCAGGCGATTGGGTTGCATTGGCGATCTACGTTTCCCGCATCTTACTCACCAAGACCTTGTCGACGCGCCGGCCATCCATGTCCATGACTTCCAACCGATAGCCGTCCCACTCGACCAGACTCCCCGCCACGGGCACGCGGCCGAGCATCGTCATGATCATGCCGCCCAACGTTTGATAGGAAGCGTCACCTTCATCGGGCAATTCCTTGATCTCGAAGGTGTCCTTGAATTCGTCGACGGCGTACATGCCATCCACCAGCCACGTTCCATCTTCACGCTCGGTGATTGGCGATTCGTTTTGGCCTTTGTTGTCCGGCAGATCGCCAAGAATGGCGCGCATAACGTCGGTGAAGGTCACTAGCCCCTCCAACCCACCATACTCATCAATCACCAGCGCCAGATGTGAACGTGTCTCCCGTAAGCGCTCGATCACATCGAGCGCAGGCATGCTCTCGGGCACATAGAGCGACGGCTGCGCTAGTTCCTCCAGGACGATTGGTTCGCCGGCAATCCGCTTGGCCAGCATATCCTTGACCATGACGATGCCTATAACATCGTCCAGGTCGTCGCGCGCCACAGGATACCGCGAGTGGCCATGCGCCAACACTTTCTCACGCACGACCTCATCGGTGTCGTCCACAGCGAACCAGACCATGTCGGTGCGCGGCGTCATGATCGCGCTCACCGTGCGATCGCTGAGGCGAAAGACCTGGTCCATGATCTCTTCTTCAATGGGTTCGAAGACCCCCGATTGCGTGCCCTGCTCGATCAGCACGCGCACTTCCTCTTCCGTCACAAGCAGCTCGGCATTCGGCTGGATGCCCATCACGCGCAGGAGGGCCACACTCGACTTATCCAGCAGCCAAACTGCCGGCCGGCCCAGTTGTGACAGACGCACCATGGGGCTTGCCACCGCCGCGGCAATCCGTTCAGCGTCGTTGAGCGCAATGCGCTTGGGTACGAGTTCGCCAACAACCAGCGACAGATAGGTAACCAGCAGCACCATCAAGCCAACGGCCAATGGCTCGGCAATCGGCTGCAGCAACGGTATATTGGCCAACAGGCTTGCCACCGGACCCGACAAGGCTGCACCGCTGAAGGCGCCAGTCAAGATGCCAATCAGCGTGATGCCAATTTGAACCGTCGAGAGGAAATCGCCCGGGGCTTCCGCCAAGGACAGCGCGGTGTGTGCGCTGTGACTGCCCCCCTCGGCCATCTGCTGCAGGCGTAGCTTGCGCGCCGAGACGACCGCCATCTCAGCCATCGACAAAACGCCGTTGAGAACGACTAGCAGAAAAATAATCAGAAAACCGGTCAGAAAATCGCCCATGCCTGTTAGATTATCAATCATGTACCCATAAAGTGGCAAAGAACGGCCGGAGTTTCTTGTTGCTCTTTGCGTGTCGGTGACTTGGCAAATCATAACGAGATGGAGGACAATCTACAAACCGTTTTCACCATTTCCAACAGGGAAGGAAGGCCCGATGTTTAAGCGCTATAGTCTCGTTATATTGATCGCCATGCTGTTGGCGCTCGCTGCGTGCGGCGGGGACGAAGCGCCGACGCCGGCGCCCACCTCCCAGCCGACCTTTACGCCGACGGCAGCACCCACCGTTGCCCCCACCAAGCCGCCAGCCACAATCCCAACCGTGCCGCCAACCGCTGCCCCCACAAGCGCACCCACAAGCGCACCCACAGAGGCGCCGGCGTCGCCGTTGGCAGCGCCGGACTCCCCACCGGTGCCATCCGCAGCCCAGTTGGCGGCGCCAGCATCGCCATTAGCGCCACCATCCTCGGCAGTTCCCGTGGTCGAAACAACACCGGTGATTACACCAGTGACTGGCTTCTGGCAGTTGGAAACGATCAAAATGATGGCCGCTACACAGCCGATCACGGCGACAGGATTGACCCGCCTGGAACTGTCGGGCACGGGTGCGGCGAACGTCACCGCCGACTGCCGAACCGGCCGCGGCCGTTATACCCAAACAGCGGGGAGCGCGATCCACTTCGACATTGCTTATCGTGACGTCCGCTGTGCACCCGATTCATTGGCCGACGGCTTCGCCAACGCGTTAGCCCGCGCCGCCGCCTATCGTTTTGAGAATGGCAGCCTGGTGCTGACCTACGGCGATCAAGGCGGTGAGATGAGCCTGACCTCCGTGATCCAGAACACGTCGTTCGGTGCCGAACTACTGGCGTGGTCACTACTCGAAAACATGACTTACTTTGTGGAGGGGATGCCAACCGGCGACAACCGGGTCACCCTCGTCAACGGTGAATTTCGCGTGCAAAATCCAGCGGATCCAGCCGCAGAATTGATCATCAGCCTTGCCACCATCCATAGCTACGGTGATCTTGATGGTGACGGCACACTTGACACCGTGGTGATCCTGATTTTCGACGGCGGCGCGGCAGGCACACTCTACTATCTGACCCCGGTGCTCAACGCCGGCGGCTTGCCCATCCCGCTGCAACCGGAACTGCTCGGCGACAGCATCTTTGTGCGCGACCTGCATTTTGAAGGTTCACAGGTGATTATCGACGTGGATAAGGTCGGCGCTGACAACCCGGCTTGTTGCCCAATTGACAGCCATCGCCTCACGTATATCTTGGAGAACGACCGCTTCAAGCCAGTCAATGACGCGCCACTTGGACCCCCGGAGTTGCGCGCGAACCTCGACGCGCCGCGCCAGGAGCTGCTCTTTGCCCCGGGCATCACGACGATGGGGTTGACCGGCACGCTGCCCTTCAACGGCCTCCAATCATTCGGCGTCAGCGCACAAGCCGGCCAGCAACTGTCGGCGACGATCCAAACACCCTACAACGATGTGTGGCTGTCCATCTATGGCGAAAACGACCGCGTTGTGCTGCGTTCGATCCGCACCGAGTCCAACACTTGGTCTGGCATGATTCCGTCGACACAGAACTACATCATCCGCGCGGTCGCCGCAGGCAGTGCCACCCCCTACACGCTGACCATCGAATTGCCTGGCGAACAAACCGGCGCGCGCCCCGGTGATGCCATCCCCACAGTGGCGGGCGCCAATGACCCGCAGCAAGCGCAGCCGTCCACCGAAAAGGTCGTATACTTCACCTTCGATGACGGCCCCGTCTTGCCCTCAACCTCCACAATCCTTGACATCCTGGCGCGCAATAACGCCAAAGCCGACTTTTTCGTGAACGGCCAGCAAGCGGAAACACAGCCTGACGGGCTGGCCGCCCCGTACAATGCGGGGCACGGCCTGGGCAGTCACACCGTCAGCCACCCATCGCTCAGCGGGATCAGTCGTGACCTTTTCTTCCAAGAGATTAGCCGCACACGCGACATCCTCGGCGATCAAGGCAGTAGCTGCCTGCGACCACCCTATGGCGCCACCGATGCCTACACCCGCGCCTATGCAGCAGAACTAGGCTATACAGTGGTCTTATGGGATGTGGACTCGCGTGATTGGTCGCAACCCGGCGTAGAGAGCATCGTCGGCACGGTGCAGAGCGGGGTCTTCCCAGGCGCCGTGGTGCTCCTGCACGACGGTGGCGGTGAGCGGAGCCAGACCCACGCCTCGCTCGAACAGTTGTTGCCAACGTTGGCCAAGCAGGGCTACACATTTAGAACATTTTGCCGGTAGACAGGCGAATCATCTGGTGCTACAATGAGTTTACATATTTCAATGCGTTGGCTATAGCAAAATTCACTCGATTTCTCATTTGCATGCCAACAGAGTATGTAAACTGATCGTCACCAAGACAGCGTCTTTCACGTCATGATGTATGAGTCGACGAAGACAACCGATTTCTCACGCACGACAATCAATCTGCGTGCGGTCAGTTGCCAATAAGCTTAGGCTCACCCACGTGGCGCAAGGGAGGTGATAGAGCTAGCATTCGACGTCAATACACATTGCCCAATGCATTGGCATGATCGCACCCTAGAACAAGGAAAGTGGCAACGTTCGGTTGCTCAATTGCGCAAAGCTCAGAAAGGAGATGGCATTCCATGATGCGCAACAACATCCAGCGTAGCGTGCGGCTCGCTGGTCTCGTCTTGATCGCAACATTGATTCTGATTGGCGTATTTCTGCCATCGGCTGCCTCGGCGGCGCCGGCTCAAGCAGTACCGGCGGCGCCGGCCTACGGCACCAACCAATACATCGTGCGGCCCGGTGACACACTCTCCGGCATTGCCCGCTATTTTGGTACCACGGTGAGCGCCATCATGTCCGCCAACAATCTGGTCAGTACACGGATCTATGTTGGCCAGGTTCTATTCATTCCTCCCGGCGGTGG
>Ga0105047_10003849_pt1 | contig 26337 bp, 27 predicted proteins | sample MAT04_FD_78384 | JGI IMG/M metagenome (GOLD analysis project Ga0105047, IMG submission 78384) | Freshwater microbial communities from Lake Fryxell liftoff mats and glacier meltwater in Antarctica - MAT-04 (megahit assembly) | ecosystem: Environmental > Aquatic > Freshwater > Ice > Liftoff... | reverse complement strand
TCGTCGGTGGTGTCGTCCGGACGCTCACGCTCAGCCTTGAGGATGTCGCGGCCGCGCGATGCGGCAACGTCGACTACCGGCGCGGACGGCTGAGCTGGCGGCGCTGCCGCCATAGTGACCGAATCGGGCGCGGGCTGTCCGACGACGTCGACCTTGTAGTCGCGGCCGATCACATCCGAAATGGCCAGGCCGAGCAACGTGTCGTAACCACCGGCGACAAAACCCTTGGCCGTACCGACGTCGGGCAGACCCAAGGCCACCCGGCCTTGATCGACCGAGAGCACGCCAGCGCCTGGTCGATTCAGCTGAATCCATGCGCTGCGCTTGACGTTCTTCACCCGCTCGACAATCTCGGGCCACATCCGACGCAGCAGATCGATCTCGGTACCAGCGTCACCAGTTGATTCGCCGGCTATCTCGGGAGCATCTGCCCCCGACTGCTCTGTTGCCGAATCGGTCGCTGCGGGGTCAGTGACTCCAACTGCATTGACCGCGTCTTGCACCGAAGCGGCCGCGGGCGCCTTCGGCGGCGAAGCCGCGGCCGACTCTGCTGTTGACGAGGGGCTCGACTCAGCACGTGTGGATTCGGGACGGCTCGTTGCCGAGCGCGGCGGCGTGACAATCACAGGTATGGCCGGTGCTGCTGCGGCTGCCGCAGAAACCGCTGAAGCGCCTTGACGAATTTGTCGCTCGAGTTGTTCGAGCCGCACCTGAAGTCCGCGATCGGCATCGTCGGCTCCAGGCAACAGCAACCGTGCCGCCATGATTTCAAGCAACAACCGGGGAGCAGTCGCGCCGCGCATTTCGATGAGTCCTTGCGCGAGCACCTCGGCATTGCGCGTGAGTTCGGCAAGACCGAACGCTGAGGCCTGCACCTTCATCCGCTCGAGCTCATCGGGCGCGGCGGTCACCAGAGCTTCAAGGTGAGTGGTGTCGTCACCGGCCACCGTGACGATGAGCAGGTCGCGAAAGCGCTCGAGCAGATCGGCGACGAATCGGCGTGGGTCGAGGCCGCTATCGAGCGCGCGGTCGAGCGTTTCGAAAACGGCGGCACCACGTCGAGTAGCGAACGCATCGACGACGTCGTCGAGCAGATGCGCATCGGTGTATCCGAGTAAGCCTGAGGCGTAGGCCATCGTGATCTCGTTGTTGGTGGATCCGGCGATGAGCTGGTCGAGCACGCTCAGCGCATCTCGTACCGAACCGGCACCAGCGCGCACCACCATTGGCAGCACCGAGTCGTCGACCTTCACACCTTCTTCGCCCGCCACCCGCGCCAAATGGTCCGAGAGCACGCGCGGCGCTACGAGGCGGAATGCGTAGTGGTGCGTACGGCTACGAATCGTGGCCAGCACCTTGTCGGGCTCAGTGGTGGCGAACACGAACTTCAGATGCTCCGGGGGTTCTTCGACGAGTTTGAGAAGCGCGTTGAAACCTTCGCGCGTGACCATGTGGGCCTCGTCGATGATGTAGACCTTGTAGCGCGAGGAGACAGGCGCATAGAACGCTCGCTCACGCAGATCGCGGGCGTCTTCGACGCCACCGTGCGAGGCCGCATCGATCTCGATGACGTCGAGACTGCCCGGCCCACCGTTCGCCAGATCGCGGCATGACTGGCACTCACCGCAAGGGGTGGGCGTCGGGCCGTTCTCGCAGTTGAGTGCACGAGCCAAAATTCGGGCACTCGTGGTCTTGCCACAGCCGCGGGGGCCCGAGAACAGGAACGCGTGGTGCACGCGACCGCTGGCCAGTGCCTGACCCAGCGGCCCGGTCACGTGATCTTGACCGATGACCTCGTCGAAGGTCTCGGGGCGATAGCGGCGGTACAAGGCAAGTGACACGAGCGTCACCTTACGGCCGTGCCCGGACACGAAGGGACCCCCCGCACACCCGGTAGAGCCCACCTGCCCTTGCTGCCTTCCGGCCCTGGGGGAGTTCAGTGAGATGCCGCCGCACGGGGGGTCGCCAGCGAGTGTAAGCGGTAGGGGCTCATGCGCCGTCGATGCCCGCAGGTAATCTCTGCGGCGGAGGATTCGCCTAGTGGCCTATGGCGCACGCTTGGAAAGCGTGTTGGGTGTGAAAGCCCTCACGAGTTCGAATCTCGTATCCTCCGCGCTCAACGGCGTCGATCCCCTCATCGGGGACCGGCGCCGTTCGCGTCTGCCCCCCGCACCCCTTAGGTACGAGGTCAATCAGGGGGGTTAGTCGCGCTCGAGGGAGCGGACGGTCGTGGGGTCGAGATCGAAGAGCGCACGAAGTGCCTCGGCATACACCGAACCCTCTGGACCGACGGCGTACTCCTTGATTCGAACGGTCGGCGTGTGCAAGAGGGCCGAGACCGATCGGCGCAACGAGCGCTCGACATCCTCAAACTCCTCGGCGGTCAGATCCGGAAGACGGTTACGCAAGCGCCGTGACTCTGTGGCCACTACGTCGGCCGCCATGGCGCGCAGTGCAACAAGGGTGGGCTCGACTCCGCGGGCCGCGTGGGCTGTAGCGAACGCTTCGGCTTCCTCCCGCACAATCGCCCGGGCCGAGGCAAGATCCTCAGTCGAGGTCTGCGTCAGCGAGGTGTTGTGCAGCGTCTCAAGATCGATCCGCAGCACGCCCGGCACCAGCGCAAGATCTGCATCAGTATCGGCGGGTAGCCCCAGATCGACAATGGCCAACGGACGCTCTCTCGCGCTGCCGACGAACGCAGCATTCAAGAGAACGTGACCTGAACCCACGGCCGTCACGACGACGTCAGCCGTGAGTAGTAACGCCGGCAGATCCTCGAGCCCGGCAACGTCTGCGCCGTAGCTGGCAGCGATGTGCTCAGCATGTTCGGCTGTGCGGTTCACGATGGTGATCGACGCGGCATCTGCTCGACGGAGCGTGGCGGTTGCGAGCAAGCCCATGGCGCCGGCGCCAACGACTACAGCATGACGACCGGCGAGTCCGCCCACATGAGGAGCGACGAGGTCGAGCGAAGCAGAGACGACCGATGCACCGGCTGCAGCGACAGCTGTTTCGCTGTGCACTCTCTTACCGGTGCGCAACGCGTGCTGTGCAACTGCGTTCAACGAACGACCGGTTGTGCCTTCGTCTTGCGCTGAACGCAATGCACTGCGCACCTGGCCGAGCACCTGCGTCTCACCGGGGACGACGGATTCAAGGCCCGCGGCGACACCGAAGAGGTGCACTACGGCTGCTTCGTCGTAACGCACATGAAGGTGATCCACCAACTCCTCGCGATCGACGCCGGTTCGCTTAGCAAGCAGTTCGGTGATCGCGTCGATGGCAGGGTGAAAGCGGTCGACGTCCGCATAAACCTCGAGTCGATTGCAGGTCGCCACCACGAACGTTTCAGCGACGTACTCGTCAGCGGCCACATCGAGAAGCAGCGTGCGTGCACTCGCCGAATCGAGGGCTGCCTGTGCCAACAAACTCATCGGCGCATTGAGGTGATCGAGACCGACGCACAGCAGCGTCATTCGAGACCTCCGAGGAAGGGACTTTTCGATCCACTCATGAGAGATCACACGCCTGATCAGACGATGACCCCAACCTGCACAGAGTAGGTGCCGACTCGCTAGGCCGCGCAGTCGGAGGGCCGTTCGACGAGTTCGCTGCGCGGCGCGTGAGCAGCCCTGGGACCATAGGTAGGCGAACCCACATCAAGAGGGGCCGCATCACGCACCGACAACGACGCCACAAGGACTCTCTCCACGTGACCCACGACACAGCCTCAACTTCCGTACTCGCTGCCGATCACCCTTTCGTCGACGGGCGCACCACCCATGCTCCGCTGATCGAGGCGGCATTTGGACGCACCCCCAGCCACACGCCTGTGTGGTTCATGCGCCAGGCCGGTCGGTCATTGCCGGAGTACCGCAAGACGCGGGAAGGCGTGGGCATGCTCGAGGCCTGTTTCAGCGCCGAGCACGTCGTCGAGATCACCCTGCAACCGGTGAGGCGCTATGGCGTCGATGCCGCCATCTTGTTCAGCGACATCGTGGTGCCATTGAAGGCAGTCGGCGTCGACGTCGACATCGTCGCCGGTGTCGGACCCGTAATGGGTTCACCTGTGCGCACGCGAGCTGACGTTGAACGCATCGGCGAACTTGACGCCTCGATGGTGTCCGGTGTACTCGAAGCGATCCACTTACTGACCGCCGAACTGGGCAGCACACCGTTGATCGGTTTCGCCGGAGCACCCTTCACGTTGGCGTCGTACCTGGTCGAGGGGGGTCCATCACGCGATCACGTCCACACCAAGACCCTGATGTATTCAGACCCCGAACTGTGGAACGACCTGCTCGATCGCATCGCATCCATCTGCAGCACGTTTCTTTCACTGCAGATCGAAGCAGGTGCCAGCACCGTGCAACTCTTCGATTCCTGGGTGGGCGCACTGCCGCGTACTGACTACGAGCGCTTCGTGCGACCCCACTCAGCCCGCGTGCTCGGTGACGTCGCGCACTATCGCGTGCCACGCATTCACTTCGGAGTCGTCAGCGGTGAGTTGCTCACCTCGATGGGGCAAGCCGGCGCCGACGTTGTCGGAGTCGACTTCCGCGTCGCACTCGATGAGGCCGCCGCACGAGTCCCGGGGCGTGCAGTGCAAGGCAACCTCGATCCGGCGATGCTGTTTTCTCCGTGGGAAGTCGTGGCCCAACGCAGTCGCGAAATCCTGGCGGCCGGTCGAGCAGCAACCGGTCACATCTTCAACCTCGGTCACGGCGTCCTCCCAGACACCGACCCCGACATGCTGAAGAGGGTTACCGACCTCGTGCATGAGGAGACGCAATCCTGACCAGTTCAGCGGATGCCGTCGTCGTACCCCTCACGGCTGTGCCCTCTCCCGCCTCGCCCCGATCCGCACACGTGGTGGTGATCGGCGGTGGGATCAGCGGCTTGGCTGCGGCCGCCGAACTGTCACAGATGGCTGGCGTCCGCGTCACCGTCCTCGAAGCATCCGACCACCTGGGGGGCAAACTCGCGCAGACCGAGGTCGGTGGAGTGCGGATCGACACCGGTGCTGAGTCACTGCTCAATACCCGGCCCGAAGCAGTCGCCTTGGCTCGTGAAGCAGGGCTGGCCGACAAAATTGTTCACCCCGCGACCGCAAAGGCTTGGCTGTGGAGCGGCGGCAACATGCATCCGATGCCCGCCGGACTGGTGATGGGTGCACCCAGCGACATTGCATCGGTCGTGCGCGGCGGAGTGCTTTCACCCCTCGGTACGGCGCGTTTGCTGCTGGGGAATGTGCTGCACCGCAGGCCACTCGACTCACATGCCAACGTCTCCATTGGTGACTACATCGCATCACGCGTAGGACGCGACGTGGTTGATCGCCTGGTCGACCCACTCCTGGCCGGTGTGTATGCCGGCGATCCTTACGCACTCGACCTGCGGGCGGTCGCACCGAGTCTGGCCAAGGCAGCGGCACAACAACCCACTCTGGTGGCCGCTGCAAGAGCAGCGCGGCGTACACCCACCGTTCCGGTTTTCGCCGGTGTTGACGGCGGTATCGGCAGCTTGCCCATTGCTCTGGCGCGCACTCTGGAATCACGCGGCGTGTGGATCAGGCGAGGGACGCAGGCGAACGCGCTGACACGTGCCGGCGATGGGCGATGGAGCGTCGCCTCCATTCGCACCCCCGATGGCGCCGCCGAACCACCGATCGAATGCGATGCAGTGGTGCTCGCCATTCCCGCGTTCGCGTCATCATCCTTACTCCGGCCACTTGCACCAGAGGCTTCACGAGAACTCGACGAAATCCCCTATGCGTCGGTTGCTGTTGTGTCCTTTGCCTATCCCGCAGCGCAGAAGGTTCACCTGCCGGAGGGAAGCGGCTTCCTGGTGCCCTCGGTGGATCGTCGATTCATCAAGGCGTCGACCTTCTCTTCGATCAAGTGGTCATGGACCGGTCGCGATTCTCGCGTCGACGATGCCGACGGCTTGCTGGTACTTCGCGCCAGCGTGGGCCGGTGGAAGGACACGACGAGCCTGCAGCGCACCGACGCTGAGATTGTGGCCGGTGCCCATGCGGATCTTGTGGCAGCGATCGGCCTCACGAGCACGGCGATCGACACGCACGTGCAACGGTGGAACGACTCGCTGCCCCAGTACCTCGTCGGGCACCAAGAGCGCGTTGTGCGGGTGCGTGCGTCCACGCAAGCCGTTCCAGGCCTGGCCCTGTGCGGCGCTGGGCTCGATGGCGTCGGTATCGCCGCCTGCGTGGCATCCGGCCGAGCAGCCGCTCACCAGGCCCTGACCTCGATGCGCGCCCTCTAGCGATGCAGCCGATACTGGTCGCATGAGTACGGACGAAACCACCACCGCCCCCGTCACCGAGGCCACCAAGCCCAAAGCGCGCGAGGTGAACGACACGATCCGCTACACGATGTGGTCAGTGTTCGACGCCCACGACCTAGGTGACGACCGCCCCGCGGTTATCACCGAAGCGCAGCAGGTGCTCGATGACTACGCCGCCAAAGGCGTCGAGCTCCGCGGCTGGTACGACGTTGCAGGGCTGCGGGCCGATGCCACGACAATGCTGTGGTGGCACGCCGAAGAGATCGACGTTCTGCAGTCGGCTTACAACGCTTTGCGCCGTACCCGATTGGGACGTGCACTCAAGCCGGTGTGGTCCAACGTCGCCATGCACCGGCCCGCCGAGTTCAACAAGTCGCACGTTCCGGCGTTCATGTCTGGCGAAGAGGCGAAGGCGTACGTGTGCGTCTACCCCTTCGTTCGTTCTTACGAGTGGTACCTGCTCGAAGATGGCGAACGCCGGGCGATGCTTGCCGAGCATGGTCAGATGGGTCGCGAGTATCCGGACGTGCGAGCAAACACGTGCTCTTCTTTCGCCCTCGGCGACTACGAATGGATCCTGGCTTTCGAGGCAGACGAACTTCATCGGATCGTGGATTTGATGCGCCATCTGCGCGGCTCGAAAACGCGCTTGCACGTGCGCGAAGAGATCCCCTTCTACACCGGGCGTCTTCGTCCGCTGTCCGAACTCGTCAACGACCTTCCCTGATTTCAACGTGACTACTGAGCCGCCGTACCAAGCGCTGCTGCTCGTCTCGTTCGGCGGACCCGAAGCGCCCGACGGAGTCGTTCCCTTTCTTCGACGAGTCACCGCGGGCCGTGGCATTCCCGACGAGCGGCTCGAAGTGGTCGGTGCGCACTACTTCCACTTCGAGGGAGTCTCCCCCATCAATGCGCAGAACCGTGGGCTGATCGCCGCTCTCGAACCGGCATTGAAAGCGAGCGGCATGCCGTTGCCGGTGTACTGGGGCAATCTGTATTCCGAACCCTTCATCACCGACGCAGTCGCGCAGATGCGAGCCGACGGAATCACCCATGCAGTGTCATTCGTCACCAGCGTGTACTCATCCGGTCCCGGCTGCCGGCGATACCGAGAGGCGATCGCCGCCGCATGCGGTGGTGATGCCGACATCGCTGACGACGGCACCCGACACAAGGGCGCGCCCGCCATCGACAAGGTGCGATACGCCTTCGATCACCCCGGCTTCATTGAGCCCTTCATCGACGGCGTCGTCACCGCGATCGAACACCTCCCCATCGGCACCCGACTTGCTTTCACGACCCACTCGCTGCCGGTCACTACGGCGGCGGCCAGCGGGCCCCCTGGAGCGCTCGAGCAGGGCGCCTACGTCAGTCAGCACCGAGCCGTAGCCGAACTCGTGGCGCATGCAGCCTCTGATCGCACCGGACGCGACCTGCAGTGGGATCTGGTGTTTCAGTCGCGCTCGGGGCCCCCGTCGCAACCGTGGTTGGCGCCCGATGTGCTCGATCACCTCAACGAACTCAGTGCTGAAGGCGTACCGGGTGTAGCACTCGTGCCGATCGGCTTCGTCAGTGATCACATGGAGGTGATGTGGGATCTCGACACAGCCGCGGCTGAACGAGCCGCCGAACTGGGCCTGGCGTTCGCACGGGTGCCCACCCCAGGAACCGACCCTCGCTTCGTCGCGATGATCGTCGACCTCGTACACGAACAGGTGAACGGCATTCCCGACCGCGAACGTCAGGCGATGAGCCCGCTCGGCCCATGGCCGCAGCAATGCGCACGCGACTGCTGCCTCACGCCGCAGCGTCCTGATCCTCGATGAGGACGGCTTCAACTTCAGCCCCGGACACCAACGCGATACCAACCACGTAGAGCCACAGTTGCACGATCACCGCTCCCCCGAGCACGGCGATCGCAGCCCCAAGACTGGCTGACAGCTTGATGTAGAGCGTCGTGCCGACGGTGCCGATCACAGCGATCACCATCGCGACGGCACCACCACGATTCAGCCAGCCAATCGTGACCGAACGCGGCGTTCCCCAGCGGTAGGCCGATGAGAAGACAACAAAGGCAGCAGCGAGCGCGAGTGGTATCGCCGACCACCGCAGGGCAGTCGCGATGCCATCGCCTGCGCCGACCGCGTTGAGAACCGGGGGCAAGGCTTGTAGTGCGACGAATCCGAGAACCACCACGAGCAACAGAACAAGAGTGAGCACCGTCGAGGCGATCCGCACCAGCCACGACCGCTCGCGCACCGGTCGATTGAACGCGAGATCCAAAATTGCGGTGACGGTGACGAAGACGCGAGACGCGGCGTACACCGCGAGCAGACCGCTGACGATTGTCGTGAGCCCAAAGGATGACGAGGATGTCTGCTCGACCACCCGCAAGAGCCCGGTCACTGTTTCTTGTGCTGCACCCTGCAACGACGGCACCCGTTGGACCGCGCGGTCGAGGGCTTCGATAAGCGCATTGGCATCCCCGAGCAAAGCCGCAATCGATCCAAGGGCGATGGCCGAGGGCACGATCGCCAGCAAGGAGTAGAACGCGAACCCGGCCGCAAGAACGCTGCCGCGATGCCGCCCGTATCTCGTGAACACCGCAGCCGCCACGTCGGAAGCACCCGCAAACACTGGAGCCCGACGCTCGACCAACGCGAGACCCCTGAGAACGAAGGGAGCAGCACCTTCTCGGGCCGAGCGCGATCGTTCGGTTTCAGACATGTGCGCATCGTCGCGCACCGCTCACGCCATGCGCGTCAGATCCGCATCCAACACTCAGTCAGGCCAGCGAGAGGAAGAGTTTTTCGAGTTCGGCTTGATCGAGGGACGACTCCGGATCTTGCATGCACTGGCGAAGTCCGGTCGCAATAATGGCGAAGCCCGCCTTGTCCAAGGCTCGAAGCACGGCTGCGAGTTGCGTCACGACGTCCTTGCAATCGCGGCCTTCTTCGAGCATGCGGATGACAGCGCCGAGCTGTCCATCCGCACGCCGAAGTCTGTTGATCACGGGGGTCATTTCTTCGGGATCGAGTTTCACAGCGCACTCCTTGGGTCAGCATGGGCGGCAGGGGTGAATCAAGCTTTGGTCGAAACTTCCTGGCCCAATGCGAGCACAGCATCGCTTAGGCGCTGAGCAGCCTCGCGCGCGACGGGGCCGAGGGCCTCGTTGCCGCTCATGTTCACCAACATCATCGGATCAATGAACTCCACGATCGTTGCACCAGATTCAGGTGAGCGGACGATCACGTTGCACGGCAGCAAGAGACCCAGCGACGGCTCAGCGGTCAAACCGCGAAACGCCAGCCCCGGGTTGCACGCACCCAGGATCAGGTAGCGCCCAGTTTCTTCACCCAACTTCTTCCGCATGACCGACTCAACGTCGATTTCGGTCAGTACGCCGAATCCCTGCTCCGCCAGGACCCCACGCACCTTGGCCACCACGTCATCGAACGGTTCTTCCATCGTCGTCGACTGCCCGTACGCACTCATCAATTTGTCCTTTCCACGCACCGCCTGAAACCGATATCATACCCCTAGGGGTATGACTTAGGAGACGTTGATGGATGCAGCAGGCTGGGACGAGCGCTATACCGGTTTTGAGGTCGGGCCCTCCGTTGGGCCTACGGCCTGGGTCGCCGACGTCGCGTCATCGCTGACACCGGGCCGCGCTCTCGACATCGGGGCTGGCGACGGTCGGCACGCCCTCTGGCTCGCCAAGCAAGGATGGCGCGTGACGGCCGTCGACTTCTCTGCTGTCGGGCTTCAACGGCTCGGGGATATGGCGCGTGCCGAGCTACCCGAGACGGCGGGCACCCTCGAACTCGTGCAGGCAGACGTCACCCAGTACCGACCCCAACCTGGCGCGTACGACCTGGTTCTCATCGCCTACATGCACCTTCTGCCACCGCTTCGGCGCGCGCTCATCGCCACGGCTGCGGCCTCGCTGACAGTCGATGGAGTCCTTCTGGTCATCGGGCACGACCGCGTCAGTGCCGGGCGCGGCATTGGGGGCCCGCAGGATCCCGATCTTCTCTGGACCACCGAAGAGATCGAAGCCGACATTGCCACCACAACCCTCGAGCTCGTCTCGTCAGAACCAGTCGCACGCTTGGTCAGCACCGATGAGGGTGATCGCGAAGCAATCGACACTGCGCTCGCGGCCCGTCAACCATGACTCCCGGCCGTCAGCCACCAGCGCTGGTGAGTCTGGTCACAAAGCAGAGAAACCTTCGGCGATAAGCGCTTGCGGGTGTTCAATGGAATCGGGGAAGGAGAACAAAATGAAGCGCTTGCTCGTACTCGGTGGAGGAACCGCAGGAACGATGGCGGTCAACCGCCTTCGCTCCAAGTTGGCGACTGATGAGTGGTCGATCACGATCATCGATCAGGACGACAACCACCGCTACCAACCAGGGTTCCTCTTCATACCCTTTGGCACATACACCAAAGACGAAGTCACAAAGCCGCGATCACACTTCATGCCGGACGGCGTCTCGCTCGTCATCGCTGAAATCGATCGTGTCGTGGCTGACGACAACAAGGTGATCCTCACCGATGGTCGCGAATTCCCCTACGACTACCTCGTGATTGCCAGCGGCACATCGCCGCGACCTGACCAGACGCCCGGAATGTTGGGCTCACAGTGGCACGAATCGGTCCACGAGTTCTACAGCTACGAAGGCTCGTGTGCACTGGCCGATGCGCTTGCCAGGTGGGACGGGGGTCGACTGGTCATCAACATCATTGAGATGCCCATCAAGTGCCCAGTTGCCCCTCTTGAGTTTGCGTTTCTCGCCGACGCGTTCTTCGCTGATCGTGGGATTCGTGATCGCGTCGAGATCACGTACGTCACTCCCCTTGATGGCGCGTTCACCAAGCCGGTCGCTGCTCAGCACTTGGGTGGCATGTTTGACGCGCGCAACATTGCGATCGAAACCGACTTCATGGTCGACCGCATTGACAACGACACCAAGACGCTCATCTCAATGGACGAACGTGAAGTCCCCTTTGATCTGCTGGTGACCGTGCCGTTGAACATGGGCGCTGACTTCATTGCGCGTTCGGGGTTGGGCAACGAGTTGAACTACGTGCCCGTCGACAAAGAGACACTGCTCTCGAAGACGTACGACAACATCTTCGCCATCGGCGATGCCGCCGATCTGCCGACGTCAAAGGCCGGCTCGGTTGCGCACTTCGCGATGGACTTGTTTCCCGAGAACTTCATCAACCACGTCAACGGCCGCCCCATGACCGCGCTCTTTGACGGTCACGCGAACTGCTTCATCGAATCGGGCCACGGCAAGGGCATGCTGATCGACTTCAACTACGACACCGAACCGCTGCCTGGCAAGTTCCCTTATGCCGGCATCGGCCCGATGAGCCTTCTCAAAGAAACCCGCGAGAACCACTGGGGAAAACTCGCATTCCGTTGGATCTACTGGCACGTGCTGCTCCCTGGCCACGCGCTACCCATTGGATCGGCCATGTCGATGGCCGGCAAGCGCACCGAACCCGCCGCGTAAGTAGTCGAGCGGCCCACCACAGTCACCATGAACGGAAGGCGAGTCACATGCCCGTCACGACCATCAGCGGTCACGAGATCCACGTCGACGACGAAGGATTCCTCACCGAGTACGACGAGTGGAACGAGGAGTTGGCGCTGCAACTCGCGGCCGCTATCGGCGTTGAGATGACCGATGAACACTGGACCGCCATCCGCTTTCTGCGCGATGACTACAAGACTCAGGGGCAGACCGCGACACTCCGCCGCGTCTCGACGGTCGGTGGCATTCCCACCAAGCAACTGTTCGTCCTTTTTCCCAAGAAGCCGGCCAAGAAGATGGCCTACATCGCCGGTCTGCCCAAGCCCGTCGGCTGCGTGTAACCCATGCACACCCCGACTCGAATCCACCAAGGGAGCACGCCATGACGCAGGAAACCTCGCTCATCCCCTCGTTCGACGATGAAGCATCCACCGGACGCAAGCTCGCCATCATTTGCTCGAAGGGCACTCTCGACATGGCGTACCCCGGCCTGGTGCTAGCCAACGCCGCCCTCGGTGAGGGCATCTAGACGCACCTGTTCTTCACGTTCTGGGGCTTCGACATGATCAACAAGAAGACGATGGGCGACCTCAAGTTCACGCTGCTGGGCAACCCGGCCACTCACATGCCTCAAGGCCTTGGCGGAATCCCTGGGATGACGGCGATGGCGACGGCGAAGATGAAGAAGTCGATCGCCGATGTCGGCGTCCCCGAGGTACCCGAGTTTCTCGAGCAGATCGTCCACTCCGGTGGTCACCTGTGGGCCTGCCGCATGTCGGCCGACATGAACCACCTCGAGAAGGACGATCTCTACGACGAAGTCGAAGCGATCATCAGCGCGACTGACTTCATCGAGAAGACCGACGGAGCACAACTGCTCTTCATCTGAGTTTCCGCGCCGCCCCAGATCAAGCGCGAGACGAATTGCGCGTGAAGGCCTGCAGATGGTTCTGGCTAGCTGACTCAAGTTGGGTCAGCACGGTGGCCACATCTGTCGGAGGATTCGCTTCCAGCGCCTTGCCTAGGTCAGCGATGTCGGTCTGTTCAATCACAATGCCCACCTCGATGGCCTCAGCCGACGAAACGTTCATACGCGTTGCCAGCGAGTCATACAACTGCTGCAACGTTGGGTCGGTGAACACCCCGGGGGCCTCGTTCGCACTCGGATCGCTCAACCCATAAGTCGTCAGAAGCTCGCGGATGGCTGTCTGGTGCTGGGTCTCCGAACGAGCGATGTTACTGAACACCCGGGTGCCGTAGAGAGTCTCGCCCAGGACGTAGAGGTCGTGAGCGAGTTTCTCTTCCTCGACGAGGTAGGCGAGCCGGTCCGCCACCTGTGCGTCGACGCCGGTCGCCGAACCAGCCGCCTGCGGCACAGGACCAGAATTTGTTGGCACCTGCGAGTTCGATGTCGCGAAGAACGCGATGACTCCGGTCAGAACCACCGCCGCGAGAGCCAACCCGGCGACGAACCATCTGATGTACCGCGCGGACGGGGACGTGGGCACCGCGTCATCAATCCTCACAGGAGCCACGGGGCTCGGTGATCCTTCGTCCATCCGCTGATTCGTCAACGCGTTCATGTCGGTCGCCTCCTAAGGGCTGCTCTCCTTCCAGACTGACATATATACCCCCTGGGGTATATAGAAGCCCTGTCAGGTTCAGGTAAATCCCGCATAGCCCGTGGCTGACGTCGTTGGCGTTGGCGGTGGCGGTGGCGGTGGCGGTGGCGGTGGCGGTGGCGGTGGGAACCGTCGCTCGCTGCGCTCGCTCCTCCCAAATCCCCAAACACGACGAACGACGATGGGCCCGACCTCTTGGTCGGGCCCATCGTCGTTGGCGGTGGCGGTGGGATTTGAACCCACGGAGGAGTTGCCCCCTCACACGCTTTCGAGGCGTGCTCCTTCGGCCGCTCGGACACGCCACCACCGAGGAGGGTACAAGCCGCCGACTTTGTCCGCGGTCGCCGGTAGCGAGCAGACCTCAGAGCAGTGGCGCGGCCGTCCCGCGGCCGAAGAAGTCGCGCAAGAGCTTGGCCGACTCATCGGCGCGCACGCCAGCAACAACTTCAGGTCGATGGTTCAGCCGCCGGTCACGCACGACGTCCCATAACGAGCCGACGGCGCCGCCCTTGTCGTCCAGTGCGCCAAAGACGATCCTGTCGACTCGCGCGAGAACGGCGGCGCCGGCGCACATCGTGCACGGCTCAAGGGTGACCACCAGCGTGCAACCGGTTAAGCGCCATTCACCCTGACGCCGAGCCGCTGCACGCAGGGCCAATACCTCGGCGTGCGCCGTGGGATCCCCCGTTGCTTCACGTTCGTTTCGGCCGACGCCGATCACCACTCCGGCGGCATCCACCACGACCGCACCAACGGGCACGTCGTCCGTAACAAGGGCCAATTGAGCCTGGTCGAGCGCCCACCCCATGGCCTCGATATCGGACTCACGAAATGCGGTCACGTCAGCGCGAGGCGGTCAGGTGCCGGACTCGTCGCGCGCCTGTTCGAATACACCGGTGAAACCAAGGCGTCCGGCGACTGCCGAAAGGATGTCATCGGGGAACAGGTCGTCGTCTTCGCAGAGCATCTGGAATTCACGCGCATCGAGCCCAAGGTCGGCCAGCATCGTGACGTCACCAGCGACGGCGGGTTCGTCTTCGTCCACTTCGTCTGACAACGGTCCGCCCACCAGGTCAACGATCTCGGCTGCCAGATCGAAATCCTCGGCAGCGGTGGCATCCGACATGCACACGCGGACGTCATGGCCTTGGGTGCGCACCACGATGGTGATGTCTTCGGCGAGCGAAACAAGTCCGAGGACGCCGCCTTCTCCGGGAAGTTGGCGCAGGGCGTGCACCAGGTTGTCGAGCGAATCAGCCGCATGCGGAGGAAGCGGCGCGGCAGACCACACACCATCTTCGCGCCACACAGCGACGACGTAGTCGATGTCGTCGACAGACATTTCTTCCTCCGCTTCCGTCCCCGGGTGCTGAGGATGTCAGACGTACGGGGAAGCCGTCACACAAACCACGGTGGAAACGTCAAAGACCGCGTCGAGTCACGATGAACCAGGCGAAGAGGTAGCCCAGGCCGTTGGTCGCCCAGTGCAAGGCCATCGGCACGATCAGGTGGTCAAACCGTCGACGAAGCTCGCAAAAGATCACGCCGGCGATCGACGTGAAGATGACGGCGAAAATCACGCCTTCCAGCTGAGCCGTTGGCCCTGAACCGAAGGCTGCGCCGACAGCCGCATTGCTCGACGTGATACCGAGCGAAGGCAGGATGTGCCACAGGCCGAACACGAGAGACGAGGCGACGATGCCCGGCCAGATGCCCACCCGGCGCCACAGCATCGCCAACAGAACGCCGCGGAACGCGATCTCCTCAAGCAGAACAGTGCCCAACGGAACCCGTACGAGGGCAGCCCACAGCAACTCACGATTCGAGAGTTCGCTCACGCGGTCGTCGCCAAAAGCCTCGCGCGTGAAGGGCAGCACACTGCCGATCACGTAGACCAGAAGGACGATGAGAATCACGCCGCCAGCGGCCAGTGCAGCCTTCTTCGTGATGGGCCCGAGCCCGAGATCGGCCCACGTTTCGTGGTCACGTTTGGCAATGCCCAACAGCACCGCCACACCCATCCACGCCCACACCAGATACAGGTTTGGCGCCACCTTGTTCGTCATCAGGTTGACGCCGACAAGCACGGCCAACACCGCCAGCACCGGCAGCACTGAGCGACGCGCGACATCAACGATTTCCTCGAACGCGTCCTCAACGCTCTCGGGCACGAGGTGCCGGTGATGCTCCTCGTCGGGGTGATCGCGGCTCATGCACGCAGGCTAGAGGCCAAAACGCAGGGGTGACGGCCCGAATGTGGGGGTGTCGGGTGCTGCAGCACCCGACACCCCCACATTCGGGCTAGTAACGCGGAATTAGTGCTCGCGCATGAGGGAGCCGAAGCCGTCCATCCGGTCCGGAATTCCCTGGCTTCGCAGCGCATGCCACCAGGTGATCGTGTTGATTGCCAACACCGGCTTGCCCAGTTCCTTCTCCAACGCGTCGGCCAACGGCGCGAAGGCCAAGTTGGTGCCGGCCTGCAGGATCGCGTCGACGTCGTCGCCGTCCACCTGGCGAACGAGTTCGCGGCTCTTGGCAAACGACTCGTGCGCAATCTCCACAGGGCCGGGCGAGGCATGGCCCGCATCGCGAAGCACCTCGTAACCGATGTCGCCGAGGAACTTCTTGACCATCACGTTGCCGATGGGCGCGTACGGGCTGATTACGGCGACCTTCTTGATCTGCGGATAGAGCGCGAAGGCATCTTGGATCGCCTGGGCACCGAAGGTGATGCCGCAGCCAGCGATCTCCATCGCCATGTCGTTGTACTTCGTGAACATGGCGTCGGAGCGCTTCTTGCCATCCCAAAAAGTTTCCGCCGAGTAGCCAAACACGACGTGATCGGGCTTGACCGTCAGAAGGTCGCGTAGGCCAGGCTCGGTTGCCGCGCTGATCGCTTCGACCATCGCGACGAACTCTTCTTCGGTGTTGACCACGAAAGGAGGGATGACGCATGGGCGGGTGGCGGTGATGACGCCCTCGGGACGCATGGCGTTGTACTCAACCTCGACCGAGGTATTCGTGGACGGCACGAGCACACCGAACTTCTTGCGGTAGCCGTACACGTCGGTGCCATAGCCGTAGATATCAAGACCGGACACGCGTCCTCCTCATGGTTTGCGGATGCTTCTCGTAGGTATACGGGCTTAAGCGGCTGCTCCGCACGGGCCGAAGGTCCCCAGTATGAGGAGAGCCCTCCCACTATATGAGAGGGCCTCAGGTGACGACGCGACGCGTGAAAGTGCGCAGCGAGAGCAGGGTGAACACGATCGATCCGCCGACCAACGCGAGCGAGACCGCCCACACCGGCATGTGACCCAGCTGAGGGGTCAAGGCCCAGCGCAATCCTTCACTGACATAGACCAAGGGGTTCAAGCAGACCAAGGCTTGCAGCCACGGAATCGTGCCGAGTGCGGCCCACGGGTAGTAGACGCAGCCCAAGAAGGTGATCGGCAGGATCACGACGCTGAAGAGCAGATTGATCTTGTTCGGATCGATGACGGTGCCGAGCAGCAGCCCCAGAGAAGACATCAAGGTCGACGCAAAGATGAGCACGACCACGAAAGCGAGCCAGTTGGGCTGGAGTTGGGGAGCCTGGCCGGGAGCGTGCACGCTGACCACGATCGGCAACACGATGAAGGCAGCGAAGATGGCTTGCAGCGCACCCGACAGGATCTTCCCGAGCCCGACGACCCACACCGGCACCGGAGCGAGCACGCGATCCTCGATTTCCTTCGAGTACGAGAAGTCACGAACCAACGGCAGTGCGACGGCTTGGACGCCTTGGAAGTTCACCGATACCGCGATCAAACCGGGCACCAGGATGGTCGAGAACGTGAGGCCCGTGGCCGCAGCCGCGCCGCTGGGCGCGCCCCCGAGGCCGGCACCAATCTTGGGCAGCACATACGCGAACACGAAGACGAAGAGAAGCGGCTGCATGATCAATCGGATGATGAAGCTGCCGAACTCGCGTCGAATGACGCGCAGGTCGCGCGCCAACAGCGCGATGAGTGTGCGAGCGATGAGCGACATCTCGCTGCCCATCGTGGGTCGAGCCACGGTCATGGTGGTGGTCATTCGCGGTACTCCCGTCCGGTGAGCGTTAGGAACACCGTCTCAAGGCTGGGCAACATCGAGGTGGCGTCGCGCACTTGCAATCCTGCGGCCGTGCCAAGGCTCACGATCCGACCAAGCAGTCCGGCCGGAGCCGTCGAGAAAACGCGTAACGAGGCGCCATCGTGCTCCACCCTGCGCACGCCTGCAGCTGCTTCGACCTCGTGAACGATCCGGGAAGCATCAGCGTCAAAGGTCACAGTGATGACGGTGTCGGCACCGATGGCGCGCTTGAGTTCGGCTGGCGAATCGTCGGCCAACACTCGACCGTCGTCGATAATCGCGACCCGCTCACAGAGTTCGTCGGCTTCTTCCATGTAGTGCGTCGTGAGCAAGATGCTTTGCCCGTCCTTATGCAGATCGCGCAACATCTCCCACAAGTTGATGCGCGACTGCGGGTCAATACCCGATGTCGGCTCATCGAGAAAGAGCACGTAAGGGCGGTGCGCCAACGCTCGCGCAATCATTAGCCGTTGCGCCATGCCGCCCGACAGATCAGACGCCATCGAATCGGCACGATCATCGAGTTGAAAACGTTCCAACAGTTCGCGTGCCAACACCTTGGACTCGCGCACCGAAAGGCCGAAGAAGCGACCGTGAAACTCGAGGTTCTCTGCAACGGTGAGCGACCGGTCGAGGGTGTTGGTCTGTGTGACCACTCCGAGTTGCCGCTTGGCCTGAGCGGGGTGCTTCACAACGTCGATTCCACCGACGTAGGCCTCGCCCTTCGTCGGAATGATCCGCGTCGTGAGCATGCCGATAGCCGTCGACTTGCCGGCGCCGTTCGGACCGAGCAGACCGAAGAATTCGCCCTCTTGAACTTCAAGCGTGATGCCGTTGACCGCATGGACGTCACCGGCTGCGCTGGAGTACGTCTTGTGCAAATCGATGGTGCGGATAGCCGATGTCATCGAGATGGTGCTCCCAGGTATTGGATGCTTGACCCTAGGCCCGGGCCGATCCACCAGCAATCGGGCCGCGCCCCCACTTCAACACCCGATTGCGGTGCTCACGTGAGCGTGGCGTAGCCACATCGCTCACGTGAGCACCGCAATCGGGTGTTGAAAGTGGGGGTGGGGGTGGGGGTGGGGGGTGGGTTAGAGGGCACCCAGCGCCACCGCGATGGCAAAACCCACGACGACGAGGGCGCCGGTCCACACCCGCTCGATGGCGTACGACTCCGGCAGCATCGTGTCAGTAATCATCGTCAGCAACGCGCCAGCGGCGAAGGCCTGCGCCAATCCCGCGGCGCGTGCGCCATCGCCCTCCAGCAGCACATAACCGGCCAGCGATGAAAGGCCCGACACCAACGCCACCGCAAACCACAAAACGAACACACGGGTGCGGCTCCATCCCGCGGCGGCCAGGCCGCTGGTCGACGCCATTCCCTCGGGCAAGTTCGACAGCATCACGCCCGCAAAGAACGGAACGCTCACTCCACCCGAGAGCACGGTGAGCCCCAGGACGAATGACTCAGGGATCCCATCAAGCACCGAGCCGAGGATGATCGCGCCCGACTGCGCATCCACCTGTTTGCCCGCAGGATTCTTGCGATGCCGCACACCACGAGTCGTGAGCGCACGTACGCCCACGACGTACACACCAGAACCGATCAAGAGGAACACCGCAACAAGAACCAGCGACTGCACCCTCAACGCTTCTTCGACGAGCTCGTACGCCACCGCCCCGATCAACACACCGCTGCCCAGCGCTAGCACGATTCCGTTGATGCGTACGCCGGGGCGAAATACATAAGCGATCGCCGCGCCAACCAAGAGCATCGCCGCGGCCACGAAGCCCCAGATGAATGCCGCGAGCACGGTGACAGCCCTGAGTCTGGAGAACTACAGCGACTTGGTCGCAGCAACGACCTTGGTCAGCGTGTCTTTGGCGTCACCGAAGAGCAACGAAGTCTGCGGCTGGAACAACAGGTCGTTTTCGATTCCGGCGAATCCCGGACGCATCGAGCGCTTGAGGAAGACCACCTGACGCGCCTGATCGACGTCCAGAATCGGCATTCCATAGATCGGGGCCGTTTTGTCGGAGCGAGCGGCTGGATTGACCACATCGTTGGCACCCACCACAAGCGCGACATCGGTGGAGGCAAACTCCGGGTTCACCTCGTCCATCTCCTTCAACTGCTCGTACGGCACATTCGCCTCGGCAAGAAGCACGTTCATATGCCCTGGCATGCGGCCGGCCACCGGATGAATCGCGTACTCCACCTGAATCCCGCGCTCGGTCAACAGGTCAGCAAGTTCACGGATGGTGTTCTGAGCCTGCGCCACTGCCAGGCCGTACCCGGGAACGATGACGACCTTCTGCGCGTATCCCAACATGATGGCGACGTCTTGCGGTGTCGACGTGCGATACGGACGCTCTTCACCGGTACCTGCGCTCGTAGCCGCCCGAGGTCTGAAGGCCCCGAAGAGTGTGTTGGTCAACGGTCGACCCATGGCCTGCGCCATCATCCGGGTCAAGAGCGTCCCGCTGGCACCCACCAACGTGCCGGCCACGATGAGCAGCACATTGCCCAGGACGTATCCACTGGCCGCCACGGCCAGACCGGTAAATGCGTTGAGCAACGAGATGACGATCGGAACGTCGGCACCACCCACGGGAAGTACGAACAGCACGCCGAGGGTGAGTGAGAGCAGGCACAGCAGCACCAGCATGGGCGTTGCTGGCGCGATGATCACGCGGGCAGCCGCGATCAGCGTTGCCAACGCGATGGCTGACGTCACCAATGCGCCCGCGGGGATGATGACCGGACGCGTCGTCATGATCTCTTGCAACTTCATGAAGGTGACGATCGAACCGGTCAGAGACACGCAACCAATCACCACTGTGAGCACGGTGGCGGCCAGCGTAATGCGCGATTCGAATTGACCGGACGACAAGTACTCGATGACGGCCACAAGCGCTGCCGCGCCACCACCGACTCCGTTGAACAATGCCACCAGTTGCGGCATCGCCGTCATCTTCACGCGTCGCGCTGCCACCCAACCGACGGTTGAGCCGATGACCATGGCCGCGATGATCAACGGGATGCGCGTGAGATTGTCGCCGGCGGCGAAAACCACCACGACGGCAAGCGCGGCGCCAGCGGCGCCGATCAGGTTGCCGCGTCGCGCCGTCTTAGGTGACGACAAGCCCTTGAGCGCCAGGATGAAGCACACGGCGGCCACGAGGTTGGCGAACTGCGCCCACGACGACATCACTGATCGCCCTTCGTTGCACCATCGCGAGCTTTGTCTTTTCGGCCACCGAACATCTCGAGCATGCGGTCCGTGACGACGAATCCACCCACCAGGTTGATGCTGGCCAACACGACCGCGATCACGCCGAGCACCACCGACACGATCCCGTCAGCACTGCCGGTCACGATGATCGCGCCGACGAGCACCACTCCGTGGATCGCGTTGGCTCCCGACATCAACGGTGTGTGGAGCATGGCTGAGACCTTCGAGATGACCTCAAAGCCGATGAAGATGCTCAGCACAAAGATGGTGAGCAAGGCAATGTTGTCCATCGTCACGCCTCCCCGCCCAGTGCCACGCGGGCACCTTCGTGTCGAACAACTCCGTCGTGGACCACCAACGCGCCTGCCACGATCTCGTCCTCCACATCAAGGTGGATCTCCCCCTCAACCGTGAGGAGTTTGAGTACGGCCGTGACGTTGGCGGAATAGAGCTGCGAAGCGTGCACCGGCATCTGGCTCGGCACATCGCGAGCCCCCCACACCACTGCTCCCCCGATCTCGACCACTTCGCCAGCCACTGAGCCCTCGACGTTGCCGCCGCTCTCGGCCGCGAGATCCACGACCACCGAGCCAGGGCCCATAGCCTCGACCATCGCGGCAGTCACCAGAAGCGGTGCATCGCGACCCGGTACGGCCGCCGTAGTGATCACCACATCTGATGCAGCGACATGCGGGGCGAGAAGGTCGCGTTGGCGTGCCGCGCGGTCATCGCTCATCTCTCGCGCATAGCCACCCGCACCTTCGAGCGCATCGAGATCGAGGGTGACGAAGGTCGCGCCCATTGATCGCACCTCATCAGCACTGGCTGGTCGCACGTCGTAGGCGCTGACCACTGCACCTAAGCGCTTGGCCGTCGCAATCGCTTGCAGGCCGGCAACTCCGGCACCGAGAACGAGCACTTTCGCCGGCTGAATCGTTCCTGCTGCCGTCATGAAGAGCGGAAAAAATTTGGGCAACAGATCGGCAGACACCAGGCCCGCTCGATAGCCGGCCACCAGCGCTTGCGAGGTCAACGCATCCATCGACTGCGCGCGCGAGATTCGCGGGATGAGTTCGAACGACATCGCCGAGGCTTGGGCCTGCGCGACGGTCTTCACCACATCAAGGGCGGTCAGGGGCTGAAGGAAGGACAAACTCAGAGCACCGGCCTTCAAACGGGCCGCGTCAAGTTCGTCGAGGGTGCGCACCGTGAGTACGACGTCGGCCCGGCCAATCGCCTCATGCCGCAGATTCATCGGCACCACATCTGCGCCCTTGGCGACATAACGGTCGTCGTCGAAGAACGCTGCGCGTCCGGCTCCGGCCATCACCGCGACGTCCAGACCCAGCGCCGTCAGTGTGGCGACGTGCTCAGGCACCAAAGCGACCCGGCTTTCACCGGGTCGCGATTCATCCAGCACGAGCACGCGCACGGGCACCACTCCTGATCATGACGACAAACCTCGACGGTCACACTTGACGACGATCTTCTCCATCGTGGCGAGACACTACGCCCGCGACGATCGGTTCCACCGGGTTTCAGTGTGCCTAGCCCGCACGAAGGGTCGCGCGCTCAGGTAGGCCCTGCCGATCACCGGCGCCGATTGCCGAAAAGCCCCCGCATGATCTCGCGAGCAGAGGTCGTGGCCACAGCCGTTGCCACTGCTGTGCCCAGCACCTCGACACCCGATGCCTTGGCTCGCCCTTTCGGTGCGGCCGGAGTCTGTGCCGCTGGCGCTTCCCCGCTCTGGGGCGCATCAAGGGTCGGAGCCGGTGCGAGTTTGGCCGCCAAGCGTTCGTAGGCCGATTCCCGATCGATGATGGCCGAGTACTTACCAGCGGCCAATTGCTCGGCCATCAACTGCAACGTCTTGGTCTTGCCGGTTCCCGTCGCGCCCGCAACGAGCCCATGACGGGTCAACATCGATAGGGGAATACGCACAGGTACGTCGGGGTGCGCTGTGCCCTCAGTCACGAGTGCGCCGAGATCGAGAGCAGCACCTTCGAACGCATAGCCAGCACGCACGGAATCGATCGTCACAGCGGCACCCACCGCGGGCTCGTTGGCCATGGTGGGGAGGCTAGCCCGATACTCACCTCCAGGCACTACGTCGTGAAGGTTCAAGCAACACCGTGAGTACGCTCACGCGCGTGATTCAGCAGGCGGCGATTGCCGCGGGCGACCAGCACACCGTTGAAGCGGCGGTGCACGTTCTGCGCGCCGGTGGCAATGCGGTGGACGCTGTGGTCGGCGCTGGATTCGCCGCGGCCGTCGCTGAGCCCTGCCTCACCAGCTTGGGAGGCGGCGGCTTTCTTCTCCACCGTGCTCCAGATGGCACGAGCCGGCTCTTCGACTTCTTTGTCGATGCCCCAGGTCGGGGACTAGCGGATGTGGCGTTGAGCGCCTTCCACTTCGAGCCGATCACGTTGCAGTTCGCCGGTACTACGCAGACCTTCCACTGCGGCTATGGATCCGTTGCCGTGCCGGGTGTGCTGGCCGGCTACCTCAAGGCTCACGCCGCGCTGGGCAGATTGTCGCTGGCCCAGGTGGTCGCGCCCGCTGTCCGCCTCGCCCGCGAGGGATTCATTCTCGGCGTCGCGCAGGCCGGGCTCTTCGATTTGCTGAGCCGAATTGTCACGGCAACTCCAGAAGCTGCCTCGGTGTTTGGTCACTATCTCGAGGGCGCGGCCAACGGCTCGAAGGTCGCGAACCCGCTCTATGCCAACTTCTTGGATGAACTGGTCGACACCGTCGATCACACGAGCACCCCTGACTGGCAGCACCGCCTCGTCAGAGCCATGCAGCAGAACGAGGGGTTAGTCAGTGCAGACGATCTCGCCGCCTACCAAGTCGTCGAACGCGTGCCGTTGACCTTCGATCTCGCCGACGCGACCTTGCTCACCAACCCGCCACCCGCCTTTGGTGGAGCGATTGTGGGCAGTGCACTCACCGGCGCTTATGGCGGACACGCCACGCGGCCTATGCCGGGAGTTGTCACGATGCTTCAGGCGTTGGTCGACGCGACGGCAACCGGTAAGAAGGCAACCGCCCCCACCCCACGAAGCACCAAAGGGACCACGCAGATCAGCATCATTGATTCCGAGGGTGGCATCGCGTCGATGACCACCTCGAATGGTTCGTGTTCAGGCGTGATGATTCCCGGCACGGGAATCCAACTCAACAACGTCATGGGCGAAGCCGACCTGCACCCGCACGGCTTCCACCGCACCGAACCCGGCACCCGTATCGCCTCGATGATGGCTCCGAGCATCATCACGTGGCCCGACGGTTCGTCAGCGGCGTTGGGCAGCGGCGGGAGCGAACGCATTCGCAGCGCCATCGTGCAGGTGGCTGCAGCGGTGTTGGCTGGCCAATCGGCACGCGAGGCCGTGGATGCCCCCCGCATGCACGTCGACGACAACTCGGTGGTGCAAGCCGAGCCGGGAATCACCGACGAGAAGCTGGAGGCGGTGGGTCGCGCTTGGCGGATCAACGTGTGGGCCGAACGCGATCTGTACTTCGGCGGCGCGAACCTGGTCCACCGTGATGCCGCGGGCGCCCTGACGGCGGCCGGCGATCCTCGCCGAGGCGGCTCATCAGCGGTCTTCGACCTCTAGCCACCCTCCGATCTGGCCTGATTCGACGCCTACAGATCACGCCTGGGGACGCCGATGACGCGAAGGGGACTATCCCCGCGCGCATCGAGGAGCCGCATGACGATCAGTCCGCCGCTGGATTCGGCCGTTGACCCCGGGGCCTCCCCCGACCAGGTCGCTGATCCCAGCGCGCACGCGGGCATTCTCGGCCGTCGCCTGATCGAGAACGTGCAGCGCGTCATCCGCGGTCAGGAGCGGGCTGTCGGGCTTGTGGCCACCGCCATTTTGGCCGGCGGGCACGTCCTGATCGAAGACTTGCCGGGATCGGGCAAGACCACTCTCGCGAGGGCTTTCGCGCGCTCCATCGGCGCTGACTTCCGTCGCATCCAGGCCACCGCTGACCTACTGCCCGCCGACATCACCGGCAGCAGCATGTGGGATCCCGAAGATCACCGCTTCACGTTCATTCCGGGACCGATCTTTGCCAACGTCGTCTTGGTCGATGAGCTCAATCGCACGCCGGCTCGTACGCAATCGGCTTTTCTCGAGGCCATGGAAGAACACGCCGTCACAGTGGACGGAGTGCGCTACCGACTCCCCGAGCCTTTCGTCGTGATCGCCACCCAAAATCCCATGGAACAGCACGGCGTCTATCCGCTGCCCGAAGGCCAACTCGACCGCTTCGCGGTTCGCATCGCGATGGTGCCCCTGCCGCACGCGGAAGAACGTGCCGTCATGCGCGATCAATTGGTGCGCGCAACAGTTGACGATCTCGCCTCCGTCATTGATGGGCCGGCGCTGCACGAACTTCGCACCCACGTGCGTGGCGTCCATGTGGCCGACGCTGCGCTCGACCATGCACTGCATCTGGTGACTGCGACGCGAACCGATCAACGCATTCGTACCGGAGCAAGTTCGCGTGCGGCCATCACGCTGGTCAGATGTGCACAGGCTCTTGCCCTGTTGAACGGACGAGGGTACGTGTTGCCAGACGACATCAACGAACTCGCCGTCCCCGTTCTTGCTCACCGACTGACGATGAATGAGGCGTACGGACCGGCAAGCGACCCATCGGCCGTCGTCACAGACATTGTGGGACGCACTCCGGTGCCGTTGTCGGGCTGAGCCCCACCCACCACGTCGTCATGACATCACTTCCTTCGCGCCGCCTACGGCCCACCGCTGTTGGCTCACGTGCCATCGGTCTTGGCGTGATCGCCGGCGCCCTGGCCGTCCTCACGCAGAACGTTTGGTTGCAACTGATCGGTGCCGCATCCCTTGCGTTGGTGCTCGTCGATGGTTTTCCCTTAGTGCGTCGCTGTGACGCACCGACAGTGACGTGGGCTGCACCCACTCGCTGCACAAGTGGTGACGCGATCGACGTCGACGTGTCCGCGACGTACGCCGGTGACAGTCGGATCAGTAGACGACCTTTGATGTTGCATATTCGCGTGGATGGCTGGGAACCCATCACGCTTACTCTCTCGCCACTTGATCGGGGATCAACGGTGAGCGCGCGCGTGCAGCCGCGCATCCATCAACGAGGGCGCCCAAGACATACACGAATCGACGCGCGACGACGAGGTGTGTTCGGCCTCTGGTCGGAAAGCTTCGCGCTAGATGCGCAATCCCCCACCACGTTGGCGCGTCCACGGCCTACTCCCACGACATCGATGCCCACCAACGGTGGTGAAGGGGATGTGACGACCGCGCAGCGCTCACGCAGCGGCGCTGATGTTCACGGGGTTCGTGAGTGGCGACACGGCGACGACCGTCGCCGCATTCATTGGCGGGCCACGGCACGCCAAGGCACCCTTGTTGTCGTCGAACCAGAAGAACCACAAGGGCACAGCACCACCGTCCTGGTACGCATGGATGCCGCCGTCACCGACGCTGTCATTGACACTGCAGC
>Ga0105047_10003846_pt1 | contig 26346 bp, 26 predicted proteins | sample MAT04_FD_78384 | JGI IMG/M metagenome (GOLD analysis project Ga0105047, IMG submission 78384) | Freshwater microbial communities from Lake Fryxell liftoff mats and glacier meltwater in Antarctica - MAT-04 (megahit assembly) | ecosystem: Environmental > Aquatic > Freshwater > Ice > Liftoff... | reverse complement strand
GCTCGGCTTGTTGTGATTGCGGGAGACTCTGGCCGATATCCTCAGTTGTCTCTGTGAATTTACTCAACGCCTCGACAAAGTAGTTATTCACGGAATGGAGCTTCGCGCGAAGATTCGTCTCGTACTCAGGGACCTTCGGCGCCAAGGCGGTCATTTGAACGACCGCCAACCAGGTCACGATGCCCAACAACGAGAAGCCCAACACGGCCGTAACCAAGACAGCCGGAATACGACCAAAACTGCGCTGCTCAAGCCAGTCACACACCGGGCTGAGCAGAAAGCTCAAAAGTACGGCGAGTGTCAGGGGGACCAGCACGGCCTTAGCCAGATATAGGACCGCAACCACCACAACAATCGATGCCAACACCCATGCCGATTTGGCAAACGATTCGGAATGGGCCATACCAACCTTCTCCCACAAGCCGCTAACGCTGAGTCGACATCTCCGATGGCAAGTCAAAAGATACGGTCTCGCCAAAGTTCAGATCTGTTTTGAGCCGAAGCTCATTAACCACTGACGCTTAACGTGGCTTCTTGCTGGCCTCCGAGTCCGGCGGGTCCGCTACCGAGTAGCCGATCGCCTTATCTTTGGCGTCAAATCCGCGGACTGTTTCAGAGTAGGCCTTATCCATCGCGCGGCCGCAGCATTGCGGTTGCGCGGCCTCCAATTCAACATGCTCGACCAGGCCACACAAAATGCAGTGGTAGATAACGGCAGTGTGAGTTGTCATCGGCTAGTCCTTTAAGTCCCTTGGGGCAGTTTAGTTGAAGCCGTTTATGCGCTTCGAACTAGCCGTGAGTTTAGCCATTTAGTAAGCACAATTCCCACAACACACCGAAGGCGTCGAGCAATCGCGCCGGCGATGACCACCTAACTTAGACAACTCTGCGTCCCTGTAGGACTTGGACGATCAGCACGACGAGCGCGACGACCAGGAGAATATGCACCAAGTTACCTGCGACACCAAAACCAAGTCCCAAAGCCCACATCACGAGCAGAATAAGCAAAATGGTCCACAACATTGGTCACCTCGGATATCGATGGCAGTGGATAGATCTGTTGCAAATTGGACGAGATCAAGCGGTCTGGCCAAATCGGCGTCTAACAGGCCTGGAATCGGCACGACACCTGCCGCGACTGCCCTTATCGTATTTGACCGAGATGCTGCATGCATTAATCATGCCGATCGAAAAACTGGCGCAACTTAGGTTTCTGCCCGCATTCCTGTTAGCAGAGAAAGCCACGGTGAGCGAAATCGCTCGATCCATGGTGAGCGAAATCGCTCGATCCATTCGAGGCGTGGCGAACTCGCCCTATTCCATTCGTTGCAGAGGTCTTGAGGGCAACCTAAACCGACGAGCTTTGTGTTCGGCAGTTGCCGCGAATCGAGAAAACGGGCAATCGTGGGCGCTGCCGATCCAGAACGCGACGCCAAACCGTTGACACAAATCTGACACAGCGTGGTCCATCCTGGAGCCCAGTTGTTGCCATACAAAATCGACTATCGCAGCGACGCTCGATGCCTGTCAAACCGGCTCGCCAACGCTACTGTCCACCAAATGCCACGCAAGAGAAACGTAAAAAAGGAAAATTCAAATCCTGTCGCCCCGATTAATGTATCCGCAAACCATCTCACGACAAACACTTGCGGCGTGCATGGCGACAGGCCAGTTTCCTGTCGCCCCTCCGTTTGTTGGTGTGAGGCGCCAAGCGCTACCCGCCACCTCGAAAGGCTCTGGGGGCGGAAACACCTAGCGGAACCTGTATTCCGCGTGCACATTATGTTCCGCCGAGAATGCAGCGCACGAGAATGCAGCGCATTTGCCGCGCACTGACCAGTTATTCGATCTGAGCGGCGTTGATGATGCGGGGCTCCTACGACTGAATCAGATCTACGTCTGCTGCGACGATTGTGCTCGGCCGCAGGCGCTACGCACCGGCACGCACCGTGTGATCGTCCGTGCGGCTTGATGCCGCACCCTGGACAGCACCCCAAAACTCATCGGGTGAAAACTGTCTTACGCCGAGTCCGACCTTGCCACATTTCACGGAAGCCTTCTTCAGACCGCTCCATCGGAAGTACGACACTGATCTCTGGCTCGATCCCGGCCTCGGCAATCAGCCGCATCAGGTTCTCCATGTCTTTGAGCGTGCCCATGATCGAACCGGTGATCGTGAGTTGGTCGGCAACAATCGGCAGGAGATTCAGCACCACTTCGAATCCTGTCGTACCGCCCCGGGCGAGTGATGACATACTGTGAGCCCAGGAATCTGCTTCGACGTTATCGATGACTACCGGCACTCTCCGGGGCAGCGCCTCATGGGAAGGAAAGCTCTGGTGGGCCCCGAGTGCCTTGGCCTGCGCTCGACCTTCTTCCGAGCGACTTGTTGCCCAGACCTCGAAGCCTGCTGCCCGACCGAGTTGGATGAGAGCAGTCGCCATGCCGCCTGTCGCACCCTGGACCAACACTGTCTCGCCAGCCCGAATTCCCGACTTGGTAACAAGCGCACGGTAGGAAGTCAGCCAGGCAGTGCCAAGTATCGAGGCATGAAGGGGCGATAGGGTCTTGGGTAGAGGAATTGCGTTGCGCCTCGGCACGACGGCGTAGTCCGCAAAAGTGCCGTGGACGAATTCGCTGGGGATGTACCACATCGAGCGTCTCATCACCGCGCCAGTCATCGCTACCCATCATAGGGTAGATGAGGAACGGTGTGCCGTCGTCCAAAGTGCCGGCCGCATCGTTGCCCAAGATGATGGGGTAGCCGATGCCCTCAGAATGTCCACTGATCCCCCGCAGCGTGAAAAGGTCGTGGCGATTCAAACTGGCGTGGGTGATCTTCACGCGCACCCAATCCGCGGGCACGTTCGGTTTGGGTTGTTCTCCGATCTTCAGTGGAGCGAGTGGATCGTTAGGAGCAGCGTGAGTGGCCTAGACCGCAAACATCTGATTTCACCTCTTTTTGATGGAAACCCTCATTTCACGGAATGACTTCCAGCGACGCGATTTTGTCGCCTTCCAATCCGAAAAAGAACCGAAGATTCACGGGGCTGCCAGGAAAGTTGCCGGTGAGTCGACTGGTCACAACGAGCTTCCCGTCCTTGTGTTCGCACGCAAACGGTTCGCTCGTGTATTGGTACTTGGTCGTGGCCTCCGCTTTCCATTGCTTGATCGCGGCCTGGCCGTGGTGGGTGTGTCCCTCATCCGTCACGACGGCAGTTTCAGTAAAGCACTGAGAAATCGCCTCGCTGTCGCCCTCATCGGCGGTGAAGTAGGCGGCGATGGGTGTCGGCAGTTCGAGTTGCACGTTCAGCTCCTTTGTATCCGGTGCTTTGCTTAGAGAGCCTTCTGGAGCCCCCTCTAACACTTGGACACCGCCCGAGACCGACTGTGACAACTCCGCCGCCCAAGATTCTTCAGTTCAGGTGCAGCGCGGCACGAAAATCCTGGTTTTCCAGCATCCGCCAGAACCAATCGACCTGGTCCGAGGGCTGGAGAAACGGGTGATCGCGATAAATTTCCGCGTACTGTCCTTCAACGAGGTCATCGAATTGGCGGGCGGTTTCAGCAGCGATATGCTTGACTTGCTCGACGTGCTGGCCCGCAAGCAAGAGATGCTGAGGATCGACATGGCCCAGCTCGATGAAGCCCCTGGTTTTCTTGGGGCAGCGGCAGGGGTTATTCTTATTGACCAAGCCACACTGATTGTTCATGAAGCTATAAAGGTCGCGACGAGCGCGAGCTAGGCACTGACGGAAATTATCGGCGGTCATTTCCAGAACCTCGGCCCCCACGGTGTCGCTTGCGCCGAGAATCTCGCCGAGCGTGAAAATTAGTCGCTGCTTGCGGTCCAGACATAGCAGCATGCCCGTCGTGCAGCCAGTCTTGGCTTCTTCCACCAGCAGCGGCACGTCAACCGGCACGCTCTTCGGGTCGGGCAAGTCGAGGTCGGGCGTGCGGTCGATGGCGGCGCCGTACGTGGAAAAAGTCAAATCCTGCGTTTCCACTCTGCGGCGTTTCATGTTGAGCACGTGATTGGCGACGATCCGATAGAGCCAAGTGCGGAACTTGCTTTCGGCCTTGAACGTGCTGAGTTGCGTGATGATCTTTACGAGTACTTCTTGCGTGACCTCTTCTGCGTCCTGCGGCTGGAAAACCATGCGGACGGCGATGTTGTAGATCCACGCTTGATGACGCAAAACCAGCTTCTCCAGCGCGGTCCGATCACCGCTCTTGGCCTGCTCAACTAGGGCGATATCCGCGATATCGCCGTCAAGTGTCTCACTGAAGGGATTGAACATCATTTGGCTCCTGGTGCGCAGGGACATTCTAGTCGGAGAGAACAACATCTGCCCCTTAGACACAGACCGGGGACCAGTGTGACAGCCTTGGAGTTGGGCCAGGATTTCGATTGGCAGAACAGCTGCCGAAGAGGCGAACCAAGGCGATTGGCTGCCACACGACCGGGAGACAGGACCTGAACTCGGTCGAGTGAACCGTTGGTATGCCGAAGACGTGGTGACAACACGCATCATGGGGTTACTCTTGCGATCCAATCAAGGCGATAATAGGCTTACGGATCACGTTCGGAACAGAACTCCAAGCAACAATCAGTTGCTGCAACTCGGCGTCATTCGATGCCAGTTCGAGCCATTTGAGGTGGCCTGTTTGCAGCGCGGCACATTTCGCAGACAAGAGTTGTGTCGTCGAGTCGACGGTTCAAACAGAAGATTTCGAGTATTCGGCGTTTGGCATTGTAATCGGCAGCGTGGGTAGAATTAAGCGTTGATCCCAACTCGCCCCGCCAACGTTCCTCGCCTGGCGCCGCAGTGCCCTGATTCAGGATTTGCCGACGCGAGATTTGGAAATCGCGACACGTCCGAATTCCACCACAGAGAGACTCGATGGCCGAATGTGCCGTTATTATTCGAGAGAGAACCCGCCGCAGCGCCGCGACGGCGAGGGCGCCACCCCTGTGCCTGACTCGGGGCAGCGACTTGCGAAAGTTGTTCTGTTACCTCTGGGCTGAGGCACATTGACGAAAGCGGTAGCCGGGACGGGCGGTTGTCGGCAGCGCGAAAACGCGTTGATGCCGCAGCGGCAATTGGCGCAGGGCGATACGTGAGAAACTCGAAAGTTCTCTTGATATGCTGCCATACAGTCACCTCCTCAGCAGGATGTCCTTCGACCGGCGCGGATTACCCTTTTTTACAATCGCTCCTACCTGTCGCCGGGCAATGGCGAGTGCTGAGGCTCAGTTCGCAGCCAAACGGCGCGATTAATGCTCTTTCCTGCAATCTAAATGTGTGACAAGTGGGTAAACTGTTGATCGTTTCACTCTCGCACACGCCAAGGGCGGAATCGATGCCTCCAAGCAAATGTATAACCTGTGTGACGAGGGAGCTATCTTGGCTCTTGGACGATCTGCTACGCGCCGGTTTAATTACGTTCAGCGGATTGCTACTATGTTCAACCGTCTCGGCCCAGCCGCCTGCTAGCACACGAGGTGAGTCGAAGAACGCGTCCGCGATCAGCAAGGAAGAACTTGCACCCGCGGCGACAAAAGTAGACGTAAAGCCAGTCGCGCACGACGAAGAGATTCGCCAGCGACTACAAAGCGTTCTGGAAGCCACCGGCTGGTTCGTTGAGCCGCGCGTCCGCGTCGAGCAAGGGGTCGTTTTTCTGAACGGCCCGGTGGAATCCGACGAACTTAAAAAATGGGCTGGGGACCTAGCGCGCAATACGCAGGATGTCGTCGCGGTTGCGAATCGAATGGAGGTCGCCGCGCCCTCCATGTGGGATTTTCAGCCGGCTTGGAGCGGACTCTTGGCCTTGTGGCGAGATGTTATGCGTTCGCTACCGTTTCTCGCTTTCGGGCTTTTGATCCTCATATTGTCAGTGGGGGCCGGAGCATTTGCCACACGAGCCACCCGCACTTTTCTGCAACGACGGCTGCGAGCCAAACTGCTGCGAACTGTCGTCGCTCGCGGCGTCGGTGTCATCGTATTTCTCATCGGCACTTATATCGTCCTACGGGTTTCCGGGTTGACACAACTCGCTTTGACCGTCGTCGGTGGCACCGGACTGATCGGTCTGGCCGTTGGGATCGCATTTCGTGATATCACCGAAAACTTTCTCGCGAGCATTTTTCTCAGCGTGCAACGGCCGTTTGAGACCGGCGACCTGGTCGAGGTGTCCGGTGTGACTGGTTACGTCCAGCAATTGAATATGCGGACGACTGTCCTCATGACCTTAGATGGCAATCTCGTGCAAATTCCAAACGCCACGGTTTACAAGAGCAATGTCCGGAATTTCACCAGCAATGCGAACCGGCGAGAGGATTTTGTTGTGGGGATTGGCTACGACGATTCGATCAATGAAGCGCAGGAAATTGCTCGGAAAGTGTTGGGCGAACATCCTGCCGTTTTGAAAGATCCCGAGCCATCGGTGCTGGCGGATAGTTTGGGGAAAGCTACCGTCAACTTACGCGTCTACTTCTGGCTTAACGGTCGCGAGCACAGCTGGCTCAAGGTGCGATCGTCGGTAATCCGACTCGTGAAGCTCGCCTTTCAAGAAAACGGCATTTCGATGCCCGACGAAGCCCGTGAGGTTGTTTTTCCGCAAGGCGTTCCTGTCGCCATGCTCGATGGTGAGACGTCCAAGTCGCAAGTCAACAACGCGCGAAAACGTTCCGCTCCCGTCACAGACCAAAGGCCTAGACTAAATGTCGCATCCACGAAAGCTGAAGCGGGCCTCTATAGCGAGGCTGACGTCATTAAGCAGCAGGCAAAGCAGGCGCAACCGCTCGACGACGAGGAAAACCTTTTGCGTGGCAATGGTGAAGGGCGAAAATCCGACGCCGAGTGAATCATCCGAACTATGAAAGTGGACGACGCCGGATATGCAACTCACCTTGCCGAAATCAACCTCCTCTGTTGCAGCGGTTCTATGGGACGATGATGCTATGTCCCACCTGACCCGGCGGCGACGTCGTTCTGCCGCTGACCAAGCCAGCGGGCAATGAGTACGTCTGTCGAGGAGTGGGCGACGATCGACCCCACGATGCATATGGCGACGAGGTGGAACAAATGGTCGGCCCGCAGGAGGTCCATTCTTCCGACTTCTGCTTCCTTCAGGATCAGCAGCCCGAAGACCACCGAAGCAAAGCCCTTGGGTCCAAACCAGGCCGCAACGGCTCGTTCCCGCCACCCCAATGAACTTCGCACGAGCGACAGTGACAAAGCCACGGGCCGGACGGCAATGAGCACGAGCAGTGCGAAGAGATAGCCGGATGCGGGAATCTCGCGCAGAAACTGCGGCGATATCAGGGCGCCAAAAACCAGTAGCGCCGCGAGCTTCAATAACTCCGAAATAAGTTCGCCGAATTGGTGAAACGCCGCCCGAACTTCAGGCCCGACGCTCGCCACCGTGATTCCAGCTGCAAATGCCGCCAGGAATGGATTGGCGCCGGATAGCGAAGCGATCGCGTAGACCAGCAGCCCGATCGCAAACGCATTGAGCGGCTGATAAGTGACGTGCGCCGAAAAGTAACGGCTGTGTTCCAGCCGAATAGCGATCCAAGGAACTACGACGCCAATGGCAATACCCGCCAGTACTTCGCCCAGGACCTCCCAAGGACTAAACGCTTCCGAGTTGACGATGGCGAGCATCGCTATCACGATCGGTAGGGCCAAACCGTCATTTAGGCCGCTTTCAATATTTAACAACCGACGAAGTCTGGCGGGAACTTCGGCCCGCCCCACGATCGCAGCTGCAAAGACGGGATCGGTCGGACTCAGGACTGCGCCAATCAACAACGATTCTGCCCAGGGAAGCCCAATGATCCAATGAGCAAGGAACGCCGTTCCGACCAAGGTCAGCGGAAGGCCAAGCAACAATGCTCTTCCCGGCAGGTTCCAGGCCGATACTAACTCCTTGACCCCAAGTCGCATCCCATCTGTAAAAAGAATGCTGAAGAGTGCGAGTTCAGCGAGGATGGCCACGGCCGGATCGTTCGGGCCCAACGAGACGGTATTCAGAACCCCCTCTCCCGCGACGAAGCCGGTCAGTAGAAACAGAACCGCAGTCGAAAGAACACTACGGTCGGCGAGTTCCGAAATAAGGACTGCCGCTAGCAGCGTCAGGGCGAATATGAATGCAAGCATCATGGGCGAGGCGCGCCGACAGCAGAGTATTCACCGGTCCCGTTCAAGGCCTCGACTGCTTCACGAAAGCGTTTTTTGGCGTCCTCGCGATCTGTACTATCCGCTAGCCCATCCTGACTACCGCGGTGGATCGCATCCGCTTGACGCTGCAGAGCGGTTCGGAATCTTGGATCGTGGGTTTGTCTGGCGACAGCGGCAATCGTTTCTAGCAGCCGCAATGTGACCGAGGTATCCTTGCGCGCCGCCTGGCGAATCTGATCGAACGAGGCGTCGACGATCCCCTGCACCGTTGACGCGTCTGTGGCGACACGCAGTTTCCCGTCTTCATCGTATCGGTAAGGGGACGGAATCGCCTTTTCGGCGAGGGCGCAGAGCGCCGCTCCCAACCGATCGACGCAGTTGATGGCCGTGAACGGGTCATTCACCCCTGGCGAGAGGGCTCGTACTGCGACCTCGACGAGTTGATCGATGGCAAATTCGATGTCCTGCACCAGAGTGCGTCGATGGCCGAAGAAAAACTCTGAACGGATCGACTCGACCATTGCGTCGTCGACCTTCGCCGACGGTCCGGCGAGTGCGATTGGATCGCCTTTGAAGCAGAATTTGCCGGGACGTCGCACGATGGAGAACACAAGATCGTGTTCATTAGCAATTTGTAACAGGCGGTCGACGTTGATTGCTTGCAAATAGTCGCTTCGAACAGAGTCGACCGTGCAATGGTCATGATCGAAGCCCGTGGGGAGGTTCGGCTGATTCTCGCGATTCAATTCGTCGGGAGCCTCGTGCCCCATGCACTCAGGATAAAGTCGATCGATGGCGTAGTGCAGGTCTCGGCTTACGGCCGCTATCACATTCTCAGCCTGAATGGATTCGGCCGAGTGATGTATGAAGTAAATCAAGACTCCTACGCTCAGTAGGGCCAGCAGCAAGGCAACGGTAACGGAGATATGGGGCACGAATTGTTCACGCTCCGTTCCATTGACCGTCCGCAGGACCAACAGGCAATAGGTGAACGTCGCGATAAATGTCCCGATCGCAACCTGATTGCCGCGGTCTCGCATGAAGTTGCGAAGTAGCCGCGGACCAAATTGCGAGGAGGCCAACTGGAGCGCAACGATCGTAATCGAAAAGGTGACGCTGGCGATCGTCATCATCGAGCCGGCAACTGTTGCAAGCAGTGCTCTGGAACCCTCTGGACCGCGCGAAAATGTCCAGCCCAACGTCGCAATCCAGTTTCGATTGGTCGTTACTCTGTCGAGATGAATCGTAGCAAGCGACAAGCTGATTGCCGAAACCACCATCAGAGTAGGCAGAAACCAGAAACTCCCGCGCAGTTCGTCCCATTTATTCCCCAGCCACAACTTCATAAGATTCCTCGAAAACCCAGTTTACTCTTCCCTGCGCAGTGACTGACCTAGCGAATCACCGCATCTGCGGGCATTAGCATCGCCAGCGTTGCCAGCGGTTCAAGTCCGGCGCAGGTAAGAGTAAGGGGAGCGTCAGGAGCACTTGCATTACTTCACCGGCCATTGTATCAGTGCCAGGCCGTTCCGGTTCCAGGCGTTGAATTCGAGTCCGGAATCGCGATGCGTCGCGCTTTCCATCTGGAGACGTCAGCTCCCAAGCAAGTAGGATCTGGTATCAGAACTGCCTATGCGCCGACAGCGACGTCTCGTAACGCCAGGAATACCTGCCAGCCCAGGAAGCCGAAGTAGACAATGACAAGCAGTATCCCCTCGGCGCGGGTTACGATCATGCCACGCACCATTATCGGTAGGAGTACAGCTACAAAGGCGATCATGACCGGCAGGTCAACTCTCAGCGACTCGGTCGCGACATTCACTGGACAGATGATAGCCACGATCGCCAGGACCAACAGCATGTTAAAAATGTTCGAGCCGATGACGTTTCCCACGACAATGTCGCCTTCCTTCCTGCGCGCAGCCACGATGGAGGTGGCTAATTCCGGCAATGAAGTGCCGAGCGCAACAATCGTAAGGCCGACAATCAGTGGACTGATTCCGAGCAATTGCGCTCCTTCAACCGCAGCGTAGACCATCAGTTGCGCGCCCACGACCAGCCCGATCAGTCCAACTACAATTACGCCAGCGCTCTTTCCCACGCTTGAGTGATCTTCAACAGTCTCCTCGATTTGTCGCTGCACTTTCGCTGATTCCTGGCGCGCTGCCCGGTAGGAATAGCCTACGAATAGCACGAACGCGGCCAGCATGATTATGCCGTCTTGCCTGCTGATAACACCGTCCATGGCCACGGCCAGCACAAGCAGTGAAGTTGAAATTGCGATTGGCACTTCAGCGCGCAGTAGACGCATCTGCACGCGCAATGGATAGACAATCGCTCCGACTCCCAGAATCAGCCCGACGTTGGCGATATTGCTCCCCACCAAATCGCCAAATGCAAGATCTGCGTTGCCTTGAATTGCCGCCGAGATGTCTAGTGACAATTCTGGACAAGAGGTACCGAACGCGACCAAGGTCAGGCCGATGACCAATTGGCTCACGCCCATCCGGGTGGCGATGCCCACGGCGCCATGCAGCGTTCCTTCGGCGCCAAAATACAACACGACAAGCCCCGCGGAAAAAATCAACGTCAACCACATGATTGTGAGCATAAACTATGCCTTCCTTCGGGCCGACGCAACGAGGCGTCGGCCGGCAATGTTTGCAGTTATTTCGCGTGATTCCAAAAACCTGGGCGGGACACTTCGTCGGTGGGCGCCGCCGGCAACGATATCCGACGCAAATACAAGGCGGCGACACCAGGAATAAGCTGCTGAAAAGTGAGAGCAATAAATCGCGGTGGAGCGCGACCATTGTTGCTTCGCAGCAAGAAAAGATCAGACTCCTGGAACGACGAACGAAAATGAACAGCGGGCTAGACCAATACGGTCGCACAGTCCAGCACCAGCAATTCTAGATTCCGCCGCCGTTTGTAAGGAATAGCACCATGTAGAGAAGGTGCTCGTTTGACGGATTGTGTTCAACTCGCTGTAGCATCGCAGGATCTGGGGCAGCGACTATTAAATCTCAAGTCCGTGATTCTGTACATTCGACTTTAAAAAATCAAGCCGACAAAGCCATTCATCGCGCTGCCGTTTCAGCGATTGTCACTCGTGTTCCGAGGTCTAGCCAGACGCTTTCGAGCAGGTGCGAATCAGGCTTCGCGGTTCATGCCCTGCCTCTACGGCGGCTTGGACGCGCTTTTTGCATCGACTCAAGTTGTTTATGGGCCGTCAATCCGACAGCTCCGCCCTTACGATCACGTTTAATCGCCATTTTCCAGCAGTAGGCAGCTTTTTTGCCTGCGCCCTGCTCGGCGAACATATCTCCAAGCAGAAGGCAAGCAGAAGGCACGTTCTCAAACTGTTGAACGACTTTCGTCATTTCGCGAATCGCGTCAGATTGCATGCCTAGCTTGTGGTAAACGAAGGCCGCTTGCAGCAATTCAATGACAGCGTGATCCTCTCCGTCAAATGCGATCTTCAAGATCTCCTGGCAAACCGAGTATTTGTCTAACCCGGCCGCACAGGCCGACAGCATTACTTTGGCGCGCGGACCACGCCTGGGAACCTTTGCCAGACGAGTGAAGATCGTGGCAGCGGTTTCGAAATGACCTCCGGCCATGAGTGTATGGCCATAGGAGAAGGCCTCTTGGAAAGTCAAGCTGTATTCTTTTCCCTGAAGCAGGAACGAATAGCGAGCGTCATCTTTAACAGGACTCACTGAGTTTGCCTCGCGATTTGCCATGGGCACGCGCTCAATGCGGACCGTTCACCGCAGGCAGCGTTCTACGCTCCATTATAGCCTGCAGGAAAGAGGCTCCGGGCAGTCGACTTTTAAACTTTTGCGATCGCTCGCAAGGAAGGAAGCGATCCGCTCCACAAGTTGAGTGCACGACGTCAAACATGCTCACCTTCGTCGGTTTCCCGCTGAAAGTCGTGTAGCTTCTGGTTATGGCAGGCGATGACATCCTTCCGGCGAAGCATTCCTAGCAATTGCTTGGGATGCTCGTGATCGACAATTGGCAGCTCATCCAGGTTAAGCTCCGTAAAACGCCTGAGGGCAGTGTTGAGTTCATCGTCGGGCGTTACGGAGAGGACCCGAGATGTCATTACGTCGCGGGCGTTGGCGAGTTCCCAAAGCTCTTCGTTAAAAAGATGTCCCCGCACATCATCTGTTGAGAACATTCCCACCAGGCGTCCCTCGGCGTCCAAAACGGGAAAGTAATGCTGTTTACTCGTTGCGATCAAGCGAGCGATGTCCTTGAGGCGAACTCCCTGGAAGACTGTCGCGCGTTGTTTCCAAGGAACATCGCGAACGGTAATTCCCTCAAGAATGTCCACCAGCAACTCTCCGCGATGGGCAGGTGAGTCGAGCCGGGACGGAAGTTGCTTGTCATACAGTGTCCAGCGCTGGCAAAGCAGAAAGCAAAGCACTGACACCCATAACGTTGGCACCAGCAGCGCATAGTCGCCGGTTAACTCGGTAACCATGGCGATTGTCGAGATCGGCGCATACGCGACGCCGGCAAAAAATCCGGCCATACCAACGATCGCATAGATCGCAGGCTGGGGCGCGATCTCCGGCCAGACCTGGTGGAGCGCCAGACCAACCGCGGCGCCTGTGCATCCGCCAATGACCATCGACGGTCCAAATACACCTCCCGATCCACCGGAGCCAATCGTCGCCGCGGTAGTAATTATCTTGCCAATCGCCAACGCTACTAACAGTCCGCCGCCGAGCGCCGAGGGATCGGTTAACGCAATTTGCAAACTGCCATAACCCGTCCCGAGCACCGCCAAAGCCCGGGCGTCTCCATCAAACAACCACCAGATGCTGAGGCCAAGGAGTCCGGCGACTACCGCGCCAACGACTGGCCTCACCCAGCGGGATAATGGCGATTGCTTGAAAAGTCGATGAATGCCATAAAAGAACTTGATGTACAGGACGGCGACCGCGACCAGCACTACCGATAGCAGCGTCAGCGGAATCAATTCTACGAGCGACTCCATCCGAAAGTTGACTGAGTCGCCGAATAACGGTGAGAACCGAATTCTTTCCGGGAGCCAATAGGAGAAGACGCTGTAGCTAATTGTCGAGGCGACCGCGGCGGGAACGACTACTTCGGCTTCCAGATCCGCTTCGCGATAGAGGATCTCCGCGGCGAACAGTGCGCCGGCCATCGGCGCTCGGAAGATCGCCCCGATGCCAGCGCCCATTCCAACCGCCAGCAAGATTCTACGGTCGCGGTTCGGCAGCTTTAGCGTGGTTCCGAGGAACGAACCAAACCCGGCGCCGAATCGGGCCCTCGCGTCCGCCTGATCCGCCGCAGCCAATCGTGAGCGCTGACGCAACCAATTTGACGAGCGGAACAATCGGCCGGATGAATCCACGTTTGAAGTGGTAGGCCTCGATGACTGCGTCTGTGCCATGCCCCTCGGCCTCCGGCGCCAACGCGTTGACTAGGACTCCGGAGAGAAACCCACCCGTGGCCAGCACAGCGATTAACTTCCACGGCGAAAACACGGCCGGCGGCGGTTCAATCAGAAAGTGCTCTCCGTCGGCAAGCGGCGCGACGTAGCCTGCGATGCGTTCGAGTGCGATATTTCGAATGACTTGCCCAAGCGCGTCAAACGCAATCGCGCCGATTCCAGCGACAATTCCCACGGCCGCGGCCAGAATCAGCCATTTGCCGGTCGTGTGGAACGATGAAAGGTACTTCCAGATGATTGTCAACAGATTCCTCGAAAGCTTCGGGCCTACATTCCACTGACGCAAGCATCTGTCATGTAAACACACCAATCTCCATGCGCCAACCCTGCAAACTCCTCACTCGAATGCCCTTCGCGTGAGGATTGCCCGGTCTTGACGCGAAAAAATAGCAGGTTGCTGAAATGCGAAACGGATTGATTGCTCCAAACGAAATCCACGCGCCCGTGATTCATCGAAGACGGCGTCCTGATACCGGAACGCAACATGCGTGCACATGGGATGGCAGTGAATTGAATTCGCCCTGTGTCCCATCGGCGTCTCCCTTTAACTGCATTATGCCAACTCTCGGAACGCCTAGAAAACAAGGGGAGGTCTAGCTCGCAATTTCCCGCGATTCAGCCATTGTTCGCAGTATAGCCTAGACCCATAAAAGGCATGCCCTGCTATTCGGCGGTTGAGTCGTTGGCCAAACAGAAATCGACCTTCAAGTGGAAGTCGGGCGCACAAGTTGCGTTTCGGTAGTGCGCTTCGTGAGAAGGAGGGCCACTGACAGACTTATGAGCCATAGATTCGGAAAATGCCAGCATCCGATTTAGCGCTACCCCTCCTTCTTCAGAGTTTAGGAGATATCCATCGAGATTTCATTTGGTATGGCAGAATTGTCGCTCGCCTGAGAATGTCGACTTTCAACACCTTTGAGTCCAGTTCGGAACTATCGGTTTGGCGATTACCCTCCTGATCGCTCATCGTGATTGCCGACTTTCCAGACTCTAGCGACGATGTATAAAGTCCACTTTCGCCCACAAACACCAATGACAATTCGCCATGGTTCCCGGCGGAGGTTCCCTCGACCGGCGCATGATTCGGGTCAAAAGGCTTCGCTTCCCTAGTTGTCAGTCTGTTGATGTTGAAGCAGGCCAAACTCGGCAAGATCGACTTAACGCGGGCGACGCAAGATACGCCGCACGAATAAGTCCGAGTATACTTCAATGGATGTTGTATTCCGAAGTCCTTCCGCCTTTGGCCCTTTGGCACTAATCAGTGGACGTCTATGCTTTCTCGGATCGAAGACTACGCGTTGATTGGCGATTGCGAAACGGCGGCACTCGTTGGCCGCGACGGTTCCATTGATTGGCTCTGCTTACCCCGATTCGATTCCGATGCGTGTTTCGCGGCTGTATTGGGCAGTCCCGAGAACGGTCGATGGCGCTTGTCGCCTCAGGCAGCAGACCCACACGTGTCGCGTAGTTATCGCGGCGATTCGCTGGTTCTGGATACGCAATTCGATACGGACACTGGCTCAGTGAGGATTGTGGACTTCATGCCAGTGCGCTCGGATCATCGACCGGTGTTGATTCGGATTGTCGAAGGGCTGAGTGGCAGCGTTCCGATGCAAATGCAGTTGACGCTGAGGTTCGGCTACGGCCAAGTAACGCCCTGGGTCCAAGCGCATCCAACAGGGATTCAGGCAATCGCCGGTCCGGACGCTGTCATTTTGAATTCCGACGTCGAAGTTCGTGGGCAAGACTTGACGACAGTGGCCGAGTTCGTCATCCAAAGCGGTCAACAAATCGCATTCTCATTGGCATGGTATCACTCTTGGGAAGATCCTCCTCAAGCACCCAACTCGAAGGATCTGCTTGGTCAAACTCTCGATTGGTGGCAAGAGTGGGTAAGCCATTGCAACTATCAGGGAAAGTGGCGTTCGGCGGTGGTCCGCTCGCTCGTTACTCTCAAAGCGCTGACATACGCTCCGACGGGTGGCATCGTCGCAGCGCCGACCACCTCATTGCCTGAGCAAATCGGTGGTAGCCGCAACTGGGACTACCGCTTTTGTTGGCTGCGCGACGCCACGATGACGCTCTTTGCGTTCATGTCTGCCGGATACGAGCAAGAAGCCGCGGATTGGCGAGAGTGGCTGCTGAGGGCGGCCGCAGGCAATGCCGCCGATTTACAAATCGCCTACGGAATTCGCGGCGAACGCAGACTGACGGAATGGACGATTGATTGGCTCGCCGGTTATGAGAATTCGAAGCCAGTCCGGATTGGAAACGCCGCTTTTCAACAGCTCCAGTTGGACGTTTACGGCGAATTGATGGACGCGATGTTTCAATCTCGCACGACGGGATAGCGCCAGAAAGCGCGGCTTGGAGGCTGGAAGTTGCGTTGTTGACTTTTTTGGAGCACGCTTGGACCGAACCCGATGAGGGCATCTGGGAAATTCGTGGAACTCGCCGGCACTTTACCCACTCTAAGATCATGGCATGGGTTGCCATGGATCGAGGGATCAAAAGCATCGAACAATTTGGCCTCGAAGGGCCGCTCGATCGCTGGCGAACTGTGCGAGAAGCGATTCACAAGGATGTTTGCACTCGAGGCTTTAGCGGCCGACTCAACAGCTTCGTGCAATCCTACGACGGCGAAGAATTGGACGCGGCCCTGCTGATGATTCCACTAGTCGGATTCTTGCCATCTACCGACCCGCGAGTGGCAAGTACGATCTGTGCGATCGAAAAGCACTTGATGACTAGCGGTTTTCTTAGCCGCTACGGCGCATCGAACCTTGTCGATGGACTGCCACCAGGCGAAGGCGCCTTCCTGCCCTGTACCTTTTGGCTCGCCGACAGTTACGTGTTGTTGAATCGACAATCAGACGCCGAGCAACTGTTCGAACGCTTGCTCGGCGTATGCAACGACGTCGGACTGCTCTCAGAGGAATATGATCCGATCGCCCGCCGCCTGATCGGTAATTTTCCGCAAGCGCTCTCGCATATCGCCATTATCAATACGGCGACGAATCTGTCGCGGAGTGAATGCTGCGCCAAACAGCGCAGCAAGTCGTGATTCGAGCAGTCGCCGGCCGGCGTTTGTAACTGGCCAGGGCTGCCGTCTAGCTTTAGCCCTGTCGATCCGAGCCATCGAAGTGTCCTGCTTGCAACGCTTTGACAGGTATTCACATAGAGCTCGGCCGTCCTGCGCAAGCTCTATCCGGCCGAGCTCGATGTGGAACTGAATCCGTGCGACGCCAGCGGAATTCGAGGTCAAAACTGGCGATTGGATCACGATTGCCTCGCAGCGGGGTAGCCTGCAGGCCAGAGCCGTGATCGTGCATGCCATGCCGCCGCGGCAAGTCTTCGTGCCGATGCACTACGCCGCAACCAATCTACTAACGGATGCCGTCTTCGCCCCGTCTTCGTTTCAGCCTGCCTACAAAGCGTGCGCTGTCCAATCGAGCGCCGGGCCGCCGGCGATGCACGACGGTAGCGTCGCCTCTTGGAGCCAATCGACTTGGCTCTAATAGAGCGCATCAGCCGTTGACTCTAGCTGGGCAACTCAACGTTGTGATAGACGTCTTGCACGTCATCGCAATCGTTCAGCATCGTGATGAACTTTTGGAAGATGGGCAGGTCTTCCGGACCGAGCTCTTTGCTGGTCTGCGGGAGAAAGGTAATTTCTTGGACCTCTAACTCGGTTCCAGGATATGCCTGCAACAACGCCGTTTTAGCTTTGAAAAACTCAGCGGGGGGCGCGAAGATCGTCAGGTAGCTCTCCTTGCATTCAATCTCATCGATATCGACGTCAGCCTCCAGCATTGATTCGAGCACTTGTTCTTCATTTTCCCCCTTGAAAGACAGGATCGCCAATTGGTCAAAGAAATGGGCGACCGAACCGGTCGCTCCCAACTTGGAGCCGGTCTTTGTGAAACAATTACGGACCTCGGAAATCGTCCGTTGACTGTTATCCGTCAAACAGTCAACGATAACCATGGAGCCGCCAGGGCCGAATCCTTCGTAGCGGGCGGAGGTGTAGTCCTCACCACCGGCGCCACGGGCTTTCTCAACCGCCTTTTCTATGACGTGAGCCGGGACCTGGTCGCGTTTGGCCTTTTCAATCAAGCTTCGCAAGGCCGGATTGGCGTCTGGGTCCGCAACGCCATTCTTGGCGGCAACGTACAATCGCTTGCCATACTTGGAGTAGAGCTTCGACTTCTGAGCAGCCGTCTTGAAGATCGAATTCTTGCGATTCTCGAAATTTCTTCCCATGGCACTTCTTTTTGACTTGTGGCTGAATTCCCCGAGTCTTCAAACGGTAACACGTCCCCAGAGTTTTTTCCAGGTGGCCCGCTACGCGATTTGCACGTTGGATTGCCGTGTCGATCAATATTTGGGCGGACTTGCGGATGCTGCTTGCGAGGGCGCCGGGCCAGGTGTGGCAATGGCTCGATGCAAAGTCGGCATCACGTTAAGCGACCGCCCGATTGGCGCCGCAGAAAGACGGTGGTTCGATGAAATTGTCGACGATCGACGATATCCGAACGACTTCGACTGCAGCCTGGCCGAGTAATCGACATTACTGAGTTCGATGCGACCGACGCGGAGTTATTTGATCGAAACCAAGGGCAAAAGAACACGCTCGGCGGGGAGCGGCCTACAATCGACAAGGACCACGGCGGAGTGGACTACAAGAGTAAGACGCTCGGCATCGATCCCCCAAATACGCACGCACGGCTCGCGCGCTTCAGGCCACTTAGACTGAAACGAGCGAGCCATTGGGTGTTGATCGTCGGCGCACGACTCCAGAAAATGGAGAGCGAGCACAACACGCCGGCAATTTAAGAACATGCCACTTACTGGACAATTTATATCGCAAGGAGAAGCACGCCCGGCCCCATCCCATCAGAAACGCGAAATCGCGAACTCCTAGGGGCTGGAGCGAGTCGTGCCAGGCCCGCGTCTGGTGAGACAAAGCCGTCGCACTACTTCCGCGCAGCTTCGTCCCGCATGGCCTGATGGCACTGGGTGCATGTCACGTTCATGCGAACCAGGTCGAGTGTCGTAGCTTCGACGTTTTGTTCCTTAGCGTGCCGTTCCAGGTCTGCCGCTTGTTCCTGAAAGTTGTTGCTCAACCGCTTGTACCGTGGGGTTGGATCCACGATGTGCCAGGACGTAGCCCGACTAATCATTCGCAAAGTCGCGGCGGCCTCTTGCACCTGATCGAACTTCTCGAGCGTGATCCCTTCCAACACTCGATTGACCTGTAGCAGTTTGTCGCGCATTAGCGCCTGGTTGCTAGTGAGGTCCTTCTCTTTTTGCCGATCTTGAGATTGACCGACGGACGAACAGATCAAAACGGTAACGACCACAAGCAAGGCGGATGTCGCAATGTACTTCATCTTGTTCGCTCCTATCGCGCTATTGAATATCGAGGTAAAGTTCAAACCATGGATACGATCGAAAAGGCTTCTCGCTTATATTCCCGCTTCGTTCGCTTGCACGCCAGGCTGGTACGTGCTGTAGACGAACACCGGCAGAGGCAGGTCTCCGAGGTGCTTCTCGATCAATGGCAATACCTCGGACCAATCGAGTCTGCCCACTCCGGTTCCCAGCCGCGGCAACGCCAGACTCTTGAGGTCTTGCTTTTCGATCGAGTGGCGCAGCCGGCGCAGGCAGTGATTGACGTTGGCCAATGTCGCACTACCGGGCTTGCCACCATGATCGAAAGTCCCATCCTGCGTAAGCAGATTAAAGATGCGGACGCCAAAACCGCCCCATTCCCAAATCTCACCAGGCTTGGGATGCGTCTGCTGAGCATAGTGCCGATAGTCCTTGTACATCATCGGCCATTTTTCGCGGAGCGCAAGTGCCAAGCCTTGCTCGAACGGATCGTTGGGCGCGATGCCATGCGCCACGGCTTGAGCTTTTGTAAGCAGAATGTCGCCGACGACAGAGTGAATCATGTGTTCCTTTTCCTTGCAGATACTCAACGTGATCGGTGTCGGCGTCCTGGAAGTAAGGTCACATTCCTTCCTGCCATACGCCCACCAGCCGTTAAACCGCAAGTGTCGTGCCGCATGCTGTACGCAGAGACTCCGTTTATTCTCTGCCTCTAAACGTATGAGAGCCAAACAGAGCTGACGCGCAATTTGACTCGCGGAGGGCACTCTTGGTGGGTTGAACATGCTCGCCGATCCGACGGACGATCCATCCGGTGGGACGGCTTGTAATTACGTTGGGAGGATTTCCTAGAAGAAACCCGAGCACTTGATGTGCGATTACGCACGCCAAGTGCGCTTTTCGCCCGATAACGCCCGGAGGGTCCCCCCGATTGGGTAAGCCATCAATAGATTCGCCCCAACGCTGGCTTGGAATGCGGTGCTGGTAGATTACCGAGGCTACCATCGTGACATCGGCGCCGGCCAGGATAAATTTGATTGCCTGATCTGGTAACGCTGTGGTGTCCGGGCAGGAGTGCTCGCTGAGGCACCCTCGGATCTGTTCGACCGACTGGAAGTCATTGTTTTCCAGCCAGTAACTGATCGTGGGTACGTCGGCTGTGCCCCACTTGGGCGCTCTGCGGCTGGCAATGAGATGGGCGCCGGAGGGCTCCTGGCAATCGTGCCCTGTCCCGTGGTCCATCTAACACCTAAGAACGTGCCATGATCGGCCTCATGGGCCGCCGGCTCGTCCGACAATGTTAATGTGAAGACACGATCGTACAACAGTCTTCACAAAGTACACTCCGAACTATGGGTCACTTTGTCGGCCTGACTTGGAGCACCAGATCGGTCCACTTCACTTTCTTGGGCGCTGCGTCCGATAACGTCAGTTGCAATTCGTTCTCACCACGCTTGACGGAATCTGCCGCAACTTGTCCTTCTAGCCAACCAGATTGCTGGTCGAGCTTAATGTCTGTTCCATTCCAGTTTGCCTGCAGGGCGTTTGCATTGGGCAGCGGCTTCAACTGCAGGCGCAGCGTGTAATCCGCGTGTGTTTCGCGGTGGGCTGATTCGCCTGTATGCAATTTGGCCGTAACCGTTTTTCCCTGAGCAAGGTCCTTGGGATTCGCAGGATTCAGCGTTTCGATCTTCAACCATTTCTCATACGGGAAGTTTCCGCCAGCGGCTTTGCCAACGCCCCGTGGTGAAGCGAAGTAGTCACGATTCAGCTTCAGCAACTTGGCCGGATCACCGGCTTCCCTGAGCAGCGACACCTGAGGCAGCGTGTCGTTAAAGTTAAAAAAGTAGATGCCGTCCGCCCCTGCCGCCAAGGCACTGGCGGCTCGGCCGCGATACCCGACGGTCGAAATGCGCCGCGAGTTCGCTTCTTGGTCTTTCAATCGTGACTCGTCGAGAGACGGATATACCTTGACGCCATACTCGCGGGCCAGCGAGATACTGTAATCCCAATCGTTGATCTGGAAGTAGCCGCCTGGGATGAGCATGTCGAGGTAGTCCTGCTTAAGCCACGACCGGAGATCGAGTCCAATCGTCCGGCAGTACTCCACCGAATCAGGGACCTTCATGGCAATGAGAATCGGCTTGCCGCGCTGGGCGCCCACCTCATCGGTCATTGCGCGGACGCGCCTGACCAGATCCGTCATGGCGTCCAATTCGGGTTGTGTCGCCGGCTCACCGTGAGACGTGCTTTTGAAGAAGACAGGATGGCGAAAGAAATCGAGTTCGATGCCATCGATATCGTAGTTTCGACAGACCTCTTCGATGTAACGAAACGCCAGGTCGCGAACTTCGGGCAGCGCGAAATTGACCGCGGACCACGCTCCGTACTTGAGCGGCTTATTAATCGTACTCAGCAGATACTCCGGGTGCTCGTTCTTGAGTTTGTTATCGCGAAACATGATCGGCCCGTAATCGGTCTTGCTGCCGTCGTGGGTGTCGTTCATTCTCAGAGACCAGAAGACTTCGATGTTGTTTTTGCGGCCAAAGTCGATCTGCATTTGCAGAGGGTCCAGCCCAGCCTTCAATAGAGCGCTCATCTGGTTGCCGGCGTATCGGCCTTCGGTGCACGTAAAGACCTGGCCGATTTTCGTGAAATGTGTGAAGACGCCAAAGCCCGAGGTGCGAGTGCAATAGAAGATGCTGTCGACCTGAGCGCCAGCCAACTTCGTGGTGCGTTGGTCAAGGAAGTCCTGGGCCGTGGGGGTCGTCATTTCGACCACCGGCTCGCCGCCGTCATTGTTAAACAAGACGCGGCGCGTCCGATCCCGCGCTTTCAGGCGGGCCTCATTTGGATTCGCAACCGCCTCTGCGTGGACTTCGCCTGCATACACAAACAGGCGAATGTTCAGCACCAAGAGGGCAATCGCTGCACACCACACTCGCTTCATAGTAAATCCACCCGCGTGTAAGAAGTCGGTAATAGCTGCATGAAACGCCAATCGAAAGACCAATGCAAGTGGCCGGTTCACCGAAAAAGCCCTTTTCAGCCGCAACGGCCAAAATTGGCGACTGGTTCCCACCCCAGTCGCTACCTCTAACAGCGTCGTGAAGCATTTCGCTGGGCTGCGTGGATCGCCGGATGCCATTCTCAAAAAAGCACGAACTGTAGACCCCGTCGATTCCGCGATCAGTTTTGCCGCGAGTTGGACGAGGGGTGATTAGCCAGGATGGTATTCTTCACCAGGCAGCGCACGTCGAAGGTACGTGAGTGAACAAAAAGCCGTGGTTTCCTAGCGGCAATTTGGGGACGAGTCTTTAAGGGGCCTGTTCTCCGTGTGTTGAGGCGATATTCGACCATTGAGTTTAGATATACCCGGTCGCCTGCTGGTATCCGACCGGTTAGAATCTGAGGAGCCCACCGCACGGCGTTTCGACGCTGCCTAGTGTTTCGACACCGCATTTTGTCGGAGATCGAAATCATGCCTCGCACATTTCCAATCGTCGCGTTGTTGCTGAGCTTTTTTCTTGTAACGCGCAGCGGCGCCGAAGAGTCGGTCGCAAGCCCCGCCGCGACCACTGAGCAGATCCGCCAGGCAGTGGATCGCGCTATTCCATATTTGCAGAATGAAAGCGCCTCGTGGTTGAGCACGCGCGTGTGCGCCGCGTGCCATCACGCGGGAATGCCCTTTTGGGCGCTAAGCGTCGCCGACCGGCAAGGATACGCGATCGACAAGAAGTACCTGGCTGAGAAGATCGAATCGTTGCTAGGTAGTAAGGAAAAACTGCTGTCGTCGAAGATCTTTCCCAATCCGGCCGGTCCACCCGACCCACGTCCGCAAGGACAAGGGCTGAACATGGGTCTTCCGTTCCTCGCGGTGGCTGCCCGATCTTTGCCATCGCTGGAAGATGGACAAAAACAGAGCCTAAAGTTGATCGCTGAGGAAATCGTCAGCAAGCAGAAACCCGACGGATCGTGGGAGTTTTTCGCCACGCTTCGGCGACCGCCGATTAACGAAAGCCAGACCACGGACGCAGCCTGGATCATCATGGCGCTTGCACGCGAAACCGAGGCTGACGCGCCGGAAACGCAGCGCGCTGCGCTGGCTAAAGCGATCGCCTGGCTCGACGCCGCTCTGCCTGCAGACCTCCATCAAGACAAGGCGCTGAAGGTGCTGCTCGGAGTCCGCTCCGGCACGCCGCGCGAAAAGCTGCAGACTACGATCGACGAATTGCTTGCTCTCCAACGCCCAGATGGAGGTTGGAGCCAGACCGTGCCCGAGCCCAAGAGCGACGCGTTTGCCACCGGTCAGACTCTGTACGCGTTATCGCTCGCCGGTTACACGACCGAACGACCTGAAATCAAACACGGCATGGATTTCCTCGTCGCAACACAGGGACCTGATGGAAGTTGGCCGATGATTTCGCGATCGACACCCGATGGTTCGCCCGGCAGTTCGAAGTTGCTGACGCCTATCAATTGCGCCTCTGCTTCCTGGGCAACGCTTGGCCTGGCACAACTTGCGCCCAAGCCGAGGTGACACCTGTTGACGCGGCTTTCTGCCGGAGCGGCCATTGCCGGGCGTCGTTTCTGAGCCCATGCGTGACCTAACAGTCGGCATATTCGCGCTCGAATGCCTCCTGTTTCTTCGGTGGGATGACTCACGCCCCGTGTAGCTGCCCTGAGCGACATATACTTTTGGAGGAAAGTGCGCGCAGCGATACAGCCGGCAGGCTGGCTCGGTGAGTGATCTAGCTGGCGACTTCGGAATCATAGCAATACGTCGCGCGAGCATCGAACATGCAGATAACACACCGCACAAATGCAATTCGACTTTCGCTCACCAGGGCACGGCTTTCGCATCGAGCGATTGGTTCATTAGTCGTCGTCTGGGGGATATTGATTCTTATTGGTTGGTATGCGATTAGCTCCTATGGAGCGACTCCCGGAGACGCCGGAGGAGCCCCTGAAGTTTGGCCAAGCCAGTCCAGCCTCACCCGCGATGTTCGCCCAAAGCTCTTGGTGTTCGTTCATCCCAAGTGCCCCTGCTCGTCCGCCAGTCTGTCGGAACTTGAGCGGCTGATGGCAACCTGTTCCAATGAAATTGACGCGCACGTTGTCTTTATCGCGCCCGGTGGAACGGATATCAACTGGCGAAATTCCACTCTCTATAAGTCGGCGATCCGGATTCCGGGCGTGACGGTCGAATCCGATTTGGACCGGCAAGAAGCCAGTCTGTTTGGAGCGCGAACGTCCGGCTACTGCCTGCTCTACGGCGCCGACGGCAAGCTACAGTTCCAGGGCGGCCTGACGGCCACGCGAGGGCATGAAGGGGCGAACGACGGAGCGCATGCCATTCAGTCGGCCCTGAGCGGTAGCAACAACAGTTTGCGCGCAACACCGGTCTTCGGTTGCCCTCTTTTCGAATCCGACGCTAGCTTCGGTCCGGCAGCCGATTGCGCCCCTATGCGGCCCGCGGATCTCCCGTAGCCGCGAGACCGCGGAACGCCGCGTTTGTCCGGCGTGCTGCTTTCACTCTATTAGAGCGGGGACGCGGTCCATGTGCCGTCTAGAATCGAGGGCGCCGTTTCGTTTGGCCAGTAGTGCAGGAGCATGAGGCCGAACGCCGCATGGTGCGGTCCCAGGCCCTCCGGAGTTTTCGCTCTTGTTCTAATCCCAATTGCGGCCGAGAGTCGTCGAACTGGGATACGTAACAATTAATTGCATTAGGCGCTTAATTGACTGCGGTCCCAAACGGCTGATCCCCCTCCCTAGTGGGCGGCAAGGGATTATAATTCTGCCGATTCATTGGTGCGTTTGCTGTCTGATGTAGTTGCACTAGTCGAGGTTCTCATGTGCTGTCCGCGGGTCGCCTTGTTGGCATATCTGCCATTGTTTGTATTGGCTGGTTGTGGAGCGTCGGGGGACGCGAAGGATCTTGAAGCCATGCCCGCGGCTACTGCCGTAAACGGGCCGGTTGAACCAGCCACGTTTACGCTCCTGGCGGACCATGCCGACCTGCGAAAGGTAGTCATTCCTGACGACGCGAAATTCCAGAGCCGCGAGATGGGGGCACTGTATATGGTGCTTCAGCGAGATACGCAAGCGAGCGTCGACTTCGTACGCGAGCAGATGTCCAAGTTGGGCTGCAAGGAAGTTAAATCCGAAAATCCTTCGACGCCGCCGTACGTCAGTTTGTCGTTCAATGGCGGCGGCTGCCTGATCACGGCGTTCATCAGTCCTGAAAGCACCCAAGAAAAGGCCACGAACGTGGTGATGAACGGCGTCGGCAACATCGACGCACGTTCACTTCCCGCGCCGAAAGGAACAACTCCGGCAACTGCGTTCTGGACATCGCAGAGCATGACGATCGATGGTGATCTGGATCAAGGTATTCGCGCAGCGCGCGAGACGCTGGCAGCTGCGGGATGGATCGAAGCAATTCGAGTAGGGGGCGAGGATCAGGCGACGAAAGGCGAACAGCGGTTTCTGACGTTTTTCAAAAACAGCGTTATCGTGGGCGCCTATGTCTCAAAGGCGACGGCGCCGGCCGGCAAGACGTCGATCCAATATAACTGCACACTGCTGGGGGGAGAGCTTCCCGTTCCGTCCGACGCCAGCGATGTGAGATTTTGGCAAGAACCCAACAAACTTTCCTGCCTTTCCAAGGCGCCAATTGCTGACGTCGGCAAGTTTTATGAGGCGAGATTTAAGGAATTGGGTTGGAAGAAATGGAAAGACCTGGGCGTGGTGCGAGAGAGAGTCGGCAAACTCTTCTATGTCCGCGGTAATGACGTCACGATGATCGATCTGGCGGTCGACGATAAGGGGACGCACATCATTGTCCACGGCATGCCGGAACATATTCAGGACGACGAGAAGCGCGCGATCGCGCGCGATAAGCAAGCTCAGATCGATAAGGACTCTAACCTGATCGATCTCCCCCTGCCACCTGGCGCGCACGACATTGAATACGATGAGGAGTCCCGCAAGGTGACCTTCAAGACCGCGAAGAGTATCGCAGAGGTCATGGAATTCTATCAGGGCGCGTTCGCGGACGCTGGCTGGAAGGAACATGAGCAGAATCGCTCCGTAAAAGAGCAGACCGGCAATTTTAACACCGTGAAGGGGGACAACGACACGGTCTTTGTGAACATGTTTCGCCTGAACGCCAAGACTGAGACTGAAGTTACGGCGCTGGCCTATAGTTGCCGCTGGAACAAACAGCCAGGCCCCGCGGAAGAAGAACCAGCGAAAGCCAAGGAAGAGAAGGCG